>Ga0180432_10008438_pt1 | contig 12826 bp, 10 predicted proteins | sample SS_ome_10_FD_132414 | JGI IMG/M metagenome (GOLD analysis project Ga0180432, IMG submission 132414) | Hypersaline lake sediment archaeal communities from the Salton Sea, California, USA - SS_1_MS_2 metaG | ecosystem: Environmental > Aquatic > Non-marine Saline and Alkaline > Hypersaline >...
AGCAAAAAGTAGAGCAGCGCGTTGAGCACCAGGCCCGGCACCGCGGGGCGATCCAGCTTTGTGAACTCGGAGAGGGCGACGCGCGTCAAGCCAGCGCTTATCAACAGCACCGCCCCACCCCAGAAGAAACGACCAAAAAGGCTCTCCGTAGGCGGAACGTACCAGCGATCAGCATCAGGGCGCTCGCCCAGGCGGTCCAGGTCGTGCATCGTTTGGGTAACAGCGCTCCAGAACAAGAGGGCCAACGGGAAAGCCAGCAGCGTCCTGATGCCAACGATCGCGGTCGGATCTTGCGGCCAGGATCGGACGTCCGCCAGCACCTCGGACCAACTGTCGCCAACGTAGCTGCCGATCCTGATCACGATAAAGATCGCCAACAGCTCAGCCCCGCGGAATCTCCACGCGTTGAGGCGCAGTATCAGCCTGGTATGGAACAAGCGATACGAGTACATGGCCTCCCAGGCCACGAGCACGCAGCTAGCGGTAAAGAAAACCGGGTCCCAGATGAACAAGAACTCGGCGACCAGCTTCCCCAGCGACCAGGCGACGCAGCCCACCATCCCCCCGATCACCACGGGGTAAAACACATTCTCCACCCACGGATTGCGGTTCAGTTCGGTCGCTCGGTAGCCCGGTCCCATGTGCCGGGGGTTCATTGCCACATCTCCAGGTCTCGCTCGCGCCACACCCGATGGACGGGCATGTTGAGCAAGGTCGCCCGTTTCTGCAGCTCATCCGACGGGCAGCCCGGCTGCACCAAAATCAACGCCACCGCGAAACCAGCTCGCCGCAGACAAACCAGGGTGTCGAACAGCGCCGCGCTCTCGCGACCGGAGATGACCGCCAGCGTCGCGCCCCACGTTAGACGCACACTCTCGCGGCGCAGCAAATCCGCAAACGGGGTCGCCGCCGTGACCTGTACGCGGGCCAACACCTCCAGCAGGCTCATCAGGTGCGCGCGCTCCGAACGAGGCGGCAGAAAAAATCGCGCCCGTCCCCCTAACAGTGGATCTTGCGCTTCGGTGGCCAAGCCGACCGCCAGCCGCTCCTGGTTGACGACGTGGCTGGCCATAGAAGCCGCGACGACGATGGCCAGCTCAGTGGCGGTGTAGCGCTGCCGTGGCTCATAACTCGCCTCATCCAGGTCTAGAAAAACCAGCGTCTCACGGGCGATGGCCGCGTGGTATTGCTTGACCAATAGCCGGCCAGCGCTGGCGGTCGCCGTCCAGTGAATGCGTCGCGGTGAGTCGCCCCGTTGGTAATCCCGCACGCCGACCACCCGCGCCGGATCCTCGAACAGAGGCACCTGGGCTGGCAACACCGCCAACGGAGAGTGTGTGGGCAAGCCCAACTGCTGTAGCGGCAATACCTTGGGATAGACGATGAGATGATTCGGCGTTGCCTGCTCCTCGCGGGGCGGCTCAATGCCCAGTAGATCACCGCATCGCATCGTCAAGGGACCGATGGGATAGTACCCCCGCCGCCGGCAAAGGAGCGTATACTTCAAGTGCCAACGCTCGTGGGGCCCCAGGCTGATCACCTGTCCTTTTACAGCAGGCCCCAAGAGGTCCACAGGCAGCGACTCGCGCACCTCCAGCCAGGGAATGGGCAGCCAGCCGGTGTTGTGTAGCACCACGTCCACCGTGACGTGGTCGCCAAAGAAGGCACGGTTCACAAAACGCCGTTGGACGACGACGTGTCCCAGCATACGCTGCGTCCACAGGCGCGTCAGCAAGTAGACCCCGAAAAACAGGTAGACGATGGTAAAGAAAAAGCTGACCCGCACCACAGCGGCGATGATAAACAGGATCAAAAGAAAAGGCACAAAACGTCGCATAACGCCACCGGAGGACGATAAGCAGGATAAAGCTCTGCCCCGCCTACCGTCCGCGCTCCAATTCCCCAATATCCAGCTCGGTGCGCTCCAGCACCTCAGCCAGAATCCCCTGGGCGGTGCGCCCGCGCAACTCGCTCTCTGGCTTGAGGATGAGCCGGTGAGCCAGCGTCAGCGGGACCAACGTTTTGACGTCGTCGGGGATAACATAGTCGCGGCCGCGCAACGCGGCCAGCGCCTGCGCGGTTTTGTGAAGCGCCAGCGAGCCACGCGGGCTGGCCCCCAGCGCCAGGTCAGAATGGGCGCGCGTGGCCCTGACCAACGCCACGATATAGTGCTCCAGCGACGGGTCCACGTGCACGTCGCTGACGGCGTCGTACAAATCCAGTAGCTGCGCCCCGTCCACCACCTTCCCAATGGTTTCAATGGGATGCTGCTTTCTTAGATTGCGCAGAATCTGGACTTCGTCGTCCTCCTCCGGGTAGCCCAACGACAGCCGCATCAAAAAGCGGTCCAACTGCGCCTCAGGCAAAGGGAAGGTGCCTTCGTACTCGATGGGATTCTGCGTGGCCAGCACCAGAAACGGCGCGGGCAGCGAACGCGTGACGCCGTCCACCGTGACCTGTCGCTCTTGCATCGCCTCCAGCAGCGCCGCCTGGGTGCGCGGCGTGGCCCGGTTGATCTCGTCAACCAACAGGATGTTCACAAAGACCGGGCCGGCCCGAAAATCAAACTGGCTGGTCCCCTGGTTGAACACACTGACGCCCGTGATGTCGTTGGGCAGCAGGTCGGGCGTGCATTGCAGGCGCTTGAACTGCAGGCCCATGCTGGCGGCCGTGGCCCGCGCCAGCATCGTCTTGCCGGTGCCGGGGACGTCCTCCAGCAACACGTGGCCTTGACAGAGCAAGGCCACCATCAGCAGCTCAATTCGCTCGCGCTTGCCGACGATAACGGTTTCGACGTTGGGAATGATGCGATCCAAAAATTCGACAACGGGCGCCATGGTTCCCCCTTACCCTCTCAAAGCGCCAGGTGATTAAATCCGCCCGGCGCAACTTGTTCGGCACGTTCAACCGCGAATTCATCCACGACGCTTGAATTCTACTCGGCGCAGACGATCTACGCAAACGACTTATGCCACGCCCCGCGCCGCCCAGAAAGCGCACCGGAACGCCTGAAACTCGCCGCTGGCGATGGCCGCGCGCATCTCCTGGGCCAGGTGGACCAGCACGTGCACATTATGGATGGACAACAGTTGATACGCCAGGATCTCGTTAGCCTTGACGAGATGGCGCAGGTAAGCCCGGCTAAAGTGGGCACAAGCGTAGCAAGTGCAGTCCTCATCTATCGGACGCGGGTCCTCGGCGTGGACGGCGTTACGCATGTTGAGCTGCCCGCGCAGGGTCAACGCCGCGCCGTGCCGGGCGATGCGGGTGGGAAGCACACAGTCAAAGATGTCAACGCCCCGCGCCACCCCCTCGACCAGGTCTTCGGGCGTGCCCACGCCCATCAGGTAGCGGGGTTTGTCTGCCGGCAAGGCCACATTCACCACGTCCAACGCGGCGAACATCTCCTCCTTGGTCTCGCCCACGCTCAAACCGCCGATGGCGTAGCCGGGCAAGTCCAGACCGGCCAGGAACTCGCAGCTCTGCCGTCGCAGGTCGAGGTCGATGCCGCCCTGCACAATGCCGAACAGGGCCTGGTCGTCGCGAGTCTGGGCCGTCTGGCAACGCGCCGCCCAGCGATGCGTGCGCTCCATCGCCGTGGCGATGTAGGCCCCGTCGTTGGGGTCAGCGCACTCGTCGAGCGCCATGATAATGTCCGCACCCAGGTTCTCCTGGACGGCAATCGCCCTTTCCGGCGTCAGCCGGTGTTCAGAGCCATCAATGTGAGAACGAAAAGTGACGCCGTCGTCGTCAACCCGACGCAAATCGCCCAGGCTAAATACCTGAAAACCGCCCGAGTCGGTGAGAATCGGTCCCTCCCAGCCCATAAAGGCGTGCAGACCGCCCAACCGGGCGATCAACCCATCGCCGGGACGCAGCATCAAGTGATAAGTGTTGGCCAGAACCAACGTGGCCCCCAGGTCGCGCAGGTCACGCGGGGTGACGGCCTTGACCGTGGCCTGCGTCCCGACCGGAGCGAAAACAGGGGTTTCAAGCGCGCCGTGGGGCGTGTGAAAAACGCCGGTGCGGGCGCGGTCATCGGTGGCGCGCAATTCAAAAGCAAAGAGAGACATAATGATACCTTTACAATCACCAGCGCCAGGTTGTCAAAACGGTCACGTGCTGCGTGTCTGGTGTCCCGTAGAGGTCACGCAACACGCCCTCTCACGCTTCCCGCTTCAGCCTGGCCGCCAGAGCCAGCGCCGCCTCGCGTGTCTTGACCTCACCTGCTGCCTGCGCCTCGCGGACCGCCTCTAACAGCCGGCCCACCTCAGGCCCCGGAACCAGTTCCAGCGTCGCCATCAAATCGCGGCCGTTGATGAGCGGTGGGGGCGCGACGACCTCGGACCGATCGAAAAAGGTGCTCAACAACGCCCCGACCACGTCTAACCGGCGCAGCCAGCGCCGGCTGGGGAGCGCTGGCCCCCAGGTCGCCAGCATGTCGGCCAGCGACAGCAGCCCCACCTCAACACCCGCCTCTCCCGTCGCCTTGAAGTAACGGTAGATGGCGCGCCGGGTTAGCTTCTTGGCTCCCGCGAGCTGCCCCGGCCGTAGATGATGGAGCACGATGGTCCGCACCAGCGCGATCTCGTCGCCGCTGATACGCAGCGCCTGGGAGCGCTGCACCGCCAGGTCCGCACCGACGCTTTCGTGCTGATAAAAATGGACGCGTCCATCGTCACCGACAGAGCGGGTCAGGGGCTTGCCGACGTCGTGCAGCAACGCCGAGAGCTTGAGGATGAAACACCGGTCGCGGGTATCGCTGACCACCCGGCTCAGGTGCGCCGCCAGGTCGGCCCGCAGCGGCCCCAGTTCCCGGTCCAGGTCGCCCCACACCCACCCTGGCGACTCGAGTTCCCACACGTCGCGTCGCATTCCCCCGCTTTCCTCCACCCAGCCCAACACCCTCTCGACCGCCTCCACCACCCGCCTGGTGTGTGCCCACACACCCCACTGGTGGGGCGGCGATTGGCCGACCCCCTGCGTCGTTTTGGCCTCGGGTAGCACCTGTGCCAACAAACCCAGGTCGTCCAGGGTGGACAGATGACGGGCGGCGCCCGGCGCCCCCAGGACGCGCACAAACTCGTCGCGGATGCGCTCGGCGGCAACGAGGGGCAGCAACGGGGCATCGCGCCGGATCCACGCCAGGGTCTCAGGCTCGATCACCAGGCCCAGCTCAGCCACCAGGCGCACCGCCCGTAGCGTGCGCAGCGGGTCAGCGCGGAAAGCACCCTCGCTGGCGGCACGCAACCAGCCAGCCGCCAGGTCGTCCCGGCCCGCCAGCGGGTCCAGATAGCGCCCCGCCGCATCCACGGCAATGGCGTTCACGGTGAAATCACGGGCGTGCAGGTCAGCATCCCAACTGTCTCCCTGGCGCCGGGCAAAGTCGATGCCAAAGCGCTGACCGTCGTGGCGCGCTACCACGCGGAAGATATCGCGCTCGGGGTCCAGCGGGACCAACGCACCGCGCAAGGCGCGGCTGACGGCAGCGGCCAGTGGGGCCACGTCGCCAGCCACGACAAAGTCCAGGTCGTGCAACGGGCGGCCCAACAACCCGTCCCGCACGGCGCCGCCTACCAGCAGCGCCTCAACGTCTCTCGCTTGAATGACCTCCCACAGGCGACGCACCAGGGGCAAAGCCTGCCAGTCATCCACGGTGACAAAGCGCAACTCGGACTTTTCTTTGGGGCGGGCGGCCTGAGCCGCGTGGCGCGCTTCGTCAGCCGTGCGCCCCACCCCAGCGACCCGCCCGCGCACCAGCGCCACCCAGCGCCCGGCGTAAGGGGAGAGATCGAGGTCGCGTGACGAGTTCTCCGGTTCAGTGCCCACAAGTGTCCCCGCTGATCTGAGCTTTGTGTGCCGATTATAGCCCAACGCTGGCCCTGGCACAAACGGACTATAGCGAACTATTTCGAAATCCCCACCCCTGGCTGCAGTTTGCCAGTGGGCACATCTGTGATAAAATGGCGTCCATCATTCCAGATTAGAGGAGGCCGTTCGGTGAGCGACGAATCTCTGATTACACCTCAAGACTTTAACGACATCATCGTCGTACAAGACCCCCAGGTGAGCCCCGATGGCGCCTGGGTCGCCTTCGTCCGGCTCACGGTAGACCGAGTGGAGAACGCGTACCACCGCGCCATCTGGATGGCACCCACGGACGGAGGGCCGCCCAAGCCGTTCACGGCCGGGAACAAACAGGACTTTGCCCCACGTTGGTCGCCTGACGGCAAGTCGCTGGCTTTCGTCTCCACCCGAGGCGGTGATAAATCGCAAATCTACCTGATCCCCAGCGACGGTGGTGAGGCCCGTCCACTGACCCACGTGCCCCAAGGCGCCGACGCCCCGGCCTGGTCGCCCGATGGACAATTCATTGCCTTCACCAGCCGCGCCAACGCCGGGGAACGGGAGAAAGAGGACGCCGGCGTCAAAGAGGAGTCACTCGAGGACGCTTTCGCGGCCAAGCAGCGCCGCGAGACCGAGCAGCACCAAGAACAACAGCGCTTTGACCCCCGTGTGATCCGCCGCCAGCCCTACCGCATCGGCACCGATTTCCTGGGCGACCGGCGCACGCATCTGTATGTCATCGCCGCCGCCGCCGCTGACCCCGGGGCCGGCGCAGAGATCAAGCAGCCGCGTCGCTTGACCGACGGCGACGTGGATTACGCACCCCCCATCTGGTCTCCTGATGGCGCATCTCTCCTGACCTCGGCCACGCGCGACCCGGAGAGCAACACCGCCTGGATTTATGAGGACGTGCTGCGCGTGCCGGTGCCACCCGCCGGTGCGCCTCGCGAGGAGCCCACGGCGCTCACCGGCCCTGGCTTTTGCAACTCAAACCCACGTCCCGCGCCTGACGGACGCTTTATCGCCTACCTGCGCCGGCCCGAAGAACGCATCACGGCCCACACCCTGCGACTGACCGTCATCCCTGGCGACGGCGGGGACCCCCGCGAGGTGGCCCCCGACTTTGACCGGGGCGTCAACGACTTTCGTTGGTCACCCGACGGGCTCACGCTGCTCTTTACGGCCAGCGACGAGGGGGACACCAACATCTACACGGTGCCAGTCGAGGGGGGCACGCCGACCATCCTCGTCTCCGGTCGGCGCGAAGTACTGGCCTTCGACCTGGCCCGCGGAAGTGACCAGTTGGGCTTTATCACCTGCACACCCGAGCGCCCCCCCGATATCTACACCGCCGCGTTGGATGGTAGCGGCGAACGGCGGCTGACCGACGTCAACCAGGCGTTTCTGGCGCGAAAACAAGTCATGCCCGTCGAAGAAGTCTGGTACGCCGCGCCTGACGGCGTCGAAATCCAGGGCTGGCTCATCAAGCCACCCGGCTTTGACCCGGCTCGCACTTTTCCCTTGGCGGTCGAGATTCACGGCGGGCCACACGTCATGTGGGGGCCGAGCACTATGTCAATGTGGCACGAATGGCAATGCCTGGCCGCCCGGGGCTATGTGGTCTTTTATTGCAACCCGCGCGGTTCCAGCGGCTATGGCCACGCCCTCCGCGACGCTATCCACGGCCGGTGGGGCGAGGCCGACATGCCCGATATCATGGCTGGCGTGGATTACGTCGTGAGCCAGGGCTACATTGATACGACGCACATGGCCGTCACAGGCGGGTCCTACGGCGGTTTTATGACCGCCTGGGTCGTAGGCCACGACCAACGCTTCGCCGCCGCCGTCAGCCAGCGAGGGGTCTATCACCTGACTTCCTTCTTTGGCACCAGCGACATCCCCGAACTGATCGAACGGGAGTTTGACGCCCGGCCCTGGGAGAATTACGAGCACCTCTGGAAGCACTCTCCCCTGGCCTATGTCGACGAGATCAAGACGCCGCTGCTGCTCATCCACAGCGAGTGCGACTTTCGCGTCCCCATCCCCGACGCCGAGCACCTGTTCTTGATGTTGCGCTGGCTCAATCGCGACGTCGAATTCGTGCGCTATCCCCGTGACGGACACGAACTCTCGCGCAGCGGTGAGCCCAGGCACCGGGTAGATCGGCTTAATCGTATCCTGGACTGGTTCGACAAGCACTGTAAAACTGAAAAGTGATACACAAGGGTCACGTTTCACGCTTTAGGCTTGGGGATGAGCGGACAGCAGGATTGCGATATTTTGCTCTAGTCGCACTGGCGGTTCTCTTGCTCGGCGCATGCAGCACGGCCGTCGCGCCGACGGCGACGCCATCGCCATCCTCGGCCGCCTGGCCCATGGCGACTGATGCGCCCACGCTCACGAGGATACCGCCCACGCCCAGGGCGACCCGCACGCTCAAAAGGCTACCACCGACGGCGACCGGCACACCCGCAGACGTTTCGCCCACGCCCCGCCCAACGGCGACCGCTTCTCCTCAGCCAACCGCCGATGCCCAGGCCTGGCTCGACGTTCGGGCCGATGACTGGGTCCGTGGCCCTGACGACGCACTGGTGACCCTGGTCGAATACGCCGACTTTCAGTGTCCATCCTGCACGGCGGTCATACCCTGGCTCATTCGTCTGGAAGACGAGCACGCTGAAGACGTTCGCATCGTCTTTCGCCATCGTCCCTTGAACGGCATTCACGACAAGGCGCAATTGGCCGCCGAAGCCGCCGAGGCCGCCGGCGCGCAGGGCGCTTTCTGGGAGATGCACGACCGCCTCTTTGAGAAACAGCGAGAATGGTCCGTGGTCAACGCCACCCGCGCCCAAGAACTGTTCATCGGCTACGCAGCGGACCTTGGCCTGGACACCGAGCGCTTCGCGACCGACTTGGAAAACGGCGTTTACGAGGACAAAGTGCAGGCCGGCTATCAAGAGGCGACCGAGCACGAGGTGCCCGGCACACCCGCCTTCTTCATCAACCGCCAACCCTTTCAGGCCCCGCTGAGTTATTTCTGGCTAGACGCCTTTGTCCAGCTAGAACTGCTGGCCCCAAGGCAGTACGACGCTCCGCCACGGATGACAATTGACCCGCAAAAGCAGTATCGGGCCACCATCAAGACCGAAAAAGGGAACATTGTGTTAGAGCTGGACGCCGAGAATGCGCCTGTAACCGTAAACAACTTTCGCTTTCTGGCGCAGGCAGGTTGGTACGATGGGGTGACCTTTTTCAACGTGCGCCCAGGGCAGGTAGCCCAGACCGGCGACCCTACCAACACCGGCCTCGGTGACCCCGGCTACGAACTACCCCCAGAAATTGGGTTGCCGCACACAACGGGCGCGATCGCCATGGCCCGGCTCTCGGACGAGGTTAACCCCGAGCGACTCTCTAGCGGTAGCCAGTTTTACATCGCGCTAGAGGCACTCCCGCAGCTCGACGGCGCCTATACCGTGTTCGGCTATGTCATCGAGGGAATGGATGTCGTGCGGGCGATCACAGCGCGCGATCCCTCGCTCAATCCTGATCTTCCACCCGGCGACGAGATCATCACGATTGAGATAGAGGCTTTGTCAAAGGAAAAATGGTCAACTTACAGCGTAACACCTTGAAACATAAAGCGCTCTGGGCCGTAGCAGAGGCGGACGCGCACGCGGTCCGGCTCGCTGCAAGCAGGCTGTTCTCAGAACAGCGCGCCATTTGGAGTCAGTCAAGGAGCCTGAGAGGAATCACATGAACCCAACACCCAGTTTCACCGCTTCTTTTGAGGGCCAGGTTGCCCTCGTCACGGGAAGCGGTCGGGGCATCGGTCGCGAAATCGCCCTGACTTTTGCTCGCGGCGGGGCCGACATAGTCATCAACTTTTTCCGCAACCGGGTGCCCGCTGAAGAGACGGCCGCCGAGATCGAGGCATTGGGCCGCCGGGCGCTCGTCGTAAAGGCCAACGTGGGCGACCCGGAGGATATAAAACGGTTGCTCGCTGAGACCGACGCCGTCTTTGGTGGGTTAGATATTCTGGTCTGCAACGCTGCCTCGGGTTACAACCGGCCGGTGACCGAACAGAAGGTCAAGGGCTGGGACTGGACAATGAACATCAACGCCCGTTCGGCGTTGTTCGCCGCGCAGCACGCCGTGCCGCTGATGCAAAGGCGAGGCGGTGGTGCCATCGTCAACATCAGCAGCATCGGCTCTTTCCGCACTTTGCCCGATTACGTCGTCGTCGGTGCCAGCAAGGCCGCGTTAGAAGCGCTGACGCGCTATCTGGCGGTGGAGCTGGCATCCTACAACATCAACGTCAACGCCGTCTCCGGCGGGGTGGTCGCCACCGACGCGCTCAAACATTTCGAGATCATGCGCGACGGCACATTGCTGCCAGAGGTCGCTGCGCGCACGCCAGCCGGGCGCAACGTCGAACCGGCCGACATTGCCAACGTCGTCGCTTTCCTCTGCACACCGGCGGCGACTATGATTCGCGGCCAGGTAATCATCGTAGATGGAGGTTATACACTCTCGGCTTAGTCATCGGTGGGCGCTGTGAAAGGCGGGTTTATCGAACAAGGGGCTGGGAGAAGGGAATCACTATGTCCAAGTTTAACGTACCGTGGAAGACGCTGATCGACACAGCCCCTGAGGGCCTGTTCCTGCTAGACGCCAGCGGCGTGGTCCAATACGCCAATGCCGCTGCTCTGGTCCTGCTCGGCCTGCCGGCGCCAGACGGCGCCCCCGTCGCTCAATGGTTGGCCGATTTGGGCGATCGCAGCGGTGAGCAGCTACTCAAGGCCATCGAGCAACGGGACCAGGCGCGGCTCTATCTGCCCGATGCCGAACACAAACACCTGGCTTTTGAAGCTACGGCATTAACCGGTACGGGCGGCATTCTGTGTCGCGTCCGTCGTGACTACCAGGTCGAAGCTTCAGAGGTCATCGCCATTACGGCCCACGAGCTGCGCATCCCAATGACGTCGATTATGGGCTATGCCAAGATGATGATGACCGTCGGCGCTGAATCGCTGAGCGACATGCAATGCGAATTCCTGCGAACCATCGACCGCAACGTCCAACGGCTCAACAGCGACCTGTTGGCCGTGCAGGACATGACGCGCATAGATCGTCTCAAGATCAATCTGGCACCTGAGCCCCGATCCCCGGCCCACATCGCCGGGCAAGTTGTGAAGGAGCTGCAATCGCTGGTCGAAGAAAAGGGCCACTCGGTCACGCTGGCTTTACCCCAAGACCTGCCGCCCGTTTACGCCGACCCCGAGCGATTCAAGCAGACGCTGCGCATCGTGCTGGACAACGCGCTCAAGTACACGCCGGCCAATGGCGAGATTCAACTGCGCGTTCACACCGTCAATGGGTTGGTGCAGATCGACGTTATCGACAACGGTCTGGGCATCTCGGCCGCCGAACAGGAAAAGATGTTTTCCAAGTTCTTTCGCGGCGAAGACGAGCGCATCCGCGAATACCCCGGCTTGGGACTCAACCTGTACATTGCGCGAGGGTTAGTCGAACTACAAGGCGGGCGGCTTTGGTTTGAAAGCACGGAGGGACAAGGTAGCACCTTCAGCTTTACGCTACCGGTAGCCGAGAAATAGCGTTGGACGTTCACAGGTCCAGCGCTTGTTTAAGACGGCTCAGGATTGACAGCGCCTCCGCCACCTGCGCCTGGTGCGCAGGCCGATTGAGCCACAGGCTAGCCCCTGAGGGATGAGGCAACGGTACTATCCAACGTCCCTGGGCATCCTGTGTGGACGTGCCCACCACATCGACCAGCTTGAACTTGCGCCCATAAAATAACTCTATCGCCAGCCGCCCCACTGGCAAGACGACCCTAGGCGCTACCAGCACGAGCTCCTCATCGAGAAAGGGGCGGCACAACTTTTGTTCGGCGCGACTGGGTGCCCGGTCGCCCTTGCCTCCCCTGGCCTTGCCGGGGTAACACTTGGTGACGGCGGTCATGTAATGGCGGCTGCGGAAATCGGTCTCCTCCCAACCGGCTTGGGCCAGCCATCGAAAGAGACGGGTACCGGATGTCCCGTTAAAGGGTCGCTTGACTTGAGATTCGGTCACGCCCGGCGCCTGGCCGATAACCATAACCCGCGCCGATGCTGGCCCCGAGAAGACCGCTCCAGGGACGATCGCATAGCCCGCGTCGAGACATCTGCGACAGGCACGCATCTGGGCGTGCAGGTGAAAAAGCTCCTCACGCTCGAGCGCCATACGCTATCTCAATCAAGTGCCAGGATTTTGAACGCGATTTCGCCCGAGGGGGTACGAACCGTCACGCGTTCGCCGACCTTGCGCGTCATCAGGGTCCGGCCCAGCGGTGACTCGTTGGAGATACGCCCATCTGACGGGTCGGACTCGGCCGCACCAACGATGACAAACGTCTCAGGTCCATCTTCTCCCTCTTCAATCACGGTTACCCGGCTGCCCAGGCCCACCATATGTCTTGGCCTCTGGTCTCGCTCAATGATGACGGCGTCCAACAACATCCCCTCCAGTTGTTGAATGCGCCCCTCCATAAAGCCTTGCTCTTCCTTCGCCGTCTGATAATCGGCGTTCTCGGACAGATCACCCTGCTGGATGGCGTGATGCAGCCGCTCGGCTAGCTCCAGTCGCTTTACGTTGACCAAATGATCCAATTCCTGCCGCAGCTTCTCCACACCCTCGGGAGTTAGATAGACTTGATTTTCCATAACTATCGGTGCACCTCAATAATGAATCGTTCGCGAATTCGGCCGTACCCAGACCTGCATTATAACATATCCGTCACTGCTGCAAAAGACGCCGTGCCAGGGCCGTACAAAAGATATCTTACCCAGCCCTTTGCGCTAACGTGTCAAGTCAAATGAAAACCTTACCGAAAGGTGATCGTTGGGTCAAAAGAAAATCTTACCGAGGTGTCCTCTCCTTTCGAAGACTGAGACAGTCGTAGTAGTAGCTGTGGGTATGTGGG
>Ga0180432_10008440_pt1 | contig 12825 bp, 10 predicted proteins | sample SS_ome_10_FD_132414 | JGI IMG/M metagenome (GOLD analysis project Ga0180432, IMG submission 132414) | Hypersaline lake sediment archaeal communities from the Salton Sea, California, USA - SS_1_MS_2 metaG | ecosystem: Environmental > Aquatic > Non-marine Saline and Alkaline > Hypersaline >...
CCTTGCATGCACAGAGTGAGCCGAATATAATTTTTATTCTGGCAGATGATCTGGGATACAAAGACCTGGGGTGCTATGGAAATCCATTCAATGAAACCCCGCAGCTTGACCATCTTGCCCGTGAAGGCATGTTATTTACAAGTGCCTATGCGCATCCGGCCTGCAGTCCTTCCAGGGCTGCCTTAATGACAGGGAAACACCCTGCCCGGCTGAATATTACAACCGCCCTGGGTGTTGACAGGCAGGATCCTGATTCCCCTGTATTGGCCCCGCAAATGGCGGAAGCACTTCCCGCCTCGGAGATCACACTGGCCGAAATCTTAAAAAAGAATGGTTATCAAACCGGCATGATTGGGAAATGGCATCTGGGCGGTGATCATGATACGGGCCCTTTTAACCAGGGATTTGATTTCGACAGGACGATCTGCAAGAATGGACTGGATTATTACAATTATGCCATTTCCAGCAGGAACAGAATCATTTTTCAGGATACGGGTACAGTTTATCTTACGGATAAACTTACCGAATACGGTCTGCAGTTTATCCGTCAACAAAATCAAGAAGAACCTTTTTTCCTGTATATGGCATATTCTGCCCCTCACCTGCTCATCGTGCCAAAAGCCGATAAAGTGAGCAAGTACATGTGGAAATACAACCAGTATGAAGGAAAATACAACCCCTATTATGCTACCATGATCGAAAGTATGGACGAGGGAATTGGACGAATACGTGAGGAATTAAAACGGCAGGGTCTGGATGAAAACACACTGATCATCTTTAAATCCGACAATGGCGGTGTCGGGATGGATCAGATTGCCTACAGGCCGACCACCATAGAACCCCTGCGAGCCTGGAAAGGACATGTGTACGAAGGTGGAATAAGAGTACCTTTGATTATGTACTGGAAAAATAAAATTGAACCGGGAGTGGTCAATGAAAATTATATAACGATTAACGATTTCCTGCCGACCATCATGGAACTTATCGGTGATAAGAATTACCCTCCGGATATAGATGGAAGGAGTTTTTATTCGACAATGCTAGATCCTGCAAAAGATTTCGAGCGGGGACCCATATTTTTTCATTTCCCGCACTTCAGCGGTCAGGGAGGTTATCCGGCCGGTGCTGTCAGGAATGGAGACTGGAAATTGGTGAAAAATTATGAAACCGGTGAAACAGAATTATTCAACCTGGAAGAAGATGTGTCGGAAAGCAATGATGTAAGCCGGGAATACCCGGAAAAATCAAAAGAAATGGATCTGCTGTTTCAGAATTGGAAGGAAGAAGTAAATGCAAATATGCCTGTAAAGAAATCTGAATAAAGGACTCAGAACTGGAACTGCAGCATGAAGATGCTCATTGTTACGCTGACCGGAAGGAGTCGTTTTATCGAAAAAAATTGTGGCTTGGAGGGAGTTTCCTTAATGAAGGGCTGATCATGGCACGATCCGGGAACATAGGACAGGGTGGCTCCGGGCTAACCGACCTGATCCTGTTCAGGAGGAGGTGGTGGCAGCACCTGCTTTTCTGGGGGGTGGCGCTGGTGATCCTGCTCAATGTTTTTAAATCCTCCAGCACCTTTCAGAAGATCGACCTCATATACACCCTGATTTTCATGGTCCCCCTGGCCATTATCATTTACCTGAACCTTTACTTCTTTATCCCCCGGTACCTCCGCAAAGAAAGGTACATGTTATATGCATTATTTTTCATCCTTCTGGTGGGTTCCGGGGCGGTGGTCCTCTATTTCCTGTTTGACCGGTGGATCGATTACCTTCTGCCCGGCTATTACTTCATCTCCTATTACAGCATCCCCCATCTGATGCTTTACACGGGCAGTTTCCTGCTCCTGACCACCCTGCTGAAGCTTTCCCGCAGCTGGTTCATGCTGCTCAGGGTGGAACGGATGACCGCAAGCCACCGGCTGAAATCCCTGCAGTCACAAATCAATCCCCACTTCCTGCTGAACAGCCTGCAGACCATCTATGCCCTTTCCCTGGAAAAATCGGAACGCACCCCCGGAGTGATCCTCCAGCTTTCAGAGATCCTGAAATACACCCTTTACGAAACGGAGCACCCCCGGGTGAAGCTCGAGAAAGAGATCCGCATGATCAGGGACTACGTGGAAATGTACCGCTACCGGCTTGATCCCGATCGTGCAAGGATCGGATTCAGGGTGGAGGGAGATCCAGGTGAGATGCTGATCGCGCCCATGCTGTTTCTCCCTTTCATTGAAAACAGCTTCAAGCACGGGTTGCAGGGCGGACAGAAAAAGGCTTATGTAGATATCAGCTTCACGATTGATCAGGACCTGCTGCGGTTTAAGATCGGGAACAACCTGGGAAACACCGATCCGCTCCGGTGGGAAAAGCAGGGAGGGATCGGGATCGATAATACCAGGCAGCGACTGGAACTGCTCTACCCCGGAAAACACCGCCTCCGGATCCACAGGGAAGATGACCAATTCCATGTGTCCCTGGATATAGAGACAGATGTATGATATTGATTCGATACTGTCTCAAAAGATCGCCATCAAGTATTTACCAGGGTCAGGCATACCCCTGAGAAAGCCTGCAAATACTTGCGTAACCTGGAATGCAGGCCCCTGTTATGCTTCCCGGAGCGCTGACTGGACCATGATGAATTCCTGTATGTTGTCCTGGTCTATGACACCGATCAGCTTCTGACCATCAAAGACTGGAAGGATATCCAATTTTTCCCGCTGCATGGTCTTAAAAATATCGCGCAATGGAGTGGCGGCATCCACATGTTTGAATCCGGTAGTCATCACTTCCCTGACGGGGACTTCCTGTCCATGTTTGGAAAGACCGTTGATAATATCGTTCTTGGACAGGATTCCCACGATCTCATCATCCTCTTTGACAAGGAATCCCGTTTGTGCTGATTTCAGCAGCAAATCAACCGCATTTTTCAGGAGTTCGTCCTGTTGAAGTGTCGAGTATTCCTCCATCAGAATATCCTGTGCCTTATAATCGACCAGAAGGGAACGATACCTGACCTGTGTGTATTCAAGCCGGGCTCCGATCACCACGAAGATCCCGATGACAAAAAGAAAAGGATTGATGAACAGGCCAACCAGGGCAAATATCACTCCGAATCCCTGTCCGGCTATCATGGCGTATCTGGTAGCCTTGATCCTGTCGAAACGAAAGGAAAGGACCGCCCGGAGAATCCGCCCGCCATCCATGGGAAAGGCCGGGATCAGATTGAATGCCGCAATGAACAGGTTGACGTACATGAGCAGGATCAGGAAGTTCTGGCCTGTAATGGCTTCAAGATTCGTGTCAAACGTGTATCCCGGAATAATGGAAATAATGACCCACAGCAACAGGGCAATGATCACATTGACGATCAGGCCGGATGCGGTCACAACGATCTCCTGTTTGGGCTTCTCGGGCATATCGTCAATATTGGCCATCCCCCCTATGGGCAGCAGGGTGATGTTCCTTGTTTCGATGCCATACCTTCGGGCAGTCAGCGAATGCCCCAGCTCATGCAGGGTGACACAGACAAACAGGGCCAGGATAAAAAGGATGGATATGATAACCTGTGCAGTATCTGCACCCTGCCGGATATTGACCGCAACCACCCACAGGATGAGCAGCAGGAATGTCCAGTGAACGGCAATCTTTATGCCAAATGGTCTACCTAAGCTTAATGAGTACTTCATACCATTCATATTTAATTATCAGTGTTTTCGTTATTTAATCATCTGATCATTTTTTTCTGATCCAGTGAAAATTTTGTTCCACAATCGTATTCCATTTGTATTCCATATGTAAATGCCTGAAAATAAAAATTCTATCTGATAATCTAATATTGGCTGAAATTCCCACTGTTGTGATAAATACACAATTATTTGTGTAATTAATCCTCAATAAGTCCGCTTCGCAAATTAGTTTACGCTAAATTGGCTTGCTGATTTGAAATGAAACGTAAAATTCATTGAACCACATGGCCAGATGCGTGATCATCGATGATGAGCCTCTCTCCAGGGATGTGCTGAGAAAATACATCGGCAGGGTGAAGGACCTGAACCTGGTTGGAGAGTGTCCGGATGCATTCGAGGCCACCCACTTCCTGAAGGCGGTGAACCGGGCACTTGAGCGTCTTGGTGAATCCCATGTAACAAGAGATGAACCCGGGAAGATCCTGCTGAAAGCTGATAAAAAACTCTACGCGATCGAGTTCTCCAGGATCCTCTATGTGGAAGGACAGGGCGACTATATACGGGTATGCCTGGATGACAGGAAACTGGTGGTGCATGATACCATCAAGAATTTCCTGGCATCCCTGCCGGAAGAAAAATTCTTGCGGATCCACAAATCCTATATCGTGCACCTGGATAAAATCGAATGCATCGAAGGGAACCAGGTTCGGATCGGGGACCATACCATCCCGGTCAGTCCTGCCAGCAGGGAAGAGCTGCTGAACCGCCTTTCTTCACGGAATCCCCCACCCGGTTGACCCTGCAGGGAGAACAGACCAGCTGAAGTGGTTATGCTCCCGCCTTCCCCTCGAATCATGCACTTCTTTGCCGGAAGCCTGAACCTGAAGTAAGGTTTGAACCTGAATTAAGGCCTGGAACAGTGTTGAGACCTGTATCCTGGGATTGAGCCGGCGGTCCGATCAGAACCTGATCTCTCCCTGGAGACCGAACCACATCTGCACATTGGTTCCCCTGTAATTCCTGGAGGTACGATTAAAAATGGCATAAGGGGGGATCTCACGCCATGCCTCTATCCCCAGATCGGGATTGGAATGGCCCACGGCCACATTGAAAGTGGGTCCCACATGCAGTGAGACCAGGTCCTCCATGCTCCAGCCGAAAAGGAACCTGGCTGAATTGTAAAGGTTCAACCGGTCGGTGTAGAGGAACCGCCCTGTAGCCGGATTGGCGATCCAGACCTCCTGGTGCACGGCACCCTCGATATTGAGGGTGGTTTTTTCCGTCAGGCCGAGTTCTGTGCCGAGTCCGCCTCCATACATCCACCGGCTGCCCGGACCGAAAGGCTTCCCGAAAGAAAAGATATTGTAAAGTTGCCTGACCCCCAGCCTGAAAGAAAGATTTGCATACTGCACTTCGCTTACAGAAAACCCAAGTTTCCTGTACCCGTTCTTTTTTACCACGTTGATCACACCCAGGGGAACCCCCTCAATGGAATCACATATATTGATAAAACCGGATAATTGCACCCCCTTCACCTTCCCGGCAATATTAATGAAACCGGCTGCCTGCAAACCTGTCACATCATCTGCCACATTCATAAAGCCAGCTCCCTGGAAGCAGGTATTCCTTCCTGCCGTCACATTGCCGAATCCAGCCGCCTGTACCCCATTTCCAGAGGCTCCGGCAATATTGAAGAATCCCGCTCCCTGGAATCCTTCCATCCTCCCCCCTGCAATATTCATAAAACCAGCTGCCTGGGCGCCTCTTACATCCTCTCCCGCAACATTGATAAATCCCGCTCCCTGGAAACCGTTCATCCGGGTACCGTTCACATTATAGAATCCGGCGAGCTGGACCCCGTCCGCTGATCGTCCCACCGTGTTACCGAATCCGGCCAGCTGAGCACCCCGCACATAGTACCTGTCCACATTGATGAATGAACCGGCTTCAAATACCTCCACACCCCCCGATACACCGATAAAAAGGTTCAGGGAGAAATCATTGACGATATTGACATTGTCCACCCCGTTGGTGCTCAGCGGAGGGAACAGGAAGGTGAACTGGAACGGACGATGCCTGTATTCCATCGTATCATGCTGCGCATTGGCTGAAAGACCCAGGAATAAGAATATGAGAAGAGCGGGTACAATTCTATTCATTGGTTCCATTGTAAGATCGATTGGTAAGTATATTCTGACATAATAGACAGGAAAAACCGGGATGGGTTGTATGGTCTGGAAAATTTCTCCTATTTTCATATGCTGTTAGAAACTGAATTCTGTCATAAGACAAATACAAGAACACATCATTCCAAATTGCCATGAAGAAGAAATCACTTTTCCTGTTTGCTACGGTCCTGGCTGCTTTCCTGATGGGCGGATGCGGCGGACCTGACCAGCAATTACCTAACATTCTCTGGATCACCAGCGAGGACAACGGACGCTTCCTGGGCTGTTATGGCGACACCTTTGCCACCACCCCCAACCTGGACAACCTGGCTGCGGAGGGATTCCTTTACACCAACGCATACGCCAATGCCCCGGTGTGTGCACCAGCCCGAAATACCATCATCACCGGGGTGCATGCATGCGCCAACGGGCATGAGCAGATGCGAAGCAGGTATTCTAAATCGGAAACGGTCCGCTTCTATACAGCATATCTCAAGGATAAGGGTTATTACTGTACCAACAACAGCAAGACCGACTATAACACAAGCAGTGTGGACCTGGAGGAGATGTGGGATGAATGCAGCAGGGAGGCCCATTACAGGAACAGGGCCGGGGGACAGCCGTTTTTTGCTATTTTCAACACCACCACCAGCCACGAAAGCTCCATCCATAATCCCATCCCCGCAGAGGAACTGAGGCACAGTCCCGAGAAGGTGACCATCCCTCCCTATCACCCCGCCACACCGGAAATGAAACACGACTGGGCTCAGTATTATGACAAGGTGGAAGATATGGACACCAGGGCCGGGGAACTGCTGGCCGAACTGGAAGAGGCAGGGCTTTCGGACAATACGATCGTATTCTATTACAGCGACCATGGCGGAGTGCTTGGCCGCAGCAAGCGTTTCCTCTATGAGTCGGGGACCCATGTACCCTTCATTGTCCGCATCCCTGAAAAATATAAACACCTCTATCCTGCCGAAAATCCGGTATCGAAGGTGGAAAGGCTGGTCAGCTTCGTGGACCTGGCCCCCACACTGCTGAGCCTGGTGGGAACAGATGCTCCGGAATACATGCAGGGAAAGGCCTTCCTGGGAAAATACCAGAAGGAAGAACCGGAATATCTGTATATGTTCAGGGACCGGATGGACGAACGGTATGACATGTCCCGCTCTATCGTGGACAGGAATTTCAGGTATACCAGAAACTACAATCCCTCGCGAATCTGGCTCCAGCACCTTTTGTACCTGTGGAGAGCCCCTTCCATGAGATCCTGGGAAGAGGCATTCGAGTCCGGACAATGCGACAGCATCCAGTCCATCTGGTGGAACCCCAAACCGGTGGAGGAACTCTATGATACCAGGAATGATCCCCATGAGGTGAACAACCTGGCAGGCGACCCGACATATGCCGAAAAACTTTACGAAATGCGGCATGCTTTGCGTGAATTCGGCCTGTCGATTCGTGATGCCGGCTACATTCCGGAAGCAGAAAGGAATATCCGGGCAGGGGAGATCCCCATATACGATTACGTAAGGAGCGGGGATTGTCCACTGGAACAGATCATGGACGCGGCCATACTTGCCACCGAGCGGAATCCCGAAAACCTTGATATCCTGGCCGGTTGGCTGGATCACGAGGACAGTGCCATCAGGTACTGGGCCATGCAGGGATTGCTGCTGCTGGGTGAAGAGGCCCGGCCGCTGCTTCCGGAGATCAGGAAAACGGCGGAGGATGAATCATGGAACGTGCGCGTGGTGGCAGCCGAAGCACTCTACCTGCTGGGAGAGACGGAAACGGCTGCGGATGCCTACCGCAGGGTGCTGCAATGCGACCATGTGATGGCCAGGACCCACGCCCTGAACAGCATCGACCATGTCGGTGCTCCCCCGGAGCTTTTCCTGGAGGATTGTATCAGCATCATCAGGAACAATTATGATTCGAAGGCCAGCGGCGGCCAGTATGATTCCCGGATGATCAAATGGCTGTTCCAGAAATGGGATGTTGATCCGGCAGATTATTCCCTCGAGTTCACGTGATAAAAGCAGCGGGGAATCTCCGGGAGGAACAAATACTCACTACACAAAAAGTGACCTTTGCAGGTTACCAGGCACAACCCTTTGTTCATTCCCTTTGTCACTTCAAAGGAGGAGGCATATAAAAATCCAGGCATGGGCCATTTGCTGAGAATTCCGTTGATGACTGTTTTCATCTGCCTTGCGGCAGATACGTGGGGTGGGGAGATCAACCACTGGGAATCCATTATCCGCAGGGGTGATCCCTGCCGTTACCTGGTCCCCGCCCAGCAGGTGGATGAGCAGTGGCGGGATCCCGGCTTCAATGACCTGTTATGGATCCCGGGAACCGGAGGAGTGGGATATGGCGACGGGGATGACAATACGGTGATCGATCCTGCCATCTCAATGTATTGCCGATATGAGTTTGATATTCCCGATCCCGGGTTGATCGAACAGCTGATCCTGGATGTGGATTTTGATGACGGCTTTGTGGCCTACCTGAACGGGATCGAGCTGGGCAGGTCCAATATGGGCTTGCCGGGAAGTCCGACCGCCTGGGATCAGCCAGCGGACGGTCTGCATGAAGCGCAGCTTTTTTCAGGTGGAAACCCGCTGAGGATCCTGCTGGCTGACACCCTCCTTGCGGAACTGATCGCAGGTGAGAACGTGCTGGCCATTGAAGTGCATAACGAGTCCATCACCTCTTCAGATCTTTCCTCAAATGTTTTCCTTCATGCAAGGGTCTCCGGAGATTCCCTGATCTTCCGGGAAACACCGGAATGGTTCGTCCCGCCGATACAGGCGGACAGCACCCTGCTTCCCCTGATGATGATTGATACATACGGACAGGAGATCCCCGATGAACCCAGGATCACGGCCCACATGGGCCTGATCAACAACGGACCCGGAAAATACAATGCCACCGGGGATGACTTCAACGGGTATGACGGACAGATTTCCATCGAACTGAGGGGTGAATCCTCGCTCTATTTCTACCCGAAAAAATCATACCGGATAGAGACCCAGACCGACAGTGGCACCAACAACAATGTCCCGCTGCTGGATCTTCCCCGGGAAAACGATTACATACTCTATGGTCCGTACGGGGACAAGAGCCTGATACGGAATGTGATCTCCTATGGATTGTATGAAAAGATGGGGCACTATGCGCCGCGGACAAGGTTCATTGAACTTGTGGTCAATGGGGATTATAAAGGATTATACGTGCTCACCGAAAAAATTAAGGAGGATAAGTACCGGGTAAATATCGACGAGCTCACTCCCGAGGACAACACACCCCCGGGAATTTCAGGCGGTTATATTCTCAGGGTGGACAAAACCACCGGGATGGCTTCCTATGAATACTGGGAATCTCCAGTACTGCCGCCGGTTTCTGGTTTCAATTACATCACCTATCAGTATTATGACCCTGATTATGATGAGCTTACCCTGGATCAGAGAAACTACATCAGGGACTACATGCAGGAGTTTGACCAGGTATTTTCCTCGGCCGATTTTAAGGATCCCCTATATGGTTACAGGCCTTACCTGGACATTTCCTCTTTTATCGATATCATGATCCTCAACGAGGTCACCAAGGATGTGGATGCTTACAGACTGAGCCATTATTTCTATAAAGAAAGTGACATCAACGGGGGAAAGCTGGTCAACGGCCCCCCCTGGGATTACAACCTCACCTTCGGGAACAATGATTTTGCCGGTGATGTGAACCTCTCTTCAAACTGGGTCTACCCAAAGAAGATCAACATCTACTGGTGGGCCAGGGCTATGCAGGATCCCTGGTTCCGCAACCGGTTCTACTGCCGGTGGGACGAATTGTATGGTTCGGTCCTGAGCAATGAAAGTATTCAGCAGATGATCGACAGTTGCCTGAACGTGCTGGGAGATGCCATTCCCAGGAACTTCCAGCGGTGGGCCATCCTGGGAGAATATGTCTGGCCCAACAGCTTTGTGGGCAACAGCTATGCGGAGGAAGAGTCCTACCTTCGTCTCTGGATCCACGAACGCCTCATATGGATGGATAATCACCTGGGAGGCCTGTGCATTCCTCTTTCAGATGATCCAGGCATGACCATTTCGCTCCCCGGGATCCTGCAGGTCTATCCGAATCCTTCAGACCTTTCCCGCACATACCTTTCCATACATGGAGACTTTGCCTCTTCACTCCATTTCATACGGCTGATGGATATAAGCGGGAAGACCGTCTTTTATAGAGAAGCAGCCCTGCCCGAAAACGGCCGGCCGTTTTTAATGCCCGATCTATCCTTCCTTCCTGCAGGTATCTACATGCTTGAGGTTTCAGATGGTAAGGGGATGAGGGAGCTGCAGAAAGTGATCAAACAGTAACCCGGTCTAAAGGTCGTAGGAAAAGCCTGCCACCAGGATGTGGCACTGAAGCGGATCGGGTACATTGAATTCATCTTCCAGGATATAGCGAAGGCTGATATCGGAACGGAAATTAACCATATACTGAATCCCGGCAGAATAACGCATTTTCTTAAAAGGACGAAGGGGTGAACCGTTCAGCAGATGGAAGCTCTCCACATAGGCCATAATCTCCAGGCGCGTCCCGAAAATATGATAATCGATCCTTAGTTTATTCCTGTTCACCAATTTGTTGTCGCCTTCATCCTCCAGAAGGTCCAGTTCATCAAAACCATATTGCAGCCTGGTCCGGAGACTGCAGTCCAATCCGGATATGGATTGGCTGAAGGTTGCATCGGTATGGATCCTGTATTGGGGCTGAAGCCGGCGCTCACGGTTCATCCTGAGCAGGCCCCTCACACCTATTTCGGCATTGAACCAGCCTGTCAGGTCATAAACGGCCTCCAGGGTCACCAGGGACCGGTCGTATTGCATGCTGTTGTTCTCAAACCGTTGTTCTGCTTCCAGGCAAAGATCAATGCCGTTTTTCAGGCCCGCATTCAGTTCCAGTTCATACCAGGATTGGAAATCCTTCTGCTGGCCGATCAGTTCTCCTGCACCTAAAAATGTGAGAAAGACCAGTAGGAGAGCAATTTTCCCCGGATCAATCGTCATCGTCATCATTACCATTTTGCGACTGGTCCTCATCCGCGAGGCTCGTCCAGCTGTCATCTTCGAAATAATAAATGATCACCCTGGCCGAATCCCTCAGGTAATCGATCCTGCCCACTTCCACACGATTGATGGCCAGGCCGGTCCGCTCCTCCAGGTCACGTCTCAGGTCTTCCCTTCGATCGGGTTTGATCAGTTCCACATTTTCATAATTGATCACCTTTTTCGATTCGTGCTTCAGCAGAAATACTTTCTCCAGCAAATAGGTAATCGCGATAAGGGCCGCATTGGTGAATATCAATTCTGCATAACTGACCTTGCGGTTGGAAAGCGCATTGATCACCGAGATGCCGATGACCAGAAAAAGGTACGTCATTTCCCGGATGGGGATCTGCCTGGTCCTGTAACGGATGATGCCGAAAATGGCAAAAAGTCCCAGGGCGAATCCCAATTCGATCCTGATGTTCTCCAGGAGGAAACACATGAAGAAAACCACCAGGCTGATAAGGATATAGGTGAAAAGGTAATCTTTCCTGGGCGTCCTCCCGTAATAAAGGTACCTGACCAGGTAAAGCACCACTCCCAGATTAAAGACGGTTCTGAGGACCAGGTCGATAAAATCTTCCCAGTACATCAATTCAATATTCAGGAATTCAGGCATGTTTGGGTTGATTTAATGATTGAAAATACTGGCTGTTCAATTGGCAAACACGCCGGATCTTTTCCTTGAACAGGTTTTGTTTTAATCCGGGGTTTAACAGAGCCATCCCGATGCAATACTTGCTGAAACGGCTGGGCAGGATATGATGCCGGCGAAGCGCAGCATGGAATGGGAAACCGGCAATGCGGTCCTGGTATTTGATCTCCGCAATGGAGATCCCCGGAAGCTCTATGCTGTTTTCAGAGAGCGGGCTGGAAAACCAGAGCTGGTAATCGATGGTAATCCGTTCTGAATGGTCCGGTCCCACCAGGGTGATGCGTTTAAAACTGTTTTCCAGGACCGGCAGGATCTTATCATTCTCATAGGGAGTATAATAAGTCAGGAATTCCTCTTCCTTGCTCAGGATCACTGCATCTGCACTATCGGTCTGTTTCCGGTTCTTGATGGTTACCCCCTTTGAGTTTTTCTTTTTCACCTCAAGGAATACAGCATCACTGGAAACATATTTCCGGAACCTGATCTTATTCCGGTTCACCATGCCCCTGTGGTGCATGTAATACATATCCAGATCGAGGGTATCATAATAGAAAGTCTGGTAATTCTGTGCACGCTTACCATCTACTTCCAGCACCCTGTATTCTTTTTCCAGCAGGCGGAGAATCCCGGGAATGTGGAGCACACTGTAAAGATACTTGGCATCCTTCCTTCGCATCAGCTCAGCCTGCTGCAATTGTTCAAGGCTGATGCTGCTGAAACCGGAAAGGACCATCTCTATGCTGTCACCGATACTCATACAGGTATTCTTTCTTCTTAAATAGCCTGCCCTGTTTGTCAAAAAAGTGTTTTTCAACCCTTAATCCGTCCCTGTAGATAGTCTTTTCCGTGCGGGTGGCCCTTCCTTCTTCATCCAGGAAAATCTCCTCCAGCAGGCGCCCTTCATCATCGTATACATATCTCTCCCACTTTTTAACCTTTCCCCGTTTATTGAATTCCTGTATCTCGATCACTTCACCATTTTCGTTATAGCGTTCGATCTTTTCAACAACCGGCTCATCCATCCCCTCTTCAAGGAAATATTCATGGACGGTCTGCCGGATAATTCCCTTCTCCCTGATGATCTTTTTACTCTGTCCGTAAAGGATGCCTGGTACTGACAACAGGATGATCCCTGCGAGTATGATCATACTGGTTTTCATATAAAGCTTTTTAACGTTCTTCTATGGTGATTTC
>Ga0180432_10008441_pt1 | contig 12824 bp, 7 predicted proteins | sample SS_ome_10_FD_132414 | JGI IMG/M metagenome (GOLD analysis project Ga0180432, IMG submission 132414) | Hypersaline lake sediment archaeal communities from the Salton Sea, California, USA - SS_1_MS_2 metaG | ecosystem: Environmental > Aquatic > Non-marine Saline and Alkaline > Hypersaline >...
AAGCCCCAGTGTCTAAAGTCTGGGGCACCGATGCTCGTGCCTCGCATCTCAGCCCGAGCCACCCGAAAACAGACTTTGCAGTTCTCCGGGTAGAGAACAACAAGAACGCGACGAGCCCCCGCTGCGATGGCAAACGGGGGCTCGGTATTTATCTCTCGTGGCTTTACGCCAACCGCGCGTAATTCCGTGCTACTTCGCTTTCACGTCGTAGCAGTACAGGTGGCGGTGGAAGCGTTGGTACAGGCGGCCGCCGGTGACGACCGGATGGGACCAACTGGGACCGCGGCGCTCTTCCTTGATCTCGTCGACGGGACCTTCGGGAGCCGGGATGCCAAGCTTCTTGCAGTGGGCCACGATGTTCTCGCCTTTGGCCACGGGCGCCAGAAGCTCGCCGACCTGCTTGTATTCTTCCGGCGTGCATTCGACCAGTGCGATACGGCCGTCCTTCAAGCTGTGCATGTAGAGCATGCCGTCGGCCCAACAGATCGAGCCCTTGCTCACGCCGAGAACTTGCCACGCGGGCTTGCCGGTCTTCATCTCAAGGCAAGTCCAACCCTCGTAGTTGTTCGTGCCGTAAACGTATCCTTCGTGCAACACGTAACCGCCGGTCTGGCAGTTCATCAAGACGTTCTTGCCGCGAGTCTCTTCCTTCCACAGTTCCTTGGTGGTGATCTTCTTCGTCGCCGGATCGATTTCCAGCTTGATGCAGATGGCGCCGCGACCGTAGCCGACTGCCCAGAATACATAACCGTCGTCGAACACGGGCGTGGGCACGTTGGCCTGGCTACCTTCGCCGTGCGGGTGCGTCCAGAGAACCTCGCCCGTCTTGGCCTGGATGCCGATCAACAGATCCTTCGATCCGGTGATGATCATGGGGATGCCTTCGAACTCGACATATCGAGCGGGCACGTAGTGGACTTCGGTTACCGGCTTCGATTGCCAGACCGTTTTGCCGGTCTTCTTGTCCAAGGCGACCATGAAAGTCTTCTCGCCGCCGGGGGTGAAAATGATTTTGTCGTCGACGATCAGCGGCGACTCGGACCAACCCCAGTTACTCGGGCCTTGCTTTCCCTCGAAATCATCGACCGAACGGGTCCATTTGGTCTCGCCCGTCTTTCCGTCGTAACAGCCCAACACGCCCTTGCCGCTGAAGACATACAGCAGACCTTCATCGGTGGTGACCGACGAGCGGCTGCCGACGAACTTATGGTCGTAAGCTTCGCCGATGTCCTTGGTCCAAAGAATCTTACCGTCCATGTCCAGACAGGTCAGCCACAGGTGTGTGCCCGGGTACTTGTAATATCCAGTACCCACGCGGGCTCGCGGCTTCTTTGCCTCGGTTGCGGAGTCGGCCGACTTGCGACCGTCTCGCATGCTGCTCTCGCCAGCGGGAGAAAAGAGAGTTTCACCGTCGGCGGCCGGCTTTCGACCCGTGATGTAGATGCAACCGTCGGCGAACGTGGGGCTGGAGAAACCTTGGCCGACGTCGTCGCAGTGCCAAAGCAGCTTGGGTCCGCCCTCGGGCCAACTCTTGAGCAGCCCGGTGTCGGCCGACTTGCCGTCGTTCGTCGGTCCACGCCAACGGGGCCAATTCGGTTCGTCGGCTTGTGTGGCACTGATCGCCAACATCAAAGCAGAAAGGGCCGAGAGAAATACGAAACTCGGTCGGAAACGTACGATTGTCATGGTGTGCAAACCTCGCGAAATGTTTGGTGACGGGAAGGTGTGTTGGTTCGGCGTGATATGGGACTCGGAGACCCACAATATAGGCTTTTATCTTAAGCGCTGGCAATGGGGATTGCAAGTCTGAGCGGAATGCGGCCGGGCAACCTCGATTCTCAAGTCTGGGTCGATCGATGGCACCCTCCCGTACTCGTCACGCTCCGCGTGATGGTCGAGACCGACGTGGTTTAAAGCACTCCGCCGCAACCCAGTGCAATGTCCCCACTGGCCATCACACGAAGTGTGACAAATACGTGTTACGGCTTCTCCAACAGCAAGAAATAGCCGTCGCGGGGGCTTACCAGGGTTTCGCACTTGCCGTTGCCGTCGTTGTCCGGGCGGCGGGGGCCGGCCGACTCGACGCCCAAGGGCATGGAACCGACGCCGCGAATTGCGTACAAGCGTTCGCCCTTGCCGTTCCATACTTCCCAACCGTCGGCGACGGCGACGAGTATCTGCGGGTGTTTCTCTCCGCTCCAATTACCCCATGCGACCCAGCCGGCGGCGATGTCTTTTTGCAGATACGGCTTCCCCGCTTCGTTCCAGAGAATAAGCCCTCCGGTGCCCTTTCTCTTTCCCACGGCGGCAAATTCCAAACCGGGTCTGTCGGGGTCGAAGTCGCCGAGGACGGCCTTTTGCAGGTGGTCAACTCCCGGTCGGGCATACTCCCATTTGCGTTCGAGCTTACCCGTGGCGCCGTCGACGGAAACAATTGGCCCTTTTTTGTAATCACAGCCACAGCGGTCGTATACGATTTCGTTTTTGCCGTCGGCGTTCACGTCGCCGCAGAGGATGTAGTCGCTATGGTTGCGGCATTCGGTGTCTGCCCAACGGGTCTTGCCGCTGCCGTCGACGACGAGGAACTTTCCGTTGAGCGACATGTATATTTCGTCGAGCCCGTCACCGTCGGCGTCGTAATGGGCCATGTCGTGTCCGTACGCACTGGGGTTGTCGATGCGATACTTCCACGCCAGCTTGCCGTTCTCGTCATAGCAGAAAACGTCGTGGTAGACGCGACAGACAACGGCGAAGCGTTTCGGGTCGAGGAAGTGGCCGACGACTCCCGCTTGACGGTTGTCGCGGCCTTTGGGTATTTCAACCTTCCATTTGGTTTTGCCGGTCTTGGCGTCGAGGCACACGACCGCTCCGAGTACGTTGAACACGGCTTCGGGAGTTCCGTCGCCGTCCATGTCCTCGATAGCCAATCCGCTCTCGTGTCCCATGCTGTCGCCGACCGGCTCGCTGGTCCAGAGCAATTCGCCGTCTTGCGAGTATCGGAAGAGGCAGTGTTTTCCGTCGGCTTCTCCGGCCGTCAGAAGATCGATCGTCCCGTCGCCATCGATATCGCGAACGTTAGCCAGCCATCGCCCGCCACCGGTCTTGCGCAAGTCCCAAGCGATCTTAACGCCGGGCACAGATGCCATATCGGCCGCCGACTTGACGTTATTAATGTTGACGCGATACACCGGGCCGAACTCGTCTTCCTCGACCGTAAACGCCTTGCCGTCTTCGGCCGCCGCGATGGGCGAGAAGCAAACCATTGCCATAAGCAAGCAAACCACAAACCGGACCGTCCACACTTTCGCTTCGTTACGTTTCATGCTTTCTCCTGAATAAACGCGAATCTCTTTCGTCCATTGTCGCCTTTCGCTGAAGCGAAAGTAGCGCCGAATTGACGCCATGCCCCGATTCATGGTCGCGACGCACCCTAACGGGTGAACCATACGCTCTCACGCCATTCAGTGTAAGGCACGCGCGGCGCGGGTGTCAAACTTTTGGCCCCAGTCCCGTTTTTGCGGCGCACCAGCGAATACGATTGGGCCACTTGCTGCTTGCCTTTCAATACTTGCAGTAGGGCAGGCATTCCTGCCTGCCTTGAGGAGGCTGTTTACCCCTTGGCAGGCAGGAATGCCTGCCCTACTGGTAGACGGCAGAACTTGCCCCGTGGAAAAAGGGGGCAGGCACCGAGCCGTCTTGCGTTACTGGCGGGTTTGGAATCTCTTTTTGGCTCGGAGCCAGTCCCCTTTTTCCACTCACCTTTCTTATCAAAAGCCAATTTGCCATGTATTCGGCGGGCTGTTATAATTGCAGAGTGTAATTCTCGCAAAATCACGCCACGGTACCCCGCCACCCCGTTATAGGAACCACGAGTATGAGATTCTTCGCGCTAGGTTTTTCGCTGTTGCTGACCTTTGCCATGCTTACGCAGGCGCAGGCAGCCCCCATGAACATTGAGGTCGGCCGCCCGGACGTGGTAGAAAAAGACTGGAAGGTCCAGTACGATCAGACCAAGGCCCAAATCGGCGGTCATCGCCGCTACAATTTCCCGCCGGAGCAGCTTCTCAACAAGCAGGCGACGATTCTAGACACGGACAAGACTCCCCTGGACGTCGCCGTGCGTCGTATCGAAGCCACGATGGCCAAGATCAAGGAAATGCCCGGGGCGCCGGACACGAAGGAACTTGAGAAGACAATCGCCCAGATCAAGTCCGAAATCGCCGACGGCAAGGCGGGCAACGCCGACTCGCAGGAAAACATCAACCTCTACATGGAACTCCGCCGCGCCGCGCGGAAGGTTATCCTGGCCAACCCGTTGATCGACTTCGACGACATTCTGTTCGTCTCGCGAAGCGTCATCAACGACCATGCCCGGGGTAAGTCGGAATACGACGGCGACCACTTCTGCGACCAGTACTACGGTCACAACGGCAGCACCGGCGGCGGGCTGTATGCACTTAAGAACTTCAAGTCGGACGATCCCAAGCTGATCAACCTGCTGGCCAGTCGCAAGGTTCCCAGCGGTACGAACAAGGGCATGGACATGAGCGAAGGCGCGCTGATCTCGCCCGACTTGTCCTGGGACGGCAAGACGATCGCTTTCGGCTGGAGCCGCGGAGACCATCAGAAGTGGCAGCCGGAGAATCGTTTCAACGTCTTCAAGATGAACGTCGACGGTTCCGACTTGACTCGATTGACCGACGGCGACTTCGACGATTTCGACCCGATCTTCCTGCCCAACGGCCGGATCGTGTTCATGTCGACTCGTCGCTACGGGTTCGGTCGTTGCCACGGACGCCCGGTGCCGGCTTATACGATGTATTCGATGAAGGACGACGGCAGCGATCTTTACTCGATCGACTTCCACGAAACCAACGAGTTCCACCCCAGCGTGGACAACAACGGCATGCTGGTTTACACGCGGTGGGATTACGTCGACCGCGACCACAACGGTGCCCATCACATGTGGCACGCATATCCCGACGGCCGCGACCCGCGAGCTTACCACGCCAACTACGCTTTCCCGCGCCAGACGGTCGAGGATCCGCGCGATCACGGTTCCATCAGGGACCGTCCCTGGGCCGAGTTCAACTGTCGTTCGGTCCCCAATTCGCACAAGTTCATCGCCACCGCCGGCCCGCACCACGGCCAGGCCTTCGGCTCGCTGGTGTTGATCGATACCAGCATCCGCGACGACAACAAGATGTCGCAGGTCAAGCGGATCACGCCGGACACGAAGTTCCCCGAGTCGGAAACCGGCACGCGAAGCCGCGAGGACATGGCCTATGGCACCAGTTGGCCGCTGAGCGAGAGCTACTATCTGACTAACTACAAGGAAGGCGCCTATGTGCTGGACGAGTTCGGCAACCGCGAGCTGATCTGCCAGACGACGAACATGCTTAGAGTGCTGGACCCCATGCCGCTTCAAGCCCGGAAGAAGCCACCGATCATTCCGACGAAGACCTACCAAGGCGAACGGGCGGGACCCAACGCACCGAAGGCGACCATCAGCGTGATGAACGTCTACATCACCGACGAGTTCGGAAAACTGCCCGAGGGCGTGAAGATCAAGCAACTCCGCGTCGTGCAGGTGATCCCGAAGTCGACGCCGCGGGCAAACAGCCCCAGGATGGGTTACGGCGACCAGAGCCTGGGCCGAATCCCCTTGGGTGTCGTGCCGGTCGAGAAGGACGGCAGCGTCTTCTTCCAAGCACCGGTCGGCAAGGCCATCTACTTCCAACTGTTGGACGAAAACGGCATGGCCGTGCAGTCGATGCGTTCGGTGACTTACGTCCACCCGGGCGAGCAGATGTCTTGCGTCGGTTGCCACGAGAGCAAGTGGGACCCGCCGCCGACGATCGCGCGACCGATGGCCATGATGCGGGCGCCTTCGGAGCTTCAGCCCGAGGTCGAGAAGTTCACGATGTTCAGCTTCCACCGCAACGTGCGGCCGATCTTCGAGAAGAAGTGCATCCCCTGCCACACCGAGACGAAGGACGCGGGGCCGAAGAACATGGATTTCGGCGCTCTGGAGAAGTACATGTTCTACTTCGGCCACGGCATCGGACGACCGCTGCACGGCGGTTCACGTACCGTGCCGGGTAAGTTCGGCGCCATGTTCTCCGGCATGGGCAAGGCCTTGATGGGCAAAACCCACCAGAAGGCCTTCAGCCAAGGCAAGTTCACCGAAGAAGACCTTCGTTCGATCTTCATGTGGTTGGACATGAACTCCAACGAGTTCACCGCCTACAAGGAAGTCGACGCTCAGAAGAAGGGCGAGATCGTCTGGCCCGACTTCGACGTCGATCCGAACAACTACAACGGCGTTGAATGGCCCGCCTCCCCCGCTTCGGCGAACTAGAGCGGAACCGACAAACCCCAAGGCGGCCCGGCTTCTCGAAACCGGGCCGCCTTTTTTCGTGGCAAGACTCGTAGGGTGCGTCGCGACGCACCGGGGTAGCCCAGGTTCTCGAACCTGGGTCGCTTTAGCGACAAGAGGCTTTGGGCGCCGCGTCGCTTACCAAGAATCGTGCCACTCCGTTCGACTACCCGCACACGAGGCCTCTGGTGCTGCGCACCTCGACTGAAGAATCGAGGCTACCCGCTTTCCGCCGAACAATCCCCCCAAAGGCTTGAGCCCAACCTCCGGTAATAGTAGAATACCCGGCTAAACGCACGTTGGGGCCCAACGCAAAGCCAACCCCGGGGATTCGCCATGCTGCTCGGCATTACCGTCACCGACTGGTTCGTTATTGTTATCTATCTGCTGGGTATCACTGCCATCGGCACGTGGGCAATGCGGAAGGTTAGTAGCTCCTCCAGCTTCTTCATCAGCGACCGGAAGTTCGGCAAGTTGATGATGATGTTCTTCAACTTCGGCACCGGGACCCACTCCGATCAGGCGGTCATCGTGTCGGCCAAGACTTACAAGGCCGGGGCGTCGGGAATCTGGTATCAACTGCTGTGGATATTCTCCACGCCCTTCTACTGGTTGATCGCGCCCATGTTCCGCCGCATGAGGGCGGTCACCACGTCGGATTTCTTCCAGGCCCGATACGACACGAGTACGGCCGTTCTGTATGCCTTCGTGGCCATGATAAACTTGACCGTCAACATCGGCTTGATGCTCAAAGGCTCCAGCGCGACGATAGAAGCCGTTTCCGGCGGCAAGATCCCCGGCGAGTATGCGGTGGTCGCCATGACGGTCATGTTCCTTATATACGGCGTGGCCGGCGGCCTAAGCGCGGCCATCGTCACCGATTTCATCCAAGGAATGCTTACCATCGTCCTCTCCTTCCTGATACTGCCTTTCGCTCTATATCAAGTCAGTGGCATGAGCGGAATGCGGGCAACAATCGACAACCCCGACATGTTCAATATCGTTTCCGTCGGTGGCGAAATCGGATTGCTGTATATTATCGTCATATCGCTCAACGGGCTGATCGGCTACGGCACCCAGCCGCACACGATGTGCCTTTGCGCGGCCGGAAAAACCGAGATGGAAGCCCGAGTTGGCATGACCTGCGGAATGTTCATCAAGCGGTTCTGCACCGTCGCCTGGGTTTTGACCGGACTGGCCGCCCTGGCGTACTACACGCAACAAGGCGCCGAGGTCAAAGACGTCGATCACGTTTACGGCCTGATGGCCCGCGACCTGCTACCGATGATCGTTCCCGGGCTGGTGGGGTTGTTCATCGCCTCGATGCTGGCGGGCATCATGAGCTCCTGCGACGCCTTCATGGTGGCTTGCTCGGCTCTGTTCACCGAAAACGTCTATCGAAAGCTGATCGTCACCGATGCAAGCGACCGGCATTACATCGTCGTCGGCCGAATAGCCTCGGTGGTGATAGTGCTATGCGGCATCAGTTTTGCCTTCAGTCTCGACAGCGTGGTCGACGGTCTGGTGGTCTTTTGGGAGGTCTCCGCGATAATGGGTCTGGCCTTCTGGGTTGGTCTGTTCTGGCGGCGCACCACGCCGGCCGGTGCCTGGGCCGGCACGTTGACGACCTTCGCCTTTCTGCTGTTTACCAGCACGATCGGATCAAAAGAAAATCCCATTTGGAGCTTCAATGAACGGTTCGCCGACAAACTGCCGGAGTTCATGCTTTGGGACGACACCCTCTATAAGCCGTGGAAGATGATCATTTACCTGTCGGCCGGGCTGGTGGCGCTGGTGGTGGTCAGTCTCATGACGCGCCGCGTGCCCAAGGAGCAGCTCGATCGGTTTTATGCATGTCTTCGCACGCCGGTCGAGCCGGACGAACCGGAGACCGAGCCGTTCACGCTCCCGCCGGGCGTCGAACCCGCGCCGCGAAGGGTGTGGTTCGACCACTTCGAGTTGGAGATACCCGTAATCAGTCGAGTCGGCCTTGTGGGGTTAGTGGCCGCTTCGGCCGCCGTGGTCGTGTTCATCGGCGGGGTGTATTGGATATTCAGTTTGGGAGCGTAATCGGGCGCGGCATGATTCGATATAGCGGGCCGCCTAGGTTCTTGAACCCGGGTCGCGCGGCGACAAGAGGCCCGGGGCGCCGCGCCGCCCACCAAGAATCGTGCCATTCAGTTCCACTACCCGCTCACGAGGCCTCTGGTGCTTCGCACCCCGATTCAAGAATCGCGGCTACCCGCCATATCCCCCAAACTCAAACGCCGCGTCGTACATGGCCAGGATATTCTCCGCGGGCACACCGGCTTGGATGTTGTGGACGTTGTTGAAGACGTAGCCGCCGCCGGGTTTGAAGAGTTCGATGTTTCGCCGCACATGATCGCGGACGGTTTCCGTGTCGGCGTTGGGCAACACGTGTTGGGCGTCGATGCCACCGCCCCAGAATACGAGCCGGTCGCCGAACTCGGTTTTTAGCGAGGCCGGGTCCATCTCGGCGGCGCTTATCTGAACCGGATTCAAGGCGCCGATGCCGTTGTCCAATAGGTCGGGGATGTACGTCTTGCACGCGCCGCAGGTGTGATACCATATCTTCGCGTCGGTGCCGGACTTGATCCGCTGAACGAGTTGCTTCTGTCGCGGCTTTACGATCTCGCGGTAGAAATCGGGGCGGAACAACGGCCCGTTCTGCGCGGCCAGATCGTCGCCGATCATTATCACGTCGACCAGATCGCCCACTTCCGCGAGAAAACCGTCGAACCAGTCGAGCCAGAACTTGAGCGTCTGGTCCAGCAGTGCTTCGCAGAACTCGGGATGTTCGAGCATGTCCATGAACCAACGCTGCAGGCCGCGCATGTACCAGCAGATTTCGTACACCACGCCGCTGATGCCGCTTGCCAACGCGTAGGGCGTTTCGTTGCGAATCGCAAGGGCCCTTTCCCGCAAACCGGCGAAGCGGCCGGGGTCGCTGCCCTTGGGGAACGGATAACGGGCGATATCGTCGAGCGCGGCGTCAGCCAACGGGCTGAGCGTGATGTCCATGTACAACGGCGAATCGTCCGGCATCGACCAGCGGATGCCGAACTCGTCGGTCAGATCGTGCCACAGACGTCCGTCCCGCTCGGCGGTGACTATTCCACCTTTGAAGTCAGCGGCCGCCCCGGCGTGAATGTAACGGGTATCAACGCGCAACCGCTTAAGCACCGCCTCGCTAGGCCGTGCAAGCTGCTGCACGGCGTCCATGATCTCGATCTCTTCGTCGAAACCGAGATGATCGATCAAGGCCCGATAGGCGACCTTGTGGATACCGGTCTGGTTCCCGCCCAAGTCGATGGGCACGCGGTCCGGTTCCTCATGGTTAAGCGCGGCCAAGACTCGCTGGCGGGAGGTCATCGTTTCGGTGTTTTCGGTCATCCATTCCTCGATACGTTGGTTTTGCGCACTAACACATTGGCGTTGCATTGGACTCGTAGGGTGCGTCGCGACGCACCCTACGGGATCATGTCCACGCAAGCGTGGAGCATGGCACCCGTTTCACTGTTTGATAAACAGAAACTACTTACTCATCTCTTCAACCAGCTTCTTCGCCTTGGCCGGGTCGCCGGTGATCTTTTGGGCGATCTTCATGGCGACCTTGGCGGCGTCTTCCTTAAGCTGGGGATCCTTTGTTGCCGCGATTGCCAAGCGAAGCATGTCGCGGCTGGCGTAGCGGTCTAGCCCGACGACTTCGTTGAGTACGAGTTTCTTCTCCGTCGCGCGGTCGGCCGTTTGCAATGCCTTGACACACATCTCGACTCGTTGCTTGGCCGGCATGTTGAACTGGCGAACCAGACGGATGTAACCGCGGATGGCGCGGATTCTATACTTCTCGACCGGCGCGTTCTTCGCCAAATCAAGAAGCACGGGCCCGGCGTCGACGCTCATCCAACCGCCCAGAACGCGAGTGGCGGCGTCTTGCAGTTCGGGACTGTCGTCCTTGCCGGCGGTGCCGATGGCTTTCAAAGCGGCCGGGCCGCCCATGGCGCCGAGCACGTTCAAGAGCGTACACTTGGTGGCCACCGGAGCGTCCTTCATGGCGGCCGAAATCTTAGCCGCACAGGCGTCGCCGTCGGGCATTCGGGCACAAGCCACGCTCAGTGCCTTGACGGCCGTGGCCGTGTCTTCTTCATTCTTCGGCGAGGTAACCGGCGCGATCAACACGCCAAGGTCCTTCAGTTCGACCGTCTCGCCCAAGGCCGCCAAAGCCGCCTGGCGAACGGTGGCGTCGGAACTGCCCAGAGCCTTGACCAAAGCGGGCGTGGCGGCGACTCGTCGGCGGCCGACCAGTTCCATCAACATCACGAGCGTTTCGCCCTGGGCATCGGCGAGCCCGGCGGCAATCGTCGCGTCGATCTGCTTGCCGGGGAACTCGGCCAACGCGGTTCGAGCGGTCTCAGCCAAGTCGGCGTCCTCGTCGGTGGCGATTTTCAGCAGGGCGGGCGCGCAAGCGGCGTCGCCCGACTTCTGGAGAACCCTCACCGCGGCCATTCTAAGCGGCTTGGGCCCTTCGGTGGCCGCTTTCAGTATCGCGGGCGAAGCGGTCGCACCCCCGCGGTCGGCAACCGCTGCCATCAACATCGCTCCGCGCATCGGCGTGGCGTTTTCCAATTCAGCCAGAAGCGCGGCGGAAACATCGACCTGGGTCATCTCGCGAGCCGTCATCAGGCCGATCTGGAACAGCTTCTTATCCTTCGAGCGAAGCTGCTCCACCAGAAGCGGGATGCCGTCGGCGCCCCGGGCGAGAATCGCGCCGCGGGTGGCCTCGACGATCCGCTGCTTGGGCACGCCGGCCTTGCGTACTTCGTCGTAAATGGCAACCGCCTCGGTTGTCTTTCCATCGGCGAGAAACTGCTCGGCACAAAGCACGCAACCTTCGGCCACCGCCGAACGAACGCCTTCGGGTGCATCGGCCAACGATTGGCGAAGCACCTTTGCCGCCGGCTCGCCGCCAATTTTCCCCAATGCGGCCGCGGCCGAGGAGGCGACTTCCGCATTGTCGTTCTTCAGCAATCCAGCCAAAGCGTCAACGGCCTTGGCATCGCGACGGACGCCCAACGAGTTGATCGCGCCGATCAATTGGCGGCCTTCGAGCGAACCCAACGCATCGCGCAAAGCGGCGTCGGCTTCCGGGCCGGGTATCGCTTCCAAGGCAATGCGTGCCCAAGAGCAGAGTTCCGCGTCGGCCAAGAGCGGCTTCAACGCCGGCACGGCCTTGGCCGAACCGTAAATGGCCAGTTTCTTGCAGGTAATTGCCTTGTCGGCCTTCGGCGAGTCGTCCGACGTCAGCACGGCGATCAGGTCGGCTTCGCTGGCCTTTTCCATCGGAGCGGCCTGAGCCGACGCGGCGACCGCGACGATCAACGCGGCAACGATTATCAAATATCGAGTCTTATACATTATTGTCTTCCTTCTCGGATAGGTATGCGTATTTGTGCGGCGAAACGGGCGGGCGTCAAATCCTCCACGGCGAGCGAAGGGCTTCGCTACGCAGCCGGTTGGCTTCCGGATCGTCGATGAACTCGTGTTTCTCCAGATCGTACTTGAGTTGCCGACCGAGGAAGATGGAGTTGTTTTGTGCGTGGCACGCGATGTGTGCCCAGCAAGCCGCCTCGGCGTTGGTCTTCGGCTGGTTGCGGGTTTTGACGCAATCTAGGAAGTCTCGCACGTGGAACGTGGCCGGGTATCCGCCGATCTCGGCAACCTTTCGCCCAGCCAGCAGTTCTGGAGAACTGAGAACCAGCTTGCCGCTGTCTCCCGCCTCGACCCAGCCGGTCTCGCCCTCGAAACGCACGGGGCAGGAGCCCAGGCCGATCCAACCGTCGCCGCGGATGACCAGTTTGCAGCCGTTTTCATACTTGGCGGTAACACGACCGTTTTCCGGCGGGTTGTATTCGACCGGAGCCGTATCGTCGGCGCCGACGGCCCATTGACAAAGGTCGACGCAGTGGGAACCCCATTCCAACACGCCGCCGCCGACCAGTCCGCCGCCTTTCTCGAAGTGGAAACCGTTTAAGAGACGCCGGTTGTACGGACGCCAGGCGGCCGGGCCGAGGTACATGTCCCAATCGACGACCTCCTTGGCCGGTTGTTCCTCGGGCGTGTGCCAACCGCTCATTTTGCAACCCATCCCACCGGGATGAGCGTGGACGGCCGTGAGCTTGCCCAGCTTGCCGGTTCGGGCCAATTCGCAAGCGAAAGCGAAATGCGGCAGGTTGCGGCGCTGGGTGCCGGCTTGGAATATGCGACCTGTGCGTTTCATCGTGTCGCGAAGAATGAGGCTTTGCGCGATGTTCTTCGTGCAAGGCTTTTCGCAATACATGTCCTTGCCGGCTCGGGCGGCGTAGATCGAGGCCGTCGTGTGCCAGTTCGGGCCGGTTGCGATCAGCACCGCGTCGATGTCGTCGCG
>Ga0180432_10008442_pt1 | contig 12818 bp, 14 predicted proteins | sample SS_ome_10_FD_132414 | JGI IMG/M metagenome (GOLD analysis project Ga0180432, IMG submission 132414) | Hypersaline lake sediment archaeal communities from the Salton Sea, California, USA - SS_1_MS_2 metaG | ecosystem: Environmental > Aquatic > Non-marine Saline and Alkaline > Hypersaline >...
ACTCAGCGAATCCGGAACAAACTTTAAGGAGGACACCATGGCTGCAAATATTAAACTGATGGTCTTGAAGGAACGCCTGGAAAAGGGTGATACCAACTTCTCCAGCGCGAGCGGAAACGTTGGAATTATCCCCTTTGAGACCCCAGACCGATCCATGGGATGGTCTCTCCTGCTATCGGACACGGCCGTGACACCGTCTCATTTCAACAACTATGACGACGGTGAGGACGTGCCGGTCGGATCGTTTCTGATAGACAAGGCCACGCCCATGGTCTACGTCCTGACAGCGACCGACAGCTGGCAGGAGATCGGCGAGATCACCTAACCGCAAACCGACGGAAGGCAGGGAGGCCCCTGCTTCTCTGCCTTCTTCTGAAAACGTAAGGAGGCAAACGATGCGAAAACTTTATCTCAAGAACGACACGCCCGGAGGACAGATATTCGGGTACAAGCTGCCCATGGGCGGAGTCAAGCATGTGGCCCGCTTTTACCCGGACCGCCCGACGCCTGTGTCGGACGAGGACGCGAAAAAGCTGCTGGGTCTCTACGAGCAGCTGGGCGACTGGGACAAGGACGAGGAGAAGGTCAGGGAGATTCTGGCCGAGCGCGAGGCGAGGAGGAGACAGGAGGAGGCAGACGCCAGGAATCGTCGCAAACAGGTCGGCCCTGCCGTGCAGCCGATCCACACTGATCCTGAGATGGCCAAGCGAATCCGGCGGACGGAAAACAGGGATTTTCCCCAGCCGGCAGAGGACGAGGAGATTCCAGAGGAAGAGTTGAACAATCCCATCACGAACCAGGTGCCGGTGCCAGTGGCTCCCGTTCCAGTGGGTACGGTTGGGATGGCTCCCTTGGGCACAATCGTAACGACCGACGCCAACACGCCGAAAGATCACGAGCCACAGCCCGACGGAGATCGGAAAAAGGATCCTCATGAGCCGCCCCAGGAACCTCAAGCGGCGCAAGTGAATCATGGGGTAGAGGCCAAGACCGCCGAGCCTCCGGATAAAGCCAAGGCCGACGAATCCAAGAAAGAGGCCAAGAGCAAAGGGAAATAAATGGGCATTGCCTACAACGACCTGGTCGATGACGTCTGCGGGTTTCTGCAGATACGGATCACGGACAAGGACAAGTTCAGGGTTGACATCTCCCTGAACAGGGCCCAGGATCACCTCCTGGGCATTCTGCAGCCCAGGCACCTGGTCAACGCCATCCGCACCTGGCGGGGACACCTGGTGAACGGCGAGCCGGCCTACCAGTGGCCTGCCGATTTTCGCAGGTTCCTGAAGATGTGGGTGGATTTTGACAATTCCATCAGCAAGACGAACATGGGCTATCCGGCGATCCCTGTGGGCGATACAGAACTGTGGGACGTGGCCAACATCGACCTGCTGCCGGACAAGCAGCACCCCAAGGTATCCCTGGGCATTGAAGGCGGGTTCGAGCTCCAGCCCACGCCGACACAGAATGTGACCGAGGGCTGGCGTCTCCGGTACGTGGCCGTGCTGCCAAAGATTTCAGAGAGCCAGCAGTGCATCCTGCACGCCAGGCTCAGAAACGTGCTGACGTTCTACGCCACGTCCTTGTCCGCGCTTGTCGAGGAATTTTCCATGGCTCTGCACAAGGAGTTCAAGGATTACTACAAGGAAGAGCTGGAGCAGCTTCAGCCGAAAGCACAGGTTGAATGATGGATACGTACGAGATTCTTTCCACGATCCGCAATTTCTCGGGCCTGAATACCGAGGGTGCCCTGGACACGCGCCAGCTGAAACGGCTCTGCAACGCTGGCATGCAGTTCGTCGGACAGGCGCTCCTGCCGCTGATCAACAACTTCCTGGTCACGACCAAGACGTACGCCGACCAGACCGGATCGAGCGTGCCCGTGCCTGGCGACGCGCTCCGGATCATCGACGTGGAGCGGGAGAACTCGGACAATCAGATGAAATCCTGTACCGAAGTACCTGTCCAGGATCGATCCCTGATGGAGACCAACAGCAACTATCCGGACAATGAGAATCATCCAGGATACATCCAGGAAGGACGGGACGTCTTCATCTATCCCGCGCTGAGTACCACGGACGTGAAGGTGCGATACCGCCGGCTGATCGTGGACCTGGCCGAGGGGGAAGCCACCTACAACGCCGACACAAAAGCCGACCTGGGCGGGAATGCCAGGCCGGACGATGACGTGTACGTGGGCTACGACTTTGCCATCTATGTCCGCGACAACACGATCCTAACGCTCCAGGGCATCTACAAGTGCACGGCCTACGACGGCGCCAACAAACGGGTGACTCTGAGCGGATCGGGCATCTTTGCAGACGACGGCACGAAGTACTACTACGCCCTGGTTCCCATCATTCCCGACGAGCACCATCCCTTCATCGTGGAAGCCGGCCTCATCCAGCTGGCCCGGGCCGGTAAGATCGAGAAGGCGGACTGGAAGGCGGATCAGAAGGACCTCATCGGGCGCCTGGACATGGTGCGCAAGGTTGGCGGAGTGACGTGATGGCCCTGCCAGGATGGAAAAGATACAAGGAGATCACACTCACGGGTAATGGCGCCTCGGAAGAGACGGACATCAACTACGTGATACCAGTCTCCAAAGAGACGGAGATGCAGGACGACTTCCGCGACATCCGGTTCGTCGACTCGGATGAGTCCACGGTTCTCAAGCAGCATCGGGAGAGCTACGTCTCTGGAACATCCTCCATCTGGATCATCAAGGTTCCGAGCCTTCCTGTAGAAGGCAAGACGATCTACCTTTACTACGACAACTCGGAAGCTTCTCTGCTCTCGGACGCCGGCCTTGACGTGTACGAGTGGTACGACGACTTCACGGGCGATCTGTCCAAGTGGGACACCTACGACCAGGTGGAGATCGTCAACAACTATCTGCGCATCTGGATGGACTGGGGCCACCTGGTGTGTTGGGCCAGGACGAAGGCGCTGTTCGGCATGGGCAAGGCCTTCCGCTGCAGGATGTGGAACGAGGAGCTCGGCCTCGATATTCAGAATACCGGCTGGTCCTTTGAGAACAACTACTATGTGCACCGCCTGAAGATATACCGGCTGCCGCCGGTTCATACGGAGTGGCTCGTTGGAGCGGGAAACGACAATTTCGAGGATGCCGATGAAGAGGTCGGCCACCAGGTCTGGAAGGTGATCATGCTCAAGCGGATCAACAGCACAGACTTGAAGGGATACATCGAGGACGTTCTGGACGACACCAGAACCCAGGAGGCCGAAACCAGCGATTACAGACCTTTTCTGTACCGAAACGCGGCCAGCCCCGGGGGAGAGGTACGGTACGACTGGTTCGGCGTGCTCAATCTTCCCACCAACCAGACAGAGCCGTCCGTGGGAGAGCCCCAGTATGCCGTGCTGGCCGGATTCACGGCAGACAACACGACGCCCGTGACACGGCAGATCGTCCGGTTCACGGATCAGTCCATCGGTCAGGGCTTGAGCTATTCCTGGAATTTCGGGGATGGCCACACGTCGACCGAACAGAATCCGCACCATGCGTACCAGCTGGCAGGCACGTACACCGTCATGCTGACGGTCACGGACGCCTACGATCAGCAGGACGCGGAAGTGAAGACCGATTACATCACGGTTATTGACGTCTCGGAATCCGAAGCATTCCAGGATACGGACGTCGGCAAGATCGTGGATGACATCGCATTCCGCATCAACGATCCGCACCTGGACGGGAGGATAGACGGATGGAACAGATAGAACAGGTCGCATTCCGCATCAACGATCCCAAACTCCTGCGGCGCCATTACGCGCCCTACATCCTGCGGATGATGAACCGCGTGTACCACAGGCTCAACACCCGCCTGCGGTGCCTGGAGAAGTGCTGGGAGCTGGATTTCTCCACACTGGACCCGCTGGTACAGTACATGAGCCAGCCGGCAGACCTGATCGAGCCTTACCGCATCGAACCGTTCAGGACATTCATGGATCCACAAAACTTCGTGTTCGCCGGCGAGTCCTATGCCGAGCAGACCGGCACGTTCACCATCGACGGAGGAAAGTTCTATTTCTCGAACATCGCGGATACGGACTTCTACAAGGTCTGGTACTGGTCGTCGGGCCTGACCCTGGTGGACAAGGCAGACGGCGACCTGGGAACAGGAGAGATCAACAAGCCCGAGTGGCCGTGGGAAGGCATTCACGACCTTCTGTTCTACGCCACGTGCATCGAGGTCAGCAACGACTATCCGATGTACAAGCAGGATTTGAGAACGTACGAGGAGCTCCGGAGCGAGCTCCAGAAACTCGGGTATCACAAGCAGTCCGTCACGCCCAACATCATGGGCGGATGGGGACGAAAATCAGATCGAGACGATGGATACGGAGAGTACTGATGGACAACAAGACCAAAATCAGAATCGCGATCGTGATCGCCCTGGGCACGGCGCTTTACGTGTTCGTGCCTAAGATCATCGGGATTGTCAAGGACATTCTGGCCAGACTCGCAACCTAATGAGTCCTGAGCTCACAATTCCCATCAAACCCGGGGGCATGTACTCCGACATCGTGGAGACAGACCTGGGCCCAAACCAGCACCAGGAGGTCGTCAACTGGAGACTGGATAAGGACGGCCAGTGTCGAACCGTCAGGGGTTACCTGAACTCCAGGACCGGCTTCACGGACATCCGCGCAGCCATCGAGATCACGGACGACACATCCGGCGATCGGTGCGTTCTCCTGCAGAACGGGTATGGACCGACCTGTCTGAAGCGGATCGATTATGATGCCGGAGATGCCGACGGGTACAAGAACGAGCCATACACCCCGCTCACGCTCCCTGACGGCGTCACCATAGGAAACGTCACGCTCCGGTTCCACGTTTTCCGCGGCGTCGTGCGGATCACGGGCGGGTCCAAGCCCCTGTGGTACGCCTACAGGAGCAAGACGCTTTTTACAGACCTGTACCGCGTCCTGGACGGGGACAATTTCGCGACAGGCATGGATGGCTGGTACGGTTACAACGCCACCCTTTCGCGGGACAACACGGTAGGATACCAGTACTACGGCGATTACTCGATGAAGGTCGTACAGACCGGCGAGTCTGGATCGGCCAGAAAGACATATTACACGACCGTCGGGCGCACATACCGGATACGGGCGTTTTACCGCCGGAATTCGGACGGGCAGGTAGGTCACGTGCGCCTTCGGGTCGGAACATCGCCAGGTTCGGACGACCTGGGCACAGTCACACAGAACGATCGGGACGACTGGTACGGGCCTCTGGAAGTGGAGTTCACGGCCACGACGACCACGACGTACTTCGAGCTGCTGCCGGCTGCATATTTTTCGTCGCTCACGGCCTGGTTCGATTTCATCATCATCGAGGAAAAACAACCCGTGTCCATCGACAACTGGTTTCTGATGAAATCCGAGGTCGACACCTATTTCTCGTTTAATCATGTCAACGAGAACTACGTGCGGACAAAAGGATATTCCGAGCCCCTGGTCTACCGGTCGTGGTACTACGCCCTGTTCTTCATCTTCGACAACGGCCAGTACACCCTTCCTCACATCCTGAATACTGAAGACCTGTACCAGGAGATCAACCATATGCACGGCTTTGCCCGCCGGTTCGTCGTAACGTTCGATCACGATACGTACCAGGCCTTGAGCCCCAGACTCACGGGCGTGGGCCTGCTGGTGGCAGAGGGTACGCCGTTTCTGGACAAGCACGATCCTTCCACAACCTGGTACGTGGCAGACGTGATCGATACCTACAAAGACCAGGAACCTGAGAAAAAGTCGTTCTTCTTGGACTCGTTCTTCGCCGCAAAAGAAACGATAACGCCCAGCCATGCCAGCGACATCGGGCTGAAAAAACACTACCGCGTGATCCAGGGCGATTACACGCCAGCGGATGCTGATGACGAGCAGGAAGCCGCGGCCCATTACGAGGCCATTCTTAATGCCTACAAGGGGAGACGGTGCAGGCTCTATGGCACCAAGGATTCCATCGAGACATATTTCAGCTACGTTGAGGACGGCTCCTGGCTGGGCGTGACAGGCGGGACGCTTTGCCTGGAGATGTACTTTGCCGACGACGTGACGCCGGCTTTTTACGCGGGCGGTAAGTACGATCTGAGCATCGACATCTACAAGGAGCCGTGCCTGGTGGCCAACGGATCGGCCCGGGAAATCCACTTTCCCCTGACGGTCGACCTGCTGAACCTGCCGTCCATCACGTTCGACGGGTTTACAGGTATACCCCTGGGCACGAAGAACACGAACCCTGACTACTCGCACCACTCGGTCGTCGACGGTGTGGCTTATGCGAACAGTGAGGAGGACGAGGAAGAGGATCGGGGCAGGTACAGTCCGCCTTTTCAGTTCGACGTGTTTCCGGACGGCCATCTGATGCGCACGGAAATCGGGGACGCCGACAAGATCAAGGTCCTGCTGAATCGGGACAACCGGATCGTCGCTCTGAAGAAAAACTCCCTCAGCCAGATGCAGTGGTCGGGATCGCGGTTCTACTCGGACATCGGCATCGCCAACTCGGGCCTGTATCCCATCAACGGCTGGATCGTCGTCGATCATATCCTCTACTACATGGACGAGGAGGAGGTGTTTGCGTTCGTGGGCATGAAGCCTCAGCCTCTCCTGCAGAGCCAGAAGATGCGGAAATACTATACCGAGCACGTGGACGAGAGCTCCTTTTTCCTCTGGAACAAGAAGGATCGCGAGCTCTGGCTGGTCCTGGACACGGTGATCATGGTCTACCAGGTGGACAAGAACAGCTGGTACGTGCGAGACACGGACATCGATCCGGTCTGCGGGTTTAACACGTTCGATGGCACGCTGTACGCAGCGGCAGCCTCCAAGCTGGTCTACTACAACCATAATTCGACGCCGTTCGACGAATCCATCCAGGCCAGCATTACGTCCAGGCTCGAACCGGCCGGACGCATGAAAACCTGGAAAAAGGCGAAATCCATCGATCTGTTCGTCCAGGGAAACGACGACCTGACCATCACGGTCAGAGACCCAGCCCTGGTGGATGCGGAAGGACAACTTCCCCCGGTCAAGGTTCCTGTCAACATCAATGTCGTGGACTACGTGACGGCCAGGCTGATGTACCTGTTCAACAGCATCGAGGTTGAGATCAAGACCGAGAAAGCCAAGGACATCAACATGACCCTGCGCCTGGCAGAGCTGAACGTGCACGCAGGAGGAAAGCGTTGAGAGAACGTTCGCGGAAAATCCGGACTCCCGAAGACATGACACCCGAGAACATCGAGCACATGATGCAGTGGATCGAGGGGCAGTTCAGAGAGCTTCACGACACGATCCAGACCCTCACCAGCAGAGTAAAGGCACTGGAAGAAAGCGAGTAAGGGACATGGCAGCATTCAGGATCAAAGAGAACGGAGACGACAGGAGCTCAACCATCGAAATACCCATGAAGCCGTCGGGCGTGAAGATCACCATGGGCATCGGCACATTCCTGGCCGTGGCCAGCATCCTGAGCGGATGGGTTTTCGGATTTTCCAAAGGCAGGCTGCCCGCCTCCCTGGGAACCAGCTCCTCAGTTGAACGGCGGGTGTCGGAAAACAGCGGGACAATCCAGGCCGTGAAGGAGTCCCTGGATGAGTTCAGGGTATCCATGGAAGAGGCCAGCAACCGCGACATCGAGAACCGGCGGTTCATGGTCGCCATGTACAGACAGATCAAGCTGCTGTGCGAGGCCCAGGGTGTTCAGATTCTCCTGGAGCCCGAGGACTTTTTTGAAAGGTAGGTGAAGGATGAGCGACTTGGAAAGAGATGATTACGGCGCAAGAAATGAATACAACGCAAATTCAGCCGTGGCATACGCAAAACGTTTTATCGGAATCCAATACCGGTTCGGGGATGATGAATTTCACGGAGATGATCCGATATACGGGTTCGACTGCTCCGGACTGATTTCCGAGGTACTGAGACGGCAGGGTACAATCCCGTCCCGCGCCCGTTTCAGCGCCCAGGGTTTTTACGATTACTTTATCCGCGGATTGGGAAGAGAATGTACCTACCGGAGGCCCGGCGTCCTGGTTTTTTACGGCAAATCCAGGGACAAGATCACGCACATCGCCATGATGGTGGAGGGGAGTCATGTCATCATGGCCGGCGGAGGCGCGAGGACGACGAAAGACAGCGACGAGGCAGCCAGGCGGAATGCCTTTGTCATGGAGCGGCCGGACGATTACCGGCCCGACATCGTGGCGTATGCGGACCCGTTCAATGAAGGCCAAGACAACGAAATTGTGTAAACGCAAAATAAAGCGATTTGACGGACGATCTCGAAAAAGGCCTCCCCCTGTCGGCTGATTTCGAGATCGTCCAATCCCCGTTCGGGGATACTCGAAAAAAGAGGTTTCATGAAAACCACACGGATAAATGAAGGAGGCGCAAGATGGGACTGCTAAGTTTTGTGAAGAAGATCAAGGTTCCGAAGCTGGTCACTGGTCTGGCCGGCATCGGGCTGGGTATCGGAATCTCCGCCATTCCGGTGCCAGGAGTACAGGCGATAGGCGGAAAGGTCATGTGGGCCGGCGGCACTGTCGTGGTGGCCGGTCTTGTCGGAAAAGCGCGACGCCTCGTGACAGCGGAGAAGGGCAAGAAGTGGGTGGCCATCACCGAGCACGAGCGGGAAGCGCTGAACAAGCTTCGCAAGAAGAAGGGAGGCTAAGCATGGATTGGAAAATCATGTTACCGATACTTATCACCGGGATTTCGCCCATTCTCGACGGTGTGATCAAGGGCGAACGGCTGAATTCCACGCAACAGAAGATGGTTCAGCAGATCTACTCTGCCGCGCTCATCTGGGGAGAGGATGCCGTAAACAACACCGAAACCGACCTGGACAACCAGGGTTTGGAAGCATTCAAGGCGTTGTGCGAAGACACGGCAAAGGAAGGCGACTTCCCTCTGCTCGTACTCGCCATGGTCGAATAACAGGTATAGAGGCCCATCTTGCCTCCTTCACCAGGGGTGGCCGGCAACGTGGCTGCCGGTCACCTTTATTAAATCCAAGGAGTTTTCTATGCACCCTCTTGCAATGATCGGAGCCTCTCTTGGCGCATCAGCCCTGAACAAGCTTGTCCTGTCGCGGATTGGCGGGACAAAGGGATTTGATCCCCGGAAACACGCTGACCAGTTCTTGATGTCGCCCGGCGAGGCCGGTATGCTGCGGAATATCGGGCGTCGTTCCATCGGGGAACAGACAACCGCGGGGCTCGGAGCTTTCAAGTCCTCGGCAGCTGCGGAGAACCTACCGTCTGCAGCCGTAGCGTCCGGAATAAGCCGAATCACAGGCGAGGGCAATAAGGCCGTCTCGTCCTGGGATATGGGCGTCGAAAGGGAACGGCACAACAGACGACTGAATTATCTCAGGACGCTTGAGGATTTTGAGAACCGCATGGCCGAGCGCACAGCCGCGGGATTCAACTTCACCCCGGAGATGGGACTGCTCACCAGGGCGATCGTGCTCTACAAGATGGGCTTTCTGGGCGGTGAAGGCACGGCGCAAACGGCACAGGAGGAATAAGTCCATGAGCTATAGAGTACCGGACCTTATCCAAAACCGCGCCCTTCCCGTGCTGGCGCAGACGATAGATGACCTAGCTGCACATGCGGGCGTTCGTCGGGAATGGGCCAGGGAAGACAGGCTTCTGCAGGAGAAGCAGCAGCGGGAAGATCAGCTTAGAGAAGAACGGCAAGCACGAGAAGACGAGCTAACCCAACAGCAACGCTACCTGATATCTCTCGAAAAGCTGAAAAAAGGCGCGAGTCCGGAAACACTCCAGAGAATCCAGCAAGAACAGCAACGGTTTATCCAGAACCCTCAAGGCCCGCTAAAAGGGATCGGGGAATATAAGTCCCGCATGGTCGACATTCCACCCGGGTGGGACGAGGCCATGGGTAGGTACTTCTCGCAGCATGGCATCACGTCCCTCACGCCTCAACAGTACGAGGTCATGAAGCCGGAGATCGAAGCCTGGCGAGAGGCTAACGAAAAAGAGTTGGAATGGAAGTACCGTCATAATGAAGCAGAATTGGAACGGAAGAGTCGCCGCGTCGAAGCAGAGCTGGAACGGAAGAGCCGCCGTAACGAATCAGAGCTGGAACGTAGGAATCGCATTGAGGTCGCGCAGATTCGCGTGAACGCCTTGAACAGGGTGAGGGATACGGAAGAGAAAAAGGCGGTCCTGAAAGGCTATCGGGGAAAGCTGGCCGAGTACAAAGAGGGGCTCCGGTCGGTCCTGTCACAGGGAGGGCTTCCGAAGTTTGAAAAAGGCCAGATAGTGGGTTATGATCCAATACCACCCGACCTTATTTCCAAATACCTGAAACAGATCGAATACCTGGACAAGCGGCTCATCAGTGAAAAGTGGGACGAGAACGACGAGCTCGCTTTCATGGATTTGGAGGACTTCTTCACCTGGTACCAGGAGAATGCTGGACAGCTAAATAGTACCGAACAATCACCTGACGAGGGTATGCTGTCGAAACTCTATAACTACTACCCGACAAAGAAAGAGGTTGCCCGAACGCTTAAAAGGCGGACATTTACAGGAGAGCCGTCACCTGGAGCAAACAAAAAGCAACCCCAGGATCGTTTTGGAATCCTTGAACTTCTCGAAAGCCGATGATCGAAAACAAAGCCACAGAGCTCACGAATTTCAAGAGCGCGTTCCCCGAGTACGCGCCCTACCCGTCCGTGAAAATCCTGGCAGCCATCAAGGAGCGGTATCCGGAGTACGGGAATTATGACGACCTCGATCTTGCCAGTGCCCTGGAAGCCAAGTTCAGCGGCGGTATTCCGGAAGACTTCGCGCCGGCTGGACAGCCCTCTGCACCGACCACACTTTCAGACATAGGTAGAGCCGTGGCCGACGTTCCCGTGGGCCTGGGGAAAGGAATTGCCCGATTCGCACTATCCCTACCTGCGGCTGCCGGAGGTCTGGTGCGCGAGCTCGGAGAGACGGCGGAAGACGAGCCCAACCTTGTCGACAAGATACTCCTTTCCGTGGTGCCCATGGGTGATGCGCTATACTGGGGGAAAAGGCTTCGTTCTGCCGCGGCCAAAAAAACGGATTTGGACGAGAAGCTGGCAAAGAAGGGGAAGGAGATCGTCGACAAGAACCGCCAGTGGGTGAACAGCGTGCTGCCCAGGGGAGACACGAAAGTGGAGCGGTTCTTCGAAGATCTCGGGTCCGGTGCCGGATCCCTGGCCGCGGCGGTTGGAACCGCCGTTCTGACCAAGAGTCCGTCAGCTGCAGCCGTCGTGTTCGGTACCATCCAGAAAGGCCAGATGTACACCGAAGCCAGGGAAGCCGGCAGGACGCCAGGCGAGGCATCCGTAATTTCCACGGCTGCCGGCGTGGCCGAGGCCGTGCTGGAGAAGGTCGGTCTGGACTTCATGCTGAAGAAATTCGGATCAAAGATCGCCACACATCTCATCCACATGGGTTCAGAGAGTATCCAGGAGATTTCGCAGTCCCTTTCCGAGGCCACGATCGCGCGGATCGGGGGCATCCGGAACGACGAATGGGAGACCATTGCCAAGGACGCCATCTACGAGGGCGTGATCGGCGGTCTGCTCGGCGGGGGCGCGTCCCTGGTCATGCACCGGAAAGCCGAGCTGGTGGAGCGCGGACTTTCCGAAGAGGAAGCCGATAAAGTGCTCCGGCATTTCCAGAAGCGGGCCGAGGAGCTGGTGACCGACATCCAGGGCGACATCGATCCGGAGGAGATTGGCGACTGGATGAAGGACAAGATCGCTGAGAGCAGCCGCGAGGAGTATGTCAAGTGGTGGATGGATGCAATACCCCAGAAAACCAGCTATGAGATGGAAGGAGAACGGACTGGGAAGCCATCGATCGAGGGTGTTCACGCCATGCGATCGGGACCACAAGGCCGATCAGAGGTCCTTCGGTCGCTCCAGGAGATGGAAGAGGAAGGGCTCAAAAAATCTACGCCTGAATTTGGTCGCAAGGAACTGGCAAAGGCCAAAGGCGTGCTCCGATCGATCGGGGATATCTCCCAACAAACACAGAAACGCAAAGGGCAGGAAGAGCTTGAAAAGGCCGGACTCCTGAGTCGTCTTGTCGAAAAGTCGGCGGCAGAACGAAAGGGAGCGCTGGCTCGCCTGGACAAAGGACAGGGTAAAGAGAAATATCCCGATGACTGGCAGGACATTGTCGATCGGCACAAGCTTCGATACGACGGTATTCAGGAAGACCCCATTCAAGGCGAATTCTACTACCAGTTTACAGAGTTTGAAAAGACCGGCGGGGCTTCTTTCAACATACCCGAGGGCTCCAGCCGCGAGCAAATGGAAGAGCGCGTCAAGGGGAAGATCGACGAGTTCGAGCGCGGGCGGGCCAGGCGTGAAGCAGCCGAAAAGGAAAGACAGGAGAGTGAAGAGAGCAAGAAGGGGCCGGACGACAGCAACCTTTCTGATGAGGTAAAGGATTTCATGATAGAACACCGGCTCGCCTACAAAGGCACTGCGGAAGATGGCCATGTTTTCGAGCCCACGAAAACAGCCGGCTCTCCCCTGACCGTTCCCGAGGATCAACTGAACGCGGAGGGGCTCAGGGTGGCCCTGATGAGGCATTACAGGGACGAGGGTCTGACCAAAGAAGAAAGAGCGCTGTACAAGAAGCGCAGCAGGAAATACAGGGGGGAGTTGACCGAAGAAGAATATCTGAAACGATTAGGCCAAAGGCTCAAACGCACGAAAGAGCAGCGGGACCGTCGGGACGAGGCCGACAGGTACGAGGAATACGAGCCCG
>Ga0180432_10008443_pt1 | contig 12815 bp, 13 predicted proteins | sample SS_ome_10_FD_132414 | JGI IMG/M metagenome (GOLD analysis project Ga0180432, IMG submission 132414) | Hypersaline lake sediment archaeal communities from the Salton Sea, California, USA - SS_1_MS_2 metaG | ecosystem: Environmental > Aquatic > Non-marine Saline and Alkaline > Hypersaline >...
CCCGACTCCATCCCCGCCAGCCGGGTGATTATTTGGGCGGACCAGATCGACGAGGATCCTTGCGAAAGGGAGACGCTCCCTCCCGAGTGCTTCGACTACTTCGCCTCGGTCCGCCGCATCGAAGCGGTCCCCCAGTGACCGTCCAAGCGCAGGGACGCCGTGCCGCGTCATTGATCCTGCTCGGAGTTCCCGTATACTGAGCCGGGGAGCCACCGATGAGTCTCTTTCGTTTCGTTCACATGGCGGACGTTCACTTGGACGCCCCCTTCGCCAGCCGGAAGAAGGAGGTGCGCGACCTTCTCCGCCACGCCCTCCACGACTCCTTCCGCGCCGCCGTCCGTCTCGCCTTGGGCGAGAAGGTGGACGCGCTTCTCGTCGCCGGCGACCTCTTCGACACGCCCGAGCCTTCCCTCTCGGCGGAGCGCTTCCTGCTCGAGGAGCTCCGCCGCCTCGGGGAAGCGGGGATCGCCGTCTTCACCTGCAGCGGGAACCACGATCCCGGCGGCGCGCGGAGCGGGCTCCGGCGGATCCCGTGGCCGGAAAACGTCACCCTCTTCTTCGATCCCCGGCCGGAACGGAAAGAAGTGAGGCGCCCCGGAGGTGAGGTGGCGGCGCACGTGACCGGCGCCGGCCACGACTCGCCGGCACTGGGCGAAAACCTGGCCGCTCTCTTCCCCGCCGCCACCGGTCCCCTTCCGGAGGTCGCCCTCCTCCACGCCTCCGTCGAGGGAAGCAACGCCTCCGCCGCCCACGATCGCTACGCGCCGTGCGGCGCATCCGATCTCCGCCGCGGCTACGACTACTGGGCGCTCGGCCACATCCACCTCCGCCAGCAGGTGGGGGAGAGCCCGGCCGCCTTCTACCCGGGCAGCCTCCTCGGCCGGAGCCGCAAAGAGACCGGCGACAAAGGGGTGCTCCTGGTGGAAGCCTCCCGAGGCGCGCCAGCGCGCGCCCTCTTCCACCGCACGTCCTCTCTCACCTGGGAGGAGGTGGCCGCCGACATCTCGTCGGCCGAAAACGCCGACGCGCTCCGGCAAATCATCGTGAAAGCCGCCTCCCGCAGCGCCGCCGGAGGCCCGGTGCTTCTCACGGTCCGGCTCGAAGGCGCTTCGCCCCTCAAGGAATTGCTCGACCGGCGCGAAGAGCTGGAGCGTTTGGAGGAAGACCTGGCGGGCGAGGTGGGGCTGCCGCTTCTCCTCATCCGCACCGGCGGGCTCACCGGCAGGATCAACCCGGCGGGCGTCCGCATCGGTCCTTTGGGGAGCGCCCTCGACTTGGTGGAGCGGCTCCGCTCGGGAGAGGAGTCGTTGGACACCCTCTTCTCCGGTCCGCTGGCCGGCCTCACCCCGGGCGATGCTGAAGAGAAGCGGCGCTATCTCCTGAGCCTCCTGGAAAACGCCGAGGAGGAGATCATCTCGCGCGTATGGAAGGAGGGGCAGTGAGGATCCGCTCGGTCCGCATCGATGCCTTCGGGGCGCTGGAGAAGCTCTCTCTCGACGATCTCTCTCCGCGGTTGGTGGCGGTTTTCGGCCCGAACGAGTCGGGCAAGTCGACGATCCGCCACTTCCTAGGCGCTCTCCTCTTCGGCTTCCAGCCGGCCAAGAGGGAAGCCCATCCCTTCACCCCGTGGAGCGGCGCGGAGATGGGGGGCGAGATCGAGATCGAGATGGACTCGGGATCGGTCCTTCGCGTTCATCGGCGCCTCCTCGCCACTCCTTGGGGGCGCCTGACACGGGATGGGGAGATGCAGAGCATCGGCAACAACCGCCTTCCCGAAATCGCCGATCTGCGGCGGGAGATTCTCGAAGGCGTCTATGCTTTATCTCGAAAGGATCTCGAGTTCCCCGAGAAGGAGTGGGGTGTGGTCCGCGACCGCCTCCTGGGAAGCGCGGGGCTCGACTCGATTCGTCCGGCGCGGGTGGTGGCGGAGGAGATGGAGAGGGAGGGGGAGAAGCTCTGGAGGCCGGACCGGCGGGGGTCGCCGAAAGCAGCCGAGATTCGGAAACAGATCAGCAAGCTGGGCAAGGAGGTGCTCGCCGCGCGGGAACGGGAGAAGGAGAACCGGCGGATGGAGGAGGAAGAGGAGCACCTCGTAGAGATGGAGGCCTCCCTCCAGGAAAAGCTCGTCATCATTCGCGCAAGCCTCAAACGGTTCAACAGGCTTCTTCCCTTGCGCGCGACCGTCGCGCGGATACGCGCGCTCGAAGAGAAGGCGGGCGACCTTTCCCCCTTCCGCGCGGTTTCCGCCGATCCGATCGAGAAGGTCCGGGCGCTCCGGGAGAAGCAAGACGAAGGCAACGCCCAGCTCGCCTCCAAGATTCGTGAGAAAGAGGAGCGTTTGGAGACGATCGCCGCTCTTGGCGAAGCAGGATCGCGGCGGAAGATCACGGGCCACGATGCAGACGCGACGGTCTCGGCCCCGCCGCCTACTCCTCTTCCATCGGTTCTCCTTCTGGCGGGCGCCCTTCTCGTTTTTGTGGGCGCTTTGTTGGCGCGGGCCACCGCTTTCTTCGTTCCTCTCCTCGCGCTGGCGGTTCTTCTGCTCGCCGGGGCCGGCGTCGCGTACGGCGGCTACGTGGCGGCGAAGCGCGCCGATCTCGCCGCCCGCGAAGCGGTGGAGAGGGAGGCGGAGAAAGCCGACGAAGAGGCACAAAGGGCGAGGGAGAAAGCGGAAAGGGACCTTGTCCTCTTGGAAGAGGAAGTGGGCGTTCTGGAGAAGAAGGTCGCTCAGGCGCGAGAGGAAGAGCGTTCACTGGTCGAGACGCTCCGGGCGCTCGGGCGGGAAGACCTGGAAGAGTGCGCGCGCATCCTCGCCGAGCGCCGGCAGGCGATGGCGGAGGCCGCCGCGCTCCGCCGGAGCGAAGAGGCGAGGCAGGGCAAGAGCTACGACGAGCTTCTTCGCGAGCTGGAGGCGGAGGAGAAGAGGGCGGAGGCGGAAGGGGATTGGACCCTATCCGACGAGGAGGTGGCCCGTCTCGAAGCGGAGGAGAAGCGGGTCGACGCCGAGCGGGCCGAAGGGGGCAAACGGATCGCGCAACTTCGGGCGGAGCTCCGCAACTTGCAGGCGGAGCGGAGCGCCGCCGACTTGGAGGGCGAGCGGGAAGCGCTCCGCGAGGAGGCGAGGGAGCTCCGCCGCCGCCGCGACCGTCTCGCCCTTCTCGCGGCCGTTCTTCGCGAGGCGGACGCCCGCTACCGCGCCGAACAAGGCCCGCGCATCGAAGAGAACGCCGCGGCCTACCTCGCCGCCATCACCGGAAACCGCTACAAGAAAGTCTCCATCGAAGGGGAGGAGAAGGAGACGCTTCACCTTTTCGTTCCCGGCGCCGACGAGTTCCGCCCCGCCGACTCCCCGGTGAGCCAGGGCACGCTGGATCAGGCCTTTTTCTCCCTCCGTCTCGCGCTGATCGACTACCTCGAGGGGGGAGGGGAAAAGCTCCCTCTCTTCTTGGACGAGCTACTCGCCCATTGGGACGCCGGCAGGACGGACGAGGGGCTTCGTATCTTGAAGGAGGTCTCCAGGACGCGGCAGGTCTTCTTCTTCACCTGCCATCGCGATGTGTTCGAGCGGCTCACCGGCGAGGGCGCGACCGCCGTGGAGCTCTCCGCCGCGCGGTAGGGAGCCGCGGAAGAGGGAGGTTGCCATGAGGCGCCTGATCAGCCTACGTTGGTTGTGGGTCGTCGGCTCGGGGCTCGCGTTTTTTCTCTTGGCCGGCGCCGCCTGCCGCCAGGAGGGGGGAGAGACGACGGTGGAGAGAGAAGAGAGGTTCGAACAGAACCGGAAGGCGATGGTGGATCGGCAGATCGTGTCGCGGGGCGTCACGGACGACGCCGTCCTTTCGGCCATGCGCACCGTCCGGCGTCATTGCTTCGTGCCGCCCGAGGCGGAGGGGAGAGCGTACGAAGACAACCCTCTGCCCATCGGCTGGAACCAGACCATTTCCCAGCCTTACATCGTCGCGCTCATGACCGAGCTTCTGGACCTCGAGCCCGGCGAGAAGGTTTTGGAAATCGGATCCGGCTCGGGCTACCAGGCGGCGGTGCTCGCCGAGCTGACCGGCCCGGTGTTCACCATCGAGATCGTTCCTCAGCTCGCCGAGATGGCGGAGAGTAACTTGAGGGCCGAAGGGTACGACCAGGTTCAAGTGCGCGCCGGCGACGGTTACCGCGGCTGGCCGGAAGAAGCGCCCTTCCAGGGAATCATCGTGACCGCCGCGCCGGATCATATACCCGAGCCGCTGATCGAGCAGCTGGACGAGGGGGGGCGGCTCGTCATCCCCGTAGGCGACGTGTATCAAGAGCTCGTTCTTCTCTATAAGGAGAACGGCGAGATCAAGAAGAGAAGCGTCATCCCCGTTCGTTTCGTTCCCATGACCGGCGAGGCGGAGGGAAGGTAGCGTCCGGCCGCGCGCCGGGCCGACCGGGCCTACGCTTCGAAAACCAAGCTGCAGCAGGTAACGCCCGCCTCCGCCTTGGCGAGCTCCGAGATGTCCACCGTGACCACCCGCACGCCGGCTCGGGCGAGGCGCTCCGCCGTTCGAGCGTTGGCGGCGGGAACGAGCACCTTCTCCCCGATGCAAAGGGCGTGCGCCCCGGCGGGCTCCGCCTCATCCACGTCGATCCACCGCATCCCCTCGAACGCTTCGGCGCCGACCAAGCCACGGTGGATCAGAAGGGTGTCCGGCCCGACCAGGTTGGCCGCCGATTTCAGGTGAAGCGCCGCTCCCACCGGTACGGTACGGACCTCGTAGCCGAAGGGGTGGACCAGCGCGGCGAACTCGGCGATCCCTTCGCCGTCTGTTCGTGTGGACCGGCCGATGTAGATCGTCTTGCCGCTCACGAGGACGTCACCCCCGTCCAGAGTGCCCGGCCCTTTCATGGCCAGGGTCTTCCGGTACGACGCGAGGGCTTCGGCCACAGCGGGCGTCTCCCCGCGCCTCGACTCCGCCCCCGGCCGCGTCAAGAGGGCGATTTCCGGCAAGACCACGGCGATGTCCTCGACGAAGACCGAGTCCGGGAGGCCGGGATCGGCGGGAATGGCGTGGACCGCGCACCCCATCCGCCGCAGACACGACTCGTACTCCTCGTGCTGGCGGCGCGCCCCCTCCACATCGATCGGCTCTCTCTTCATGTGCGTCAGCTCGCACCGGGCGATGCCGGGACTGACCTTTCGTGTGATGGCGATAAACATTTCACCTCGCCCCTGCCGGTGTGGTGCCGCGTCTCGTTACCTGGTATAATATAAGCCTATCCATTGCCGAGCGAACTCACAAGGAATAGGTCCGGGCGCGGCGCAAGAAGCGACGAGGCCGCCGAACGTATGCAACGAGGTTAGACCGCGGTGGGAAAATGGAACGCCTTCGTCGTCTCCAACGGCTGTCCCGAAAGCCTGAATGACGGGGCTCGAGTTCGCCGCTACCTTCTACAGAACGGCTGGGAGATCACCCACTCTCCCTCCCGGGCCGACCTCATTCTGTTCGGCGCCTGCGGCCGCTCGGAAGGCCAGGCGGCCCGCTCCCTCTCGGCGGTGAGGTGGCTGCGCCGGTCGGCGCCGGGCGCCCGCCTGATCGTGTGGGGGTGCCTCGCGAAGATCGACCCCGAACGGATCGGTGCGCTCCACGACGGCCCTTCCTTCGGGGAGGGCGAGATGGAATCGCTCGACAATCTGCTCTCCTCCTCCACTCCCATCGACCAGGTGAACGCCAACGACCTCCTCCCCAGCTTCCGGCGCTGCTCCGGCGCCACGGGCGCATTGCACAGGTTTCTGGCGGCAACCGTCGCCCGCCCGCTCCGCCGCCTGCAGCTCCGGTCGAACGTCACTTACCACACGAACGGAGCGGCGTGGTATATCAAAGTCTGTACCGGCTGCCTGGGGAGGTGCGCTTACTGCGCCATCCGTCTCGCCCGAGGGACGCTTCGCAGCAAGAGCGTGGACGATGTGCTCGCCGAGTTTCGCCGGGGCCTGCAGCTCGGCGCCACCGAGTTCGTCTTGCTCGGAACGGATGTCAGCGCCTACGGGCTCGATCGAGAAGAGAACCTCGCCGATCTTCTGGGAGCTCTCGCCGCGGAACCGGGTGACTTCCGCATCTCCCTTCGCAACGTCCAGCCGCGCCATCTCGCGCCGATGCTGGGCCGGCTGCGGCCGATTCTGGCCAGCGGCATGGTCCGCCAGGTCGAGCTCGCCGTCGAATCGGGAAGCGACTCGGTGCTCCGGCGGATGAACCGCGGCTATACCACCGAAGACGTGCGCGCATGCGTCCATGCCCTTCGTTGGGCCTCTCCCGGGATCGTCGTGCGTGCGCAGATGATGGTCGGATTCCCCTCCGAGACGTGGCCCGAGTTCCGGGAGTCGATCCGAATCCTCGGCGAGCTCCGCTTCGACTGGACCGAGGTGTACCGTTTCAGCCCGCGTCCGGGAACGGCGGCGTGGGCGATGGAAGGGCGCGTACCCGGCCCGGTGGCTGCTTTGCGCGAAGGGTACATGCGTGCCTGCGCGGCGGCGGACTCTCTCCGGCGGCGGAACGGCCGAGCCCGGTTCTAGCGGGCCGCCTGCATCACGAAGAAGACGTAACCGTAGCTGTCCGAGTAGCGGCGATAGATGTCGATCTCCCGCTCGTGCGATTGCACCACCGCCAGGGCGCGGGGGTCGTGCGCGTGCTTCTCGCGGAGCGCGGGCAATCGCTTCGCGAGGGGAGCGTAGTGGTGATCCCACCACGCGGACTCGGGAAGCGTGAAGTGGTCGATCAGGCGGTAACCGGCGCGGCGGATCATCGCGATGAGCGCCCCGGTCTCGGCGATCGCCGGATACTCCTCTCCCCAGAATCGCCGGGCCTCCTCCGGCGGATCCGAGCGAAGCCACGCCACATCGGTGAGAGCGATGCAGCCCGGTTCCCCGAGCAAGGGCCTCCACGCGCTCAGCGCCTTCTCGAGGCCGATTACGAAGACCGACCCTTCCGCCCAAATGAGAGGGAACGTTCCGTCGCGAAAGGGGAGGGCGTTCATGTCGCCTGCCACGGCCCGGATCCTCTCCGTCAGGCCGGCCGCAGCCGCCCTCTCGCGAAGCTGAAGAAGGAAAGGCAGGTGGTTGTCGACGGCGACGATTCGGCCGCCCGAGAGCGTGGCCAGATCGACGGTCTGCATTCCGGGCCCGCAACCCACATCCAAGATGAGCGGATCGGCGCCCAGATCGGGGAGAAGGGCGAAGGCCCTCTTTGTCGACGCGGAGTCGCCCGGCCCTTCCCTGGGAAGGTCCCGGTGGATCTCGAAGAAAACACGCATCGTCTCGCGGTCGAACATGTCGCTCCCCACCGGCTCTCGGTTCTCGGCGCAGTGTATCACACCGGGCGGCCGCCCTGCGCGTGGCGAAGGAGCCACGTTTCGAGGAGGGAGAAGAAGCGCTCCCGTGCGTGCCTCTCGTGCCACGGGTAGTGGCCGCACCGCTCGAGAAACGTGCACTCGAGGTGGGGGATCTGCTCGAGGAGGCCGCCCCGGATCATCGAGCCCGGATGGGGATCGTTCTCGCCGTGCAGCATGAGAACCGGCGAGGTGATGGCAGAGAAAGCGGCCGGGTAGAGGCCCTTCCTTTGGAGGCGAAGCATGTCGGCCCATGTCTCTTCGTGGGCGCGGGGGTCGAAGGAGACCGGTCCTTCGCCGGCGTGCTCCGGAAGGGGATCGTACGAGAAGAGAGGGCGCAGAATGTCGTACTGCGCGGTCAGCCTCGCGCCGGGATCGGTGATCTCGCGGCGCGCGCGGGCGAGGCGCTCCCGTCCCTCCTCGCCGAGCCGCTCGTCCAGTGTGGCCTGGAGCCGCGCCCGCGCTTCGAGATCGAACGTTCCGCACCCGACCAGCACGAGCGGTCCGGCGCTCTCCGGATGCCGGGCCGCATAGGCGAGGGCGAGCATGGCGCCCCACGAATGCCCGACCAGCGCCGGCTTCCCGGCGCCGGGGCGCCCGGTGACGAGATCGTGCAGATCCTCCACATGCCTCTCCACGGTGAGGGGCTCTTCCCCGCTCCCCCTCTGCCACGGCTCGAGCACGCGGAACGACCGGGCGAGCCCCCGGGCGATCCCCGCCGCGTCCCCCGCCGCCGCCGGCCCACCGTGCAGCACGATGACGAGCGGTCCCGTCTTTCCGTGTTCATGAACGATCATCGGCCGGCACCTCTCTTTCGAGAACGCGATAAAGGCGGAAGGCGCTGTTTTCATAGACCGGTTCGAGAAGGCCGCCCAGGAGGCATCGATCGACTTCGGGCGCGGACAGCTGGTCCTGGCCTTCACGAGCCGGATAGATGCAGAGGTAGTCGCCACGATCGAGGAGCTCGGGGCGATCGATCAGGAGCGAACGGCGGCCGGTGTAAAGAAGCATCACCCGCGGTTTGAAGAAGAGGATCACGCTTTCGGTCGGGGTCTCGTCGCGAACGTACGAGAACAGCTCGCGGGAGGCTTTCTGGTACGGTCCGGGCGGGATTGCTTCTATCCCGCCGCGGGCCTCCCACGCCATTCCGATCGTCGCCCTCCCCATGAAGAAGAGAACGATCATGGCGGGGAGGAGGCGTGCGGCCATGCTTCCCACGCGCGCCCGTTCTCGGGCGGAGGGCTGCGCCCCCTGCAATCCGGAGAGCGTGAAGGAGACGAAGAAGGGGAGAAGGGGCATGGCGTAGCGGAGGCCTTGTGTGTAAGGCCAGGCGACGTACAAGAGCGCGGTCAGAACAGAGTAGACGACGATGGGGTAGTCGCGGCCGCGACGCTTCCACGCGCCGACGAGAAGCAGGGGAAACGTGGCGATGAAGAGGACCCGTGGGACCGGAAAGCCGAGGAAGAAGTCCGCAGGCGCCTGCCAGTAGAAAAGGATGTTCCTCTTGATCGTGTAGAGGCTCGCATGGGTGAACACGTTCACGCTCGGCCCGCTCTCGTTCGGGAAGAGCGCGCGCCATACAATCAGGCAGAGGGCGAACCACACATAAGGGAGGAACGTGTCCGGACGGACCGTCTTGCGCGTGCGGGGGGCTTGCCGCGAGCGGATCAGCTGGACGAAGAGGAGCGTGGGGAGGAGAAGGGCGCCGTTGCTCCGGATGAAGAAAGAGGCCGCCAGAAGCGTGCCGAGCAAGATGGCGTCGCCTGCGGGTGAGATGATCCGCCGCCGGTCGACCACGATCCTCACCATCACGAGGACGGTGAGGGTGGAGAAGAACAGGAAGGGCACGTCCGACAGGATCCGGTTCAGGAACGTCAGCAGGTACGGATTGAAAGCGAAGAGGGCCACGAGCGCGATGCGCCACGGGCCGGGGTGATAAGGGGCGAATCCGAACCAGAGAAGGGCGAGCAGGAGGAGATGGAAAAGGAGCGGCACGCACTTCAAGGCGATCATGTCGAGCCCGAAGAGGGCGTATGCCGGCGCGAGGAGAAGGGGGAATCCCCAAGGATAAGTGACCGGCGCGAAGGACTGGCTGGTGGAGTTTTCGACCACGAAGCGGCTCGCGCTCACGAACGAAGAAACGCCGTCCTCCGCGATGCTCCTCGCCTGAAGAATGTACCCCGCGAAATCCCCTCCCCAATCTTGATACGGATGGAGTACGGACCCGGAGAGCACCGCCCCGGCCAGAAGGAGAAGACCAAAAACGACTGCCGATGTCCGAGTACCCAATCGATCCTAATCCCGCACGAACACGTCCAGGAACTGTGCCTTGTCGATGCGGACGGAGCGCTCGAAGTGGAAGTTCGGCTCCAAGGCGAGGCGGAGGAGCGGCCCCGTGTAAACGTATCCGATGTAGTCGACCTTCTCGTTCCGCGATTGGTTACGGTGCTCCGAGCGGAAGGCGCCGAGGGTGGGGTCGTATCCGCGGAAGCTCCTCTCGATCCGTTCCGGCTCTTCCTGCACCACCTTCTCCGCGGGATCGGCGTGGCGAAGAACGGTGGTGACGCCGTCGAAGTGGTCGATGGCGAGCCGCCCGCCCGGCTTCAAGATCCGATGAACGCCGTCGCGGAATCGGGGGAACGCGTGGTGGGGAAAGTCGAGGAGGGCGTTGCCCAGGCAAAGGGCGAGATCGTAGAAGCTCTCCTCGAGCCCCAAGTCGAGCACGTCGGCGGGAAAAAAGCGCACCTGCGATCCGCGCCGCTCCGCCTCGGCGCGGGCGCGCTCGATCATCTCCGGCGCCGCGTCCACACCGGTCACCCAGGCGCCGTGCTGCTCGAGAAAGAACGCCACCGGCCCGCTCCCGCAGCAGAGATCGATGACGAAGTCGCCGTCTTCGCACAGGCCGCGAAGGTGCGGCCCGATCAGCGAGACGAACGGGGCGCGGCCTTCCGGCGTCAACTCTTCCAACGCCCAATCGAACACGCGAATCGGTTTCTGCTCGTCCATCGTCGCCTCCGGCTAGCGCTCCCGGATCTCCCCGCGGCGGAACCAGCCGATCCCGAATAGGATGCCGGTCAGCGCGGCGGGGCCGGAAATGGTCACATAGGCCGCCCAGTGAAATCGTCCCCAAGCGGAGAAGAGGTAAAACAGAGAGAAGCCGATGAAGAGAACCGCGCCCACCCACTCCCATCTCCACGAGATCAGAAGCGCGAGGAGCACGACGTAAGTCGGCACGAGGTGAATCACGAATCCGAGAAGGGCTTCCCCGAACGGCCGCCCTTCCATGAAGACGTCCGTCGCGAAGAGGGCGAGAAAGAGGGCGAAGAGAATCGCGAGAATTCTGGGGAACCAGAAAAGAACTCGCCTTGCGGCCGGTTTCATGCGGAAGCCCTCCCTATCCATGGCCGGTCCCATACACCCTATCATGTTCCGGCACGTCATTCACCTCACAAGTGATGACCATCGGCCGCGCCGGACGCGACGTCCTTGCACTTCTCCATAAGATGGAGGAGACTCATGAGGAGGTCACCGCCCGGTGTCCGGAAGGAGGAGAGCATGAACGAGCGAAGAGCGACGCGGTGGATCCGGCTGCCGGCGGCGATCGTGCTGGCCTTTCTCGTCTTCGCACCGGCGGGGGCGATCACCGAGGCGATCGGCGCCCACGTCCCCGACGGCTGGCCGGCCAAAGAGTGGCTGACCACGTCCGTCTTCCAGCTTCTCATGCTCGTCTTGGCTCTCGTGTACATGCTGCTCATCGGCCGGGGGCGGCTGGGCCGGTTCGGCTTCACCCGGGGTAGCCATTTTCCGGGCTGGGCCGTGGTGAAGTGGGTCTTTCTCGCGGAGGCGTTCGTGACGGTCGCCTTCCTTCCCTTCGCGAAGGAAGGGCCGGGGCACTTCGCCGGCGATTACACCTGGTGGCAGATGCTCATCGGCGTCTATCTGATCGCCAGCAGCGTGGAAGAGGTGATCACCCGCGGCCTCGTCCAAGGATTTCTCGACCCCCTCAAGGAGAGCGGAGTCCGGATGGGAAGCCTCTTCTTCAGCGCGCCGGTTTTGACCGCCGCCTTCCTCTTCTCGGCGATGCATGTCCCCCTTCTCGTCATGGGGATCGGCACGGTTCTGGGGATCGAAATCCTGGTGTCCACGTTCTTCCTCGGGTTGATCGCGGGGCACTACCGCGAGAGGACGGGGAGCCTACTGCCGGCGATCTTCGCCCACATGCTGGCGAACGCGTTCGGGAGCGGCCTCGCCGCGCTCACCGAGCTGATCGGCTAGGCGCGGCCTTCCCGTTCCGCCGCTTCTTCCCGCCGGATCCTCTGCTGCACGTTGTTGCCGTACCGGATGCCGAGGGGAAGGAAAATCCCGTAGGGAATCCACAGAAGCCAGCGGTACGGACTCGACCAGAGCAGCAGCAGAGCGATGAACACGATCCCCACGATCCAAGCGACGGCGGCGGACTTCACCATGAAAGCCCTCTCCCTGGGACCGTTCGTGTTCTTGATGCTGAAGTAGGTGCCGATCGCGCCGCCGGCGATCCCGATCGCGCATCCCGCAATGCCGCCGATCCATCCTGAATGCATCTCCGGTATCCTCCCTCTTCTCGGCGCCGCACGGGGCGCCTCGTCCGTCACGGGCGCGGGCGGAACAAGACGTTGGGCGAGCCCGGTAGCCTCTCCTGCGCATAGCCGATCGCCAGAAGATCGGCAATCACTTCGTCCGACTCGGTCTCCACGATCAGAACGGGGCGGTCCCGCCTCAAGAGCTGAACCATCCCTTTGAGAACCGCCGATTCATGTCCTTCCACGTCGATCTTGACGAGGCCGACGGGGTGCTCGATCCCGAGCGAGTCGAAAGAGAGTGTGATGACGACGCGCGCGCTCCCGTCGACCGGCGAAACGCGCGCCTTGTAGTAGTCGGTGAGGCCGGTGGGGAAGCAGGAGAGGGAGATGCCGGCCACGCCGGTCCGGTCGGAGAGGGCCGCGTTGATCAGGGTTACGTTGGCGTGCGGGAAGTGCCCGGTGTTCGCCGAGAGGAGGGCGAACGTTTCCGGAACCGGCTCGAAGGCGATCACCCGGCCTTCCGGTCCGGCGAGCTCGGAGAAGCGCAGGGTGTACTGGCCCACGTTGGCGCCCACGTCGATCACCCAATCGCCGGGGCGGATCCAATCGGGGAGGAGGGGGTACTCCGGCTCGGAAGGCTCGAAGGCGCCTTGGGCGATCCGCCGGCGGCAGTGGATGCGCTTCAGCTCTTGCTGCCACCGTTCCGGCAGATGGGCGGCGATCCGTTTGGTCAGACGCATGAGGTGCTCCTTTCCCCTAGGCTAACGGGCCGCCGCTCCGGAGGCAAGCTCCGCACGCAGCGAGGGTAGCGTCAAGAGTATTGTGTCAGGCTGAATAGGGTACCGGATCCCTGTTTGGAGTTTTCGTAGTTGAAGACGGCATAGAGGATTCGCTCCATGCTGGTTC
>Ga0180432_10008444_pt1 | contig 12812 bp, 8 predicted proteins | sample SS_ome_10_FD_132414 | JGI IMG/M metagenome (GOLD analysis project Ga0180432, IMG submission 132414) | Hypersaline lake sediment archaeal communities from the Salton Sea, California, USA - SS_1_MS_2 metaG | ecosystem: Environmental > Aquatic > Non-marine Saline and Alkaline > Hypersaline >...
GCCAGGATATGTACCCCGAAAATAATATTAAGTAATATCGATCCCATATATCTTTACCTTCCTATAGAAACAGATCAATTAGCTATCATTAGGTCATTATGGTGTATTTTATCAAAAAAAATATATATTTTAAATTATATTTTTAATTATGCCTGCATATAGCCATATATGTAATTAAACAATAAAAACATCAGGAACTATCCTCCAGACATTCCTCTATAATGGAAGACCCTGACATCTCCTCCGGTTTCCTTATGCCCAGCAGATATAATATTGTGGGCGCAATATCCCTAAGCTGATGACCTTTAGTGCCTTCAGTGATCCTGTATTCATTGCTGCAAAAGATAAATGGCACTCTTGATGTGGAATGAGCTGTTACTGTACCCTGGCTTAATGGGCAGATCATCTCCTCAGCATTTCCATGGTCAGCAGCTATCATGCTGACTCCACCGGCTTTTTTTACTTCTTCCACTATTTTCCCCACACAATTATCTACTGTCTCTACAGCCTTTACTGCTGCTTTTATAAAACCTGTGTGGGCTACCATATCAGGATTGGCATAATTTAAGATAATCACATCATATAAGCCCTCCCTTATTTTTCCGGTCAGGGCTTGCGTGACCTCATTTGCGCTCATCTCGGGCTTCTGGTCATATTTGGCTACATCAGGTGAAGGTATCAGTATGCGGTCTTCACCATTATAAGGAACTTCCACGCCGCCATTCAGGAAAAAAGTGACATGGGCATATTTCTCCGTTTCAGCTATCCTCAGCTGTTTTAATCCATTTTTTGACAGGACTTCCCCCAGTGTATTCTTTATTGCCTGCGGTGGAAAGGCTACGGGGATGTCAAAATTCTTATCATACTGTGTCATCGAGACAAAATAAACCTGGGGGGGCTTTGATCCCCGGTCAAAATTGGAAAATTCTTTTTGTATAAAAGTTCTTGTAAGCTGCCTTGCCCTGTCAGGCCTGAAGTTAAAAAATATTACAGTATCCCCGTCTTGTATGCAGCCGTCATCGCTATCGGCTCTTCCAATGATACCCGGCACTACAAATTCGTCATCATTGCCATCGCTATATGCACTTTTTACCAGCTCTATGGAAGAATCAAATCTCTGGCCTTTTCCATAGACCAGGGCATCATATGCCTTACGGGTCCTGGGCCACCTATTATCCCTGTCCATGGCATAGTAACGGCCGCTTACAGTAGCAACCCTGCCCAGGGATTTCTCCTTAAGATAATCATCCAGCTCTTCCAGATAGCCAATTGCACTCCTGGGAGGAACATCCCTGCCATCCAGGAATGCATGCACATAAAGCCTTTTTATGCCTTTTTTCTTTGCCATATCCACAAGCGCTTTCAGGTGCTCCAGATGGCTATGCACCCCGCCATCTGAAACAAGACCCATTAGATGGACTTTCCTGTCACTTTTAACAGCATTTGAAAATGCCTTTTCCAATTCGGGATTTGTGAAAAAATCTCCGTCCCTTATGGATTTGCTTATCCTGGTGAATTCCTGGTATACCGTTCTGCCGGCACCAATATTTAAGTGTCCTACTTCAGAATTCCCCATCTGTCCTTCGGGCAGTCCTACAGCCTCTCCGGATGCATCCAGTGTTGTATTGGGAAATTCCTTCATATAGCTGTCCATATTGGGAGTATCAGCCATAAAAATAGCATTGCCGTCTTTATTCTCTGAAATGCCCCATCCATCCAGGATTATAAGGCATATAGGTTTTTTTATTATTACTTCTCCGGACATATATATCAATAATTTATCAATGCTATAAAATCATCTACCTTAAGGCTGGCTCCGCCTACCAGGGCGCCATCTATATCAGGCATCCCCATAAGCTCACTGATATTGAATGGTTTTACGCTGCCGCCATATTGTATCCTTACAGATCCAGCCTCTTTTTTACCATATATATCAGATATTTTTTCCCGTATAGCTGCACACATATCATTAGCATCTTCGGAAGTAGCAGTTTTTCCTGTACCTATAGCCCAGATCGGCTCATAAGCTATGGTAAGGGCATTTATATCTTTAGCATCTATGCCGTCCAGGCACTTCACCAGCTGGTCCAGTACAAATTCCTTATGCTTTCCGCTTTCTCTTATATCAAGGGATTCACCTATGCACATTATAGGCCTTAGACCGCTTGAAAATGCTTTTCTTACCTTTTTATTAATGATCTCATCAGTCTCTGCAAAATACTGGCGTCTTTCGCTATGGCCAAGTATTACATATTCAACTCCCAGGGCAGTTAGCATATGGGGGGATATTTCTCCTGTAAATGCTCCACTGTCTTCAAAATGCATATTCTGGGCACCAAGCTTTATTTCCATTTCATCTTCTTCCAATATGGTCTTAACGCTCCTGAGTGCCGTAGCAGTCGGACAAACAGCAACCTCGCAGCCTGTATTGTTTTCATATTTAAAACCCATTTCCTGCAGGAATTTCATAGCCTCCAGATGGGTCATATTCATCTTCCAGTTTCCAGCAATAAATGGTTTCCTCATCAGTTTATTCCTCTCATCATTATTTTTTTTCTAAAGCTTCAATACCAGGTAGAAGCTTTCCTTCCAGAAGCTCCATAGACGCACCGCCGCCGCTGGAGATATGGGATATTTTATCTGATAATCCATATTTTTTTATTGCAGCTACCGTATCGCCTCCGCCGGCAACAGTTATAGCATTGCTTCCTGCAACAGCCAGTGCTATTGCTTCAGTGCCTCCTGAGAATCTTTCCCATTCAAATACCCCTGCTGGGCCGTTCCAGAATATAGTTTCAGCGCTGCTTATCTTCTTAGTATATATCTCTGCAGTTTCCGGTCCAATATCGAGGCCCATCCAGTCAACTGGTATCTCTTCCACCGGTACTATTTTCTTTTCTGCATCCTTATCAAACTCCCTGGCTACTATCATATCAACCGGGAGCATCAGTTCTATATTGTTTTTTTCAGCCAGTTCCATCATATCACTGGCATATTCCAGCTGGTCATCCTCGCATATTGATTTGCCTATCTCCAGACCCCTGGCCTTAAGGAAAGTAAATGTCATCCCGCCGCCCAGAATAAGGGCATCTACTTTTTCCAGGAGGTTTTTTATCACCAGTATCTTATCAGAGACTTTGCTTCCGCCAAGGATGGTAAGGAAAGGCTTTTTGGGGGATTCCAGCAATGATCCCAATGTTTCAACTTCTTTTTCCAGCAGGAATCCTGAGACAGCAGGAATAATAGCAGGAATGCCGGTAATAGAGGCATGAGCCCTGTGGGCAGCGCCAAAAGCATCATCTACGTAAATATCTGCCAGTGAAGCCAGGGCTGCTGCAAAATCCTTATCATTTGATTTCTCTCCAGGATCAAACCTGAGGTTTTCCAGCATAATGATATCGCCTGGCTGCATATCATTATCAATATACTTCTTTATTACAGCAGAAAAGATCTCATCAAATTTTTTTACCCTTATGCCCGTAAGCTCTTCAAGTTTCCTGGCAGCCGGATCAAGCCTGAATTTATCCTCCGGTTTTCCTTTAGGCCTCCCCAGGTGTGACATAAGGATTATTTTTGCATTCTTTTTCCTTAGGTAGTCAATTGTCGGCAGGGAGAGCCTTATCCTGGTATCATCCGATACTGAAAGTTTCTCATCTAAAGGCACATTATAGTCGACCCTTACAATAACTTTTTTACCGCTTATATCTATATCCCTGACAGTTTTCCTGTCAAACATCATTATCACCAGACCTTTTCATCAAACAACCGGAGCCAGCAAAAGCTCCGGTTGTCTAGAATTATTGAAATTATTAAATCTATTTGGTTATATAACTCACCAGGTCGAACAATCTGCTGGAATAACCCCATTCATTGTCATACCATGAAAAGACTTTGACAAGTTTATCCTGCTTATAAGTCCCTACTGAATCAAAAATTGATGAGTGGGCATTTCCTACGATATCAGCCGATACTATAGGCTCCTCAGTATACTGAAGGATTCCTTTTAGCGGATCATGGCTGGCAGCATCTGAAAATGCCTTATTTATATCTTCTACGCTGACGTCTTTTTCCAGGTCCACTACCAGGTCTACCAGTGATCCGACAGGTATGGGGATCCTTACGGCAAGACCATTGAGTTTACCTTTCAGTTCCGGTATTACCAGTCCGATAGCGCTGGCCGCACCGGTAGATGTGGGTATTGCAGACAGTGCAGCTGCCCTGGCCCTCCTCATATCACTATGAGGCAGGTCGAGTATCCTCTGGTCATTAGTATAGGCATGGATGGTGGTCATAAGACCGGTCTTGATCCCAAAACTGTCATTGAGGACTTTGCATACCGGTGCAAGTGCATTTGTTGTGCAGGATGCATTTGAGATTATATTGTGGCTTTCCTTATCATATTTATCATGGTTTACTCCCAGGACTATGGTGATATCAGCCCCATTTTCTTTGCAGGGAGCAGAGACTATGACTTTCTTTGCTCCTGCTTCCAGGTGCTTCTGGGCTGTTTCCCTGGTACGGAATATACCGGTAGATTCTATTGCTACTTCTACGCCCAAGTCGCCCCAGGGCAGTTCTGCCGGATCCTTGATGGATGTAACCTTTATCTTCTGGCCGTCTACTATAAGGGCATCATCTTCTGCCTTTATATCTATGTCCAGCATTCCGTATACTGAATCATACTTCAAAAGATGTGCTAGTGTCTTGGTGGGGAAAAGATCGTTAATAGCCACAATCTCAACATCATTATTCTTATCATGTTTGAGTTTAGCCCTGAAAAACTGTCTTCCGATCCTTCCAAAACCATTGATTCCCACTTTTATTGCCATTTTTCCTCCCCTTTTTTATTATTTTACCAATAAAAGTATTTGCAAGATTTATAATCTACAAAATTGGAACATTGTATCAGATTTGCAACAAACATAAAAGCGAATTTTTTTGTGCCCGGGCATCTGCAATTATTCATTAGATCTTCTAATATCCTTGTGGAACAGCTTTGAGGAATAGCCTTTTAGATTTAGATATTCATTTATCTTCTCAGCCAGTACCACAGAGCGGTGTTTACCCCCGGTACAGCCTATTCCTATGCCCAGATAACTCTTTCCCTCTGCAATATAATTGGGTATAAGGAAATCCAGCAATCCTTCAAACAGCCTCAGGAATTTCTTGGTCTCAGTCCTTTTCATTACAAAATCAATAACTTTCTGGTTCCTGCCATTAAGCTCTTTTAATTCTTTTATATAGTATGGATTAGGCAAAAACCTAACGTCCATCACTATATCCATATTCTCCTGGACACCGTGCTTATAGCCGAATGATACTACAGATATATTCATGACCTTGCTTTTTTCTAATCCCGTCATCAGCCTTTCTGCTATCTCCAGCCTTAGTTCCCTGGAATTAAGGAGAGTAGTATCAATTATCTCATCAGAGACTTCTTTGATCTTTTCCATCATCTTGATCTCTTTTTCTATGCCCTGGCTCAGGGAGCCTGATTCCACTAGAGGATGCTTTCTCCTGGTAAGTGAATATCTTTTAGTTATGGCATTCCTTGAAGCCTCAAGGAAGAGTATCCTGAATTTTATCTTTTTCTCCTTCAGCTTTTCCAGCATCTGGTAGATCTCCTCAAAGAAATATTTACTCCTCAGGTCTATTACCATTGCCACTTTCTCTATCCGGCTGTCTTTGGAGGAGAAAAATTCTGTAAGGTCGATAAGTAGATGGGCTGGAAGATTGTCTATGCAGTAATAACCTGCATCTTCAAAATATTTTAATGCCTCGGATTTTCCCGCGCCTGAAAGGCCAGTGATTATCATGAGCTCTAGCTGTTTTTTTACGGTAGTTTTCGGTGTCATCTGTCTATCCTGTATTATTTTATGCAGTTCCTGGGAGCCTGTCCAAAAAAACAGGCTCACAATAAATCTTCTTATACATTTTAATCTTTTTTCAATTTAAAAAACATCCCGGGTCCAGATTTATATGAAATATTATTAACAAAATAGTTTATCTGTGAAAACTATTATAGATATTGACCGCATCACTGTAATTTATGCCTTTAATATTTACTATCTCTTCTATTTCCATATTTCTAAGTTCTTCAATTGAGTCAATATGCTTCAAGATATATGATTTTTTCTTATCTCCTATGCCCTTTATCTCATCAAGGACTGAATGGATCATACCTTTGCCCCTAAGCTTCCTATGATAGCCTACTGCAAAGCGGTGAGCTTCATCCCTGAGCTTTATTATTATCCTCAACACCTCACTGTCTATATCGAATTTTATCCCCTGCTTAAACCTTCTGCAGAATATCATCTCCTCTTTTTTGGCTATGCTTAAAAGGTCTATATCCCCTATTTCCATCTCATCCAAAACGCTATTTACTGCCCCGAACTGGGCTTTGCCACCATCGACTACTATAAGGTCTGGCTTCTGGTAAAATCCCTCCTTTATTCCCCCGCTGCTTTTGGCCAGATATCTTAATCTCCTTTTGGTTATTTCTTTTAGCATAGCGCAATCATCCTGGCCTTCAACGGTGCGGATCCTGAAATGCCTGTACTCGGAAGGTCTCAGTTCGCCATCCAGGGCAACCGACATGGAACCCGTGGGAAAGCTCTGGCCCAGGTTTGATATATCATAGCACTCGATCCTCCTGGGAATATTGTCCAGGCCCAGTATACTGGAAAGCCTTAAAAGCTCCCTGTATGCCAGGCTGTGCCCGGTCGATCTCTCAAATTTTTTCTTCCTGAGGTATAATCCGGCATTCCTGGCTGCCATTTCCATTATCCTGGCCTTTTCTCCTGCTTTGGGGACCAGCAGCTTTATGCTCCTTTTTTTCTCTTTCTTGAACCATTCTCCTATGATCCCCATATCTTCAGCCTCAGCTGGTATATATATCTTTGAGGGCAGGCTGTTTATGTCTTCATAGTAGCTGTAGATGAACCCGGAGATTATCCCTGGCTCCTTTAGATGGGCCATATCCTCCATCAGGAAATTATTTACCAGCGCCAGGGCCCCATACCTATAAGTGAAAAGACTTATGGATACTGTATTTTCCTCCCGGCTCACTGCTATAAAATCCCAGGCATCACGGTTGTCAAATATGACTCTCTGGTCCTGGTGGAGCTTTTTTATATTTTCCATGATCTTCTTGATCCGGGATGCTTCTTCAAACTTCATATCACGGGAAAGCTTATCCATCTCCCCTGCCAGGTCATTTATTATCCTCTTATCATTTCCCTTAAGGAAGCTTATTACCAGCCCTGCATTTTTCCGGTAATCCTCCCCGGAGATATTTCCAACACAGGGAGCGCTGCATAAGCCTATGTGGTAGTTAAGGCAGGGCGGCTTTGTGCTTTTGCCCGGCTTTGCCTTCCTGCAGTCCCTTAATCTGAATATAGTCCTCAGGTATTCAGATGTCTTCCTGGCCGCAGCGGCATCAGTATAAGGGCCAAAATACTTCGCCGGCCTTATATTCCGGTTCCTGGTGAGGAAAACCCTGGGATATTTTTCATCGGTTACGGCAATAAACGGATAGGATTTATCATCTTTAAGTTCAATATTATACCTGGGCCGGTATTTCTTGATAAGATTGCCTTCAAGGATAAGGGCTTCGACCTCATTTGAAGTTACTATATAATCGATATTCTTTATCTGGCTTATAAAGCCGGGAGGCTTCATATAGAGGAAATTTTTGCTCCTATCGGAAAAATAACTCCTCACCCGGTTGTAAATATTCTTGGCTTTGCCGATATATATTATTTTTCCATTGCTATCCTTATAGATATATACGCCAGGCTTTTTGGGCAATATATCCAGTAATTTACCGGGATAAGCCTTTTCTTTTTTTGTATGACTATTCACTTTGCACACCGGTCACTTTATATGGGCGGATTCCTTTTGCCTGGTTTTTGGAATAGTTCCCAGTACCTGTTTTAAGAATTTTCCTGTATATGAGGCTTTCTCCAAGGCGATTTCCTCAGGAGTCCCGCTGGCAACTATTCTTCCTCCCCGGTTTCCACCTTCGGGCCCAAGGTCGATTATATAGTCCGCAGTTTTTATTACTTCCATATTATGCTCGATGACCAGCACAGTATTACCTGCATCCACAAGCCTGTCCAGTATCTTTAAGAGCTTGCTTATATCATCAAAGTGAAGTCCTGTTGTGGGCTCATCCAGCAGGTACATGGTATTGCCTGTGCTCCTTTTGGATAATTCAGTAGATAGCTTGACCCTCTGGGCTTCTCCTCCGGAAAGGGTAGTTGATGATTGTCCCAGCTTTATATATCCCAGGCCCACGTCATTTATAAGCTCAAGCTTCTTCTTTATCCTGGGAATATTCTCAAAAAAATCCAGCCCCTCTTCTACCGACATATTTAAAACATCGTCAATATTCTTTCCCTTGTACTTTATCTCAAGGGTATCACGGTTAAACCTCTTGCCCTTGCAGACTTCACATGGTACATAGACATCAGGAAGAAAATGCATCTCTATCTTTATCATACCGTCACCATTGCAGTATTCGCACCTGCCGCCCTTTACATTGAAGCTGAATCTTCCCGGCTTATAGCCCCTGAGCCTGGCATCATGAGTCCTGGAAAATAGTTCCCTTATATATGTGAAAACTCCCGTATATGTGGCCGGGTTGGACCTGGGCGTTCTTCCAATTGGTGACTGGTCGATCACTATTACTTTATCCAGGTTATCATAATCCAGTATCCTGTCATGCTCTCCCGGCCTGAGACGGGACCTCATAAGCTTATTGGAAAGCGCCGGGAATAGTATCTCATTTATGAGTGTGCTTTTTCCCGAACCTGATACTCCTGTTACTGCTACCATCTTTCCAAGTTCAATATCAACATCTATATTATTAAGATTATGCTGCCTGGCGCCTTTAATGGTGATCTTTTTCCCATTGCCGCTCCTCCTATTTGCCGGGACCGGTATGAATTTTTCTCCTTTAAGGTATTTGCCGGTAATGGAACGCCGGCATTCATAGATATCATCAAGAATTCCGCTAAAAACTATCTTTCCTCCATGTATTCCGGCCCCGGGACCAATATCAACTACATGGTCAGCAGACCTTATGGTCTCCTCATCATGCTCTATGACTATTATTGTATTTCCCAGATCCTTTAGCCTTTTAAGCGCATCAATAAGCTTGCGGTTATCCCTCTGATGGAGTCCTATGCTGGGTTCATCCAATATATAAAGTACTCCTACCAGTCCTGATCCTATCTGGGTAGCAAGCCTGATACGCTGGGATTCTCCTCCTGACAGGGTACTAGCCTTTCTTTCCAGGGTAAGATATCCCAGGCCAACATCATTGAGGAAATTAAGCCTTTCGATTATTTCCTTTACCAGCCTTTTGCCGATTATTGTTTCCCTTTCAGACATTTCAAGCTTCTTCAGCCAGCTTATATTCTCTTCAATGGTCATCCCGCAAAAATCCGCTATGGATACTCCCCCTATCTTCACAGAAAGGCTTTCTTTTTTTAGTCTTTTGCCATTACAGCTATTGCAGGGAGTGCTTGCCACCATCTTTTCGATCTTGCTCCGCTGATGGTCGGATTCTGTCTCGATATACCTCCGGCTGAGATTATTGGCCAGGCCCTCGAATTTTATGGAATAAAACCTTATATGCCCCTTATGGTTCCTGTACTTTACCTTTATCCTTTTTCCATCTGTGCCATAAAGGATGACTCTCTGTATTTCTTCATCCAGATCCTTAAATGGAGCATTCAGGTCAAAGCCGTATTCCTGGGCCAGGCTCCTCATAAGCTGGGAATAATAATTGGAATAGCCCATATTAAAGAATGGTATAGCTCCATCTATAATACTCAAATTGGGGTTCTCGACTATTAGACCTGCATCAATTTCCTTGCTGATCCCCAGCCCGCCGCATTCGCCGCATGCTCCATAAGGACTATTGAATGAAAACATCCTGGGGGTTAGCTCTTCATAATCTATGCCGCAGTCCACACAGGAAAAGTTTTCTGAAAAGCTTATTATCTCATCATTATCCAGCAGCTGGATATATGCTATCCCCCCGCTTTCCTTAAGGGATATCTCTATATCTTCTGCTAGCCTTTTCCTTATTTCCGGCTTTATTTTCAGCCTGTCTATTATTATCTCGATATTATGCTTTATATTCTTATCCAGCTTGGGATCGAACTCTTCATCAAGCTCATATATCTCCCCGTCAACCCTTATGCGGGCAAAACCATCTTTCCTTATATTTTCAAAGGTCTTGCTATACTCGCCTTTCCTGCCCCTTATTATTGGAGAAAGGACCTGGAATTTTGTTCCCTGCTCCATTTCCATTATCCTGTCTACGATCTGGTCTACGGTCTGCCTGGTGATCTTTTTCCCGCATACATAGCAGAATGGGATGCCTATCCTGGCATAAAGTACCCTGAGGTAGTCATATACTTCAGTAATAGTCCCCACAGTAGAACGGGGATTCTTGGAAACGCCTTTCTGGTTTATGGAGACAGCTGGGGATAATCCTTCAATAAGGTCCACATCGGGCTTGTCCATCTGTCCCAGGAATTGCCTGGCATATGAGGAAAGTGACTCCACATATCTTCTCTGGCCCTCTGCATAAATGGTATCAAATGCAAGGGAAGATTTCCCTGATCCGCTGACTCCGGTAAATACTATAAATCTATCCCTGGGTATCCTTAAGTTTATATTTTTTAAATTATGCTCTCTTGCGCCTTTTACGTATATTTCTTCTTTCATCCGGTCTCTTTAAATCCGCCTCTATATTAGTTATTTTCTTGATCCTTTTTATCTCATCCCTTATAGCTGCCGCATTCTCGAATTGAAGCTCCCTTGCCTCAAGATACATCTCCTCTTCCAATCCAGAGATTATATTGGCTATTTTTCCCGGATCCATTTTTAATATCCTGGACTCGGTAAGCTTCTTCTTTTCTTTTTTACCGGGCACATCTTCTGTTTTACCTGATCTTATGCTGCTGCTATAAAGTATATCCGATATTGCCTTATTTATCGTCCTGGGAGTGATATTATTTTTCAGGTTAAACTCCATCTGGAGCTCTCTTCTCCTATTGGTCTCCTCCATTGCATTCCGTATAGAGTTTGTCACATGATCAGCATACATGATCACCCTGCCGTTAACATTCCTGGCTGCCCTGCCGATAGTCTGTATCAGGGATATCTCTGACCTCAGGAACCCTTCTTTATCGGCATCCAGGATAGCTACCAGGGATACCTCAGGAAGGTCTAGCCCCTCCCTCAAAAGGTTTATGCCGACCAGGACATCAAACTCGCCTGATCTCAGGCCCCTTAATATCTCTACTCTGTCCAGTGTATCGATATTTGAATGAAGATACTGCACTTTTATTTCATGGCCTGAAAGATAATCAGTCAGATCTTCTGCCATCTTTTTAGTAAGGGTAGTTACCAGGACTCTTTCTTTCCGCCTGACAATTGCCTTTATCTCCGATATGAGGTCATCTATCTGGCCCTTTGTAGGCTTTATGACTACTTCAGGGTCTATCAGCCCTGTAGGCCTTATGATCTGCTCTACCACCTGCTGGCTTACCTGGCGCTCATATGGGCCGGGCGTAGCTGAAGTAAATATGACTCTTTTTATCTTCTTTTCCAGCTCTTCGAATTTCAGGGGGCGGTTGTCCAGCGCAGAAGGCAGCCTGAATCCATAATCCACCAGGGTCTGTTTCCTGGATTGGTCTCCGGCATACATGCCCCTTAGCTGGGGAACACCTATATGCGATTCATCTATTATCATCAAGAAATCACCGGGGAAAAAGTCCAGAAGGGTATTGGGAGCCTCCCCCGGCTTTTTTCCGGTAATGTGGCGGGAATAATTCTCTATTCCGCTGCAAAAACCAAGCTCGGATATCATTTCCATATCATACCTGGTCCGGGACTCTATTCTCTGCGCTTCCAGGAGCTTCCCCTCTGATTTAAAGTATTTTATCCTCTCTTCCAGTTCTTCCTCAATAGTCTCCAGGGCTCTTTCCACCCATTCAACTGTGGCCAGGAAGTGGGTTGCCGGAGAAATTATATACACTTCCCTGCTGCCGGATAATTCCCCGGAGACCGGATCGAATTCCTCGATTTTTTCCACCTCATCTCCAAAGAGGCTTATCCTGACTGCCTTGTCCTGATATGCAGGGTAGACTTCAATTGTATCTCCTTTTACCCGGAAAACGCCATTGGTAAACTCGTACTCATTTCTCTCATAGCGTATATTTACCAGGCTGGTTATAAGCTTTTCCCTGTCATATTCCTTACCCTTTCTTACTACAACTCTCTGCCTTTCATATTCCTGGGGCGAGCCCAGCCCATATATGCAGGATACGCTGGCTACTACGATCACATCCTTCCTGGTATAAAGGGAATTTGTAGTGGACAGGCGGAGTTTTTCTATCTCCTCATTTATTGATGTATCTTTTTCAATATACATGTCTTTTCCGGGAAGATATGCTTCCGGCTGATAATAGTCATAATAGCTGACAAAATACTCTACAGCATTATCCGGGAAATATTCCTTGAACTCATTGCATAGCTGGGCTGCAAGGGTCTTATTGGGTGCCAATACCAGGGAAGGAATCTGTATATCCTGGATAACATTTGCCATGGTATAGGTTTTTCCGGATCCAGTAACTCCCAGCAGGCTCTGGTATTTATATTTATTATTGAGGCCTTGGGTCAACCGGGCAATAGCCTGGTTCTGGTCACCCTGCGGTGAATAATTAGAGGTTAATTTGAACCTTTCCTGCTGCATTTTAATTTTCCCCTGCCCCCTATATCATCTATGACCC
>Ga0180432_10008445_pt1 | contig 12811 bp, 12 predicted proteins | sample SS_ome_10_FD_132414 | JGI IMG/M metagenome (GOLD analysis project Ga0180432, IMG submission 132414) | Hypersaline lake sediment archaeal communities from the Salton Sea, California, USA - SS_1_MS_2 metaG | ecosystem: Environmental > Aquatic > Non-marine Saline and Alkaline > Hypersaline >...
CCGCAGGCTATGCTTGCCAGGACGCCCGCCAGCAGCGCGTGCCTCATGAACGGGTAGTCGACCACGGCGCGCAGGAACTCACCCATCGCCCTTTGCCCCTTCCGACACGTCCCTGTCATGCCTGACCGCGCACACGTCCTCTCCGTACAGTTCCCTGATCAGCTCCCCCGTGATCGCGCTCGTCGGGTGCACCACCACAGTGCGCTTTACGCATATGACGCTCTTCACGTACCTCGACACGAATCCCAGATCGTGGGAAGCGACCACCACCGTCAGTCGCTCGTTAAGCTCACGCAGCACCTCGTATACTTCGCACTCCACCTGCAAATCCAAGCTCGCCGTCGGCTCATCCAGAAGCAGTATCTCGGGATTCGAGGCAAGCGCTCGGGCGATCAGGGTCCTCTGCTGCTGCCCGCCGGACAGGGTCGAGAACTTGCGCTCGGAAAGCTCCTGCATTTCCACTTCCCGCAATGCGTCCAGAGCCGCCTGCTTGTCCGCTTTTCGATATGGGCCGAATTTCCTCGTTATGCCCATTCGCCCCATCAGGACCACGTCGATCACCCTCACGGGGAAAAGCGGGTCCAGGAGCGCATGCTGGGGCATATAACCCATCCTCAGCCGGGATTCTTCGGGAGGCGTTCCGAAAACGCTCACCTTTCCCTTTGTCGGGCGCAGCAGCCCCAGGAAAAGTCTTATCAACGTGGTCTTCCCGCCCCCGTTAGGCCCGACGATGCATGCGAAATCAAGCTCGCCCACGGAGAGGTTGACATCCTCCAATACGGGCATCCCATCGTAGGAAAAGTCAACGCCTTCCAGTCGAATAACGGCTTCCTTGCTCATGGTTGCCTCAAAGCATTCTCGATTTTGGCTGCCATTTCTTCCAAGTTCCTTACGTAGTCCTTAGCCAGCGGATCCATAGGGACGACCACCCCCCCTATGGCTTTGGCGATCGCCTCTGCGCTCTTTCGCGAGAACTGCGGCTGTACGAAAATCACCCTCACTCCTTGCTTCTTCGCCCAGTCGATAAGCTGCGTTAGTTGCTTGGCGCTGGGTTCTTTGCCCTCAACCTCTACCGCCACCTGCTTCAGCCCGTACTCCTTCGCGAAATGCCCGAAAGCCGGATGAAAAACCATGAATTCCTTGCCCTTAAGAGGCGCGAGCGCTCTTGCGAGCTTTCCATCGAGCTCATCCAGTCGGGCCTTCAAAGCCCTCAGGTTCTTCTCGTAATCCACTCCGTGCGCGGGGTCCACGGATTTCAGCCCTTCGCATATGTTTGCTGCGATCAGCTTTGCCGACCTCGGCGACAGCCACAGGTGCGGGTCCTCTTCCGACTCCTCGTGCTTGTGCGTCGGTCCTTCCGTTTCGCTGGGGCTTCCTGTCGGCTCGGCATCCTCGTCGGTCTCGTTGTGATGGGAACGCTTGATCCCCTTGGCGGCATCCAGGATATTCAGGTTGCTGTTCGCCGCCGCGATCTTCTCGACAAGCTTTTTCTCGAACGGCAAGCCTATCGTGAAGTAAACCTGCGCTCCGGCAAGCCTGGCCATCTGTTTAGGCGTCGGCTCGAAGGTATGGGGTGACTGCCCGGGGCCGACCAGCACGTCCACTTGAACCAGCGGGCCGCCCACTTCCTCGACGAAGAACGCCTCCGGAAGGATGCTCACGAAGGCTCCCACTCTCGGCGTCTCGCCTTCCGCGTGGGATGGAATCGCGGATGACATTAGAAAGACCAGACCGGCCAGTGCGAGCGTTCGGAAGGTATGCGTCAATGCTCCTCTAATCCGGAAGTCCATCTGAGGTGCCGGCGTCATCTGTTGCTTCCCTTCGCCTTGATCGGCTCCTCGTGCGTGCCGGCGCAGACCAGGCGAATCTCGTTGCATTCGTCGCACCTCTCCACCGAATGGCGCGTGCTGAACTCCTCCCAGTGTTTCTTCTGGTTCGGGGTCAGGATGCCGGTTCCCCTGCACAGGGGGCATGCACTGTTCAAGGCCGAGAGCACCGCCGCGCGGATGAACTCCGAGCGATTCGGTATCCCTTCCAGCGCGTCGACGAACGCGCCGTCCGCCTTGAAAGTTATAATCTCGCGCTTGTTTTGTCTCATCGCCGGGCTCTCCTCCAGGTGCAAATTGGCCGCAGCAGTTAGGGGGAAACCTCCCCATCTCTATTATTACTTGGTATTACCCCCGGTCAAGAATTACCTCGGGCGGAAACTGATCGGCAGCTCTTGCTTACGACCCCCGCGGCCGCAGGGGTCTGGAGAAGCTGATGGAATGCCTCAGCTGAACCCGTACCAGAAGTCGTGCCCGCCTCCTGGGAACCATATCGCGTCAACCATTGAAGACACTATCACCCCAAAGATGGTACCGAAAATGAGCCCCATGAACGCGGGCGCAACTCTCCTGTAGGCGGCGACGCCGCCCACCTTCAGCGTCACGTACTTGACCAGCCACGCAATAAACACCGACAGCATGAATATCCTGATGTCGAACACGTAATTCACGGTGAAACCTATTGGGTGGAGCGGCCACCACGGGAAACGCACCATGAGCACCGAGAGGACCGCCACTACGAACGCGCCTATCGCAAAGAAGCTTATGCCCATCCAGTCCGGCCCCTGCGGGTCCCTTAACTTCCTCACGATCCCATCAAGCATCAGAATGTTCTCGTGGTTGAATTGGGGCCGATTGAAATTAGTCGCGCCGAACCTGTAAGCCAGAATAAGCGTGAACAGCACCGAAATCGTCATCGCCAGCAACCCCGAGCCGAAGACAACCGGAAAAAGAGCGCGCTTACGCTTCTCCACTCCGTCGGCCAGCTTAACAACATGAGCTGCTGCCGTGCTCACAAACGCGGAGTTCCCCCCCACGGTCGCGTAGCCGGCCCCTATCGACCCCATTGTGCTTGCTGACAGCGAGTGGACCCCAAATATCCCTGGAACGAAAGATTGGGCTGCCATGCTCGGCCGAACGAAAACCAGTCCGGCTTCCGACACTATTCTCGCCAATCCCAAGAACAAAACCCCGCTGCATCCAACGAATAGCAGAGCGCTCTTGAGCTGCATGCCCGATTTGCTCAGCCAGCAGATTACGTAGGCTAGTCCCAGCAGAAGGCTCAGCAATGCTGCGCGGTAGGACATCATCTCTCCTGAATCGTCTATGTCCTCACGCCTTGGGTTCCATGCTTTCTTTGCAACTGCGATGATGTGCCTCCGGCTCCTCCACAGCGCGAAAAGGACGATCACGGACAGCCCCCCGAACGACTGCCATCCCATGTAACTGCCCGACACGAAGAAGTCCGCCCCCTTAGGATTGAAGCCGAGCTTGCTCAAGACGGCTATCTCCACAAGCGCAACCGCGAAGAAGAACCAAAGGCTGAACAGCACCTGGGTGTTGGCAAGAAAAGCGAACCCCATGATCAGAAAATGAATCCGATTGTGTATTGGAGGGACGTTCGGGATGCTCCGGATCGTTATCCCTTTCAAAGCCGTCGGGATGGTCGGGAACCCCGGGAGGAAGTAATTGACGATGTTCCAAAGGACGACCCCGGAGGCGATCCCGAAACCGATCCAGAAGGCCCGTGAGCGAGCCATCGGCGGAAGCCACCCCCCTCCCGGAGGCTGTTTCACCATCTCCAGCGGAACCTGGGCAAGGGGGAACACCAGTCGCTCGTTTACCACCCACTGCTTTCGCAAGATCACAAACGACGCCAGCGTCACCAGCATTGTCGCCGCCAGAAGCTGGAACCACCAGAACAACGGACCGGCCCACGCGTCCCACGGTATGTGCGCTCCCTCCGGCAGGCCGTTGAAAAAGTGAGTCATCGCTCCGGACTCGTCCGACGGGAAAAGCCACGCGGGTATGTTTGGTAGCAGGTACTCCCCCCACTTGTTCTCGTAAGTCGCGAAGTAATTCGGCGCGGCAAGCACTGAAACCAGATGCGACGTCAGGCGCGTTGTGGGCATCATCGATGCTATCAGGCCCATCATAAAGACGACCACCAATTCGCGGGACGTCAGCGCGGACTTCGGCTTAAGCACGCGGAGCGCTCCGTTGACGGCAAACACCAGGATGGAGAACGGGATCAGGAGCGCCATGGGCATATGCCCCATCTCCATCCGGTACCCGTGCGTTAAGTACTCCGCATACGTGGCGAAGCCGCACACAACGATGACGAGCACTAGTCCCGTCACGACTGCTCGCGCTGTGACGCTCCTGTTTTGTTGCTGATCGATTTCGCCCATCCAGCGGCTCCGTGGTGTCTCGAACGAGATTCTAGTGCCTGCCAATCGCCATTGGAAGGGTTCGTACCGGCGTCGGCTTAAGGTCCACACCAGGCTCTGCCGATACTAAGTTCAAATCAGGGTGCCGGCAAGGGATTGCCGCGCACGGTTCCGCGGTTGATGTCCTGGAGATTCAAGGAGGGCCCGATGGACGTCATCCCCCATTCGTCTCTATCCACCTCATTGCTTTCCCGCTTCGCGTCCCGTGACCTGGATTTGTTCGAACCGATTGTGCCGGCGACCGGTGAGATTAGCGGGCCGCATCACAATGATCAGATGGCGCCGCAGGACTCCTTTGTCAACCAGGAGCCTTCGCTTCGCCCATGGGCCGCCTATTCCCCCGCCCGTCCGGCTGCAGCGAGTCACGGTCAGCCCGATTTGAATGGGCTCAGTAGAATTATGGCGCTGCTCCGGTCCCTGGGAGAAGACCAGCTCCAAAGTGCGTCGATGTCGCTTACGGTCAGACAATCGATCGCTTTCACGCTCGAGGCGCGCAATGCCATGGGTTCGCTGCCGGAGAATTCTCAGGAAGCCTTCGGCGATGTCGCCCTGAAGATGATCGGCGAGCTGTTGAGGGATGCCAGAATCCTTTTCAAGACAATGCTACAGTTTGCCAGGGTGGCTCGGAAACTGGGCCTCGAGAACCAACCAGTTACGGACCATTTCTTGAGAGTGGTCGGCAAGCTGCTCGACTCGTTCCCAGAGCTTCTCAACAGCTTCGTTCCAGCTTTCGCGGATGCCCAGGCCGGTCATCCCGCCCGCGCTGCTGCTGACTTCCTCAGTCAAATAGGGGCGGCAACGGACGGGCTCAGCTCCAGCGCGAACGTCAGCGTGGCCGCCTCGTTCCTCACCGAGGTGGAAGTCATGGTGGATGGCGGCACCGTCAGGCTCGAGGCTAGAGTATCTGCGGAGGTTGAGGCCACGGTATCCGTCCAGCAGGCCGACCCGATAGCGATTGATGTGGACGGCGACGGCATTCTCAAGAACCCCGGCGCGGCTTTCGTTCCCTTCGACATAACAGGTGATGGTAAGCCTGAGAAAGTTCAGTTGCCTGGCTCTGACTCTGCGCTGCTGGCCATCGACTCCAACGGCAACGGGCTTATCGACGGCGGTCACGAGCTGTTCGGGACGCAGCGCGGAGCGCGTAACGGGTTCGAAGAGCTTGCCAAGTGGGACCACAACCAAGACGGGGTGATCGATCTACTCGATCCCGTGTTCAAACAGATCCTCCTCTTCACAGATGCGAACGCCGACGGGCACTCCCAGCCGGAGGAGCTTCTCTCACTTGCGGCGGCCGGGATCTCCTCCTTGAGTCTACAATACACCGACCTAACCGGATTCGCTGAAAGCGATTTGGCGCAGCGATCCACTTACACCAACGACGACGGGTCCGCCGGCACCATGTGGGACGTGCTGTTGAAGTATGTTCCCGCGTAAGGCGAGCGCTACTTCACAAGCTGCGCGGTGACGCTTCCCACGAAAGCCTTCGCCTGCATCTGGATCAGCTTGGGATTGTCCTCTTTCGATATCCACAGGTGGACGGCTTCTACTTTCTCTTCCTTCTCCTCCCCCGGGTCAGGGGGAGGATAGACCTCTTCCGCAGTCAGTTCGAGCTTCACCGTGTCGAACTTGCCTGCACGCGTTTTGACTACCTCCGCGTCCACCTTCTTCAGGGTGACCTTGAAAATGCTTTTGCCCGATACAACCTGGATGTGATGCTCCTCCTCGGCGTCGAAATCCATCTTGCGGATCAGCATCGCCGCGGTAAGAGGATCGCAAGCATCGCCGAAGGGAACGTCGTACTCCTTCTCTTCCCATTCTCCCTTTCCCTTGCGCTTCCTCCACGACGTGCGCGCGACACCCGCACCCTCGTCGAACTCCACACGTGTCTCAACCTGCCTCAGGTTCTCGCGCTGGCTCAGCTCGTAGTTCATCGATTTACCCGTGTCGGAGGCGTACATCGCCCTCATACGGTCCCTCATCTTCCACAGCGGGTCAACAAGTCGGGAGCTTCTCGCGGAGGCATCCAGGATTACCACGTCCTTGCCTTCTTGCCGATCATGCGTCACCGTAAACTTGGCGGATGCCGCAGGAACAAACGTCCACTTAAAGTGGTACTCGAATGTCTCTTCTTCTGAGACTGACGCTTGAACTTCGATCGCAAAGAAGATGCCCAACGCCACAAGAGCAAGAACGTTCGATGGAACGACGCTCGTCCTTTTCGGTCTTCTCATCGTCGCCTCCATGTTGTCCAAGTTTATTACTTGCACAAAGACATATTATATCTCGGAGTGCTTGTGACGATAACTAAATCGAAGTGTTTAATTCGGTGTGAGGCATTGCCGGGGTCGGCAGAGTGGTTAGGGAGGACGCGACAATAGAGGCTGCGTTGTCAACACAACAGTTGGAGGCTCTCTTTCGTCCAGCCCGTCGACTCGTCACACACAGCACTCGTACCTCGTCTCCTCGTTGTAACCGTCAACGTATCGTCGTTGGCGACGAGCTGTTGATCGGCAGGAAGACAGTAGCGCCGAAGATGGGTCGTATACGATAAGGTGGGGATGTACACGTTGGGACTGACGACGTTCTTGCGATGGGTCGCGCGGCATCGGGGGTTGCCGGCGTTCATCAGACCGTACGATATGCGCGCTCGGATTCTCATCGAGATTCCTAGGCCGGCCGGTCCCGACCCTGTCTGTCGCCCCCGTTTTTGCGGGGTATTTCCAGGCAACGCATAGGTAACGTAGACTAAAGGAATGAGCGAGGATGCCCGGGCGATTTCTCCTCAAACCATACCCTTTGACTAGTAAAAGGATCGTGAGACAAGCAGGGAAAATGTATGACAAGGCAATTTTCCTCTTGACATGGGGCTCGCTATATGGTAGGAGCGCAGTGCCTGAGCCCAATATGTGGTGAGCTTTCCCGGGCGTTTGGAGGACCCTTGAAAGGGGGTGATGCTTAGTGGCGAAGAAGAAGGCGAAGAAGAAGGCCGCCAAAAAGAAGGCCACCAAGAAGAAGGCAACCAAGAAGAAAGCTGCGAGAAAGAAAAAGAAGTAGTCGTCTGTGATCGGAGCATGAGTAGTTCTTGCCGTAGCCAGGCTCCTGCCTGGCTACGGCTCTCTTTGCTCTTCGGCTCGAGGCGATACCCCGCGTTGACATGCCCTCTTCTCGGTGATAGGTTCTCCACGACGGAGGAGATACCGTGTGAGAACTCCCGTGGCCGTCATAGGATTATGGCTGATGATCCTGGGAGCGTGCCTCGTGCTCGCCGGCCTCCTTCCGTTCCGCTTCAAGTTGCCCGGGGACATCGTCCTCAGGCGGGGTGATTTCACCTTCTATTTCCCTATAACGACGTCGATTCTCTTGAGTATCGTCGTCACACTTGTGATAGCATTGCTCACACGCTATCGCTGGCCGCCTTGACTCCGCTCGGGCACGCTGAAAACGATAGCGCCAAAGGCAGCCTGGCACCGTTCTCGATGGAGGTGGCAAATGAGTTCGCCGATACCTAAGACCATAGGCGTCGTGACAGCGGGTGGTGACTGTCCGGGCCTCAATGCTGTTATTCGAGCCGTCGTCAAGACCGCCATCGGCCAGTATCAAATGGAAGTTTACGGAATTGAGGACGGCTTCCAGGGCTTCATCGAAAACCGCTTCAAGAAGTTCTGTTACGACGATGTCTCTGGAATACTGGTCCAGGGCGGGACGATCCTCGGAACGTCGAACAGACATAATCCCTTCAAGTACCCCAGGAAGGCCTGCGACGAGGTCGTCTTCGAGGATAGATCGGATGACGGGATCGCCAACATGGAAGCGCTGGGAATAGAAGCGCTCGTGTGCATCGGCGGCGACGGAACGCTGAGCATCGCGAAGGAACTCAAGGAAAAGGGTGTTGCGATCCTGGGGGTGCCCAAGACCATTGACAACGACCTAGCTGAAACCGACGTCACGTTCGGATTCGATTCGGCGGTCTCTGTCGCCACCGACGCGGTGGATCGCCTTCACACTACCGCGCAATCCCATCACAGGGTCATGGTGGTCGAGGTTATGGGACGCTACGCCGGCTGGCTGGCCTTGGGTGCCGGAATAGCCGGTGGCGGCGATGTGATCCTCATCCCCGAAATTCCCTACAGGCTCGAAAAGATATGCAAGAAGCTTTGGGAAAGAGGACAGCGCGGCAAACGTTTCAGCATCATTGTCGTTGCAGAAGGCGCAATAGCCGAAGGCGGAGAGCTCGTGGTGAACAAGGTCATAAAGGATAGTCCGGACACCTTGCGCCTCGGCGGCGTCGGCAAGGTGATCGCCGATCAGATCGAGGACACCACGGGGATCGAAACCAGAGTGACCGTGTTGGGGCACCTTCAGCGTGGCGGCTCGCCCACCGCCTTTGACAGAATTCTCGCAACCAGATTCGGAACCGAGGCCGTCAACAGGGTTGCGCAGCGCGACTTCGGGAAGATGGTCGCCATTCGCGGGGAGGAAATCGTCGCAGTCGAGGTCGAGAAAGCTGTAGAGCGGCAGCGCCTCGTTCCGCCTGATTCGTCACTCGTCAAGACCGCTTGCTCCGTGGGCACATCCTTCGGTGACTGAGAAGGCAATTGCGCAGTCGAAACGGAACCGCGCCATGCAGAGCGATAGCCTGGCGAATACAGTTCCAGGCTGCGTGTACGCTCTGGTTCGCGAAGGCCGCCGATCCCTTCAGGATAATCTGCCGTAACGCTCGTTGGCGCGCTGCCAGTTCATCTCGGCGCTCAGGAAGCTCAGAGTGGATTCAGCCCCCTCGTTCAGATTAGGGCCCTCCGAAGTGAGCCCGTCCCGGCAAGCCCCCCGCGACCTGTCCGCGATCGACGAGCCCAAAGTATTCTTCCCATGGAACCACCCCAGCACTGATTCCGCCGCCTCCATTCGTTCTGTCTCGCTTGTTGCCTCGAAGGCAGCCAGTTCCGCGTCCAACATCGTCGATGCCTCGATGGGCTGCTGGTCATATACGGCACGTTCCTGACCGCGGCGGTACCAGCCCTTATTGCCTACAGGCACAAACATCTCGTTCTCGAAGCAGACCTCCTCGAGGAAGTCCAGAGACTCCTCCGCGACCTCCAGGGCCTGCTCGCGCTTTGAGGCAGCATACGCCTCGAACAAGGCTTGGCACATCACGGCGTTCCCGTATGTGATCGAGTCCTCGAACCACCGCCAGCCGCGGCGTGCCGTCGAGCGATATTCCGAGATCAACCTTTCCACGGGAACAGACATGCGGCCGAGGAGATCGCCCAGCCCCAGATTCCTGATCGCCCTCGAAAGCCCGACCGAGGCAAGCGCGCAGGCGCGCGGTGATGTGAGCTGGGGAACAACCGCGCATGCCCTATCGAACAGCTCCCTGGCACAGCGGCTCATGCCCTCCGGCAGCCCGCAGCCAAGGGCGTTTGCCAGGCTCAGAAGCGCTCTGCCTTGGCAGTCCTGCGTGCCCCTCGCGTCGAGCCATTCGCGGGAGCATGACAGGAAATTATGAAAATAACCGTCCTCTCTCTGCGCATGCAGCAGGAACGAGAGATAGGTATTGACTAAATCCAGGGCTCTCTCAGAACGGTCGCGCGAATACCATAGAGACGCCACTGACAGCGCTCGGGCATTGTCGTCAGTGGCGTAGCCCGCTTGGCGATGCGGGATGCAGAACCTCGCGTGCTGGAGAATACCCGTGTCGTCAGTCAGGAGTTCCAGATGATCGAAGCTTACGTTCCAGCCGCCGGCTCTCGGGCACACGTGTTACGCCGTTTCCTTCTGCAATGCGCTCAGTGACGCCGCCGCGCGACTGAGTTCCGACTTGGCGCTGTGGCCGTTGGCGACCAGGCTGAACACGGACAAGTATCTCTTCCCCACAACAGGCCAGACCATCTCTTGCGCATACCGGTACGTTCTAAACTCCAGCTCCTCTTTCAGCGTCGGTCGCTCCAGCACCTTAAGGATGCCGTCGGCAATTGAGGACGAATCCCGAAACTCCGCGAACAGTCCTCTTCCTTCCCCAAGCGCCTCCTCAGCGTACAGGTAGGGCGTCGATACTATCGCCTTGCCGCAGGCCATCGCATAAGCGAGCGTTCCGCTTGTTACTTGATCCCGCCCCACGTACGGCGTTACGTATACGTCCGACGCCTGGATGCAGCACAGAAGTTCCTCCAGCTTCATATATCTGTCGATGAAGACCAATGACGATTTCACCCCCAACTTCTCCGCCAACGCCTTCAGGCCCTCGCGGTATGATTCGCCCGAGTGGGCTTTCACCGCCGGGTGCGTCCTTCCCGCAATCAGGTATATCGTGTCGGGGTGTCTATCAAGAACCTCAGGCAGGGCTTCTATCGCGTACTCCAATCCCTTCCCGGGGTTTATGAGTCCGAAGGTGGAAATCACGGTCTTTCCCTGCAATCCCAGCCGCCGCTTGAGCAGCGCCCGATGGCTGAAATGGACTTGCGGGACGCCGTGAGGAATCATCACCACGTGATCCGTGGGCACGCCGTACCGCTCCTTCAGGAGCTGCCTGCCCAATTCCGCCATCACTACGACACACTTGCTCTTTCGCACCAGCCTCTCTACGATGTGACGCGCCTTTGGCTGCGGATCGGGACACAAGGTGTGAAGGGTCGTCACGACGGGCTTGTCAACTTTTTCGGCGAAGTCGAGTATGCTCTCTCCCCAGTCCCCCGCGTAAAGGCCGTACTCGTGTTGGATGGAGACCAAGTCGAAGTCGGACGAGTTCGCTGCGGCTGCCGCGTTCAGGTACGCACCCTCCCTTTCGTTGCTGATAGCGTCTACAACTCGCCCGTCGTAGAGCAACAGGCTTTCCGTCTTCTGGATTGCGTAGACGCCCGATACAGGCCCACCCGCCGCTTCGTCCACCGCGTCCGCCAAGTCGCAGGTGAACGTAGCCAACCCGCACTGCTCCGGCGGATATGTGGAGACAAAGATCGGTCTGCAACTCCCGTAAACAGCCTTACCCGTCGAACCTATTCTCGAAAGCTCCTTCTCACAAGCCGCGTCAGCCTCATCGCTCTGACTCATCTCCTTCTTCCCCCTCCAGCTCGGACAGCATCTCTTCAGCCTTCCCCCACCGCTGGGCATAGCCGCTTCCGCTTGTCGACTCTTCCGAGGCTTCCTCCAATCGCTTGCACTGCACGCACAGAGTGGCCGAAGGCAGCGCCCTCAAACGCTGTTGCCCTATGGGTCCTCCACATGCCTGGCATACACCGTACTCTCCCACATCGATACGTTCAAGTGCCTGCTCGATTCTCTGGAGCTCATCTGACTGGGATTCCGCAAGCAGCGCTATCCCTTCTCCCTCGAGATCCCTCATTGCCTGGTCGCCGCTCTCAGGGAACGACGAGCCCGCCGGCCTCCTTTGGAGCACGTCCAGGCCGGTTAACGTCCTCATCAACTCCTGCCTTCTTTTCAGCAGCTCGCTTCGCATCCGCCTAGTGGTTTTCTTTGTCATTTTTCTTCTCCTATTCTGGGATAATCACTCTTAGCCCGCCAAGCTGGCCTCTTGCATCCGGCCAAGCATTCGCAAATCTGGTGCCATATGTCCCGCCGTGGGGGAATCGTTCGTAAGAGCTTATGTAACAACGTGTTAGCTTCATTACTTCTCCTCTGTGCCGGCCACGCCCGGCGCAATATTGGCCATATTGGTAAACTGTCTTGTTCATCTCTGCCACAGTGACAGCCGGCCGTGCCGGCCCGCCAGAGGGCTATTTGACAATACTCGGCCACAGCAAATGGGTTCCTTTAGCAAGAAACGAACTCGTGGCGGAGATGTTTGACGAGTTCTCAGGAGGATTTCCTGTAACGTGCCTGCTCGGCAGCTATCGGGAATCTGTTTCTCGGGCAGGTTCGGATCGCCCGCCTCCGATTTTCCAGACCCCGCGTGAGCTGTTCACCGCCAAAGTCGCTGGTCGGTTCCAGCCCGGCGACCTGCGGTCCCGGCACCGTCGGATGGGAGAACGCATATGTTCGGCGGGATATCGGCGGCTGCCGGGCGGCCTTGCCAAGGGTCGGCTTACTGATCCACTTATCGTGTGGGACAATCTAGGTGATCGCGGCGCAAGATGTCCGCAACGGCCAATGTCTCCTTCGTCTTGTCCCCTCGCAGGGTTATTCGCCCCTTTGGCCCTCTTTCTTCTCTCTTAATACCCGGTCGGTGAACTCGCGCAGCGTTTGGTAGACTTCCGTCAGATGCTTTATCTGCTCGTCTGCGGGCTCGTCCTGGATAGAGAACAACCGCAATCTTAAGTCCCTAATCTCCGCGAGACTCAGCCCCCCTATCCGGAGATTGTAATGCCACCTGATGAGCGCCCGCCGCCTGTCATCGAGGTTCTCGGGCGTCGTGGGGAACCTTTCAAACTGCCGGCGAGTATGGTGGATGAACTCCAGCAGCCGGTCGACGTACTCCGCTCTTATCTCGGGATAACGCTCGAGCCAGCGGTCCTTTTCGCGGGCGATTCTCTCTTTCACCGGCCTCATCACAAAGAAATCCCTCGCCGGCAGCTTCTGGTA
>Ga0180432_10008446_pt1 | contig 12810 bp, 10 predicted proteins | sample SS_ome_10_FD_132414 | JGI IMG/M metagenome (GOLD analysis project Ga0180432, IMG submission 132414) | Hypersaline lake sediment archaeal communities from the Salton Sea, California, USA - SS_1_MS_2 metaG | ecosystem: Environmental > Aquatic > Non-marine Saline and Alkaline > Hypersaline >...
GGTAGTCGAAGATCTCGGGCGTGAACAGGTACCGGCCCGCGATGGCCAGGTTCGAGGGCGCCGCGTGCTGCGAGGGTTTCTCCACAAAGTCCTGCACGCGGTAGAGATCCTCTTGGCCCTCGATCGGGCTGCCCTTCATGATCCCGTAGCGGCTGACCTTGTCTCGCGGGACCTCTTCGAGCACGACCACCGGGTCCTGGCAGCGCTCGAACACCCGCGCGAGCCGCCGGGTTACGGGCGTGCGCGAATCGCTCTCAATGATCGTGTCGCCCAGGAGCACTGCGAACGGCTCGTGGCCCACGTGCTGGCGGGCGTGGAGCACCGCGTGGCCCAGGCCCTTGAGCTCCTTCTGCCACACGAAGTGGATGTGGGCGAGCTCGGAGATGCGGCGGATCGCCTTCAGCTGCGCGGTCTTGCCCTGTCCGGCGAGCTCGGCCTCGAGCTCGAAGCTGCGGTCGAAGTGCTCCTCGATGGCGCGTTTGCCCTTGCCGATGACCATGAGGATGTCGGTGATGCCGCTGCGGGCCGCCTCCTCGACCACGTACTGGATCGTGGGCGTGTCCACGATGGGCAGCATCTCCTTGGGCTGGGACTTGGACGCGGGCAAGAACCGCGTTCCGAACCCGGCGGCGGGGATGACCGCTTTGCGAATCACGGGGTCTCCTTTGTGCTGCGCGCGGGCGCCACAAGGCGAGGCTTGAAGACACGGACCTTGCAGCCGCGAAGGGCGGCCTTCAGCCGGGTGTACATACCTTGGTCCGCATAGGTGCCCACGATCGCGCCGCCCGACCCCGCGAACTTGGCGCTGGCGCCCGCGTTGCGCGCGGTCTCGACCATGGCGCGGTTCGCCTCCGAGAGGTGGTAGATCTTGCGCCGGCGGTTGAAATTCGCGTCCAGCAGCGAACCCAGCCGGTCCTTGTCGCCCGCCTCCAGGGCCGTGCGGGCCCGGTCGGTGAGCCGGGCCCAGTAGCGCATGGCCTCCACCACGGGCCGCTCGCCGCGGTCGAACCGCTCGCGGATGTTGTTGTGGAAGACCTCGGACCCTTCGGCCAGATCGGTGCGGTAGGCCACGTACAGGTGTGGCAAGGTGCGCGCGGGCAGGTACTCGTACCGGCCGTAGCCGCGGCGGGCCATGAGCTCGCGGTCGAAGTCCATGTACACGAGCCCCTCGTACACCTGGACCACGCGGTCCTGGAGTCCGGCGCGGATGCCCAGCTCGTCCTGCTCCACGGACAGGATCAGGTTTGCGAGAACGGGCGGCTCGATCTGCACTTCATGGAACCGCATCAAGGCTCGGAAGCACGCGGTGATGATCGCGCTCGACCCGCCCAGGCCCACGTGGTGCGGGATGTTGGTGCGGTACCGGATGGTGAAGTTGGCCCCGGACAGGGAGAGGCCGTTCTCACGGCAGTGGTCGCGGAACCGCTTGATGGCCGCCTTCACGAGCCGGATGCCCCCGTAGTACCCGTACTTGCACACGTCCTCGGCGAGCGCGTCCACGCTCTGGAACACGGACCGGTCGCGCTGGGCGGGCAGGATTTCGAGCTCCGGGGTCTCGTAGAGGAGCACCTCGGCCTGGAAGTTGCGGAACACGAGGGCGATGGTCTTGCCGAAGTAGCCGTCCGAAGGGTTGCCCACGAGGCCCACGCGAGGGTAGGCGCGCGCATGAATAATCATCCCGGGCCTCCGGCCTACGCGCATCATGCGCGAAGTCCGCATTATACGTGCACGCCGTCCGCGGGCAAGGTTGCGGCCTTGCCAGTCGCCTCCGCGCGCCCCGACGCCCGGAGGCTATTCCTCTGCTTCCGGCGGGTTGAGCAGGAACGCCCGGTCGATGCGCAGCCGCTTGCCGCGCTCGTTCTCGAAGGTCACGCTCGCCGCGGTGATGTCCACCACCTGGGCGCCCCGATACTCGTCGCCCTGGCCCATGGTGAAGTACTCGCCCGTGTTGCGGTCGAATACAATGACCTTGCGCGGCTCGCCTGGCGCGACCTTGGCCCATCCGCTGACCTGCACAGGCAACTGGTACTCTTCTTCCTCGCGCGCGGCCGGAGGCTGCGGAGGCGTCACCTCGGGCCGCTGCACGGGCTTGTCGGGAATCACGGCCTGCGCCCCGTCGGTGGGGGGGGGCTGGGTACGGCGCCTCGGTGGCGTCCGGGGCGCCTGCTCGGGCTCGCCCCCGTTCCTTGGTTTGGGCGGCTCGATGACGCGGGTATCCTTGCCCACCAGGTCTCTGGGCACGAACACGTCCTCGCCGCGCTCCATATAGGTTCGAAAGGAGCTAAGCTCCGCAAGCGAATCCGGGGTCTCCACCGGCGGGGGCTGGCGCAGCGCCGGCGGGGGCGCGTCCGGGGGCGGGGGCACGTCGAATACGTACTGCCAGGCCTGCCACCCGAGCAGCAGGCACAGAGCCAGAAAGACGAGCCGCTCTCGCGTCAAGCTCTCGCGCAAGGCCATGGATTCGGTCTCCGAAGCTCGTGTGCCGTCCGGTGGACGTCCTTCGGAGTAGACGCGGCCGGACGCCGGCCGGGTCTGCTCACGAGCACGCTATCCGTGCGGGACCGCGGTGGGCGGGCCCTTCTTCTTGGGCTTTTCGGTCTCCTGGGCCTCGGCCTCCGTGTCCACGACCTCCATGCGCGCGACGGTCATGCGCACCTCATAGTAGTGTTCGGCCCATCGAGTGATTTCGCGGCCGCCCTCCTCTCGCCGGCGGCGTCGCACGACAAGTTGCGCCTGACGGTTACCCGGCTCCGCGCTCAAGGTCAGCTTCTTCACGAGGAAGAACTGCTCAGAGGCCGTGCACGCATGGAGAATGCGCATCAGTCCGGGCAGGCTCACGGTCAAGTCGGCGGTGACCCGGTACTCTCGGATGAACTGCGGCGGCGGACCGGTGAGCACACCGGCCTGCGGCTTGAGCTCACGCACCTGCAGAAGGTTCTTCACGCCGCCCGCGTGCGGCTCCTCGCTGTGGCGCAAGAGCAGACGGGCGAAGTCGGCGGCCGTGCGCATGCGCCGCAACAGGCTGAGGTCTTGTTCCAGGGATTCCGTGTACTCCGGGCTGATGGTCAGGCCCAGGGGCGCCTCGCCCTTGCCGGCGGCCCACATGACGTTCCGGTCGCCGGCGGACTTGAGAATCTCGCCTTCCAGGATCTCGAGCGTATCACGCACATAGGCCTGCCGATGGTCGAGCTCATCCGGAGGAATCAAGGGGTCGGGGAACGGGCGGCTGAGCTCATCGGCCAGCAACTCGAGCCGTTCCTGCAACTCTGCGTTGGACTGCTCGTAACTCCGCTTGAGCTCCGGGATGGATCGACCGGAGCCGAACAGCTCGTCGATCTTTTCCTTAAGCGCCTCTTCTCGTTCGGAGCGGATCCGGCGTACCTCCATCGCGTTGGGCACGAGTACGAACGAGCTCACCACCAGGTAGGCCACCAACAGGCCTCCGAGCGTTGCCAGCAGCAACTTGTTCTCTTGCCAAGAAGGCATGGTTCACCTCCAGTCGGCGAGATAACAGCGAAGCTTGAAGTAGAAGGCCGGTCCGGGCCGGGGCAGCCGATGGACTTCGCCCCGGCCCTGATAGTAGGCGGCTACTTCTTCCGGCGTGTCCGTGGGCCTGCCCGCGATCTGGCTGACCTCCACAAACACGCTCGGGGCGCTGGCCTCCAGGTGCTCGGCAAGCTCGGTGACCTTTGCGCTGGCCACGGTCCGCTCGCCCTCCAGGCAGTAGCCTTCCACTTCCACGAACCGCAGGGGCTCCGGTTCGGGCTCTTCCTCCGCGTTGCCATCCTGTTCGGCATCTTCCTCGGTCTCTGGCGAGGTTCCCCGCCCTCGAGGCCTCGTGGGGCGTGCCGCTGTGCTCTCGAGGGGGGCGGCCAGCTCGCTCGTGGTCAGATGCGTGTAGAAGAATTCTTCGGGCGTGTGCACCCGCAGGACGTCCAGACAGCGCAGCAGGTCGCGCGTGGAGGTCTTGCGCCGCTCCAGGGCGCGGACCATTGTATTGAGCCGAGCGTTCCGGCTGCGGGCATTCTTCACCTGGTCCTGTCCCGCGGTGGCCTGCGTGACCGCCAGGCGCCATTCCTTGTCGCGCTTGCGCTCCACCGCCAGGCTGCGATAGTTGCTCAGGGTCGCCAACACCAGCGCCGCAGCGGCCGCGACGGCGGACAGGATGAGGTATACGGTGCGCGCACGAAAGCGGCGGCGCGCCTTCTCGGACGGGCCCAGCAGATTGAGCGGAATCCCCCGCGGCCGAGCCCGCGCCAGAGCGAGTCCCGCGGCGGCCGCGAACCGGTCTCGGTCGTCCTCCTCAAAGGCCACCGCCGCGGAGCCGTCCAGTCGGGCAAAGGCCTCTTGCGTGCGCAGGGGCTCCCAGGGGCACCGAAAGCGCTCGGAAAGAAAATCCCCCAGCCCGGGGAGCTGCGCCCCGCCGCCGGTGAGCAACAGCCGTTGCGGCCGGTACGGGTCGTCCTGCGAGGGCGGCGCCCCCGCGCGGCGCGGCCCGCCGGCGCCGACCTGATTGCGGAAAAACACGAGCGAACTATGCAGGGCGCTGGCCAGTACGCCCGCCTCGGCACGGCAGGCGCCCGCCACCTGGTTGCGGGTTGGATCGACCAGGGACAGTTCATCGCCGGGCTCTTCCACGGTGAGCCCGCCGGAGGTGAGCTTCAGCTCCTCCGCGGCGTCGGAGCTGATGCTCATGGCGCGCTGGATGCGGCTCGTAAAGCGTCGGCCGCCGCCGGTCACCGACCGGGCGAAGTACAGGGACTGCCCCTTCTGGAGGCTCATCCCGGTCTCTTCGGCGCCGATGTCGAGGATCAGCGTCACGGTGTCGTCGTCGCACTGCGGGCTTGCCGCGTACAGGTTGAACAGGGCCACGCAGCGCATGTCCACCTCGGCATGACGGCGCACCCCCCGGCGGCAAATGGCCAGGTGCTGGTCCACGGCGTCCGCGTGCGCCTGCGCCAACATGACGGCGAACTGACCTTCCTCGAACTGGGGCAGGTCCAGAATGCGGTAGTCGTATGCGACCTCGGTCGCCGCGCCGGCGTGCTCCTCGACTTCGTAGGAGACCAGCATGCCCAGCTTCCACGAGGGCACCACGGGCAGGGACAGATACCGGATCAGGCTTCCCCGGCCCCCCAGGCCCAGGACCGGCCGGCCGATGGAGATGCGCTGACTGCGCACCAGACGCGCCAGCAGCCCGCCGAGGACCTGGCCGCCCTCCGCGCCGTCGGGCAGGTCCGGAGGCACGGGCGCCAGCCCCGCGCCCGTCACCTGGTAGGCCGTGTCGCGACGGCGCAGGCTCACCACCTTCACCGCGTCCGCGCCGATGTCGATGCCAGTGTACAGGGGACTTGGCATGCGGGTCTCCGCGGCCTAGAGAAGGGCGGTGCTGAAGTACCGCTCAGCTCGATCGGGCAGCACGGTGGCTACGTTGCCGCCGTTGCGACGCGCCAGCTCGCACGCGGCCCACACGTTCGCCCCGGAGCTGATGCCGACGAGCCATCCTTGCTCGCGGCCGAGCCGTCGGGTCATGGCGATGGCGTCCTCGTCCGAGACCTCGATGACCTCGTCCACGAGGCGTACGTCCAGGATCTTGGGGATGAACCCGTCTCCGATGCCCTGGATCTGGTGCAGGCCGGGCTCGTGCCCCAAGAGCGCGGACACGTTCTTGGGCTCCACGGCAACGATGCGCGCGTGCGGGCTGCGTTCGCGAAGGAATTGACCGATGCCCTGCAGCGTGCCGCCCGAGCCCACCCCGGCCACGAACGAGGAGACCTCGCCGCGCAGCTGATGCCACAGCTCGTGCGCGGTCTCCTCGTAGTGCACGCGCGCGTTGTCCGGATTCTCGAATTGTTGCGGCACATAGATGCGCGGGTCCTCGTCGGCCATGGCCCGGACCCGATCCACGGCGCCTTGCAGGCCCTCGGCGTCCGGTGTAAGCATGAGCTCCGCGCCCAGTGCGGCGATGAGCTTCTTGCGTTCCTCGCTCATGCCCTCGGGCATGACGATGCGCACCCGATATCCCTTGAGCCGCCCCACCAGGGCCACGCCGATGCCCGTGTTGCCGCTGGAGGGCTCCACGATGATGCTGCCGGGCGCCAGGTCGCCGCGGCGCTCGGCGCCCTCGATCATGGCCAGGGCCACCCGGTCCTTGATGCTGCCGCCGGGGTTGAGGAACTCCGCCTTCGCGAACACCGGAAGGTCCGGCAGCTTCAAGAGCGAGGTGTTCCCGATGAGGTCCAGGATGTTGTCCGTATGCATGTCCGTCCGTATCCATCTTAGGCCGCCAGGGCCCTCTCCAGAGAGGACTTAGGATATCCACCCCGTCGGCCGAATGCAAGGTCCGCGTGCCCGCGTAGCGGTTGCATAGGCCGCGCCTAGAGGGTATACTGCCCTCGGCTTGCGCCGGGGCAGCGCTGGTGGAGGGTGCGACGTGTCTGCCGACGCCCTGTATGTCCATATCCCGTTCTGCGTGCGACGGTGCGCCTACTGCGGGTTCGCGAGCTCGGTGTACGACCCCCGCAAGGTGGATGCGTACCTGCGCGCCCTCGACCAGGAGTGGACTCGCCGCGCAGGGGGCCTGGAGCCGCGCACGATCTACGTAGGCGGCGGCACGCCCACCTGCCTGTCCGTGGACGAGCTGGACCGCCTGATGGGTCTGGTGCAGGGGGTGCCGCGATCCCGATTGCGGGAGTTCAGCGTAGAGGCCAATCCCGGGACGCTCACCATGGAGAAGCTCATGCGCCTGCGCGCGGCCGGCGCCACCCGCGTGAGCCTCGGCGCTCAGACCTTTGCCGAGGCGGGCCTGCGCACGCTGGGCCGGGCCCACACGGCCAAGCAGATTCTGGCCGCGGCGGTGCTGTGCCGCGAGGCGGGGTTCGACGACCTGTCCATGGATCTGATCAGCGGCTGGCCGGCGCAGACCCTGCACGGATGGGACGCGGACCTGTACTGCGCCTTGCGGCTGGAGCCCACGCACCTATCCTGCTACGACCTCACCTATGAGCCCGGCACGCCGCTGTGGCGCGCACGCGAGGCCGGCCGCCTGCGGGTCGTGAGCGAAGAGAGCGCCCGGGCGATGCTCGACCGCACGGCTACCTTCCTGCCGGCCAACGGATTGCTGCGCTACGAGATCAGCTCGTACGCGCGGCCCGGACGCGAGTGCCTCCACAACATCAACTACTGGGAGGGCGGCGAATACGTGGGCCTGGGCGCGGGCGCGCACTCGTTCGCGGGCGGGGTGCGGTCCAGCAACGTGGCCTCGCCACACGTGTACGCGCGCATGATCAAGGAGACAGGCAGCGCGCGCACCTGGGAGGAGAGTCTGGACCCCGAGCGGCGCGCCCGCGAGCGGGCGGTCATCTGGCTGCGCATGACCGAAGGGATCGACATCGCCCGGTTCGAGCGCGAGACGGCTCTGTCGATCGATGACCTGTTCGGCCGGGACCTGGCCGAGCTCGTAGAGGCGGGCTGGCTGGAGCGCACGGCCCAGCGCCTGCGCCTGAGCGCCCGGGCCCTGCCGGTGGCCGACTCCATCCTCGCGGAGCTGGTGGCGTGAGGCGGGTGGCGAGCCTTGCGCTGGCGGCCCTGTGCCTGGCGCACGCGGCCGGAGCCGGCGAGACCACGAGCAAGAGGCCGGAAGGTTCGGACGCGCAAGAAGGCGTGGTGCGGCTCGAGTTCCGCCTGAGCGACGAGCCGATCGCCGTGCGCCTGGAGCTCACCGACCAGCAGGGCCGGTCCGTGCTCACCCCGGTTGTTCGCGACCGGTTCGTGGCCGACGGAGAGGCCACCCTGCGCCTGCCCGTGGGCCGGTACCACCTGACCGTGCTGGCCGGACCGCGGCGCACCGTGTGGAAGAGCTACCTGGACGTCGAGCCGGGTGAGATCGAGCGCACGGTGCGCATTGAGCCGTTCTTTCCGCTCGAGAGACGCGGCTGGTGGCTGTGCGACCCGTTCGTGGACGCACACGGTCCCGGGCAGACTTCGCCGAGCTTGAGCGCGCTGCTTTTGGCCAGCCGGGCCTGCGGCCTGAGCGCGGTGGGCGTGACGCGCCTGAGCGAGTGCGCGGACGAGATGGGCGAACCGTTTGACGGCCCGAGAGGCGCCGTGCGCCTGGCGCAGGCCTTGGCCGAGTCCGCGGACCAGGGGTGCGTGGTCCTGGACGTGAGCCGGGGCGCTGCGGGTGGGCGCGCGTACCGGCTGCATCCTGCTCCGGTTCTCCAGGAAGGGGACCGAGGCGCGCCGCGGGCACAGGCCTTTCCGGCCCGGCTCGTGGACTGGCACGCGCGCGCGGGGCTGACCGTGTGGTCCTTCGGCGCGGTCCCGGAGCCGGACCAGGGCCGCAGGTGGTCGCTCTCGGCGGCGCGATTTGTCTATGCGACCCTGGCCGGGCCTCTGTACGACGTCCTGGACCTGAGCGGCGGAGCCTTTCCGGAGCAGGTCTGGCGGTTCCAGGTCGACCGCGGGCACCACATCCCGACCGTGGGCGGGGGATCGGGTCAGCCGCCCGCGGACCTTCCCGCGCCGGGCTGTTACCTCCCTGCGCCGGAACGGCTCGAGGCGAAGGCGCTCCTGGACCGGCTGCGCGACGGGAACGTGACCGTGTCCAACGGGCCGTTTGTCGCGATCACGATCGATGGCGCGCCGCCGGGCGCGACGTTGGCCCCTTCCGACGAGGAGCGGGTCCTTTCAGCGATCGCCTTCGCCTCGAGCGCCCACGACGATGCCATCGATCATCTGGAGGTGGTGTACAACGGCGAGGCGGTGCGCACGTTCCGCTACGAGCAGACGAGCGACGCAGGCGTGCGGCGCCTGTACGCGGAGCAGCCCATGCGGTTCGCTCGGCCCGGATGGGTGGTTGTGCGCTATGTGAGCACAGCGCCCGAGCGCCACCGCGCGACCACGGGGCCGATCTACTTCGCCGCGCCGCAAGCGCGCGCGCCGCTGCCTCCGGTGACCGAGGTCGCGGTCCGGGCGACGCGCCGCGGCGCGCCCGTCGGGTGCGTCGCGGAGGTGTACAACCGCGGCGCCATGGTCGGCCGCCAGGTGGTCGGCCCGGAGGGGGCCGAGCTCAGTCTGCCGTGCACAGCCAGCGTGCTGATTCTCGACGACGCGGGCCGGACGATCAAGCGCGTGCACATGTACGCGGCTTCGGGGGCCGACGCGTTCACCCGGGCACTGGCCGAGCAATCCGTTGCCGCCGTGCAGCAGGCGCTCCTGGACCCGGCCACGTACGCGCGCATGCGCGAGGTCCTGGCCCGGGGGGCCATCACGGTCGAGCTGGCGCCGGGAGCAGAGCGGTAGGGCCGCGCCGGCGACCTCACTCGATGCCGACAACGGCTGGCTAGGCGCTGAGTTCGGAGAGGCGGCGATGCAGGATCGCCGCGTGCTCGGCCTCCTCCTTGAGCACCTTCTGGACCGCATCGCGCCCTTTGTCCGCAGGCACGAAGTCCTTGACGAGCGTGTAGAAGAAGACCATCTCCTTCTCCGCCTTGAGCGCGGCGCGCAGGACATCCGCAGCGTCCGCGCTCGCGGGCTTCTGTGCCCGGTCCGGGAGCTGACCTTCCCACGCGTGCACGCTCTCCATGCCGCTCAGGTAGTGGAGCATCTCATTGCCCGGGTCATAGGGCTGGACCTCGCGCTGCGCGTCGGAGAGCGCCTCGCGCATGTCGGAGAACGTGTGCACGTGCTCGTCCTCCATGTCGCGCAATCTTTCGAAGAATTCCTTAAGCGACGCGTCCTGCACCTCGGAGGCCGCGGCCCGGTAATAGGCGCGGGCTTTCTCCTCGGCCTGGACGGCGATCCCGAGCACCTCGTTCGCGTTCAAGCTCATGGCAGTCATGCAGGTCCTCCCGGCCTGGACGGCCCTTTGTCGGGCCGCCCGATCGTTGCCCTCGATGCGTTCGTGTACAGTGCGCTCTGTCCACGCGGCCCGGTCATCGCGCGCGGGCCTCGCGCTCGACTTGCCGCTTGAGATCGCGCTCGCGCTTGACCTCGCGCTTGTCATGGAGCTGTTTGCCGCGGGCCACCCCGAGCTCGACCTTGCACCGGCCGTCCTTCCAGTACAGGCGCAAAGGCACCAGGGTCAGGCCGCGCTGTTCAGTGCGCTGGGCGAGCTTGTGGATCTCTCTGCGATGGGCCAGCAGCCGCCGCCGGCGGTCGGGGTCGTGGTTGAGGCGGTTGCCCATCTCGTAGGGCGCGATGTGCAGGCCCAACAGGAACAGCTCTCCCCCGCGCACCAGGGCGAAGGCCTGGCCGAAGTTCACCTTGCGATTGCGCAGGCTCTTGACCTCCGTGCCCGTGAGCTCGATGCCGCACTCGAGGCGCTCCAGGATCTCGAACTCGTGGAACGCCTTCTTGTTGCGCAGAATCAGGTTGTCGTCCCGCTGAGTCGGTCGCTTTCGCGTGGGCTTTTTGCTCATGGGCGTATAATACCCGCGCCGCTGGGAGAGGCCAAGGATTTTGTTGACAGGCGCCGCAGCGGGTGCCAGCCTGTGCGCGTAAGGCTGCGCGGAGGGTCGGCATGGAGTTTTTCGACGCGCTCGTGTTCCTGGGCCGCAGGCGCGGCGGCCCGGACTACCAGGCCGCGGACCTCGACGGCCTGCGCCGGATGCTGGACCGGTACGGCATCGCGCGCGCCGTGGTGCACTCCGTGGCCGCGACCCTTCTGGAGGTGGCCTACGGCAACGAGCGGGTGTTCGACGCGGCCGAGCAGGAGCCGCGCCTGGTCCCGTGCCCCGCGGTCGTGCCCGACGACGCGGAGAACGCGGGCGGGCCCGAGGCGTACGTGGACGGGCTGCTTGCCCGGGGCGCGCGGTGCGTGGCCGTGCACGAGAACGCGCACCAGGTCTCGCTCGCGCCGGAGGTCATGGGCGGGCTGCTGGCGGCCCTGGAGGCGCGCCGCGTACCGACTGCTGTGATGGACAATGCGGATGCGCTGCGCGTGGGCCAGGCGCTACGGGCGTATCCGGGTCTCCCGGTACTCCTACACGCGCCCAGGTACCGCACCCGGAACGTGGTGCCGGCGCTGCGCGCCTATCCGAACCTGTACGTGTCCGTTGTGCCCGGGTTCTGCCCGTATCGAGGGTTGGAGACCCTGCGCGAGCGCATCGGAGTGGATCGCGTGCTTTACGGGTCCGGGTTCCCCTTGCACGAGCCCGGCGCGCCGATGAGTCAGGTGCTCTTGAGCGCGCTCACCGACGCCGAGGCCGCGCAGGTGGCTGGCGGCAATCTCTCCCGCCTGGTGGAGGGCGTGCGTGTGTCCAAGTCCGCGAGAAGCAAGAGAGCCATCTCTTCCGCGCCGTGGAGCCCAGCGCGGGGCCTCGGTGCGTTCGCGGGCCCCGTGCTGCGCCGAGAGCCGCCGGACGTGGACGGCATCACGGACATGCACGCGCACTATGGGCGGTGGTACGCGTATCCGATGTACGGCGGCGAGGCCGACGATCTGGTCGCCGAAATGGACCGCGCGGGCGTAGCGCGCATGGTGGTCGCGCACGAGGCGTGCATGGGCCCGGAGTCGCGGTACGGCAACGACGTGGTGCTCGACGCGGCGCGGAGATACCCCGGACGCATCCTGGGCTACGCGTGTTGCTCGGCCGCGAGCGAAGAGACCGGAGTGGACGAAGTGCGCCGCGCGCTCGACGCCGGCCTTGTGGGCGTGAAGCTGCACACGGGCGCCGGCCACCCGTACACGCACGAGCGGTACCGGCCCGTGTGGGAGCTCGTGAATGCGCGGGGCCTGCCCATGCTCTTGCACACCTGGGCGGACCTGGACAAGTACGAGCACCTGTTCGAAGCCTACCCCCGGGCGCAGATTCTGCTGGGCCACGCGGGGGTGAAGGATCCGGACCCGTACGTGGCTTGCGCGCGCCGGCATGCGAACGTGTGGCTGGACATCACCTATTCGGCCGCGCCCTACGGCGTGGTGGAGACGTTCGTGCGCGAGGTGGGCGCGCAGCGGGTCCTCTTCGGCTCGGACGCGCCCTGGATGAGCGTGCAGCAACAGTTGGGCCGGGTGCTCTTTGCCGACGTCTCGGACGCGGACAAGCGCACGATCCTGGTGGACAACCCGACGCGGGTTCTGGAGGGCGGGCCGGATCGAGTTTGACTCATCGGCGCTCTGCAGACTTGCGGATTGCGCTCACCGTGCGCGCCCCGTCACATGCCGGTCCCAACCGTGCGCAGCAGGGGCTATTTCTCAAACAGGCCCGCCAGGCCCGGGATGCCCAGGCCGGCGCGGCGCGCCTTTGCGTACCGTGAGCTGCCGTTTGGTCCCCCGCAGATGGTCCACTCCGGACCGCGCACCACCCCGTCGCCGTACGCGCACACCAAGCGCGTGGACGGGATCCGCTCGTAGACGAGGCGCATGAGCTCGCGCGCGGGCAGCACCTGCCCGTACGTAAGGCCGGTCAACTGGAGCACGTCCAGGTCCTTTTTCTCATCGCGCAGGGCCATGCCGTGGCCGCCCAGGCACCGGTTCGTCTGCGGCTGGTAGCTCGGGCAGGGCGGACAGACCATGCAGCAGCCCTGAATCAGGCGCACCGGCACGTCGGGCTCGTCCTGCATGCGCAGAACGGGCTCTTGCAGGTTGTCCCCATCAAGGACTTCCAGCGCCTCGCGGGGACGGCCCGCGTGGTAGCAGGACATGCACATGAGGTGATGCGGCCGGATGGAGAGCACCCGCGCGGTGCGGATCGCTCGGGTCGAGCGAGCCTTGTGCGCGGCCCTGTCTCCGGCGTCGCGCGCGGGGAAGACCCCCTCGATCCCCCTGGCGCGCGCGCGCTCATAGGCCCCGGAGTCCGCCTTGCTGCA
>Ga0180432_10008447_pt1 | contig 12810 bp, 8 predicted proteins | sample SS_ome_10_FD_132414 | JGI IMG/M metagenome (GOLD analysis project Ga0180432, IMG submission 132414) | Hypersaline lake sediment archaeal communities from the Salton Sea, California, USA - SS_1_MS_2 metaG | ecosystem: Environmental > Aquatic > Non-marine Saline and Alkaline > Hypersaline >...
ATGTGGTGGAGCCATATAAACGCATCGGCCGCCAGGATGATATGGCGCTGTTTTTTATCCTTAATGTGGCATATCTGCTTCCAATAAGCCATGGAGATTGATCCTGTCAGCCAGTATATTTGATCCTATCTTTACGCGGCCTGAATTACCAGTAAACAACCGCCCTCCTGAGGCGGAGATAATCACACAACCCTCTACAAGAGGGTGAAATCGTAGCGGTCTAGTTCCGCTTCAAGTTCTTTTTTTCATGATGCGAATGATAAAGGAGGTGCAGTCATTTTGAGGATTCACGAAATCTTAGGTATAACGAAACGATCTTTCAAACGGTACCTGGTCACCTCCGCACTACCCTATGCGAACGGACCGCTCCACCTGGGACACCTGGCAGTGAACTCTTCTTCCAGATCATAGTCGTCTTGAAGTCCCAACCAGAATTTTGAGGAATTCCCAAAGTACCTGCTCAATCTCAATGCTGTATCAGCTGAGATACGCCTCCGGCCTTTCAATATTTCACTTATCCTGGTCTGTGGAATATCCAAATACTATGATATTGCCTCCTGTAAATACCCTCTCAGGAATCAACTTCTGGTTCCTGTTCAAATCAAGCTTTTTTACAGGTAGATCCCAGAAAAGATATTTTCTGAATCTGACATGGCGAATATCCTTAAACAAAGACACGAAATAATGAGTTCCCTGCTTATTTTTAAATGCAAACAGACCGTCACCTGGTTTACAGGCAACGGTCTGATTATACAAGGATGGGATAGATCGTGTGCTTTTTTTATTTCTCTGATTTAGCTATCAGCTCCTGTCCCGGGAAATACTTAGTAAGAAAAAGATCCGTGGTGGTGGAGTCTCCCGCAGTCTGTCCCAGTAACAGGAAACCGTAATCGGAAGCGGGGATCATCTTTTTGAATTGCGTGTATTCCTGTGTATTCGATCCAATCTGTGCTTCCCAGACCCTGTTTCCATCTGCATCAATCTTGATCATCCAGTTGTGTGCACACGGGTTGTATTTTACACGGCTCTTCACCACAGCATTCCCACTCAGGATATATCCGCCATCCCTGTCCTTCTGGATGCAGGTCAGCTTTTCATTCATGGATCCTCCGAAGGTGGTTTCCCAGAGAATCTCACCTTTTCCGTTCACACAAACGACCCAGTAATCATACCCTCCACAGGATCCATGATGTTTGTCGGTTGAGCTTTCAGAGCAGGAGTATCCGCCTATCACGAAACCACCGGACCGGCTTGCTTCCACACAGGTCAGAAAGTCGTTGGAAGACCCTCCCAGGTTCCTTTCCCACACGGTATTACCCATTGGATCTACCCTGATGATCCTGTAGTCAAAATCACCCTCAGCCCTGCTTCCTTTGCCTGACAGGGATTTTGAATCGGTATGTCCTCCCAGCAGGTAACCTCCGTTTTCCACCAGCGTCAGGCTGCTCAGAATATCCTCGCCCGGACCTCCGTAAAACTTGTCCCACTCCATGTTTCCCCGGGCATCCGTTTTCACAACCCAGTAATCTGAATCAGAAGATCCTGCCAGCACGTAACCGCCATCTGCTGCCTGTGCCGCGGCAACCATGTTTTCGGTGCCCTCTCCACCGTAGGTCCGGTCCCACTGCACCTGAACCCGTGGCATCAATCTTCACGACCCAGTAATCATATTCTCCAAAAGAGGGTTCCGATTTGTCCCCCGAAACTCCCGAAGTGGAACTTCCTCCCAGGAGAAATCCACCATCGGTGGTTGCCTGAATGGTGGTCAGCTCATCAAAGGTATCTCCTCCATAGGTCCGGTCCCACAACTTATTGCCATCTTCATCCACCCGGATTACCCAGTAATCGATTACACCCCTCAGGCAATCGCTTTTATCTTCCGAGCAATCCGATGCGGATGTGCCCCCCACCAGGTAGCCTCCGTTTGGTGCCGGACAGATGCAACTGGCAAGTTCCATCGCATTTCCACCGTATGTCTTCATCCAATTGGGTGCTGATTGAGGGTATGCGGAAAGAGTCACTGCCCAGATCAGGCTGATTGTTGCAACTGCGTTTTTTGTTTTCATGGCGTTTGATATTTTCATTTGTTTTGATAGACTTTTCAACTGCTGACCAATCTCCAACTCCTGTGCCATGAATTGTAAAACATTGTTATTGTGAGACTTACGGATATGAAAAATCCCGTGTTATCATGAATGTCTCAAATTGACACGCCGGAACGGATCAGTTTGAAACAGGATCATGCCATGCTGGGAAGCCGGAAAGATATCTGGGAGTATGAATGACGGGAGGAGATGGAGCCGAAGGTGAACCCCGTCTTAAAACTCCAGGGAAACGCAGGTCCCTTTGCCCTCTTCCGACTGCAGATCGATACGGCCCTTGTGGAGTTTCATGATCTGCAGGGAGAGGCTCAACCCGATCCCGGATCCCTTTTTCTTCGTGGAGTAGAACGGGACAAATACCTGTTCCAGGTTCTCCCTGCTGATCCCCTTCCCGTTGTCGCAGACCCTGACAACCATCCCTCCCTCCAGGGTTTTGTACCCGCTCAGGTCAATGGCCGGCTTTGGTACTCCTTCCAGGGCATCCATGGCATTGCGCAGCAAATTGATCAGCACCTGTTCGATCAGGTCCGGATCGGCCTTCAGTACCAGTTGTTCCTGCTCCAGAACCACTTTTAATCGGATGCCTGCTTTCTCCAGATCGGTCCTGAACAGCTTTTCCAGCCTGTGAAACAGATCTTTCACAGGGATATCACCGAATTTGGGTTCCGGGATGCGTGAAAGGCTCCTGGTGGTCTCTACAAATTTCGCCAGTCCCTGGCTCCTGCTTTCTGCTGTGGACAGGCTTTCCACAAGATCTTCCGTTTCCTCCACGCTCAGTCCGGCTATACCCCTGGGCCTGTTGCCATTTTTCAGCAGGATCCTCCTGGCCATGGAGACCATGTTGGTGATGGGAATTGCCGAATTCATGATCTCGTGGGTAAGCACCCTGACCAGCTTCTGCCACGATTCCAGCTCCTGCTCCTCCAGTTCCGATTTGATATCCTGCAGGCTGACAATCTTATAGAACTGTCCGTCCAGGGTAAACTCCGTGGCCCTCACGGATAGTTTCATGATCCTTCCATGCCTGATGAACCGGATCATCTCTTTTTCCCCCGACCGGATCCTTCCGATCAGGGAGGCCAGCTCCCTGTCCACTTTCTCCAGTGCCTTGAGATCCCTGATCTCGGGTACCTGGAGCAGGTCCATGGCCGCATGGTTGAATAGCTGTACCCTGTTATCGTCCTTCAGGCACACCATTGCGGTATTCACATGCTCAATCACCCTTTTCAGGTAGTGATAGTTGGCCTCTTTCTCAATCCTGAGATTCCTGAATTTTTCCAGGATGAACCTGTATGTTTCCTGAAATTCCTGATGCGTTTCATCTATTTTGCTTAATGACAAGAAATCACCCTCCCTGATGAAATTCAGGAATTCCTTAAGCGCTCTCGTGGAACGTTCGTGGTACCGGATCAGTTCCACCACCAGCACCACCACGAGCACTCCCAGCCAGAATCCCACCAGCCAGTACCGGGTTGTGGCAGCAATGATAAAGCCTGCAAATCCCAGTGCCAGGATGAGGATGACCCGTAAAATGACACCCAGCCGGAAGGATGTTCGGAATATGCGCATGTTACAATCCGTATTTTTTCATTTTCCTGTAGAGCGTGCTTCGGGACAGGCCCACCTCCTCGGCCACCTGGTCCATGCTTTTATATCCTTTATTCAGTGCCCTGGCAATGGCCGATCTTTCCATATCATCGATCTTCCCGGTGGATACCGTCAGGCCGGAACGTGCCTGCTGGCCCCCCAGGTTGAAATCCTCCAGTTTCAATGTGTCACTTTCCCCCATGATCACGGCACGTTCTACCGCATGCCTCAGTTCCCTGATGTTCCCGGGCCAGTCAAACCGGGCCAGTGCTTCCAGGGTGTTCTCCCCTGTTGTCAGCTGCGGCTTATTGTATTTGCGCCTGAAGATCTTCAGGTAATGAAAGATCAGCAGGGGGATATCTTCCATTCGATCCCGCAAAGGTGGCAGGGTAATTTCCACGGTATTGATCCGGTATAAAAGGTCCTGCCGGAATTGCCCCTCTTCCACCATCTGGTAGAGGGAGCGGTTGGTGGCACAGATGATCCGCACGTCGATGGGGACGGGCCTGGAGCTCCCGATCCTGGTGATCTCATTGTTTTGCAATACGGAAAGTATCTTCGCCTGCATGGATACATCCAGGTTCCCGATCTCATCCAAAAAGAGTGTCCCGCCGGAGGCCATTTCAAAACGGCCGGGCCGGTCCTCCTTTGCATCGGTGAAGGCTCCCTTCAAATGGCCGAACAGTTCCGACTCAAACAGCGTCTCCGGGACGGCCCCCAGGTCCACCTTTACAAATGACCTGTCACGTCGACCCGATCTGCGGTGGATCTCCCTGGCGGCCAGCTCTTTCCCTGTGCCATTCTCTCCCAGGATCAAGACGATGGCCTCGGTGGGGGCGACCTTTTCGATGCTCTTTAATACTGGCTTCATGGCCCTTGACCTGGCGATCAGTTCTTCATACCCCCGCTCCAGGTCCCTGTGCAGGATCTTCTTCTCCTCCTGCAAACGCACCACCTTTTCCCTTGAACGTTTCAGGTCCAGGCAGTTCTTCACACTGGCCAGCAGTTTTTCGTGGGTCCATGGTTTCACCAGGAAATCAATGGCCCCCAGTTTCATGGCTTCCACCGCCAGGCTGATATCGCCGTAAGCAGTGTTCATGAGGATATAGACCGACGGATCGATCTCCTTGATCCTTTTGAACCACTCCAGCCCCTCCTTTCCTGAGGTTACCCCGGGAGAGAAGTTCATATCCAGGACCACCACATCGATCTTTCCCTCCTCCAGGTGATGCAGGATATCTTCCGGCTGGCAGAGGGTGATCACTTCTTTAAAATGCCGCTTCAATACCATATGTGCGGTTTTCAGCACATCGATGTCGTCGTCGATGATCGCGATCCTGCCCGTTGGATTCTGTACAGTCATGTAATCAAAGGTATGGTCCAATTTCGGATAAAAGTACGGCCCGTGTCAGACTGAAACAAATTTTTGTGTCAAAATGAGACAAATATTTCTTTCTTCCAGGGCAGGAAAAATATAACTTGTTGGGAAATAACCATTTCTTAGAGATGGCATATATCTTGGACCATTCCATTTCACAAACCGGTTGCTTCATGATGAAAAATAATCTGTGATGTTCAGGAACTATTTCATCTCCGCCCTCCGGAACATGACCAGGAACAGGATCCAGACACTGATCCAGGTGGTCAGCCTGGCCATCGGGATCACGGCTGCCATATCCATCGGTCTTTATATCCAGCATGAATTCAGCTACGATCAATTCAACGAGAAACTGGATAGGATCTACAGGGTCGAGTTTGGAAATAGCGTGGGGCAATATTCTGCCATCGGGAACCAGATCAAACAAGAGATCCCGGAAGTGGAGAACGTGGTCCGTATCGTAAACTTTGGTGGAAAAGACAATATCTTCTCCTCCGTATATAAGCCTTCCGAGGATTCTGCAGAACTGCGCTTCATCGAGGTCAGCAACCAGTACTGGTGTGACAGTACCATATTCGATGTGTTCACAATCCCCCTGATCCAGGGTGATCCTGCCACTGCACTGAAAGATCCTTCCTCCTGTGTGGTCAGCGAAAGCACGGCAAGAAGGATCTTCGGGGAAAGGGATCCCATGGGAGAATCTTTATGGGAAGGCAGCTTAACCATTACAGGTGTATTCAAAGATATCGAGCGCTCGCATATTGACATCGATATGATGTTATCGATGATCCAGTTTGATTCTCTTGAAAATGCCCCACGTGGGCAACCGGGTTATCTGAACAGCTATATTGGACGTTCCTGGATGACCTATTTGTTGCTTCCAGAAGGTACTGATCCGTCCTATTTTGAAGACCGGATCGATGCCTTTTTCAGAGAAAAGTGGAAATCTGAATTTGATTTCGAACCGGAGAACAGATTCCGTCTCAGACCGCTGAGGGACATATATTTCAGCTCGAACCTTGAACAGGAGATCAATACGTTCAATCATGGGAATCTTAAACAGATACGGGTATTGATGCTTATTGCCCTTTTTATCCTGGTGCTGGGTATCATCAACTATATCAATCTGTCCACAGCCCGGGCCTCCCTGCGGGCCAGGGAGGTCGGGATCAGGAAAGTGACCGGCAGCTCAAAAAAGAGGCTTGTCTTCCAGTTTCTAACGGAATCTGTCCTGATAACCCTGGTCTCGTTCCTGTTAGGGCTTACCTTGGTTCAACTGCTGTTGCCGGGATTCAACCGTCTCGCTTCAACTGACCTGGATATGCAGTTCCTTGCCATGCCAGAAACCATGGGAATCATCCTTTCTTCCGTTTTCCTGCTGGGGATTATATCGGGAATTTATCCCGCCCTCTACATGACAGGCTTTCAGCCCGTTTCCTCATTAGCTGGAGAGAATTCCACAGGAAAGGGATCCCTCTATTTGCGCAGGATGCTGCTGACCTTCCAGTTCACCATTTCCCTGGTCCTGATCATTGGGGTTCTTGTCATTTTCAGGCAGCTTCGTTATATGAAATTCTCAGATCCGGGATTTAACCGGGAGCTGGTGGTGAATGTCGGTGGTAGTGGTATAGCTTATTACTGGCAGATGGACCATTCGAAACGACAGCTTATCAGGGAACGATTGCTGCAATACCCGGATATCCGGGGTGTCGCATTTTCACGTGGGATTGCCGGAAGAGAACAATTGATATCTCAAGAGCCATATGAATTGAACGGAATAAAGAAGTATGGAATATGGATGGGCATCGACCCTGATTACATTGATCTGATGGGATTAGAACTGGCATTCGGTCGAAACTTCTCACACGAAAGGCCGGGTGATTACAGACCATATATTATTGGCGACGGAATCCTAAAAATATTGGTAAATGAAACTTTTATAAAAACTTTTAAGCTAGAAACTGACGCCCCCCAGATCATTACTTTGAAAGGCAGAAGTGAATGGCAAGCTGAGGTTATAGGCGTAATAGAGGATTTTCATTTTCAATCCTTCCATGAAAAGATACAACCCACCTTATTTGCATGGCAGGAGTTTTTACCTTCCCTGAGTATCAGGATCGCACCGCAGAATATCCGGAAAACCCTTGGGAACATTCGATCTGAGCTGGTTTCCGTTTTTCCTTTTCTGCATGAAGATACATTCAAGCTTTCCTTCCTTGACGAAACATATGCCCGCCAGTATTTCCGGGATGAAAAGAATTTCCGGATCATCATCAGTTTTGCCATCGTAGCTGTCCTGATCGCCTGCATGGGACTTTTCGGGCTATCTTCTTTTATGGCCGCCCGGCGCATCAAGGAGATCGGGATCCGGAAAGCGTTCGGGGCCTCGGAGCGCTCCGTGTTCCTGCTGCTCTCCCGGGAATTCCTCAGGTGGGTGGGACTGGCCATTCTTATTGCCTGCCCCGTGGGCTGGATCATCATGGACCGGTGGCTGCAGAACTTTGCCTACCGGAACACCATCCCCTGGTGGATCTTCGCGCTGACCATCCTGATCGCCCTGGTGATCACCTTTGCCACGATCACCTGGCAATCACTGAAGTCCGCCCGCACCAACCCGGTGGATTCACTGAGGTATGAATAAGGTTTTTTCAGGTGCACTCAATCAATGGTGCACTCGATCAATATGGAGCTATATGAAGCAACTAGCAAAAACTGAATAGAATGTTCAGGAACTTCTTAATAACAGCCTACCGGAACATTGCGGGTAACAAGGTCCAGTCGGTCATCCAGGTCATCAGCCTTTCCATCGGCTTTACCGCCGCCATACTGATCGGCCTGACCGTCAGCCGGGAGCTCAGTTATGACAGATTCCATAAAAACTATGACAGGATTTACCGGCTTGAACACGGCAAGAACATTAGACTTGCACCCGGAATTGGTCATTACCTGAAGCAGAACATGCCGGAAATTGAGAATGTGGTGCGGATGATCACCTGGGAGGTAAAGGATGACACGAGGGCCCTGATATTATTGGGAGATGATTCCACCGATAAAAGGACAGTCAACATCCCGCACCAGTACTGGGCCGACAGCTCGATTTTTAATGTCTTTACCTTTAACCTGATCCAGGGGGACCAAAAATCCGCACTTCGTGTACCCAAAACCTGCCTGATCAGCCGGTCGGCCGCCCGTACCCTGTTCGGCGAAGAGGATCCCATTGGAGAAAGAACCGGTATGGGAACCATCACAGGCGTGTTTGAGGACCTGGAAACATCCCATTTTGAGATCAATGTGCTGGCCGCCATGGTCAATCATGACAGCCTTGGCGGAATCCCCAGGGGCGAACCGGGGTACCTGCAGCAGCTCGATCATACGTTCTGTCATTTTATTACCTATGTGCTGCTTCCCGAGGGAGCCGATCCCGGGCAGATCGAGCGGAAGATCTTTGCCTTCTTTGAACCCGTACCTGAAGCAACCTATTACACGGAGTATGAGGACCGGTTCCACCTGCGGCCGCTCGGGGATATTTACTTCTGTGCCGACCATGCATTGAATGACCATTACTCCCGGCACGGGAACCCGGGGCAGTTGAAGATTTTGTCTGCAGTGGCACTGATCATCCTTTTGCTGGCCATGATCAATTACATCAACCTGACCACGACCAGGGCTTCCATGAGGTTCAGGGAGATTGCCATCCGGAAAGTAGCCGGATCTTCCAGGAGAAAACTGGTGTTGCAGTTTCAGTTTGAGTCCATCCTGCTTTCCCTGTTCTCCCTGCTGGTGGCCCTTACCCTGGTACAGCTTGTGATCCCCGGATTCAATCGCCTGGCCCTTTCCGAACTGGATCCGCGGTTTATGCTGAAACCCTTGGAGTTGATCGTATTCCTGGGTTTTACTGTATTGATCGGGGCCGTTTCAGGGCTTTACCCGGCAATCGCCATGGGAAGGATCAAACCTGTTCCTGCCCTGTCGCAGCAGGGAATGAAAGGACCCGGGTCGGTGGTCCTGAGAAGAGGGTTGCTCACAGGACAATTTACCATATCCATCATCCTGATCATTTCGGTATTTACGGTGTACAGACAGCTGAATTACATGAAAACCGCAGACCTGGGCTTTCAAAAGGAGCATACGGTCATCATCAGCAGTTTAGGACATTTTGGAAATGACTACGCCTACCAGGAGACCGTCAGGGAGCGCCTGTTAAGGAATCCTTCCATTTCCGGGGTGACTTTTTCAAATCTTTTCATGGGTGATCAGGAAATCATCGGCACATGGCTCTTTAAGGCCAACGAAAATGAAGCACGTTTGTCGCATAAGTTTGTCGATCCGGGTTTCATGGAAGTCTTTGAGATCAACATGGTGGAAGGGCGGAACTTCTCATGGGACCGTCCGGCGGATAATACAAAAAACCTCAAGGACGGGGAGTTGTGGAATGTGCTCATCAACAAATCCGCCATGCACGAACTTGAACTGGATTCCGCACTGGGGACTGTTCTGAGAGTGGCAGGAATGCCCGACTTTGGAGGGAAAGTGGTCGGAGTGGTGGATGATTTTCATTTCCAGTCACAGCACCATCAGATCAAACCCAGCATGTATATCTGGGGCGGATACCAGGGGAAAGCTGCCGTCAGGATCTCACCGGGAAACATAACGGCCACCCTCCGGTTCATCGAAAAAGTCATGGAATCCCCATCCCCGTATCTCTCGAACTTACAGTTCACCTTCCTGGATGAACGGTTCGACAGGCAGTATGCACGGGATGAACGGTATGCGGTGCTCATTTCCGCCTTCACCCTGATCGCTATCATCATCGCCTGCCTGGGACTTTTCGGCCTGAGTTCTTTCCTGGCAGCTAGAAAGGTCAAGGAGATCGGGATCCGGAAAGTGTTCGGTGCCTCGGTCCGTACCGTGTTCATTTTCCTCTCGCGCGAGTTCATCAAATGGGTGGTCATCTCCATCGTTATAGCACTGCCCCTGGGATACCTGATCATGCACAGATGGCTCCAGGGGTATGCCTACCGAACCAGCATCCCCTGGTGGATCTTTGTCCTGGCGATCCTCATCGGTTTTGCCATCACCTTTGCCACGGTGACCTGGCAATCCCTGAAGACCGCCCGGACCAACCCGGTGGATTCATTGAGGTATGAATGATCGATAATCCCCCGCCTCCGGTGATCCCGGATTTAGCCAGGCGGTAGTTGCGGGCGTCTTGGATGTTCACCGCCTCAAATGAAGGATCGCTTCCCCTTCCCGGAAGGGTGAGGACACAGTGATCATGGTACCACCCGAAATATGCTGTCCCTCCGATTCAGTTCCATCAGCAGTATTGTACCAGATGGGCCGGAATTTTCCCGGGGCATTTCCGAGATCCACCGTCACCGGCTGGTCATCCGGGACATACACCAGGTACTCCTTCCCCGGATGGGCAAGGCAGTACCCGGAAGAAGCCAGCCGGCCCGAAGGGACCAAGTGCTGCAGGTCCACTTTCCCGGCCACCTGACGTGAATATCCCATGGCAGTCCTGATCTCTTCCGCCCAGTCGGACCCGGCTCCCCGTTCCAGGACCTTCCCTTTATAAGGGTCCATGAAGATCGGGTTGAGCCCGCGGAAGAAGCTCTTCCATACCCATTGCCTGTTCCCCCCTATTCCCCACAGGTGATCCGTGTCGGTGATGATCACTTTCTCACCCGTGCCGGCGGGAGGATCTTCCCTGTAGCCCCCTTCAGGATTGGGCGAGATCCAGTCAGCCGGGCTGTCAAAAAGATCATGGTTGGACCCTCCCCGGTACTGAAAGGTCATGCCAACCGGGTGTGATTTTCCCATGCCCGATTCTGTCTCTTTGACAAACCGGATCATATGGTACTGCCAAGGGGTGGACCGGGGATGATTTTCATTTGAAATTTCGTAGAGCACATTGTCGAATGCATTGACCGTTTCGATCACCTTTTGCACGTAGGACTCCTGGAGCGCTGTAATCTCTTTATGGGCAAGCGAGTAGATCTCCAGCCTGGCTGAATCTTCTTCTGAGAGCGGAAGATCCTGAATGTTGTTGTGAGGGTGAAAGGGGTGGCTCCGGTAGGCTCCGGGCGAAAACTGGGTACCCCATCCCTCAAAGAGCATGACCGCCAAATAGATCCCATGGTCTTCTGCCATCTGCACCCTCTCTTCCAGCCTCCGGAAGTACTCCGGGTTGAAGGCCGTCAGGTCAAACCTGGGCTCCCCGTCCAGTGCCGTGCCGGGACCCGTTCTCAGCCATGGTTTCGGGTACACATGCAGCAGCCTGCCGTGCGCTTCATGGTTCGCGCTGGTGTTCCAGTTCATCAGGTCCCAGGCCCACAAACGGAAGAAATTGTGGTGATAGGATTCCAGATACGCAAGGAATGCTTCATAATCAAAATGGTCCCCGCCCGGACCCGTGGTCATTTCAACCAGGTTATTCCAGGTATGGGCTCCGGACAGGTATACGGCCCTTCCGGTTTGATCTGCAAAATACCTGGGATTCTCTTCACCGACCTTCAGTGGTCCCATGGATCCTTCCTTCCCGCAACCGAAGAAAACACCCAGGGAGATGACCAGGGCTGAGAGTATTATTCCTTTTTTTATCATATATGTTTTACCGGGTGATTTTATCATGATGAACGGGTGATATGGATGCCTGATCCGATTCAGGATCAAAAGTTACGAAATTATCCTTTCAGTGTCCGCGAATCATGCAGGTTTCAGGTAACCATCCCGTTTCCATCCCAACCATTACATGACCGGCACCCTGGATAAGGCAAAACCTGATACTCCCTGTTTCCCGCTGCTTCCAGTGCGGTTTCGCAGGCGAGGGCTCCCTGTACCGGATTGATCAATGGCTGCAGGAGGCCATCCTGTGCTCATAAATTTTGATCAGCCGTAGTTCCGGAAACCGATGGCATCCGGACTGTAAGAGAATGCTCTGTTAAACTGGTCGGGATAACAGAACTGCAATACCAGGGATACACATCCGCCGGTGGAACACCCGTCCATAAAACGCGTATCAGGGGAATCCATCCCCCGGTACAAGGATTCTATATATGGGATCGTTTTGAATTTCGTATTTCCAATATTCAAAAAGGTGGTACTGGTCTTTCATCTATTTAACAAGGATTTCCAGCTTCTTGCCCAGACCCACCTCAACGATCTTCCTGAGTGTTCCCATTTCAATATCCGATCTGTTATTTTCGATCCTGGAAATATAATTTCTGGTAGTTCCACTCCTGGCTGCAAGTTCTTGCTGAGTCAATCCTGCTTTCAATCTGTTATACTTTATTATTTTACCAATCTTTTGATTTGATTCTGAAGCATCAGGTTTGCTGAATGCATACAGCGTATCCGGACCAATTTCAAAAGGTACTTTTCCTTTCTCTCCATTCATCCTTGTAATCCATAAATCTATGTTTTTCCAGGATAATGTGGTTCCCTGGATCTCCGCTCTGGCAAATTCTACTGGATTGAAAAGTTTATATTCTGGGGAATCTTCTTCAACTCCAAGTTTCTCAAATACTTCATTGAAATCAATAATCCTGGATTCACCGGTGTTAAAAACAACTGAAACATTCAATTCATTTATCCAATTTATTTTAAGTATTCGCGGTATTTTTGTCCTCCTTCTCATTTCAAACGAGGATTAAGTTCATAATAATTCTGTACCTAATTAGGTACTATTCTTTGAGGATTTTTTCACTCTACCTCCGGGAAAAATGCATTTTCAATGTGTTC
>Ga0180432_10008449_pt1 | contig 12808 bp, 27 predicted proteins | sample SS_ome_10_FD_132414 | JGI IMG/M metagenome (GOLD analysis project Ga0180432, IMG submission 132414) | Hypersaline lake sediment archaeal communities from the Salton Sea, California, USA - SS_1_MS_2 metaG | ecosystem: Environmental > Aquatic > Non-marine Saline and Alkaline > Hypersaline >...
AGAAAGAAAGAAGTAGCTAAATTAGCAAGAGAACAAATAATCAGAGAATTTAAAGGTGGAGTAAGACAAGTAATACCAGAAACACCAAGACCAATAAGAAAGATAGTAAGAAAAGAATTTGTTCTCTTGCTAATTTAGCTACTTCTTTCTTTCTTAATTTTAATAGTTCTTTTGGTTCTCTTAAACCTAATTCTCTTGCAAAGATTCCTTTTGGTTTTGCCTTTTTAGGTTTTGGTAATTGTATTTCATCAAATTTTGGAATTTTAATTTTAGGTTTAGGTTTAGGTTTAGTAATTGTTTTTAATATAACTTGCCCACTTTTTGTTGTTGTTTTAACTATTTTTTTAAGTCCTTTTATTATTGGTTTGACTAATGCTTTTTCTACTGGTGTTCCTAAAGCTGTAAATAATGCTGTTTCTGTTGCAAATACTAATGGTGAAGTTATAATTTGTGTTTTTACTGTTTCTCCTGCTCCAAAGATCCCCCTTTCTACTATTGCTACTTTTTCTTTTATTGGTTTATCTATGAATTGTTCTTTTACTTCTTTTGCTATTATTGTTCTTTTAGCTATCTGTTCTGGTTGATTACTAGTTAATAATACTCCCAACCCAAATATATCTTTTACATTTGTACCTACTGCTGAAATTATTGCTTTTACTGGTTTGTCTGCCTTTTCAAATGATTCTGCCCTCCCTCTTGAAAAAAATGTAGATACTTTTAATCCTCTTGGTGCTTCTTCTATTCTTGCTTCTGGTGTTTTTGGAATTTCTACTTCTTCTATAATTGGTGTTTCTTTTATTCTTTTTTCACTTCTTCTTCTTGTTCTTTCTTCTACTAATGCAGAAGGTACATTAACTTTAGCTGATTCTGGAACTACTATTGACCTTGTGGTTCCTCTTGGTATTATTGTTTTACGACCACCTCTTTCTTGTACTTCTATATCTCCCCCTTTTGTAATAGTAACTTTCTTTCCTTGCCTTTCTAAAGTTTCTATAATTCTTTTTTGTTGTCCTTCTATTTTTCTTTGAGATGGAGGTATTGTTTCAACTGCTTTTCCTGTTCTTACTGCTTCCCTTATTTCTGATTCTGTAGGTGTTCCACCACCAGTAGTAAAACCTCCTGAACCAGATGGTGGTCTGATTATTCCTGTTGATCTAACCTTACCTGTTACTGGATCTTTAGTTTCTATTCTTGCTGCTTGTGGTGCAGCTTTAGATGTTTCAGATTTCTTTTTTACCATCTTCAATTACCAAATATTGTTAACCCTATGCTAATTATAAACATTGAAATCATATATATCATTAATAAAGTTTGATTAAAGAAGGCACTTATTGATATTGCTGGAATTAATACTAAGTAAGTAACTAACGCTTCTTTATTATTAAGTTGCATATTTTTCATTGCCTCTTTTTTTTATAAAATTATTCTTATTAATATCTAAGAATTTTGCATCATTTTCTTTAAGAAATATCATTTCTTTCTTTGGTAAGAACACTATTTTTTGATTGTTTTTCTTATTTGTATGTATTTTTAACATCATTTTACTAGTAAAATAGAATTAACTTATATATAAATATAGGGGTTGAATTGCCTTTTTATTCAAACAATTCTTTAATTTTCTTTTGATTTTGTTTAATTTTACCCCAATTTTGAATATCAACACCAATATTTTTAAGATCTATTAATAACCTATTCTTTTCTTTTTCATCATTTAAAATTATTTCTCTCTTAAAATACGCATGCCAAAATCCATCCCTTACTTTTATTTCTAATTTATCTCCTGTATTCATTTTGTTATATGTCCGCACTTAGTGCATTTGTATTTATAATTTGAGTTTCTTTCTCCCCTATTCTTAAACATTTTGTGATGATTACATTTAGGGCATCTTTTTCTTATTGCTCTTTCATTCTTTTTTTGTTTTTCTTTCATTTTATCCTTGTCCAAATAGTACATAACCAGCAACTAAAATTCCCATTCCAATAATTATTATTGCTTTCATATTCATAGTTTTTGATGTTTTTTCTAATTGTTTATATTCTTCAATAGCCCTAATAATTGTTGTTTGTGGATCTGCTCCTCTTCCTGATGCTAATGCCTCATAATATTGTTTTGTTCCTATTGGGTTTAGATCCCATTCATTAATAATCATAAATGGTGTTTTACCTTCTAATCTTAGTACAAACTCTGGTGTTGCTACATGAATCTTTCCATTTATATATACAAAACCATTATTAATCTTAGCTATCTTTAAAACAGATGTAGTATTTGTTTGGTTGTATAATATGAGTACTTTGTTTTCTTTTACAAAACCTTTAGCTGCTTTCTTCATTTTTGAAGGTAACTTAAACTTTTTATCTTTTGTTTTACTAGCACCTTTTTGTTCATACATCTCAAATTTTTCTGTTAATAAATTTATACTTTCATTTAAACTTAATTTCTTTGGAGGTATTATTTCTTTTGGTGGTTCTGGCATTTGATATTGTAATTCTACTTTTTCTTTTTTTTCATCCATTATTATTCACCTATTCTTCCTTTTTACTTCCCCAAAAACCTTTCTTTTGTGGTTTTGAGTCTGTGTTTATTTTTTGTTGTTTTTTAATTTGTGTTACGAAAGTTTCAATTAACTTAGCATTTTTACTTAATGATGTTTCTAATTGTATTGCTGCTTTTGAATCAAAATAATTAGAAACCTTATTCCAACTTTGAGAATTTGCAAAGTTTGCAATAGTTCTATATCCCCTTACAGAAAGATCCATTTTACCTAATTCTGTTGTATCTAAGTTTCCAACCCTTGATAATGTACTTATATCTTTAAAACCTAATATATCTCTAAAGAATTTAATTATGCTATCTTGTTCTGGTGCTTTAGGATAACCTAATCCTTGTATTTCTTCATACCTTTCTTTTTCTTTTTGAGTTTGTTCTTCTTCAAGTTGTTCAGCATATTCTTTTAATTCTTCTTCTGATAAATTATTTAATTCTTCTTCATTCATCATCTTTTAACACCCACTCCTTAAATTTTCTAAGTGCATTTTTTGTCTTACCTTCTTTCATCTTAGCATAAATAGTCCAAAGTATTCCACCAATTATTCCTAAGACTAAAAAATTTCCTAGTATCCTACCAAAATCAATCATTTTTAATTTTGTGTTTAAGTTCAAAACCTTCCCATACCCCTTTAGTAAATTCTTCCTTAATATAATTTATAAATTCTTCATCACTCATATTTTTTTTATTTCTATTATAAATAGTAATATCTCTTGCATTTGCATTCCTATCTTTTTGATGCATAATTTTTAATGCTTGTGTTAATTCCATAAAGTTGTTTCCTGTTATTCCATGAAAATGGAATAAAATCTCACGATTTTTTTTAACATCTAGGAGTAATTGCATTACTCCTCCTTGAAAAATATATAACATTTTTACTCCCCTATATTTTTTGCTATCTCTTCTACTTTCTTTAGTACGAGACATAGTGCTTCTTCTATTGTATAAGTCTTTTCTTCTTTTGCGTTATATATTGTTGGTTCTGTTTGAGTTGCTACTTGTTCAACTCCCCAAGTCTCTTTCTTTATTTCTTTGTCTGGCATAAATACCACCTCCTAGTTTAATATTTCTTGTATAAATTCAAGATTAGCCATTAGTAAAATATAAAATCCACCCATTGCAAGTATTGCACCTAAAGCTAAACTAATTAGATTATTAAATACTGAAAATCCATTAGCTAAAATGAATACTCCTGTGCATCCCATTAAAATTCCTGCTAATGATGCTAGTGGTTCATTTTTTGATAAAAATGAAAAATATAATACTAAAAAACTTAATGCTATTGCTGCATATATCAATATTTCCATTTTATTACCTCCCTCCACTACTATTGTTCCTGTATCACCTGTAGAGTATAAAAAAGGATATGTTCCTAGATTCGTTTGGTTAAATGTTGCGTTGCATTTAAATCCTCCTGAATATGATCCCATTGTTTGAGTATATAATAAATTGGAATTATTATCATAAAAACTTACATTTATATTATTACATGGTGTTGCATTTGTGTATAATATTAAGCAAGGTATTTCATCTACTGGTGTGTAAGGTTTACAGTTATCTATAGCTGAAACTAAGGGGATCATTAAGATACATATTGTAATTAAGATTATTGTTTTCATTTTATCCTAAGTTTAAACTAAATTCACTATCTGGATTTAATACTATTTGATAAGGTATTTTAACCATATCTTTTTGACCTTCTATAGTAATCTTATGTATATTTAAAGATGAGTTTATAGGAAAATAACTTGAGTTTTTTATTACCATTCTCCCAGTATATTCACCTGTTTTTACTGAAGCACCAGCACACCCAGCCCAAGTTTCTCTAAAAAATAAAACAGGAGTGTTCCATTTGTTTGATATATTATTATAAACTATATTTTCAAAATTTTCATTTTCATCAACAGTATAAACTGTTATATTAGATACAACTCCTTCATCTGATTCACTAGCATTAATATTATATTCTTGAGTAGAATAAAAATAGGTATCACCAGTAGCACAAAATTGAGTTACTAAATCATCTAAACCACCAACGATATTAACATCTGTAAAAGTTGCATTAACAAAAAAATCAGGTGTAAATAAAGCACCACCAAAAAAGAAATTTGAAGCATCATTCAATAAATAAGTTCCACCTGTCAAACTTATATTAGCATTTGTTTGCCAAATATAAAAAGCAACTCCTGCTGTAACTGCATCTCTAAAATCTCCATTAATAGTTCCTTCTAATTCCATTGGAAAATTTAAACTATCTCCATAAAAATAAATTCCATTACCAACTCCATTTAATCTTGAATCTTCTCCTACAGTTCCACCAGAACCTCCTACTTGAAGTAGTTGTACATTATCTCCTGTCATATTAAATTGATTAAAAGAACCAAAGTAACTAGAATAAAATACAAAGTCTTTAAAATACTGAGAATAATTTGTTACATCAGTATGAGCATTTTTAAATCCAAATGTTTGCTGTGAAAAAGTCTCATTAGGTGAAGTCCAACTCATAGAACCTTTACTCATATTTAATCTTGAATTATTATGTATTAAAAAACTTCCTAATGTATCAGGTAATTCATCCAACATAAAATTAATAGAATATTCTGAACAATTCTCTAAAGTCCCATTAAGATTAATCTCACATTTCATATTTAAACTAGTAATATTTCCTAAGTTTTCTGAACTATTCAAATAATGACATTCAGGAGCAGAATAATATATATAATTAAATAAATTCTTACAACTTTCTTTCCCATTAATCCAAATCTCTCCACCAGAATTTATTACATCATTTGCAGATATACTTGTTTTTCCATCTAAATTAGTAACTTTAAAACCTTTATCTGTCCTCTCAATATTATATATGTCTCCATTATTCAAATCAATTTTCTTAGTATTAAGTTTTATATTTTCTTCCTCCCAAATAAAAACATAATACTTATAAGTACCATGAGAACATCTGCCAGTATTTACTTTACAAAAATTAGATAAATCAGTTAAATTATCTGCTCCTACATAATCTACAAACCATTGAGGATTTGGAAAATATAAATATTCTTCGTATCTATCTGGTTGTTTGTTAAATACAAACTCTGTTTCAGTAGAACTCTTACTTTTAGTAATCTCAGGAACAAAACGAACTTTACTTGTAACTTCTGTTTTTTTATCAATTAATAATTGTATATTGCTTGCATCTGTAGAAGTTACCTTTATTCCATTAAATTCAAATCCTCCATTAATCTCTTTAAAGTCAATGATTGCTCTAGAATTATAACAAAAATTTCCTTCACATTCTTTTATATTATCTTTAAGTATGTATTTATCATAAGTTTTGTCTATTAAATCAGCACCTATAACTATTGAAGTTAGTAATAAGATATATATTCCAAAAATAATAATCTTTTTCATGTACAATAACCCTCTGAGATTGATTTAGCTAAATTGCTAGTTATCTCTCCATTATTACATATACAAGTAATTCCTACACAAATATATTTGGTGGCATTTATTTCTTGTGTATTTGTAATATTATGATTGTCCATATTTAGATTACCTTCCATAGTATCCCCATTTACATTTACATATAAATCATTTGCTTTACTTTCATTCCATGTTGAATTCCCTGTCCCTGTTAATAAAGATCCATCACCTATGTAATTATTTGCATATATCGTTTTAGTTACATTTAAATTATTATCCATTAAAACATCTTGTGAGAAATTTATTTTCCATGTATTTGCATAAAACACACCTGCAATATTTATCCAATTAGCTGTTAATGAATTAGATGTTATTGCATCAACTACAGCAAGGTCATTTTGGATATTAACACTATTATCAACTTCTATGTCACCATTTACTATTAAATCATCACTTAATTCTAAATCTATATCATTTAGATACCAAGGATCTCCTAGCATGTTAAGATACCCCCCATTTTGTCCATATATATAAGTAGTATTTATTGTATTAACTTTTAGATTATTACTTCCAAGGTTAACATCTTTAATAGCATTCTCATAAGGTACAAACTTTTCTATGGATACAGCACCTACAGGTAACTCTATTCTTGTATGGCTATCTCCTTGTATGTAAGCCTCAACATCTGGTGCTGAACCTAATCCATCTACAAAAGCATAGCCTTTAATTCTTAATCTGTCTGTATTGTTTAAAAAAGTTTCATTGATATAAGTATATATATCTAAACTTTTTCTATCATTTGTTAAATAATCAGAATACTCAGAAGTGGATATTAAAACTTCATCCTTACAAGTAGAGTTTATCACATATATTTCGTAATAAAATCTTACATCTTTAGTTCCATCTGTTTTTTTTCCTTTAACATGAACTCTGTAAACTCCTTGTTTAATAACATTAAGATTAGGAACTCCTGTGTTTGTTACCCATTCATTTAGTAATGTAGCACCATCAAGTAGATTAGAACCAGATAAAGTAATTTCTGTACTATTAAATTCAGAAGTTAATGTTTTGTTATTAGGACAATATGTACAATCAGTTAGTTTATCGTTAAAGTATAATACTAAATTACCTTGTTGTATTCCTGTTAATTTACTACCATCTCCTACAAAGTAATCTGCTGAAACATTGCCGTTTACAATTAGATTTCCTCCAATATCCATATCTTCTGTAACATTATAAGATATGCTTGTTATATTAACAGAAGTTAAAGAACTTAAATTACATATACCTCCTTGCATACAATATCTTAAATCTCCAACTGAACTAGTTAAAGGATCATTATAATATCCAGTATATTGAAAAGCAGAACTAGTTAAAACTAAAGAAAAAAAAAGAAAAGAAAAGATAAATAGTCTAATCTTACTTTTTTTTAAAATACTGGATCTATAAAAGTCCAGCATTCCTTAGACCTCCTACTGCAAGTCCTACAGAGGTTGTCATAATTCCTAGTGCAAAAAACAAAGTTGTTAGACCAAGGATTGTACCTGCTGCTCCAGTAACATTTCCACCTTGTGCTGCAACAACTTGATTAGCAACTGTTGGAATTAAATTTACCCCTACAATTATGACAATAAATCCACCGATTAAATTTCCTAAAACCATTTTAATATCACATCCATTATTTTTTATGAAAGAACTTATATATAAATATAGGGGTTAAACTTAAAATCATATTTAATATTGTAAAAACTAATTGAAAAGAAAAAAAAGTATAAAATAAAATATTTTATACTAGTCCTGCACTTTTTAAACCTTGTACTGCTACACCTATTGATATAGTCATTACTCCAAGTGCAAAAAATAGAGTTGTAAGACTCAAAATAGTATATGATGCCCCTGTAACATTTGATACTGACGCATTAGACATTGAAGCGATACCATTAGCAACTATTGGAAGTAAATTTACACCTATTACAATTGTAATAAATCCACCAAGTATATTTCCTAAAACCATTTTAATATCACATCCATTATTTTTTATGAAAGAACTTATATATAAATATAGGGGTTAACCCCTTAATTTAAATATAAGTTGTTTTTTATACTATTTGGAGGTTGGTAAATGGATGTATTAGATGAATTTTCTGAAAACGACAAAAACTACTTATCTAGTTTTAATGATTCTAAATTACAAATTTCTCGATTGCATAATTCATGGGAACTATGCAATAAATATAGGCGATTAGGCAAAATTGATAAATGGAAGTTTGAACTCGATACTATCTGGGATGAATTAAGTTCTAAAGCTAAAAAAAATAATCAATCAAAATGGTTTATTCTTATGAAAATACATGATTTTAATATTCGTGCTGCACAAAATAATAAAACTGAAAAATATCTTGCTTTAAGAAAAAAACATCAATTTCTCAAATGGATTCAGGATGAAGTTGGTATGGGTATTAAAATGAAAACTGATGATGAGGACGATATAGAAGAATAAAAATGGTTATTGTTCCTGTTGAGTTTAATAATAAAAAAATTACTATCACTTGTGATAACTGGCTTTACAAAAGTATCCAAACAATTAAACAAAATGTTCATAAAAAAGATAAAGATAGAGTTACTGTAGTTGATGGTGCAGAAGGTGGTGGTAAATCTGTTTTTGCCATGCAATATGGTAAACTTTTAGATCCTACGCTTTGTCTTGATAGAATTTGTTTTAATCCTAAAGAGTTTCATGATGCTGTTGTTAAAGCTAAGAAAGGACAATGTGTAATTTATGATGAAGCTTTTACTGGTTTAAGTTCTAGAAGTAGTTTAGCCGAAGTTAATCGAAGTTTAGTTAGTTTAATGATGGAAATGAGGCAAAAAAATCTTTTTGTTATCATTGTAATGCCAACAATCTTTCTTTTAGATAAATATGCAGCACTATGGAGAGCAAAAGAGTTATTTCATATCTATACTAAGGATGGAAAGAGGGGAAGATGGGTTTATTTCAATCATAAGAAGAAAAAACTATTATATATGACTGGAAGAAAGTATTATGAATACAATTTTCCTAAATCTAAACGAAGAGGTAAGTTTAAAGACACATATGTTATTGATGAATTAGAATATAGGGCTAAAAAGAGTGATTCTTTAAAGAATAAGTCCAAGATTACTAAATCAGAAAACTTTAAGAAGCAAAGAGATGTATTATTTAATCTATTAAATAGAAAATATGGTATACCTCAGTTAGATATATCAAAAGCTTGTAGAAAGTTTGGTTTTGTTATAAGTAGGAATAGAATCAGTGAATTAGTTGCAGAAATTGACAAAAAATATCCTCCCGACACTTCTAATGAGTCGAAAACACAATAATTCTGGCAATATGGGGCTTATATTGGGGGACGTATAGCAAATAGTGTCGAAGTCGGGGTTTAAATTAATATATACATACTTCCTATTATCAAAGAATAGGGCTGGAACTACCTAGAGAAGGTATATATAGAGTTGATAAAATTTAATAATCCTCATTTCTTGCAGCCTTTCGGCTTACTTATAGAAAAAAAAGAAAAAGATTATTGTTCTAGCCAATCGAAATATATTTTCTCGGAATTTACTTCCACATTTAATAACTTATATTTCTTACGGGTGCATCTTTCAAGCAATCCATAATAACAAAGCTCATCTACTATTGTTCCTTTTGTTTTTTTGTTAGTTTTGATAATCCTATTTATTACTTTACATATTTGTGTATAACATATATGTCCTCCAAATGGATTATGTTTCTCTTTTAATTTATTATAGATTATATTGTATACTTCTGGTGTATACAATTTATTCCCCCACTGTTTCTTCTACCCAATTATTTTCCATAGCTAAATCTGGTAAATTGGTATTGGGTACATTTGCAATACATACAGATTCATACATGGTATAATTAAAGAAGCTACATGGATCTTCTTGAAAATCTCTACAAGCTTTTGTATCTAAACTATATCCATAAGTCATAATTAATACTCCAACTATAACTATCATTGTAAATACAGAATCAAATCTAAAAAAGTTTCTCAAAATCCACTCTCCACTTTCTGCATCTTTCAACGGATATACTTTTCTTTCTACAAAATGTTCTCCATCTACTTTATATATTTTTGGTCTCATTGTTTATCACCTATCTTAGTTTTGTATTTTATAATGTGCAAACGGGTAAAAGAAAAATGGCATTAGACAAATTGTTACTATTATTAATGGTGTTCCAAATTGTTCTTTCCACATTGGCACTTTCCATAACATGATTCCCCATCCAATCCAGAAAGGAACAGTTATTGTCCATGCTAACCAATCAGAAAGATATTCCCATCCAAAATCTCCAAACATACTTCCTATTGTATCTTTGACTTCTACTGCTGATTCTACAACCCAATCTTTTGCATCTATTACAAAATCTACTATGTAATCCCATACCATATTATTCTTCCTCCTTTTCTGTTATTGCTTCTTCAAAAGTTTTTGATGTGCTACCTATATTTAATTCAATAGATTTGCTTAGCTTGTATTGTTGCCAAGTATTTATTATATCTAAAACTTGTAGCCATCCTGCAAATACAAATATTGGTATATAATACCAAGTCCCAGTTATGTATATCATGGTACTTGCAAAAATAAAAGCACAAACCATTCCTATACTTCCTTGTAGTTTTGATGCTAGTCTTTGTCTTGGAGTTAGATTTTCTATTCCCCATTTCCATCTCTTAAAGAATTCTCTTATTGTATACTCTTTACCTTTCAATTTTATTTTCATTCGTTGTCACCTTCCTATTCATAAATTAACTAAATGATGAACATCTATATATTAGTTTTCTTCTTGTTTCATATGTACTATGTATTTATGGACAACTCCTGTTGAGAGTCCAACCTCTGCTGCAATCTTACGAATCGTATTTCCTCTATCTCTAAGAAATTTGATTTTGTTTCTTTTTTGAGTACTAATAGTTTTCCTTCCCCACTTGTTTCCCTTATATGATTTTGTTACTTGGCCTGACTTTCTAACTGCTGCTTTCACTCTATCAGATTTCTTAATACTTTCTTCTTCGGCCATCCACCCCATTATCTGAATCATAAGATCATGCATGATTTCATTGAATGGTGGTTGAATAGCATTTATTGTTTCTAACCACTTTTGCCTATAGCTATGAATCTTACATTCATATATTTTACATAGTTTGAAGAATGAGATTAGATTTAATCTATTCCTATATATTCTATCTACATCCCACACATACAAGTTAGATATTTTCCTTCCTTTAATTAATTTCTTAATACTTTCAAATCCTGCTCTTTCTTTATGGTCTCTCCATGCACTTTGTTGATCTTTGAATATCTCTGCATCATTTACCATAGTATGTATATCTGCTAATTGGTTCTTTGGGTTTTGATCTTCTGTAGAAGTTCTTATATATATTATATTCATTTTAATTTGGGAATAACCAATCTCCTATCTTATGTGGTTTTATTTTTCTATCAGTACAATATTTTACATATTCTCTATATTGTTTCTTCATCTCTTTATATTTTTCGTTTGTTACTGTTAATACTATTCTTTTCATTCTGAACCTCTTATTATTTTATTAATCTTTTCTTGAAACATTATATATATGATTATACCTATGCATATTATAAATGCAGATATTAATACTATTGTTTTCCATAGGTATATTTCTTTTTGCACTCTATTTTTCCTCCGAAAGGTGTAAACTACACACCCACAAACACTATATATCCTAAACCAAACCCTATTGCCATTGAAATAAAAATCAATATTAATATTATCCAATTATTCAATTCTACTCCCTTATTATTATTTTTCAAAATATCTATTTCTTCTTGATTTAAAGTTACATTGTATTTCATTCTTCTCCTCCACTTTTATTCCCTTTTGTTTAATCATTCATTTTACTAATTACCCATATCCCTAAAGGTATTCCTATAATTGTACATACTAATACAAACCCACTAAAAAACATTAAAGTATCTTTAATACATTCTCTAGTATCTTGTTTCATCTTTGCCTTCTAATGTGTAACTTACTTCTCATTTTTCAATTTTACATTTAAAAATGTCTTTATTCTTGCAATATCTTTCTTTATTTTTCTTAAGTTACCGAAAGGGCCTTGCTGTTTTTTAGAGGGATAATTTCTTATTGCCATTGATGAACCATGTCCTCTTCTCATTTCTGTCTCTAATTTGTTTCTTTCTTTTTGTTTTTCTTCTAGTTTTTCCATTAGTTGTTTTACTTTTAGATTCCTTAATTCTTCTTTTTCTTGTTTCTTCATTTTTTACTCCTTTTATTTAATTGTTCTTGAAAATAACTAGACCAATATATCTGATTAAAAAAATGATTATATACTGGATAAATAATGTATAATATCATTCCTATGTGTAGTATCCAATTAATTTCTATTGCTTTGTCACTTAAAATTATTGCAATTATTCCAACTATTAAAACTCTCATAAATAAATATATAAGAATCATAAAATGATCCAATACTTTGTTAATTCTTTTTATTATATTTAATATTTTTATTATCATATTATTCACCTCAAAGGTTTAATTATATATTCATCTGGATTAATATCTGCGATTCCCAAACGAAGTTGTGAGGGAACCGAACAATTTTGTTTAATCGCTATTAAACGATAGTTAATTTTTTCAGACTATATTTCAACAGATATTTCTTTTAGTTTCTTCATTAATTCTGGGTTGTATATTCCTTCTTCTTTGGCTTTATCAATATATGCGATTTTCAAATCTAAATATCTGTTAATTGCTCTCATTGCAGTTCTACTTGATTTTAACATCG
>Ga0180432_10008451_pt1 | contig 12806 bp, 14 predicted proteins | sample SS_ome_10_FD_132414 | JGI IMG/M metagenome (GOLD analysis project Ga0180432, IMG submission 132414) | Hypersaline lake sediment archaeal communities from the Salton Sea, California, USA - SS_1_MS_2 metaG | ecosystem: Environmental > Aquatic > Non-marine Saline and Alkaline > Hypersaline >...
CAGGACAAGGTCGCCGAAGCGAAGCGGAAAGTCGCTTCCGGCGAGTACAACCGCCCGGACATGGCCAAGAAAATCGCGGAGAGGATGCTCGAGGAATAGCACCGCGCTTCTCCTCTCGACAACGCAACTGAACGGCGGCACGAGTCACCCCCGTGCCGCCGCTTTCTTTTGCTTCGGAAAAACCTTCCACGAATTTTGGCGCGCTACAGCCGCCAAGACGGCCTATTGCCTCCCCAGATTCAGTTGTGCCGCAACGGGTTATGGGTGAGGACATCGCCGGCCCTGGCGTGCTGGCACACCCGTTGCTCATTCGGGCGCCGGCCCCATGAACGAAGGAGTCATCATGTCGAACCTGCTTGGCCGGAAACCTGAAGTTCTTTTGAGGGAAGTAAGCCGGCGTGCGAGCCGGAGCACGATCGAGGATGCCGAGCTCGCGTGGGAGCAGCTCGAAGTGACCAAGCTGCAGATCCTCCAGCAGACGGCGCTCGCCATCCTCGCCCAAGCCAACACGACCTCTTCATCGCCCGCGCTTCTCAGCGCCGGGTAAGACTCACGCGCGCACGCATCGTGAACCCCTCATGGCCCGGGCTCGATTGCCCGGGCCATCGTTTTTTCGGCGAACGGGGCTATGGCAAAGGAAAGAAGCTCCAGGCGTTTCGGCAAATACCGCGCATAGAAGCGTGATCGGATCCGTGCCGCCGCCCGGATGGAATTATCGCAATGCGTTCGATGACAGGGAGTTGCAGGTGAGCCCCATCACGCACTAGGCCTCGTGGCATCCGCGTTGCTCAAGGGATGGCCGGTGCACTAGGGCCAAGGAACCACAATGATCGGAGGTCAAGGATGATTTCCGGGTTCTACGCGGCCGGGGGTGCGATGAGCACCTATACCGATCGGAACGACATTATCGCGAACAACCTCGCCAACGTCGCCACCCCGGGCTTCAAGAAAGAGAGCGTGTACGTCGAGCCCTTCGACGTCCTGTTTGCGCGGGTCACCCGGCCCGTCGGCGCCGAGGAGGGGCTGGTCCAGCCGCCGCTCGGCCGGCTGCGCAGCGATGCCGTCACGGTCTACACCCAGGGCCCGCTTCGCCAGACCGGCGGCAAGTTCGACCTCGCCATCAACGGCGACGGCTTTTTCCGGGTGGCGACGCCGATGGGCACGCGCTACACGCGCGACGGGAGCTTTCGGCTCGACGCCGAGGGGCGCGTCGTCACGGCCGACGGCTACGAGCTTCTGGGTGACGGCGACAGCCCGGTTACCATCAGCACCGCCGAGGGCACCGACGTGGTCATCGCCGACGACGGCACCATGACCGTCAATGGCGCCCCGGCGGGGCGCATCACGCTAACCAACTTCGACGCGCCGTACCCGCTCCGCAAGATCGGCCAAAACCTCTTCGAGCCGACGAGCGAGGACGTGGTCGAGATCGAGTGCGAGAGCCCGATCGTCCAGGGCTCGATCGAGATGTCCAACGTCAACGTCGTCGAGGAAATGGTCGGACTCATCACGAACTACCGCGCCTACGAGATCGCGCAGCGGATGGCCAAGCTCCAGGACGATACGCTCCAGCAGGCCATCGGCGTGGTCGGCGCAGCCAAGTAGCAGGGAGGATTCGATCCATGATGCGAGCACTCTACACGGCCGCCACAGGGATGGGCGCCCAGCAGATGAACGTGGACACGATCGCCAACAACCTGGCGAACGTCAACACGACCGGGTTCAAAAAGTCGCGCGTGGACTTCCAGGACCTGCTCTACCAGCAAATCCGCATGGCCGGCGCCTCCTCGTCGGATTCCACCCAGATCCCCACCGGCATCAACATCGGCCTTGGCGTACGGCCCGCCGCCACGCAGAAAATGTTCACGCCCGGGCTGCCGAAGCTCACGAACCAGCCGCTCGACGTCCGTCTCGACGGCGACGGCTTCTTCCAGATCGAGCTCCCCGACGGCGACACGGGCTACACCCGCGACGGCTCGTTCAAGCTCGACGAGGAACGCCGCGTGGTCACGAGCGACGGCTACCTGCTGACGCCGAACATCACGATCCCCGAAAATGTCGCGTTCGAGAACATGAGCATCGCCCAGGACGGCACGGTGCAGGCGCTCGTCGCGGGCGAGACGACACCGACCGACGTCGGCCAGGTCACGATCGCCACGTTTGTCAATCCGGCGGGCCTCACCGCCACGGGCGGCAACCTCTTCAAGGAGTCGGCCGCCTCGGGCGAGCCGAACGTCGGCACGGCCGGCACCGAGGGCCGCGCCACGCTCGTGCAGGGCTCGCTCGAGATGTCGAACGTCGCGGTGATTGACGAGATGGTGGACCTCATCACCGCCCAGCGGGCCTACGACGTCAACTCGAAGTCCATCCAGACGAGCGATGAAATGCTCGGCCTCGCCAACAACCTGAAGCGCTAACGGGAAGGGTCGGGACGATGAAAAGGCTCACAGCGATTGCAGCGGTTCTTGGGGCGCTCGTCGCCGGCGCGGCGGTTGCCGCGACGTCGGTCACCATCACGCTCGGCCAGGTCGCCGAGGTCAAGGGCGACACCGTCCTCGTCAGCGACGTGGCTCGTGTGTCCGCTTCCGGGCCCGAGGTGGAAACACTCATCGCCGGCATGCCCGTCGCGCCGGCGCCCGCGGTCGGCGCCGCGGCAAAGCTCACCGCCGCCGACGTCCGCGCCGGGCTCGCCGAGCTCCCGCTCGACATGAGCTGCATCACGATCGCCGGCGCGCCGAGCGTTATCGTTACTCGGGCCGGCCAGATGATCGCGCCCGAAGACTTCAGGGCGGCCGTCCGCCGCCACATCGTCAGGCATACCGGGCTTCCCACCGAGGACGTCGTGTGCGACTTCGTCCGCACGCCGCGCGCCTTCGCCGTCGCCTGCGGCGAGGTGACCTACCTCGTGGTGCCCGTCTCGAACAAGCCGTATTCGGGGTATCACGCGTTTTCGGTGCGCGTCCGTGTGAACGGCGTCGAGGCGGCGACCGAGCGCGTGGACGTCAACATCCGCCTGTTCCAGCCCGTTGTCGTGGCGCAGCGGCGCCTCGGTCGCGACAACGTCATTACCGAGAAGGATCTGCGGATCGAGCGCCGGGAAGTCACTGCTTCGGTCGGCAGCTCGTTCACGCGCTTCGCCGACGTCGTCGGCAAGCGCGCCACCCGTTCGGTCACCGCCGGCACGGTGGTCACCGACGTCATGATCGCGAGCCCGCTCGCGGTGCGCCGGAACGACTACGTCACGCTCGTCGGCCGGCACGGCGCGGTGCGCGTGACGACCAAGTGCATCGTGCTCAAGGACGCCTGCGTGGGTGAGACCGTGGACGTCATGAATAAGGACTCGAAGAAAGTGATCCGGGCGCGCGTCGTCGGCCCGGACCTCGTCGAGCTCACCCTCTAGCCGGCGAAAGGAGAACGAACCATGAACGCGACACTCAAGCGGCTGGTCATCGCGATCGGCGTCGGCACCTGCGTCGCCGGCCTCGTCGGGAGCGCCGAGGCGACGAGCCTCTTCGAACGCCGGAAGAAAGACTCGCTCATCAGCGACAGCAAGGCGCGCGCCGTCGGCGACCTCGTCACGATCGTCATCAAGGAGGCCGCCACGGCGAAGCAGGACACCTCGGTCGAGCGCAAGAAGGAGAGCAGCACCGACGCTACCGTGACGACCCTTTTCTACGAGAACAGCAAGAACATCACGCACAACGGCGACCGGCCGGCGTTCAAGTGGTCGAGCACGCGCGAGTCCTCCGGCGAGGGCAAGAGCGACACCTCGTCCGAGCTCGAGACGCGGGTGGCCGCGCGCGTTATTGACGTGCAGCCGAACGGCAACCTCCTGATCGAGGCAAGCCGCGAGATCGAGATCGCCGGCTCGACCCAGAAGATCATCCTCACCGGCGTCGTCCGGCCCGACGACATCGCCGCCGACAACACGGTCGAGTCCACGGCCATCGCCGACGCCAAGATCACCTACAAGGGGCCGATGCCCGAGGTGATGAAACGCGGGCTGCTCGAACGCCTGATGGATTTCTTGAACATTTTCTGATCGCACGGACGCGATTGAGCGCGGGAGGCTCGAAACCATGAAACGGACGGTCATCATCCTCGTTGTGGCGGCGGTGCTCGTGCCGGCGCTCGCGTGGGCCAACAGGACCCGCGTCAAGGACCTTGCCGACTTCAACGGCGTTCGCGACAACCAGCTCGTCGGCATCGGCCTCGTCGTGGGCCTCCGCGGCACGGGCGACCGGAACAGCACGAAGTTCACGACCCAGGCGGTGGAGAATTTTTTGAGGAACTACAACCTCACCCTGCCCCGCGAGGAGCTCCGTGTGAAAAACTGCGCGCTCGTGGTCGTCATGGCCACCGTGCCGCCCTTCGCCAAGTCGGGCATGCGGATTGATGCCTCCGTTCACGCCCTCGGCGACGCCACGAGCCTCGAGGGCGGCTCACTCACGATGACCACCCTCAACGGCATTGACGGCCAGGCCTACGCGATGGCCCAGGGCCCGGTTTCCGTCGGCGGCTTCTTCGCCGGCCGTCCCGGCCCCGGCGGCAGCGTCGTCGCCAAGGGGCAGACCGCTTCCGGCCGCCTCCCGAACGGCGTCATCGTCGAGGCCGAGATCCCGGCGGAGTTCACCGACGGCCGCTATCTCTACCTGACGCTGCGCCGGCCCGACCTCACCAACGCCGATCGGCTCGCCGAGGCGATCAACGGCGCGTTCGAGGGCGCCGCCCACCCGGTTGACGGCGCCACCGTGAAGATCACCATTCCCAAGCGCTATCGTGACGAGCAGCAGCACATCAAGTTCATGGCGGAGGTCGAGCGGCTCATGATCGAGCCGGATCACGCCGCCATCATTATAGTGAGCGAGCGCACGGGCACCATCATCGCCGGCGACGAGGCCACCGTCGGCGCCGCCGACATCACGCACGGCTCGATCGCCGTCACCATTGATTCGGTCCCCGACGTCTCGCAGCCTGAGGCGCCGTTTACCGCCGCGGTGACGGTGTTTTTCCACAAAGTCTTCACCAAAGTTGAGGAGCCGCGGGGCCGGAGCCTCCGCCTCGATGAGGGCGCCAAGGTGGGCGACGTCGTGCGGATCCTCAACGAGATGGGCGTCCCGCCGCGCGACATCATCATGATTCTGCAGTCGCTCAAAGAGGCGGGCAAGATCCAGGCCGAACTCGAGATCCTTTAGGAGCCGCACCCGTGGCTGATGCAATGCCGATGGCCGGTGTCGCCTTCATGCCGGTGCTCGACCGCGCGGCGCTCGCCGCGCAGGCCGACAACTCGCAAGCGGCGAGCGCCCGCAATCCGATGCTCATGGCGGCGTGCCAGAGCTTCGAGGCGATTTTCCTCTCGCAGCTTATGCGCGTCATGCGTCAGGGCGAGTCGAAGGACAAGCTCTTCGGCGGCGGGCTGGCCGAGGGGATCTATCGCGAGATGCTCGACGACCAGCTCGCCCGCGAGATGGCCACCGCCGGCAACACCGGCCTGAGCGGGATGCTCTACGAGCAGCTCGAGGCCGCCGTGCAGGCCGAAAACGCGCCCGGAACAGACACCGTGCCGAATCCGCTCGCCGCGGCCCGGAGGACGACTTTATGAACGAACTCATTGACCAACTCTCATCGGTGCTCGAACGCGAGGCGCACTGTTACGAGGAGCTTATCGCCTCGGCCCGCGCCGAGCAGCAGGCCCTCATCTTCGGCAAGCTCCAGGAGCTCAAGCTCGCCCTCGAGGCCCAGGAAGTGCTCCTGGCGAGCACCCGGGCGCTCGAGGAAACGCGCGGCCGGCTTCGGCAGACACTTGCCGGGCGGCTCGGCCTGCCGAGCGAGGGGCTGACGCTCACACGGCTCGTCGAGCTCGGCTACGACGACGAGACCGGCCGGATCGCCTCGTTGCGCGACCGGATCCGCAAGGTTGTGCACGACCTCGACCGCCTCAACGCAGGCAACGCGCAGCTCATCAACAGTTCCATTGATTTCATTAACCAGACCATGTGGGTGCTGCTCCAGCCCCGCACGGCCCAGACCACCTACGGCCCCGAGGGGAGCACGGAAGCGCGGCCGGCCGGCACGACGCTCGTGGACCACCTCGGATAGGAGCGCGCCATGGGCTCGATCTTCAGCGCCCTGAACATAGGACGGCTCGGGTTGCTCGCCCAGCAGTACTCGATGCACGTGCTGGGCAACAACATCGCCAACGTCAACACCGAGGGCTACACCCGTCGGCGCGTCGTGCTTTCGCCGACCGGGTCGGTGCAGCTCGGCTCGGGCCTCGTCTTCGGCACGGGCGTCAAGACCGAGGACATCCAGCGCGTCCGCGACACGTTCCTCGACGTCTACCTGCGCAACGAGATGGGCACCCTGGGAATGCTCGACAAGTCCAGCGCGGCCTACAAGTACATCGAGCTCATCTTCAACGAGCTCGGCGACCAGGGCCGCAGCCTGAGCACCATGATGAGCGAGTTCTGGAACGCGTGGGAGACGCTCTCGACTGAGCCCGAGAACACCGCGGTACGCGAGTCGGTCATCAGCAGCGGCCTCTCGCTTGCGAGCACCTTCCGCTACATGCGCGAGAGGCTCGACGGCCTCCGCCTCGACCTCAACACCGCCGTCGGGACGACGGTCGAGGAGATCAACACCCTGGCCGCCCAGCTTCAGGAGCTCAACGTGCAGATCATCGCCGCCGAGGACGAGCCGCACACGGCGAACGACCTCCGCGACCGCCGGGACCTGCTCGTGGATCGGCTCAGCGAGCTCGCGGCCGTGACCACGCGCGACTTCGGCGACGGCGAACTCGCGGTCTTCATCAACGGCAGCCTGTTGGTCTCCGGCACGACGATTCGCACGCTCGAGACTACCGCCGGCACGAGCGGCATGTACGCCGTGCAGTGGGCCGACACCGGCGATACCGTCACCCCCAGCGGCGGTGAGCTCAAGGGGCTCATGGACTCGCGCGACGTGAACGTGCCGGCCTACATCAGCCGCGTGGATGCCCTCGCCACCCAGATCATCAAGGAAGTCAATCGGCTCCACAGCGGCGGCAATGGCCTCGAACTGTACGAGGTCGCCACCAGCGGTATCGCCGTCACCGATGCCGACGCCCCGCTCGACTCGGGGGCCGGCCTCCCGTTTGAGGACGAAATCACTTCCGGAGGCTTCTACCTTGGCGCGTACACCACGGCCGGGAATCTGCTCCTTCAGCAGTGGATCTCGATTACCCCCGGCACGTCCACGCTCAACACCGTCGCCGCCGAAATCAACGCCGACTTCCTCGCCACCGGGTTTCTCCAGGCCTACGTCGTCAGCAACCGGCTTATGATCCAGGTTGGTTCCGGTGCGCCGTCGGACACAAGGTTCTCGTTCGTCGGCTCCAACGGCACGCGCGACACGAGCGGCTTCCTCCTCGCCACGGAACTCAACACCTTCTTCACCGGCGAGGACAGTGAAACGATTAATGTCTCGTCCCTGCTCCAGAACAATGCCGACTTCCTCGCCACAGCGAGCTCGACGGCGCCGGGCGACAACGCGATCGCCCTCGCCATCGGTAACCTGCGCAACCAGACCTTCGAGATCGGCGCCGATACGGAAGCCCGTTCCTTCGACGACTACCACGAGGTCACGATCGCAACGCTCGGCGCCGAGAGCGCTCGCGAGTCTGGCCTCTGCGCCAACCAGGAGAACGTTGTCGAGGCGTTCAAACAGCAGCGCCTGGCCTACTCCGGCGTGAACCTCGACGAGGAGCTCACGAACCTCATCAGCGTCGAGCACGCCTACACCGCGGCGGCGCGCTACATCTCGACGATTGATGAGATGCTCGAGACCCTCGTGAGCATCACCTAAGAGATGGAGATCGGCCCATGCGGGTCACACACTCGATGCTGAGCGATACGGCGGTTGCCTCTCTCATGCGCAGCCTTGAGAGGCTCCAGCACGTGCAGGAGCAGATCACCACGGGACGTAACTACCAGCTCCCGTCGGAAAACCCGACGGCGGCCACACAGATCGTCCGGTTCACCAGCAAGGTGGCCGAGATTGAGCAGTACCGCCTCGCCATCAGCAACGGGATCGCCTGGAACGAGATGACGAGCACGGTCCTGACCGAGATCGAGGATCTGCTCGCCGAGGCCCTGGACGTTTCGGAACGTTTTTCGAACAGCGCCGCCACGAGCGCCGAGCGCGAGCTCGCCGCCGCCACGATCGAGTCGCTGCTCGAGGAGCTCGTCATGACGGCCAACCGCTCGTTCAAGGAGAAATACATCCTCGGCGGCACCCGGACGCTCACGGCGCCGTTTACGGCCCAGTACGACGGTGACGGCGAGCTCATCACCGGCGTTTCCCCCAACCCCCAGGGCCTCACCGGGGTCTGGAGCTATCGGGTCAGTGAAGTCGAGACCATGCGTATGAACACCCGCGGCAACGAGGTCCTTCAGCCGATCGGCCAGGGCTTTGAGGGCGACGTCTTCAAGGTCCTCGTCCGGCTCCGCGAGGCCTTCGAAGACGGGGACTTCGACGCGATGGCGACCGAGGAAGGGGAGCTGCGTGAAGCGATCTCACGGGTCGTGGCGATCAACGCACGCGTCGGCAGCCGCGTCAATCGTCTTGAAGCCATGGACGCGGACCTCGAGACGCAGGTCCTGACCTATGAGGGGCAGCGCTCGGAGCTCGAGGACACCGACCTCGCCGAGGCGATCGTCGAGTTCAACACCGCCGACACCGTGTACCAAGCCGCGTTGGCGAGCACAGCGCGCATCCTGCAACTCTCCCTCGCGGATTTCCTCTGAGCGGCCGGGGACCGGCGCGCACTCAAGAGCGAGAAACACCATGAAGGTTGACACGACACGGTTCGGGCCGCTCGACGTTCCGGACGACGACATCCTTGTCTTTCCCGAGGGGCTCATCGGGTTCGAGGAGTGCACCCGCTACGCGATCGTGGACCGGCGCGAGAACAGGCCCGTGTGGTGGCTGCAGTCGCTCGACAGGCCGGAGGTCGCCTTCATCCTGACCGATCCCGCGAACGTCGTGCCGTGCTACCAGCCCGAGGTCTCCCGCAGCGACCTCGAGGCGATCGGTCTTGCCACCCTCGACGAGGCGGCGCTGTACGTCATGCTCATCGTCGCGGCCGGCCCGAAAGAGATCACCGCCAACCTGCTCGGGCCGCTCGTCGTCAATCCGCGCGACCGCCTGGGCAAACAGGTGGTGCTCCGCCACAGCGCCTACTCGGCCGTGCATCGGCTCGCCCAGCCCGCGCCGGCGAGCGCCGGGGACGGGAGCGGCCCCCCATGCTAGTGCTCGACCGCAAGATCAACCAGAGCATCATGATCGGCAACATCGAGGTCGTCGTCACCGACGTGCGCGGCGACCACGTCAAGATCGGCGTCCAGGCGCCGCGCTGCGTGCCGGTCCACCGCCGGGAAATCTACGACGTCATCCGCGCGCAGAACATCCGGGCCGCCGAGAGCGAGACCGCCCACCTCAACGACCTCCGCGGCCTGCTGCAGATCGAGGCCGGCCCGGGCGCCGGCGTCCCGCGCAAATCCGCCTAAAGCTTGGGGTCAGCCAACCGATACAGCCCGTGAGTACCCATGAAGAAACGAGGAGTGGACCGCCACGGCGGGAAAGGAGTGTGAGAACGCGGCAGGACACGGCCGCAGGGCGAACGCGACGAAGGAAGACGGGACCTCTTCTCACAGTGATCGCCGCAACAGATCAGGCCCCACAGCGTGCCTGAAGACATGGCCCGGGCACGGACGCCCGGCCAACGGACCAGGGAGGACGACACTATGAGTGACCTCGGACGCATCAACACCAACGTCGCCGCCCTTCGCGCCTACCTGCACCTGTCGCAGGTCAACGACAAGATACTCAAGGCAGCGGAGCGGCTCTCAACCGGCTCGGTCGTCAACCGCGCCTCGGACGACCCGGCTCGCTACGGCGTGAAGCGGGTATTTGAGCGCACCATCGCCACCAAGTACCGCTTCAACGAGAACATCGAGCGCGGCGTCGACTGGCTCCAGACCAACGACAGCCAGCTCGCAGGCATCGTGGACATGCTGCTCGAGATGAACGACTTGGCCTCCCAGGCCAAGGCGGGCGGCGTGACGAGCGCCGAGCGCGTGGCCATCCAGCTCCAGCTCAACTCGCTGCGGGCCGAGATCGTCAGCGTGCTCCAGAGCGGCGTCTCGGCGATGCTCTACAGCGGCTTCACGCTCGGCAACCTGTCGAACGTCTCGCTCACGGGCAGCACCGTACCGAGCGCGGCCACCTTGAGCATCGAGGCCTCGGACATTGACGTCACGGGCAGCCCGAGCAGCAGCACGGTGACGGCAAAGATCAACACGACGATCAGCAACGTGACCTCGGCCCTCAACCGGTTCGTGCGCGAGGAGCAGCAGATCGCCGCGTGGATCTACCGGCTCGAGTTCGAGAAGGACATGACCGACACCGAGCTCGCCAACCTCGAGGCCAGCCTGAGCACGATCGCCGACGCCGACATCGCCCGGGAGCAGGTGGATCTGACCAAGTACCAGATCATCCAGCAGACGGCGATGGCGATGCTCACCCAGGCCAACATGGCGCCGGCTGCGCTTCTGAGCCTGTTCGGGTGAGCTGAGCACTCGGCGGCGTAACGCTGAGTTTGCCATAACCGGTGCTCCCGGCCCTCGTGGCCGGGAGCATCGGTGACCCCCGTCCGCCGCTGTCTGTTTTCGCTAAGTGTGTCGGCCCCTTTGGCCGATATTCATACTGGGACGCGCGGCGGCGTGCGCGGGCGCCTCGCTGCAAGCGGGAGACAAGGCAACTCATGTTTACGTCGGTCACAACCACGTTCGACATCCAGTCGCTCGTGGCCCAGCTCATGACCCTCGAGACCGGGCCGCTCAACGCCCTCGAGGACCGCAAGCAGAGCTACCAGGACCAGATTGACCTCTGGACAGAGATCCGCACGAGCCTCCTCTCGCTCCAGACGACCCTCGACACCCTCAAGCTCTCGACGAGCTTTCTTTCTAAGACGGCGACGACTTCCGATGACGACGTGGTGACCGCCACCGCCGGCACGGACGCCTCGGAAACCACCTACACCTTCTCGAACATCACCCTGGCGACCGCCGCCACCGCCCAATCGTCCGGCGCGCTCGGCCTCGCCGCGGGCACCTCCACGACGCTCGTCGGCGGCGAGGAGATCAACACCGAGGGGGGCGACGCCGACTTCAACGCCCGGATCGACAGCGGCAGCCTGAACCTCGACGCCGACAAGGCGATCGTCTCCGGCGCCTTCTACGTCAACAGCAAGGAGATCACGGTAACCGCCGCCGACACGATCATGACGATCCTCGGCAAGATCAACGGTTCCGGCGCCGGGGTGACCGCCACCCTGAGCGGCGACACGGTCACGATCACCCAAAACACGGTCGGCCCGAACTACTTCGTCAACGTCGAGGACGACACGACCGGCTTCCTCGACGCGATGAAGCTTACCGCCGGCAGCGGCAACCCCGACCCGACGCTCACCGCCGGGGTCGCCGCGGACTGGAACCGCGACCTCGACGAGACGCCCCTCGTCGGCACGCTCCAGGACGGTTACTTCACGATCAACGACATCACCTTCGCCGTGGACGTGTCCGAGGACAGCCTGAGCGAGCTCATCAACGACATCAACGCCTCGGCCGCCGGCGTACTCGCCTTCTACGACAGCGTTAGCGACAAGGTCACGCTCGTCTCGTCCGAGGCGGGCGAGGACGTCGTGCTCTCGAACGACACGGCGAACTTCTTCAGCGAGCTCAACATCAGCACCGGCACCCACAGCGGCACAGACGCCTCGTTTACGCTCAACGGGCAGGCGCTCACGCGCGATTCGAACACGTTCACGATTAACGGCACCGAGTTCACCCTCCGCGGCAGCGGGACCGCCACGGTCACCGTCGCCCGGGACACCGCCACGGCGGTGAGCGCTGTTCAGTCGTTTGTGGACCGGTACAACGAGACCGCCGAGCTCATCAACACGAAGCTCACCGACGACGACTCGCCGCTCGAGGGCGACATCCGGCTCAAGGGGATCCAGCGTCGGCTGCGCACCTACATCTACTCGGCGGTCGAGAACACGGGCACGCTCACGCACCTCTCGCAGGTGGGCATCGCGCTCGATCACGACACGACCGCCAAGACCCTGGCATTCGATTCGTCCGAGCTCGAGGGCGCCCTCGATGACGACGCGGACGACGTCTTCCAGCTCTTCGCCTACGACTCGGACAGCGACGGGCTCTACGACGACGGCGGCTTCGCCAATCTTCTTGACGATTACCTCGAGGACTACACGAAGCGCTATTCGGGCTACATCGTCGAGCGCAACGAGTTCCTCGAGGACCGCGTGGATGCCCTCGACCTCAAGATCGGCCGCGTCGAGGACCAGCTCGAGCTCAAGGAGCAGCGCCTCACCGAGCAGTACGAACGTCTTTTTCAGCAGGTGCAGCAACTCCAGGCCCAGAGCACCGGCGCGCTCAGCCTGTTGCTGCAGGGCTACACCAGCAATAACAGCAGCGCCCAGTCCTTGCTGTAAGCGGGGTGGGGGAGACCCGACACCAACGGAGAAAACGTATGGGCGACAGTCACGAGCCGGCGAAAGCGTACCTTCGGAACAAGATCCTCAACGCCTCGCCGATGGAACGCGTCATCCTCCTCTACGAGGGCGCCATTGCCGCTTGCGCGAGGGCGCGCGACCTCTTCGGCGAGAAGCGCCGAGCGCAAATGTGTGATGCCCTCGTCCGGGCGCAAAACATGATCCGGGAGCTCCGGAACGCGCTCGACATGTC
>Ga0180432_10008453_pt1 | contig 12803 bp, 12 predicted proteins | sample SS_ome_10_FD_132414 | JGI IMG/M metagenome (GOLD analysis project Ga0180432, IMG submission 132414) | Hypersaline lake sediment archaeal communities from the Salton Sea, California, USA - SS_1_MS_2 metaG | ecosystem: Environmental > Aquatic > Non-marine Saline and Alkaline > Hypersaline >...
CCGGGCAGTACGAGTAATGCCAGCAAGAGCACGATGACTTTCTTCATATCCTCACCTCCCACACGATGTCTGGAAGCAATCACCATTTACGCAGACACGCGTCCATACTGCAAGAACGTCGCACAACAACCGTCGGTTTACGTATTCGGTGCCCACGACGTAGCCTTGTGCAGCGACCCTTCTTCGGATAGCATCCTGGCTGAAAGCCTCGGACACACTGAAGATGGACGGTTCGCTGTTCAGAGCTTCGGATGCCGGCCGCGTGATTCGCGTCAGGTCGGGCTATGACGCATTCGTGCCGGCAGCCCTGCCTCCCACTCTCTCGTGGGAGACACGCGTCGTCAGAGCGGTAGAGGAAGCCGCCGAAGCCGTTGGGGAGTTCGGCGCCGCATACACTGATGAAGTGAACGCGCGGTTCGGCGACCTTCTGCTGCTCCGTGCGGGCGCGAATGCAGCGGCGCTCGAAGGTCAAAGGATTCGGATGCAAGAAGCATTCATGTACGGGACCTCCAGTGAGTGGCATTCGCGCGGCGCGATACTGGCGCACAACTTCGCAGCCGCACACAGGCACGTCGCGGCAAGGCTCCATGAGATGCCTTTGAGCCTCCGGCTCATCAGAGAGGCACACCTCCTGCTGAGCAAGGGGCTCGAACACAGGGGGACGTATCCCGGGGAGTTCCGTCGCTCTCAGAATTGGATCGGCCCTGAAGGATGCGGACTGGCGCGGGCAACACTAGTGCCTCCTCCTGTGGAGGAGATGAAGACGGCACTGCACAACTGGGAGAAGTACATCCATGCGACCGACCCACTACCAAACCTAGTTCGAGCGACACTCGTGCACTACCAGTTCGCCATCATCAGACCATTCCTTGAGTACAACGACAGTGCATTGCTCGTCATCATGCCTTTCATACTCCAACAGATGGGAGCGTCAAGGAACCAGGCGACCCATGTGGGATTGTTCATCGCCCGGCAGCCCTACGAATGGCACTACAGGATGCTGGATGTATGCCAGCACGGGGCATGGAATGAATGGCTCGCCTACTACCTGTTCGGCGTGGCGGGAACCATCCGCGAGCTATCCGCCACGATTGGCAGGCTGCAAGGGGTATACGACCAGCACGTGCGGCGCGCCAGCGATGGTGGATTGACGTCTCCTGCATTCCTTGAACTGTTGTACCGCCGCCCGGCAATCACAGCGGAACTGGCTGGCGCGATGACCGGCGAACCGGCCACGACTGCGGAGCAAGAGCTGGAGGCGCTGACGAGAATCGCCGTCGTCTCGCGGCAGGAGTGGCGTGATGGCCTCGTGTACGTCGCTCAGGAAATCGTCGAGGCACTGGAACCGGCGACGATTCTCTAAGCAGGGCCGCCGGAAGCAGACGCATCGTTACTCATGGCGAGACGCAGGATTCGTTCGACCCTACGACCGGTTCCTCTGTCTTTCGCGCTCAAGGGCAACGCAGTAGACACCCTCACCGGCTCTCACCGGACCGAAGCACAGATTGCACGAAATGCATGTGGCCGGGGCGGTATTGCCTTCTCTCCAGCGCTTCACGAGATACGGTTCACGGATGAGAGGCCGACACAGGGAGACGTAGTCAGCCAATCCCGACGAGATGGTCCGCTTGGCCACCTCAAGGGTGCGTACTCCGCCGACGAGCATGAGCGGAATCCTTATCTCGGTACGGTAGAGCTGAGCGGCCTGTCTGAAATACAGCTCTTCTTCCTTCGGCACAGTCCCAACGGGCCGGGAGCAGAAGAATCGCTGGTCGCTGAAGTGGGTGCCTCCGCTTATCTCGATTGCATCGAGGCCAGCGTCCTGAAGCATATGCGCATACGGAAGCATCTCGGCAAGCGAGAAACCACCAACCAGGTAGTCATCCGAATTGATCTTCATCAGCACCGGATAGCCGGCTCCGACAGCGCTCCGCACCGCCTGTATGGTCTCCACAGCCATGCGCGCCCGGTTCTCCAGTGACCCTCCGTACTCATCTGTCCTCTTGTTGAAGTAAGGGGAGACGAACTCTGACAAGAGGTACGAGTGAGCGCCATGGAGCTGGACGGCGTCCATTCCCGCCTTCTTTGCGCGCACTGCGGCCGCAGCGAAATCAGCCACGGTCTGTGCGATATCGTCCTTCGTCATCTCCCTGCAATGCACACTGGTGAGGTCCATCTCAGACGGTCCGAGAGCGTAGCCCGTGCCCATGGGCACGTGTACATTCCCTCCGGCATGCGTAAGTTGAAGCGCAATCGCAGAGCCGTGCCGATGGACGGCCTCGGCCATCCTGGCGAGACCTTCGAGAGTTGCGTCGCTGTGTACACCGGTCTGGCCGGGTCTCGACTTGCCCTGTTCGCTCACATACGCGTTGCCAGGGATGATGAGCCCTACTTCGCCCTCTGCAAGTTCTTCCTGGAGCCTGATGAGTCTGTCAGTGGCCGTGCCATCTTCATTGTTCGCCATCCCCTCATTCGTCGCCGAATGCACGAAGCGATTCCGCAACTCCATGCCGTTCAAGACAGTTCGCTCGAAGAGTTCTGCCATGTTGCCGCCTCCTTCGGCTGTACTATATCCCACTGTTCTTGGCTGTTCCATCCAATTGCCGACGGTGTGGTGTTGTGAGGCAAACCCCTTTCGGCTAGAATGGCGGTCTGACAGGAAAGCAGGCGGCGATTCACGGACGAGGACTCTTCCATGACCCCAGTACGACGCTCTTCCATTGGCGACCTGGCAGGCATCGCGTTCGCCGCAGCTATCTGCGCTTCGTTCTTTTTCGTAACTCCTGCTGAGGCTGAGCCAGTCAATTCCGCCCCGGTGATTGACGAAGTCATGGCCACCGCCACAACCGTGTTTGAGACGGAACAGTGTACCTTCCTCTGCGTGGCTACCGACGCTGATGGCGATGAGCTCCAATACGTCTGGTCCGCGACGGAAGGTGACCTCGCAGCCGACGGCCCAGCCGCACGATGGACAGCGCCGGCGAGGAACGGCACCGCCAGCATCATGGTGCAGGTATCCGATGGCCGAGGGGGAATCGCCATCGAACCGGTGTTGATTACTGTCCTTGAGAATCTCCCTCCAGCGGTGGCCGAAGTTGTCTGCGAACCGTCTACACTGCTACCCCAACAAACATGTGGTGTGGTGTGTTTCGCGACCGACCCGGACGGTCACGAGATGACGTACTCGTGGGAGTCCCCAATGGGAGAGATTAGCGGCGAGGGCCATACCATAGAATGGACTGCTCCGAACCTGCCCGGCTCCTTCCCAGTGTTCGTGAGTGTGGAAGACGGGCACGGTAGCGATGTCGTAAGCTCAGTCATTATCGAGGTCTTGCCGTCCACTCCTCCCACAATCCACGAACTGATTGTGCGACCCTTCGCGCCCGAGTATTCGAAGCAGTACGACTGGGGCTACCGATTGCTGCGCGGCAGCTACTGCGAATGCGAGCTCGAGTGTGTTGCTGACGCCGACGGAAAGGACCTGACATACGTCTGGACCTGTACAGATGGCTCGATTGTTGGGAGTGGCTCTGAGGTGCTCTTCATTCCACCCAACGCACGAACCGACGCCACAGTCACGGTAGTTGTCGATGATGGATTCGGCAATGCCACCAGCTCTGAAATAGCATTCAGGGTCTTGACCCGGGAGGGCTACTCCACGGAGATTGACGAGGTGCCCGGCGGTTGTCAGTGCGGTCGCTGAGAGGACTATCCATCAACGGAAGTTGACTGGGCAACCGTATTGCGGTAGCGTCAAGCGAGGAGGCCTGTCCTCCACGTTTCGAAGGGGGTGGCACGATGTTCTCCAGAATACTTGTTTGTCTGGACGGTACGAGTGTCGCGGAGCAGATGCTTCCATACGCGACCGAAATAGGCAGGAAATTCGAAGCCACGCTGGTACTCATCCAGGTAGTACAAATACCCTCGTCGCTTGCGGCCGCCTCGGCTCAGGGAGCCGAGAGCATCATCGAAGAAGAGATGAGGCGGCTGGCCCACGAATCAGGAACCTATCTCGAGGGCCATGCAGCAGCGCTGCGTGGTGAGGGACTCAACGCGCAGACGGTCACGGTTGAAGGCTCGCCCGGGGACGCCATCGTCGAGTATGCGGGTGCGAACGACATAGACCTCATCGCGATCGCCACGCATGGCAGGAAGAACATCGGCAGGCTGGTATTTGGAAGTGTGGCTGATCATGTTCTGAGGCATACGACAATCCCGGTCCTTTCCGTTACTCCCAAAGAGGTCAAAGCCTCTCACGCTTCAGAAGATGGCGGGCGGGAATAGGAAGACAGCTATGGACGATGAAGGCACCCGGCAACAGGAGCCTCGCGCGTCTGACAGCCTCGGGCAGATGTTTGCCGCCTTCGGCCAGGCGATAGGGGAGATATTCAACGACCCCGAGGTCAAGGCGAAAGCAAAGGAACTCGGCGATGCGGCGACCGCATCCGTTGACACGCTGGGCCAGCGTCTCAAAGATGAGGACGTGCGGGAGAAGTTCCGACAGGCCGGCGAAGCGGCCGAGCAGTTCGGTCACAGTGTTGCCGAGTATTTCCGGTCCAAGCCTGAAGACTAGTCCAAGCCTCCGGCACGACGGACACGAGACCCGCACAGACTGACCGTGCCGGGACCAGAGGTACATGTGGCCGTCATACAATGACGGGCACTACCGCCTTCCCCACAGGCGTGTCCACCCCTGTATACTATGTCACGCAGGGCGCGCCGTGCGCGACAGGCGCGTCTGACAACACGTTGGGAGGAGCCATGTTCAAGAGCTTTCCATTCAGGACCGCCAACAAGATTCTCTTTGGCACGGGGACGATAGAGCAGGCAGGTCCTGAACTAGGGTCGTCGGGTGGCAAGAAGTCGGCCATCATCACCGACGCGACAATCAAGAGTGCCGGATGGGCGGACAGGGTACAGCAAGCGCTCGACAAGGCTGGCATAGCCTCTCAAGTGTGGGATGAAGCCGAGGCCGAGCCCTCGGTCGAGTGCGGCGAGGCCGCCATCGACTATGTGCGAAGTGGAGGGTTTGATTGCGTGGTCGGGCTTGGGGGCGGCAGCGCCATGGACATCGCGAAAGCCGCCGCAGTCTCGCTCACCAACGAAGGCCACATCATGGAATGGATCAAGGGTGGCTTCCCGAATCGGCTTGCACCACTCGCACTGTGCCCCACGACTGCGGGCACGGGGAGCGAAGTGTCCGACACCGCTGTGTTCGCCACGCCCGAGTTGAAAGTCGGGCTGGTCAGTTCGATGCTCTATCCGTCGGTCGCGATTGTCGACCCCGAGCTGACCATGTCTATGCCCGGACCCGTGACCGCCAACACGGGCATCGATGCGCTGTGTCATGCGATAGAGGGATACCAATCCGTGCAGGCCAATCCGCTTACCGATGCCCTGGCACTTGAGTCCATGCGACTTATCAACAAGTACCTCCGGGCCGCCTACTGCAACGGTCAGGACATCGAAGCTAGAGAGGGCATGGCTCTCGCATCGCTGCTGGCCGGCATTGTGATGGGCAACGCAGACACGACGATCGGCCACGCCTGTGGTTACGCATTCGTGTACCCGGCGACGAAGCTGCACTATCCACACGGCTATGCCATTGCCATTACGCTCCCGTACGTCATGGAGTACAACGCGATCGCGCAGTTGGAGAAGCATGCGGCAATAGCCGAGGTGCTCGGAGAGGACATCGAAGGCATGTCCCTCAGGGATGCGGCGTTCATGGCGCCGGTGGCATTCAGAACGTTGCAGGAGGACCTGGGCCTGCCCACGTCCCTCAAGGCAGTAGACGTCGAGAAGGACATGCTGACGGCAATCGCCCACAACGTGCTGAAGAGCCCGAATCACTGCCGACGCAATCCCCGCGAGGTAACGGAAGAGGGAATGATGGACCTGTTCGAGCATGCCTACGAAGGCAAGCTCGGCTGGGAGATGTAAGCTAGACAGACTGCACGGGCGCGTGTCTCCGCAAGTGAGAGGCGAGCACGCGCCCATCGTGGTTCCAGTGCGAGGCTATGCCCTGTGTGTTTCGCGAAGCTCGGTGTACTTCCGGTAGTTGCCCTTCACCAAATCAGCGGGATACTTCTCGCGATTCTTTCGCATCTTCTGCTCGACCAGCGTAGCCACGTCGAAACCGGACACTGACGCGAGATTGAGACAGAGCATCACGATGTCGGCCAGTTCCTCGCCGAGGTGCTGGCGCTTCTCGGGATGCTGCAACACGGACGGTGTGTCTTTCTCTCGTACCCATTCGAACAGCTCCAGCAGCTCAGCCGCCTCGATGTTGATGGCGATGGCTACGTCCTTGGCGTTGTGGTACTTGCCCCAATCGCGCTCTTCGACGAACTCTTCCACCATCCGCTTCAGGTCTCCAACAGTTGTCTCTTTGTCCGAGTAGCGCTGAGTATCCGACATATGGGCCCCCTATCCGGTCAGTCCGGCGTGCCGTTGGACCATCACACTAGATGGACAGGAATGCGGTGTCAATGGGGAGTAGACGTCGAATGAGAGCGGGAACGCGTGCGCCTGGGCACTGGTCTCTGTCCGTCTACTCTCACGGGCGAGATTGCATCAGCTATGATATTGATAATGCCATCACGTCTCTGGAGCCTGCCTTCAACGAGCAGCACCGGATTGAAGGTACAGACCTGCCGGTGTCGTTCATAGACATCCGGTCGTATCACCACATTTATCGCACCGTCCTCATCCTCCATAGTGATGAATGCAAACCCCTTCGCGGTAGGCGGCCGCTGCTTCATAATCACATAGCCGGCAATCTTCAGTCTCGCGCCATCTGCCATGCCAGGCAATTCAGAGCTCTGCGCAAGGCCGTCTATTTCCAGCATCTTCCTCAGCACCTCCATCGGGTGATGCGAAGTCGACATCTCCTGCACCGTGTAATCACAGCGCATCTCATCAAGCGTACTCATCAAGGGCAAAGACACACTATCGCCAGCTTGAGGCAGCGGCAACTCTCCCGGGCCCTTCTTTTCAATCATGCCGAGTTGCCAGACCAATTCACGGCGCGAACTTCCGGTGAAATCAAATGCGCCGGCCAATATGAGGTTCTCAACCGCGCTGACCGGCAATCCAGCCCTGAAGTAGAAGTCTTCGAGTGAAGAGAATCGACTTTTCCCGCGCGCTTCAAGCAGCGCGTCTACCGTGTGTCCTCCCATCGCTTTCACATAGACAAAGCCGAGCCGAATACCGCCGTTTTCAAGAGAGCATTTCGATTCACTCAGGTTGACATCGACAGGAAGCACCTTCACACCGTGGCGCTGTGCATCATGGACCACCACTTCCGGTCGATAGAAGCCCATAGGCTGGTTGTTGAGCAGCGCGCAGTAGAACTCCAGAGGGTAGTGCTTCTTGAGCCACGCCGACTGATACGAGATGAGCGCAAACCCTGCGGCATGACTCTTGCAGAAGCCGTACTGGGCGAATCCTTCGAGTGCAGCGAACACTCTGTCCGCACTGGCTGCATCCACGCCATTCTGTTCAGCGCCTTGCATGAATCGTTGCCGCAATCGTTCGATAGCATCGTGCGAACGCTTTCGGCTCATCGCCCTGCGCAACTGGTCGGCCTCACCCGGAGTGAAGCTGGCGATGGCTACTGCGGACTGAATAACCTGCTCCTGAAAGAGGATGACGCCCAACGTCTCTGACAGTATCGGCTCCAGCTTCGGATGCAGGCAGGAGACCTTCTCCTGCCCGTTGCGCCGTCTTATGTAAGGATGGACCATGTTTCCCTGTATAGGGCCTGGCCTGATTATGGCCACTTCGACGGTCAGGTCTTCGATAGAACGAGGCTTTGTACGGGGCAGTGTCTGCATCTGTGCACGACTTTCAATCTGGAAAATGCCGATGGTATCGCAACGGCCAATCATGTCGTACACGGAGGCATCGTCTTGAGGCAGCTTGTCCAGGTCGAGGGCAACACCGTGTTCCCTCTCAATCAATATACGTGCTTCGTCCAGCAACGAGAGCATCCTCAAACCGAGGAGGTCTATCTTGATGAGTCCTGCATCAGCAACGCCATCCTTGTCCCACTGGCACACCACTCTGCCGGGCATGGTCGCATTCTCCAGCGGCACTATGTCACTCAACGGACAAGATGAGATAAGCACTCCGCCGTTGTGGATAGAAAGATGCCGGGGAAAATCGCTCAGTTCCGTGCAGATAGACACGAAATCCTGAAACGTGACCTGCTCGAAGTACGACGAAAACTCCTCGATGCCGGTGAGCTCTTTCTTCAAATCGCGCGGGCCGTAGCCATACCAGGAAACCGACCGTGCGAGACGGTCGATTACGTGCACCGGCATACCCAGCACCTTGCCCACCTCACGAAGCGCGTTGCGCGCCTGGAAAGTCACGTAGGTGCACACCATAGCCGCGTGCTCGCGACCGTATTTCTCATACACATACTGAATCAATTGCTCCCGGTGGGCAGTTGACACATCGATATCGATATCGGGAACAGATGACATCTCCTCATTGAGGAAACGCCCCAGGAACAGGTGATTCCGTATCGGATCGACCCTGGTAATGCCGAGTATGTACGCGATTATCGAATTGGCTGCAGAGCCTCGTCCTTGCGCAGGTATACCGTGTGTCTTCGCATACTCCATGATGTCCCAGACAATGAGGAAGTAGCCGGACAGGTCGAGCCGATGGATAAGGTCCAGTTCATGTGCGACACGAGATTGCACCTCATCCGTTACGTCATCGTAGAGGTCGTACATCTTCCGATGGCACACGCGTGCCAGGTAGCTTCGCGCAGTCTCATCCGGCGGCAGCGGGAAATCGGGGAAGCGGTAGTCCGAGAACTCGAGAGATACGTTACAGCGCTCAGCAAGCACAGACGACATCAGGACAGCCCCGGGGTGCGTGCGGAAGAGTTTCCGCATCTCTCCATCACCCTTGAGGGAGAACTCTGCGTTCAGCTTCAACTCAGGGCACTCATCGAGCGTGCTTCGATGGCGGATACAGGTCAGTACATCGTGGAGTCGATGCGCTTCCTTACGTGCGTAGTGCACGTTGTTTGTCGCCACGCACTCGATGTCGCACTCCCCTGCAAGTTCGGCAAGGGCATCACAGAGGGCAGCGTCATCCGGGTACAACGTGTTCTGCAGTTCAACAAAGAACCTATCACGCCCGAACAGCTCGATGTAACGGTATGCAGCCCTGCGGGCCTTTTCGCGCATGCCGCCTCGCATGAGTCGTGGTAGTTCTCCCTCCCGACAGCCTGAGAGGCAGAGAAGGCCGGTAGAGTAGCGCGCCAGCGTCTCGCGGGATAGCACGACTTTGCCCTTTGAGCCTGCCAACTGCGCCGCCGTAATGACGCGGCAGAGATTTGAATAGCCGGATGGGTCAAGTGCAAGCAGTGTGATGTGGAAACCTTCCTCAAGCGTCATTTCCGCGCCGATAATCGGCTTGATACCCTGGCGCTCACACTCTCTCGCGAAACGGACCGCGCCGTACACACCGTCGTGGTCGGTAAGCGCGAGTGCAGGCATATCGAGCTCAGCCGCGCGGCGCACAAGCTGTTCGGGCATAGAGGCACCATCAAGCAGCGAGAAGGCCGAATGGCAGTGCAATTCTACGTATCGATTCATGGCATCAGTCCTCCGGGTACCGGTGCGTGCTAGTCATACACACGCTGAAGCTGCCAGCGTCTCGAGGAATTGTCTCGAAAGAGTTCGCAGATGACGCCACCCGACAATCTCACCCGGAAGTAGTCCCGCTCAACAGGACGCTTCCACCACTCCTGGTTCATTCTCCAATGGCAGATGACACTTTCCACCCTCGTCTCATTCCCGCCATACAGGACTACGGCCGGCTCATGTTCAACCGACTCGGTGACTGCGACCTCGCAATTCGTCCATGAGAACTTGTTCATTCACCATTCACGTCGCATGCGGCAAATGCGAAGCGCTCCTCGGGCAAGCGGCCGTTCTTGCGGACCACCACCTTCTTCACCACGGCATCACCATACCGTCCCTGCAGTGTCCTCACCGCCTCAAGGAATCTTCCTCGTGCCCGAGGCGACCCATCGAGGAATGATGACTGCACCCCTGCCTCAGCACAGAGGTCCTTCAGGGTCAGACGAAGGACTTCAACAGGAGCCATTTCAGTCAACTGTTCTATGCAGAGAGACACACGATGGTTTATCGCAAGACTCGATGACACGGGCTGCTTGAAACGTAGCGAGCGATTCAAAGCCGCGCCGTCTTCAAACAGGAGTCCGACAACAACGGCACGGCAACACTGCCACCGCCCCTGTAGCTCCGCGGAGAGTGCATCGGTCATTTCCTCCAACGACTGAAGCAATTCCGCGGCATATTCGATTGGAGCATCGAAATGCTTCTCCACAGAGACTTCACTGTCATCGCACCACGGGGCCAGGTGGTTACCACCACCTCCACGTGCAAATTCGAGGAGCCTCCGACCATCTGTTCCGAACTGCGCCTCGAGGGCACCGGCAGGAAGTGCCAATATCTCCCCTATCCGCGTGATTCCGAAGAGATACAGCCGTCGCAGCGTGCTATCACTGACCGGCAATCTATCCAGGGGCAGGTTGCGCAGGAACGCCTGTTCATCGCCGTCAGGAACCACAAGGACATCAGCCTCGACCGATTCTTCCGCGGCAAGCATGGAGACAAACCTGACTGAGGACACGCCACATGACATCCTGAAACCAGTGTGCTCCTCGATGTCAGCGAGTGCTTCTCGCACAAAGCGAAGCTCGTCCTGCTCATAACGCAGCCCAAGCAGCGCGTGGACCGGTGGAACGGGTTCCACAAGAGGGCAGAGCGCTGCGGCGCGAGCCACGACACGCATGAAGCCCTCCCCACAGCACTCCACGCGATACGGAAGGAAGACGCCGGAAGGGCATAGCGAATACGCCTGTCGGAGGAGCATACCAGGGACTACGCCATACGCAGCAGCCTCCTCAGAGAGCGAATGTACATACCCCGACTCATGGTGGTAACCACCTATAACAACCGGCCTACCGTGAAGTGAAGGGGCATGCTGTCTCTCTACCTGGACGGCAAACTGCGGCAGATAGAAACATGCAATCCTCATGGCGCACCACCTGAAATCAGCGGCCCAACTTTCGGATCACCGCCACCACCCTACCCTGAATCTCCACGTTCTCCGGATCGACGTAGAGGGGCTCTATCTGCCTGTTTGCAGGTTGAAGGCGTATCCGGCCCTCCTCCCTGTAGATACGCTTGAGCGTTACTTCGTGTTCATCTTTCAGCCACACAGCCACCATATCGCCATCGCGCGCAGTCTGCGTTGCCTGTAGCACGACGATATCGCCATCCATGATGCACGCATCGATCATGGACCGTCCCCTGACTCTCAGGGCAAATAAGCCCTCTTCATCTCCCACAAGGTCACGACTAAGGCCCAATACCTCTTCGGCACTAACGGTCCAGTTATCAGACTCGGGCACAGGTATAGGGGACCCTGCCGCTATGATGCCAAGCAGGGGCACTTCAGTATTGGTATTTTGTACAAGTTGAATACTGCGGAACACCCCGGGAGTGCGCCTCAGTACACCTTCGCGTTCAAGAACATTGAGGTGGTACTGTGCGAGGTTGGGAGAACTCAATCTACAGCCCTCGACGATGTCGCTTACCGATGGGGAGTACCCTCGTTCCGCGATAAAAGACCGAACAAATCCAAGAACCCTGTCTCGCGTCCGGTTCGCATCAGCCCCGGGCATAAGCACCTCCTCCAGATATTGTATATTTATACAACACCTTTAGAGCGACGTCAACCACAACAGCACCACGCCACAGAGAAAGCCCGAGCAGGGGCGCTACAGGGCACGTTCGTAACGCCGAAACCGCACATCCATCCCCACCCATTGTCCCATGAATGTGATTGGATGCACTGCAGCGCCGACGTGAGTGAAACCTGTCCGCTTGAGGATGGAGAGCGACCGGACATTCTCCGCCTCAGCGAGGGCCACAAGCTTCGAGTATCCCGCGTTGACGCTGAGCTCTGCCAGACGCTCGACCGTATTCGTCATCAAGCCACGATGGAACGAACTGGCCCAGTACGCGATGAGAGCATCACGGGACTCGTCCAACGGACCGATATCGATGGCCGCGCCAATCTCACCGTGTGGATCGCGAAGAAGGAACACCATCTGCTGCCCTGCAGACCATCCTGAGCGCGCCCAGTCTATGAAGTCCCTGGCATCCTGTTCGGTGTACGGTCGCCCGCCTATCCTGTCGCGAAAAAGAAAGCGATACACAAGGGGCTCGTTGCAGATACGGGCAATCGTCCAAACGTCGCTATCGGTGAGGACAAGACGGTCATCCACCGATTCCATGGTGTACTGGTCGCCGAAGCCATGGCGAGAGACGGCTACTTCAACGTGGTTCCCAAACGGACTGCTCATGCCATCCAGTCCTTACGGAAACACCCGGGGTCGCGCAAGCGACCGCACCCTGGTACTGAAGAGGAACGGAGAGTCAGCGCACGTCTTCGAGTGCGTGAACAAGGAATCGCTCGAACTTGCCACTTTCATCGGCGGCGGACGGTCTGGCAGACGCATAGACCATGCGACGGCCTTCCACATGAGAAATGACCAGGCCTCCCTGTTGGAGCACCTGAAGGTGGTACGAAATCGTCTGGCGACGAATGCCGAGCGTGCGTTGCAACTCGGATACCGTCATCGGCCCGGACTGGAGCAGCTTCAGGATGCGCAAGCGCGACACCGCTGAAAGGGCTCGAACCACACCAACTACTTCTTGCATGGCAAAGGACAGCCAAGTACG
>Ga0180432_10008454_pt1 | contig 12802 bp, 6 predicted proteins | sample SS_ome_10_FD_132414 | JGI IMG/M metagenome (GOLD analysis project Ga0180432, IMG submission 132414) | Hypersaline lake sediment archaeal communities from the Salton Sea, California, USA - SS_1_MS_2 metaG | ecosystem: Environmental > Aquatic > Non-marine Saline and Alkaline > Hypersaline >...
AGTCCCGCTCTGCGGCAGTTGACAAAAATCTCCTGTCGCCACTATTATGCCGTCAGGGGCGGGGAGCAAAGAGCTCCCATGTTGTCTGTCTCGGTTCCAATCCTTTGTCCCCCAGCCGGGGATATTTTTTCAAAACTGGAGAGAGAGCATGAGCAATTCTCATGGTCGGATTGTCTTCTTTTTTCCTGTGTTCCTCTGTCTGGCCACCTGTAGCGAAGATGCCGGTCAAAGCCAGGGGGCCTTTTGCGAAACCACCGCTGACTGCATGGTGGGGCTGGTCTGCCGACAGAACACCTGCATGAAGCCCGGCGAGGGCGCCTGCGATCCTCCCTGCAACCCGGACGGGGAAACCTGCTTCGACGATCAGTGCGTGGTGGTGGTGGATCCCGACGACAAGGACGCCGACGGCAGCCCGGCGGCCGAGGACTGCGACGATTTCGACCGGAGCGTTTATCCCGGGGCCGTCGAGCACTGCGACGGGGTGGACAACAACTGCGACGGACAGACCGACGAGGGCTGCCCGGCCTGTCGGGACGGATCCAGCCGGGAGTGCGGCGACGAGGTGGGCGAGTGCACCCTCGGCACCATGTCCTGCGTGGACGGGCGCTGGCAGCCCTGCTCGGGCGCCGGCCCGGAGCCGGAGAAGTGCGACGGGCTGGACAACGACTGCGACGGCCTGGTTGACGAGGTCTGCCCCTGCCACGAGGGGGAGGAGCTGGCCTGCTCGACCGATACGGGCGCCTGCAGCGCCGGCTTCCAGAAGTGCGAGGAGGGGGCCTGGGGCGAGTGCATCAACGGTATTCTGCCCCGGCCCGAGCGCTGCGACGGGGTGGACGACGACTGCGACGGGCTGGTCGACGACGGCTTCGACGTGGGCGGAGACTGCCTGGAGCCCGGAGAGTGCGGGGCCGGGTTCTTCGAGTGCGCCGGAGAGCTGCAGGTGCGCTGCAGCACCGCGCCCGGCGGCAGCCAGGACGGTTCCGGGCCCGAGTTGTGCAACCAGCTGGACGACGATTGCGACGGCGACACCGACGAGGACTTCGCCGAGGTGGGCACGGCCTGCGACGGGCCCGACTCCGACCTGTGCGCCAACGGCATCTGGGCCTGCACCGGGGACCAGACCGGGATGGAGTGCGGCGCCGAGGTGCTCACCGACATCGAGGAGATCTGCAACCGGCTGGACGACGACTGCGACGGGCTGACCGACGAGGACTTCGGGGTGGGCGAGGAGTGCATCGGCCTGGGCGGCTGCGGCGAAGGCGTGGGCCGGATCGAGTGCGCCGGCGAGCACAACGTGCGCTGCTCCACCAACCCGGGCGGCAGCGACTTCGTCCCCCGCCCCGAGGCCTGCGACGGGGTGGACAACGACTGCGACGGCGAGACCGACGAGGACTTCCCCGAGCTGGGCGACTGGTGCGACGGCGGCGACTCGGACCAGTGCAAGAACGGGCACTACACCTGCAACTACGACGGCAGCGGCACCGAGTGCATGAACGAGACCATTGAGGACATCAAAGAGAAGTGCAACGATCTCGACGACGACTGCGACGGCCTGACCGACGAAGACTACTTCGATTTGGGCCTGGGAACAGCATGCAATCCCAACGGTGACGCGTGCGTCGGCGAGGTCGTGTGCGACCCCGAAGACCAGTATAATGTCAAGTGCCATGATCCCCTCGGCGAACTCGAGAAATGCGACGGGGAGGACAACAACTGCAACTTCGAGATAGATGACGTCGACCTGGACGGCGACGGATTCTACGGGTGCGACTACTGGAAGACCACTGATCTGGCCCGGTGGGATTGCTGCGACTCAATAGCGGAAGTCAACCGGGAGAACAACGATTGGCATGACAGCTACTACACGTGTGGTACGACCAATAGCTGGGACTGGAACTGCGACCAAAAAGCGGAACACCGGTGGACTAGCATATATATTCCCTGCATTATGTCCGGATGGTTTTTCGTCGATACGGCGTGTGGTCAGACAAAATTATGGTATAGCGTTGGTCTCTTTTGCGTCACGACTATGACCGAACGCAAACAGGAATGCAGGTAAACCAAGCGGATACCAGGAGGAGAACTGCCATGAACACAAAATCTGCCTTTCTGGTGATCGCCGCCTGGTTTTTGCTGACTATCGGGCTGGGTTCCTGCGGTGACGACGGCCAGCAGGTCGAGCCCGCCTGCGACGACGGGCTTATGAACGGTGAAGAAACCGACCTGGACTGCGGCGGGCCGTGCGGGCCCTGTGCGGCCGGGGGCGGCTGCAAGACCGACGGCGACTGCCGCAGCCGGCTGTGCGTGGAGGATAAGTGCGCCGCGCCCTCCTGTTCGGACGGGATTCAGAACGGATACGAGACCGACGTGGACTGCGGCGGCAACTGCGCGGGCTGTTCGGTGGGCGAGGACTGCCGGGTGGGCGAGAACTGCCAGACCGGATCCTGCCAGGCTGGAGTTTGCGCCGAGCCGGCTTGCGACGACCGGGTTCAGAACGGCGACGAGCTGGGCGTCGACTGCGGCGGAGGCTGTGGCCCCTGCCCGGCCGGGGGCGGCTGCCAGGACGCGGCCGGGTGCCTGAGCGGGGTGTGCACCGGCGGGCTGTGCCAGGAGCCCACCTGCGGCGACCAGGTCCACAACGGCCAGGAGACCGACCAGGACTGCGGCGGCTCCGACTGCGAGCCCTGCAGCGCCGGGAAATCCTGCTTCCAGGACTCCGACTGCCAGAGCCTGGTCTGCTCTTCCGGCGAGCCCGCCGGCACCTGCCAGGAGGCATCCTGCACCGACGGGGTAAGAAACGGCGACGAGCTGGGAGTCGACTGCGCCGGCTCCTGCCCGCCCTGCCCCGGCGGCCAGCCCTGCGTGCTGGACCTGGACTGTCTGAGCAAGGTGTGCACCGACGGGGTCTGCGAGGCGCCCACCTGCGCCGATCTTCTGCACAACGGCGACGAGACCGATGTGGACTGCGGCGGCACCTGCCCGCCGTGCAACTTCAACGAGAACTGCGCAACCTTCGAGGACTGCAAGAGCGGGCTGTGCGCGTCCAACGGCCGCTGCGCTTACGGCGAGAGCTGCACCCACATCCTGTCGGCCTCGCCGGGAGCCCCGGACGGGCTGTACCAGATCGATCCCGAACTGGACGGGTACGAGCCGTTGTGGGCGTTTTGCGACATGACCACCGACGGCGGCGGCTGGACCCTGGTGCTCAACTACCTGCACGTGGGCGGGACCAACCCGCAGCTCTACAACAGCCCCGACCGCCTGCCCTGGATGGTCTCATCGTCGCTGGGCGAGGACGAACAAGGCACCTTCTCCTGGCGCCACACCCAGAACGCCCTGTTTGCCAAGCTGGCAGTGGAGGAGCTGCGATTCTACGGGATAACTTCGGCCCATCAGCGCACCCTGCACTTCAAGACCGGCTTGCCCGGGTGCATCCAGTACTTCCAAACCGGAACCGGCTCCTGCGAGGGGATCCAGCACCACTACCGGGTTCTGCCCGGACACGACGCCAACCTGCCGGATATGGCCGACGGCTTCTACGCCGACCAGGGCAACCAGGCCATGACGAATTTTCCTTTCTACATGGACGATCCCACCGGCCAGTCCTTCTACTGGGGCATCCGCGGCGACGAATCCCACTGGACCCTGGATCACGGCCAAACCGGCAGCGGCTTCGACACCCTGCACCGCCTCTGGGTGCGCGCGGCCCCCTCCCACTGCCGGGACGGCTCGCTCAACCACTCGGAGACGGACACCGACTGCGGCGGCGGGCTGTGCTCCCCCTGCCCGGACGGCGCGGCCTGCTCTTCAGACCGCGACTGCCAGGGCATCTGCGAAAACGGCACCTGCGTCACCCTTCCGAACTGCACCGAGATCCTGCTGGCCCGGCCCGGAGCGCCTGACGACGAGTACCAGATCGATCCCGACGGCCCCGGCGGGCTTGCGCCCATGACCGCGACCTGCGACATGACCACAGACGGCGGCGGCTGGACCCTGGTGCTCAACTACCTGCACCAGGGCGGCACCGATCCGATGCCCCAGATGCTGGACGCCATGCTGCCCCTGCGGCTCAGCGACCGGCTGGGCAAGTCCGATGCGGGCACTCCCTACTGGGGCCACGCCGGCCCGGCGCTGTTCGCCGCCCTGAACCCGCGCGACGTCCGTTTCTTTGGGCAGAGTTCGGGCCACCAGCGGGTTCTGCACTTTTCCACCGACTCGGACGACTGCATCGCCTATCTGGGAGGGGACGAGACCAAGAGCTGCGGTGACGTTTCCCGGGCGTACGCGGCCCTGCCGGATCACACCGCCCGGCTGCCCGGCGAGATCGACGGCGCGGTCCAGCTGGCCGAAGACGAGCTGGTCCTGACCAGCCAGCCTTTCTTCCAGCATAACCGGGCCACCTGGAACGTCGGTTTTGGCATGTGGAACGTGGACGAATGGTACGGGGGCTTCGAGCACGACACCCTGCACCGAGTGTGGGTGCGCAGCCAACCGCAGCTCTGCACCGACGGTTCCCTGAGCCCCGGCGAGACCGACGTGGACTGCGGCGGTTTGTGCCCACAGCGCTGCGGGCTGGATCAGGCCTGTCTGGAAAACGCGGACTGCCTGACCGGGTTGTGCCAGCAAGGCCTCTGCGCCCCCGCCCAGGACTGCGCCCACATCCTCTGGGCCGACCCTTCGGCCGAAAGCGGCGACTACTTGGTGGACCTGGACGGAGCGGGCGGGCTGGACCCGCTCCTGGTCTCCTGCGACATGCACACCGGCGGCGGCGGCTGGATGCTGGTGCTAAACTACCTGCACCAGGGCGGAACCGAGCCGGCCCCGGTGGTGCTGACCGACCGGCTGCCGCTTAGGGGCGCCGATGTGCTGGGCCCGGACGAGTCCGGCACCCCCCCGCGCTGGGGCCACGCCGGAAACACCCTGTTTTCCATCCTTTCCGTTGACGAGGTGCGCTTTTCGGGCCGGACCAGCAACCACAACCGGCGCATTGACTTTTTGACCTCGGACGCCGGCTGCATCGCCTATTTCCAGACCGGCAGCGGTTCCGACTGCAGCGGGGTGGCCGGCAATCACCGCACCCTGCCCGGCCATACCGCCATGCTGCCCCAGGCCGTGGACATGTTCTCGAACGACCGGGGCGATGACGCCATGACTTATCCCTTCTGGATGGGCTGGAGCTTCCACTGGGCGGCCGATCAGACCCGCTGGGACCTGGACGACTGGGCCGGCGACGCCTCCCAGCACACCCTGCACCGCGTTTGGGTGCGCGCGGCGCCGGACTACTGCACCAACGGGCAGGCGGACCCGGAGGAGGAGGGGGTGGACTGCGGCGGACTGTGCCCGGCCCGCTGTGTCCCGGTGGGCGCGGGCGAGCCCTGCGGCGGCCACCACCAGTGCGTCACCGGCGTATGCCAGGCGGGCGCCTGCACCACCGTGGCCAACTGCACGGAGATCCTCGCGTCCCAGCCCGAGGCCCAGAACGGCGACTACCTGATCGACCCCGACGGTACCGGCGGGCTGGATCCCTTCTACGCCTCCTGCGACATGACCGCAGACGGCGGCGGCTGGACCCTGGTGGCCAACTACCTGCACCAGGGCAGCACCGATCCGCTGAACGACGTCCGCACCACCGACCTGCCGCTTCTGGGCAGCAACATCCTGGGCGCAGACGAGAGCGGCACCGCCTTCTGGGGCCACGCCGGAAACGTCCTGTTCGCCCTGTTCTCGGCCTCGGAAGTGCGATTCGACGGCATCAGCCGACACGTCACCCGCTACCTGCATTCCTCCACCTGCCTGCCCAACTGCCTGGCCTACTTCGCCACCGGAACGGGCAGCTGCGCCGGGCTGGGCAGCCACCACCGGCTGCTGGCCGGACACCGCGCCAACCTTCCCGCGGCCATGACCGGCCAATGGTCCGATCAGGGGGACCAGGCCATGACCTTCTTCCCCTTCTACCAGGGCAGTTCCTGCCACTGGGGCATGTGGCGTGACGGCTCGGATTTCCGCTGGGAGGTGGATGACTACAGCAATAACACCGCGCCCCACGACACCCGGCACCGGGTGTGGGTGCGCTCCTGCCCGGTGTTGATGTCCGACGACTTCGAAGACGGAGACCTGGCCGGCTGGACGCCGCTCGACCAGGCGGGAGCCACCAGCTCGGGCCCTTCGAACTGGCAGGTGGACGGCGGGCGGCTGAACGAGCCCTCGAACATCAACGGGCGGCCCATGGGGCTCGAAGACCGGTACCTGCGGGGCACCATCGCCATCTGGGACGACCCGGCGGCTTACTCCTGGCGGGACTACCGGGTAACGGTCCGCCTGGCCAGCGGCGACAACGACGGAATCGGCCTGCTCTTCCGCTACCAGGACGAGGACAACTACTACAAGATCGAGCTTCAGACCGAGACCGTCAACCCGGCTCCCCCCGACCGCATGTTCCGCCGGCTGTTCAGGGTCAAGGACGGCCAGGAGATCCTCCTGGCGGCCGAAGACGGGGTGGGCTATCCCTTCGAGATGTACTCCACCGACCCGCCCGCATTCCCCCTGACCGTCGAGGTCCGCGGAGACCGGATCCGGGTCTGGGTGGAAGGAGCCGAACAATTCGGCGGCCCGGTCTACGACGACTCCCTGGACCAGGGAACCATAGCCATGTACGACTGGGCCAACGCTTATCCCTACTTCGACGACGTAGTGGTGCTCCAATCCTGCCAGTAGAGAGCCCGGGAGATTCCGGCCAAGGTGGCCGAGGTGCCATGGAAACCGTGACCGGTTTCCGACACTCCAGTGTCCGGATTCCGGACACGGCTACCTCCGTCCCCGGGTTTGGATTTAGTTGCTTACGTTGACACCGAAGTACTTGTACATGGGGGTACCGCCGGTATCCACCACATCTCCCGGCGTATAGCCGAGGGTGACGGTTTCACCGGTGATCGACCGGCTCAAGGCATAGGTCCGGTTGATCCCGCTTCCGCCCGGGTCCGACAAGGTCGGGGTTCCATTGGTTGCCTCGAGGTAGAATCCATCATGACCGGTGCAGGGCTTGGTGAGCACGATGGTGAGCTGGTTTCCACTGATCGAGGCTGAGCGGATGCCGGGCGGGCACATGCCGTAGACTGTATTCTCGGTTTCGATGGTTGGATCGCTGTCGAGTATGGTTGCGACTTCATACTCCTGGGAGATCCTGTCGAAGGCCTTCTCGACGCCGTCCCCCAGGTACACGCTGCCCAGCCTTTTTATCTTCAATCCCGCTTCGCTATGCTCATGGTAGGTGTTGCTGTAAACGGCGTTGTTCCTGGACCGGCACTCATAATCTCTTCTGTCCGGGAATTTTTCCTGGAAGTTCTTGTCGAATGACGCATGTTGTACGTCGAAACAGGTGTTGTTTCTGAAAATATTGAACGCCTGCGGCTGAGACGCGGTCGAGTGCGTCACCTCGTCGGAATTGGGACGAACCGCATAGCTCCACAAGGCAAGCAGGTTCATCCCGCGATTCCGGTTGAACTGGTTGATGCCGCTGTCGTTCATCACGTTGTGCTCGTACAGGTTCCCGAGGGCCATGCCTTCGCACGTCATGGCGGACGCCTTGAACCCGGAATACACATCGCCGTCTCGCGGCGCCCGGTAGGTATTGTGGTGAACCCAGTTGTTCTTGTACACCAGGCCGATGGAAACATGATCGCCGGCGGCCAGGTTGTCGAGAGGCTCATCCAGGACGAACTTCTTGTCGGTTCCATGCGACTTGATCAAGGAACTCTTCCCGAATCCGTCATCATTGTCCCGCATCGACACCATGTAGTATCCGGAGAACCGGTCGACATTCGCGGCATTACTCCAGTTTTCATGCTGCAGCGTCACCACCATCTTGCCGGCGGCGTTGGTTTCCACCCCGGTAACCACGTCCCACTCAACGACCACCGGGCCGTAATCGCCGTCACCGCTCCCCGACGCCCCGTTGTCGTTGGATATCCCCTCGTGGCAGAACCTGTATACCGTGTTGTAGGCGATTTCGTTGCCGATCATGTTGTGGTCCGGATCGATATGATATCCGTCGCCGGGGAGAAGGTTGATGTGATCATCGTAGTAGGGATCGCCATAGTCCGCGGCATCCAGTCCGTAGAACACCCTCTTGTGGATGGCGATCAGCGCCGTGTATCCTCCCTCGAAAACGTTGTTGGTAAACCGGTTGCGAGAACCGCTCTTGAAGCGCAGGCTCCTGCCCTGGTGGTTGTTCTTGTTCACGCCGTCCATCCAGTCCCGGGAAGCATCGCACTCGTCGAATTCGAACTGTGTCTGGGGATCCATCCAAAACCAGTTGTAGCTGATTTCAGAATCACACACGAAGTTGATCGAAATCGAAGATGGTTGATCCGGGATTTCAAAGTAGTTCCGCAGGACCTTCAACCCGCTGATCTTCATGTTGTAATTGGTAAGTATGTTGGCCGCACCGGTCCATCGGCCGTGGAACCTTCCGTCGATGATGCTGAGATTGTCAACGTCCACGCGGATTGTGGCGGAAAATGCCGGGCTCACGTTCTTGTTGTTCTCATCGAACGGGTCGAAATCCCCGGGCTCGTAGAAATCCAGCGTTATTCCCTGCAGCGGCGTCAAATCGTTGCCTTTGGGCCAGTCTTCACCCACTACGTAGACGATATCTCCCGCGTCCATCTTTTCCACGTCGTCGCTGTCCGACCAGTTGCTGCCGTCGTTGAAATTGGCGGCGGACATCGCGTTCGCGGCGCTGGTCGGCACGACGTTCCAGGCGCCGTCATCCCCGGAATTGCCGCCGGCGCCCGCAAGAGAGAGATAGTAGACCTGCGTCGTATCCGTGGAAATCTGACTCGTATCAACCGGGAAATCGGAGAATGCCTCCAGGTCGACCCCGCCGGAGACCGCCTCGATGAAACCGGGGCCGGTCGGGGTGAAATCCAGGGTGTCGGTATCGGTAGTTGCAGAAGTAACCCCTCCGTTCAATATCCAGGCATCCGACCCGTCGCCGGAGGAGTACGCGGGAAAGAAGTCGTAGCTACCCCCTCCGATCGGAGCCACGTGCAGCGTCCACGCGGCGTCAGCGTAGTTCCCGCCCCGTCGCACCGGCGTGTTGAACATGAGGTGTATGTACTTTCCCGAGGAGTCGAACGCGGCCGACCGCAGAACCGGGACCGTTCCGGCATCGGCGCCATCGTCGGAACCCGCATCGGCGTCACCGTCGTGACCGGCATCGGCGTCGCCGTCGGAACCGTCACCGGCGTCACCGTCAATGTCGGATATCACGCCGGAACCGGATTCGCATCCAGAAAAGGACAGAACCGACAACACCAGAAACAGCCTAGACAGAACGAGCGCGTATTTCATCAGCTCACCTCCATATCATAAATATACAGACAATCCAGCCAAGGTGGCCGGTTCCTCCCTAATCATGGTTCTAGTCGATATAGAAAGACGCCATGGCCATGAAACCCGGCACGAACTCCTGGTAGTTCTCACCCAGCATGTAGTCGAGGCGCCCGCCGATGGAAACCGAGGGCGCCTGGTATTCGTCTCCCAGAAACAGGCGCAGGCCGAAGCCGAACATCATATCGATCCCCCAGCGGCCAGGATCTTTAAGATCGACAAAGGTCCCCAGGCCCGCCTGCAGGTACACGAAGAAAACCAGCAACTCCGCGGCCGGGACAATCCGGCAGTGATGGACGTTCTCGCCGTCATGGGCGTAGTTCACGTCCAACCCGAAGCCCACATGGTACATGATCCAGGCGGAGTCGCCCGGCCCGGTGAGGGTCATGGCCTGCAGCCCGACATTATAGAACTGCGCGTTTTCGAGACCGCCGTGGGCGCTCAGGGAATAGGAGTTGAACAGCTCCAGGCTCCGCCCGTGGGCAGATCCACAGCAGATCGGTAGCAACACCGCAATGCAAAATGCGCTCCTCCACAAAATCCGATCCTCCGTCTGACGGAAATCCTTTCATGTCACTTGTAGGAAGTTCGAACACCCTTTCTCGGGATACACTCACGATCTCTGAATTTCAATATGGCATGTTACCACAGGCGTTCGTATTTATTAAGGCTGGCGTCGGCACATCGGGATCCGGCGCGCCCGAAGTGCGAGGGTCAGAGTGCGAGGGTCAGACCCTCGCACTTCTGTTGCTTTTGTGACAGTTGGTCGCAAATCCGCCTCCGGGTGGTATAATCTCGCTGTATGCTCACGTACCTGAGGAGTGTTTTCCTGCTTGCGCTCGTGGGGCTCTTTTCGGGCTGCGCGGGAGAAGCGGCCGGGCCCAACCGGGCGCCGGTTGCCCGGGGGCCGGGCGACCAGTTGACCCGGGTGGGCGTCGCGGTGCTGCTCGACGGCGGCGAAAGCTTCGATCCGGACGGCGATTCGCTGATCTTCCGCTGGGAGTTGCTGGCGGCGCCCTCCGGCGGTGCCGGCGGGCTGACCCAACTCGGGGAACCGGTCGCCCGGCTCGAGCCGGATGCTTCGGGTGTTTATATGGTTGGGCTGACCGTGTGCGACGGCTTGCTGCTGTCGAATCGCGACGTGGTCAGGGTGCTGGTATTCGGGGGCTGCACCGGCGACGACGACTGCGCGGATCCCGCCGATTGGTGCGACGGGCGGGGGGTGTGCCGTGACGGGCAGTGCGTGATCGAGGCGCGGGATTGTTCGGACGGGAACCCGTGCACCCAGGACCTTTGCGACGAGGAGTTGGATACCTGCCAAAATCCCCCGGTTTCCGAGCCGCCGGCCGACGAGGGGCTGGTTCACCCGGGAACCTGCGGGGACGGGGTGGACAACGATTGTGACGGGCTCACCGACGGGCAAGACCCGGCCTGCGTGGCCGAATGCACCGAAAACGACCAGTGCGATGATCTCAACCCCTGCACCCAGGACTCCTGCAGCCAGGAAGGGCTGTGCGAGAACACGCCGGTGACCGACGGCACGGCCTGCGACGACGGGCTGTGGTGCAACGGGAACGAAACCTGCCGGTCAGGGACGTGTACGAACGGAGTCCCGGTGGACTGCAGCCACCTGGACGACCAGTGCAACACGGGGATATGCAGCGACTCGCAGCAGGACTGCCTCCAGGACCCGGAACCGGACGGGACCGAGTGCGGGCTGCGCTACTGTTCCGGCTCGGACTTCATGATGCAGACCTGCCAGTCCGGCTCCTGTTCGGGCTCCCAGCTGGTCGAGGCTTGCGGCGGCGGGGACGTATGCGGCGGTACCGGGACCTGTGACCCGGTGGCCGGCTGCCAAGCCGGGACTCCGGCTCCCGACGGCACGCCGTGCACCCCGGAGCCCGGGCCGGGCGTTGAGGACTGCGGCTACCAGTGTCTGTCGGGCGTCTGCTCCGAGCCGCCCTACGCGCGCACGGCCCAGCTCTGCGACCCGGCGGACGCGCGGTTGGTGGGGTGTTACAGCTTCGATGGCGACCAGCCGGTGGGCACCCAGGACGGGGTTATCGACGGCAGCTCTCACGGCAATCACGGGACCGCCACCGGCCTGTCCTATGTCCTGGGTCTAGACAACCAGGCCGTTCAATACCAGCTGGCCGGCGAGATCCACGTCCCGGACAGCGCCAGCCTGGACTGCGGCCAGGCGGTGACCGTTGAGGCCTGGATCCGGCCGGCCTCCCTCCCGGTCACCGGCCGGATGGGAGTTTTAGACAACGCCGGCCAGTACGCCTTGTTTCTCTACGACCAGAACCGCATGCGTTGCAGCGCGGGTAACACGCTGTACGCGGAGTCCCCGCCCGCCGGCCAGTGGAGCCACGTGGCCTTCACGGTCGACACGGTCAACGACGAGATCATAATCTACCTCGACGGCCAGCCAGCCGCCTCGAACATTTACGACATTAATATAAGCACAAGCAGCACCGGAGACATGACCATAGGCTGCGACAGCCCCGGTGGCCAGAGCTTCGACGGAGACATCGACTCGGTTCGCGTATGGAACACGGCGCTCAGCGCCGACGAGATCTGCTGGTCCGCGGTTCGATGAAGTGCGAGGGTCAGACCCTCGAACTTCCTAGACAAACAGATCAGAGGAGGTCTGTGAACTCCCGCACTGTGCGGCCAAGGTGCCGTGAGGCTTACGAACTTACGAACTCCATGGCACGTCGTTGGGCACGTCGTTGGGCGTCGTTGCGGGGCCGATGATCTCGGGAAATAACCAGGGACGGGGTAGTTTCCAAGAATTTTCTAAAGAATCGTCGCGAGCGACAGCACTTCGTCGGCAGTCAACGCGCGTCCAAAGATCAGCACGTCGTCCACATCTCCGGCGAAGTAGTCATCCGTAGTACCAATGCCCACACCGATGTTCAGCGCAGTGCCCGTAGCGGTATCGAGGGTCACGTCCGACGCACCAACGACCACACCATCTATATAGAGTGTTCCGGTGGTGCCGTCGAACGTAAACGCGACATGGTACCACTTGTCGGTGTCGAGGGCGGTATCTGCAAGGGGTCAAGGTGCCATGGAGACCGTGAGAAACCGTGACCGGTTTCCGACACACCAGTGTCCGGATTCCGGACACTAGGCCTGTCGATCTAGTCCGTATATTTTCGAGTATAGTTCTGTAACCCACTGTTTTGGATTGATATCTAGCGCAGGCAGAGATTCGGCGTGCTCTTTGGCAAGATGTTTGCATCGGTCTCCCGCCATGGGCAGACGCTTGCGATACATGAAGAAACCCAACACCACCTTCGAGGTGACCTCCCGCGCCATCCAGGGAAGGCTTCTACTGCGTCCCTCCAAGGAACTCAACCGGATTATCCTGGGTGTCCTGGGTCGCTTCCTCGAACGCTACCCC
>Ga0180432_10008455_pt1 | contig 12802 bp, 10 predicted proteins | sample SS_ome_10_FD_132414 | JGI IMG/M metagenome (GOLD analysis project Ga0180432, IMG submission 132414) | Hypersaline lake sediment archaeal communities from the Salton Sea, California, USA - SS_1_MS_2 metaG | ecosystem: Environmental > Aquatic > Non-marine Saline and Alkaline > Hypersaline >...
CCGGGCCACCTCGGCGTAGTGCGTCTCCCACGGATCCCACAACCCCGCGCTCCCCAGAAACGGCAGAATAACCGCCGCCCCCATCAACACCGCCCAGGTCCCCGGGCTCTTCAACAGCCGCAGGGCCCGCTCTTTAATCTCCTGCAGATTGAAAGGGTTCTCCGCCACGGGGGCAGTCTACCCGATAGCATGGAAACTGTTCAACTTTCTATACTAGCTGGGCGAGAAATGTCGGGGCGGGGACGATCACCGGGCGAGTGGCTTCAAAGCAGTCCCGTTCGACAGGTTCTGTGTCGAATGCCACCTGCAAGGCGTGCCGGGCGCCGGACTGTGCCTGGAAATAGGACAGATTGGGCGACAGCTTGGCCGATGCCGCCAACTTGACTTCCACCAGCAGCCAGGGGTTGTCGTCACGCGACACCAGAAAGTCGACTTCATGCTTTTGCTTGTCACGGATGAAGTGCAAGCCGAAGTTTCCGAATCCATAATCGGTCCAGAAGTGAACCGCCTTGAGCAGGGCGCAGGCGACCAGGTTTTCGGCACGGGATCCGGGATCTTCTGCCAGTGACCAGTCCCAGAGGAAGTATTTCGGTTCCTTGCGGAGGGCGCGGCTGATGTTCTTGTGCCAGGGACGGACCGCAAAGCAATAGTACAGCATCTCCAGGGACTTGAGCCAGCGACGCACGCTGTCCACCGAGGCCTGGATCGAGCGAGCCAGGGAGGTGTAGCTGATTAATTGACCAGCCCGCCGGCGGACCAACTCGGCAAGCATCTCGACCTGACCCAACTCCTGAATGCGGGTGAGATCCCTGAACTCCTCGTGGAAAAGCTGCATGGAGCGCGTTCGGCGCCAGCGGTTGTAAAAGCGTGTGTTCTGGCGCAGCAGTGGCTCGGGAAATCCACCGAAGCGCCAGAGCGCTTCGAACCTGTCCCTTCCGATGACTCCCGGCTCGCGGCGCAGTGGTTCATCCGGCAAACTGGTGTCGAGCAGTTCGGCGACCGACAGGGGATGGTGACGATAGGGGAAGTACCTTCCCATCAGACTGTCCCCGCCGGCCTGGAATACATCCAGCCGTGCGCTGCCGGTCACCAGCACGCGCGCCGCGTCCGCGTATGTATCGAAGAATCCCTTCATGAAGTTCTTCCACCGCCGGTATTTGTGAACCTCGTCGAGCACCAGCAACGGTGGTTCTTCCCTGAACTGGTCCAATCCCATTACGCCGGCAACCTCGTCGGGCCCTAGAAGTATCGACTCCCGGTCCGCCTGGTTGTCCCAATTGAGATAAAAATGCCGTGCAAACTCCCCGGCGCCCTGTTCAGCCGTGGTAGTTTTGCCAACCTGTCGGGGTCCCATCAAAAAAAGCATCTGCCGGTTTTCCCCGAAGTGTCTCAGAATCAATTCATCGTATATTCTCTTCATTTCCCTGACCAAAACTAGTATATATCGTAAAAAAGTCATGACCATTTTACGACATATGCGAAAATAGTCAAGCAGAAAAACCTACCCTGTCCCCGTTTCTTTTTGCCGCAACTTTCCCGGTCGGGCGGGGTTTAACCTGTTGAATGTCGGACGAAATCGAGATTTTGGTGAGCAAGCTGAGCTGGCTTGACATTTGACGGAGAGTTGTCAACATGCCACCCATGCCTTCCAGGAAACACCTCAGGACGGCATGGGCGGCTCTTTTTTTGGTGCTGATGCCCCTGGAGGCTTCGGCCGAAGACTGGTTCAAGTTCAATTTCAACCTGCGCTTATCCAACCGCTTCAACTTCAAACAGAACTTTCTAAACACCGAGGGCACCTTTTTCTCCCGGGGCTACCTGGAGCTTCCCGAGAGCCCGCTCAACCTGCGCTTCGACAAGGACGAGCTGGGCTACTCGGTTTTTCTGGGGCTCGGGGCGGACATGTACCTGGGCAAGGTGGTCTCCATCCACCTGACGGTGGACAGCGGCGAGATAAAGTTCCGGCCGCTGACCAAGTACACTCCCAGCCCCGACTGCGTCTCGGGCGGCGGAGATCCGCGCTGCGGGGTGACCTCCAACGGGATGGACATCGCCGACCAGGCCGAGCAGACCTGGTTCGTCCGCGAGGTTTTCACCGAGCTGGGTTTCGGCCGCGACGAGTGGTTCAAGTTCCGCCTGGGCAAGCTGCTGGCCTCCACCGGAAACGGCTTCATCATGGACAACTACGCCCTGGGCGGCATGCTGACCGCCGACCTGGACCTGGGTTTCGAAATACCGGTGAAGATCACCCTCGACGGCCTGCTGCCCAACGGCGACTTCACCAACGAGGGCAAGCGCAGCCCATACGTCTACCTGGACGTGGCCTACCTGCTCTCCTTCTTCGAGGAGATCGGCCTGTTCGTCGCCTGGTACCACGACGGCGACGACATCATCGGCGACATCGTGCGCTCGGTAATCTCGGACGCGTTCGCCGGCAGCTATCCCTTGTTCTCCATCGCGGTTGACCTGGCCGAGGTGACCTCGCGAGGGAACCTGTTCTGGGTGGGCCTGCGGGGCAACAAGATCTTCGACCGGGCCAGTCTCTCGGCCACGGCGATTCTGGAGTTTGGTTCCTTCGATTTCACCGGGAGAGCCTTCATTCCGGGAGAGGGAGAGAGAGAGCTCCGGGGAAGCCCGGGATGCCTGGGCTGGATGGCCGACGTGTCCTTCTACTACGACATCACCGACCTGTTCACCCTGGGGGGATTCTTCCTGTTCCTTTCCGGCGAGACCGACGCCTCCAGGAACATGAGCCAGTCCGGGGCCAGGTACAACAGCTTCCTGTCCATCTATCCCTACATCACCCGCACCAACATCTTTTTCTACGGCGGAATGAACCAGACCTACTCGGCCCGGGCCTTCTCCACCTCGGGGGTCAGCGGTAAGGGGGTCATCGCCCCGGGGCTGACCGCCGGTTACGACATCACCGACGATTTGAACGTTCGCTTCACCTCCGCGGTGCTCTTTTCCCACGGAGAGCACGGTGCATCCGAAAGCCATTTCTACGGCTGGGAGAACGACCTCAACCTGCAGTGGAACATCTCGAAATACCTGAGGATTCTCTTCGAGGCCGATTATCTATGGACCGGGGACTTCTTCGATTTCGAAAAGCCCCTGGAGGAGGAACCCCAAAACCGCACCTTGGTAAACGAGCCCAACGCCTGGAAGGTCCTCATCGGCCTGGACGTCTACTACTAGTTGCTGGCACCGCAACTTCTTTGCTGATATCGTGTTTTATCTAATGGATGAGCGGAGTTCAGCGCCTGACGCGGACGCCGGATTGATGCTGCGCGTCAGGGAGGGTGACCAGGCGGCGTTCAGGGAGCTTTTCGAAAGACACGCCGCGCGCTTGGTGGGCTTCGTCGATCGGTTCTTTTACAACCGGGCCGTGTCCGAGGAAGTGGTTCAGGAGGTTTTCATCAAGGTGTACCGGGCCAGGAAGAAGTACCGGCCCAAGAGCAAGTTCACCACCTGGCTGTACACCATAGCCACCCGCACCAGCCTCAACGAGCTGAGGAGGGGAGTGCACCAGCAGAAGCGCCAGGAGCTCGAAGAGGCCAACGGGGCGACGCCCCAGATCGACGATGAGGTCGCCGGGCGCCGTCTGCAGGAAAGGGTGGCGAAGATACTCGAGAGCCTTCCCGAAAACCAGCGCGCCGCTTTTTTACTGGTGCGATTCGGGGGCCGCTCGTACGAGGAGGTGGCCCAGATCCTCGGGCTCTCCGAGTCGGCGGTCAAATCGCAGATTTTCCGGGCCACCGAAGCGGTCCGGAAGGGAATAGCAGACGGGAGCGAGACATGAACTGCAAGGAAGTAAAACCGGAGCTGGTCGCCTACCTGGACGGCGAATTGCCGGACGCCACCCGCTCGCAGGTGGAGGCCCACCTGGAAGGCTGCGCGGCCTGCCGGGCCGAACGCGACGCCCTGGCCGCCACCTTGAAGTCGCTGGAAAGCCTGCCGGCCACCCGGCCGTCCTCCAACCTGGCCGAGCAGTTCTGGACCAGGTTCCGGGAGGCCGGGCAGAAGGGGTTCAAGGCCGGGTTCCTGTCGCTGTTCAAGTGGCCGCGGCCGGTGTGGGTGGGAGCCGCCGCCACCGCCTGCCTATTGGCGGCGGTCCTGCTGGCGCTGCCCAAGGACCGGCCGGTGGAGAAGGCCGACCAGACCATCGCCAGCCACATGGAACTGTTCGCCGACTACGAAGCCATCGAGAACCTGGATATCCTGGAAGACCTGGAATACATCGAGGCACTCGACGAGGTGTAGATCGTGGCATCGCTTTGGAACAACCTGCTGGCCGTGCTGGCCTTGAGCTTCCCCCTGGGCGTCTCCGCCCAGGAGCCGGTCGAGCAGAAGAAGGCCGCGGTCGAGACCAGGCCGAAGCTGACCGACGAGGAGCGGGAGATTCTCGAAAAGCTGGAGCTTCTTCAGAACCTGGAGATGCTGGAGAAACTGGACGTGATCGAAGATCTTCCGCTTTTGCGTTCCGAGGGAGACAAGTGATGAGACGGTGTCTTCTGGCAATCATTTTTGTGCTGGTCTGCGGCCTCTGTTTGGGCGCGGTGGCCGAGGAAGAAGCCGCCGAAACCCCCGAAGGCAAGCTGGTCGAAATGAGCGGCCCGGTCGAAGTGCTCCCGCTCGACTCGGAGAAGTGGAAGCCGGCCGCGGCGGGCATGGCGCTCATAGCCGGGGACACCGTGCGCACCGGCAAGAAGGGCCGGGCCTTCATCACCCTGGGAGACGACGTGGAGCTCAGGTTGGGGTCCGAGACCTCGGTGGAGATCCAGCTGGAGGAGAACACCGACGCGCGCCGGCGCGCCGTGGGCCTGCTGCTGGGAGTGCTGTTCACCAAGGTGATCTCCGCCGAAGGCGAAGAGAAACCCTTCGAGGTGCAAACCGCCAACGCGGTCGCCGGCGTGCGCGGCACCGAGTTCACCACCGCCGTCGCCCTGGACGGCACCGTGCGCGCCTCGGTGCAGGAGGGCAGGGTGGTCTTGGAGTCCGAGGAGAAAGCAGTGGAGCTGACCCCCGGCTACTTCTCCGAAGCCGAATCCGAAAAAGCCCCGCTTGCCGCCGCGAAAGATCCGAAGGCCGACCTGGAGGCCTGGCGGCAGGAGCGCCGGGCCAAGATCCTCGAAAATGCCCCCGCCGTAGGGGAGCGCTGGATGAACCGGGCCGAGCGACTGCGCCAGCGCTTCAAAGCCCTCAACCAGCGGAGAATAAACCTGGGCAAGCGGGTTGCCCGGCTGGCCAGGAAGGCCCGGACCGCCCGCCACGGGGGTCACGAACGGGCGCTGGCCAAGATCCGCGGGAGGATGGGCCAGCTGGTTGAAGAGTCCGTGCGGGTGCGCCGGCGCATGCGCCGGACCGGGGTGCGCATACAGGCCAGGATGGCCATGGTCAAGCGGCTGGTGGAACTGGCCAAGGAGGGGGGCGCGCTGCCTTCGGAAGTTGTCGAGAAGTTCGAGGAGTGGGAGCAAAAGAGCCTGGATCTGCGACTGAGTAACCGCGAGGCGTTCAAACAGCTGCGGGCCGAGATTCGCCAAGAGCACCGGATGATCCGCAAACTGCAGCTGCGCTACCGCGACTTCATCAAGCGCAGGATGAAACAGATCCGCGAGCGGCTTCCCAAAAAGGTGCCCAGGAGGTAGGCGATGAGACGCAATATCATACTTTTCTTGCTGGTTGGTCTCGCGGCGTTGATGCTGGCCGGTCCCGCCGTCGCCCAGGAAGAGGAATTCGCCCCCGATCTGCTCGAGCGCTGGGAGGCTCTGAGCCCCGAGCAGAAGGCCGAGCTGAAGCAGCGGCTTCAGCGCTTCAAATCCCTTCCCGAGGCCCGGCAGGAGGAGCTCAAGCAGCGCCTGGAGCGCTACCGCAAGCTTTCCAAAGAGGAGCGCCGGCGGCTGCGGCAGAACTACAACAAGTTCCAGCGGCTCTCCAAGCAGGAGCGCGCGCTGATTTTAAAGCGCTACGAGAAATGGCAGAAGATCCCCAGAAAAGACCGCGAACGCTTCCGCCGGCAGCTGCGGCGCCTGCACCGCATGGACGCCGCCCAGCGCCAGCAGTTCAAGCGCCGCCTCAAGCGCTGGCTGCGCCTCTCCCCCGAAGAACGCGAGCGCATCCGCAAGTTGATCCGCAAACGCCGCGGCAAATAAACGGTTTACCCTCCCATTATAGCTGGAATTTACAGGCGGGTTTCCAAAAAAACCACGATCTGTTAGAGTCTAATATCTTCAGCCGTGGGAGGGACAGGAGAGGCCACATGGTGTACCGTTGTTTCTGCTTTTTGGCAGCTGTTCTGGGAATACTCCTCTCGGGTTGCGGCGATCAGTTCGAAAAAGACATCGGAGTCTTCCAGCGGCCGATCATCAACGGCACACCGGACACCAGCCAGGCGCACATGGCGGTGGTGGGAGTGCAGTCCAACTTCGGGTTGTGCACCGGAACGCTAATCCACGATCGGGTGGTGCTGACCGCGGCCCACTGCATATCCGGTCAGAGCACCTCTAGCATCCGGGTAGGTTTCGGCAACGACATCGGCTGGGGAGGAGGAGCCGCCTGGGTGGGCGCCTCCGAGAAGTGGGTGCATCCCTATTATAACTCCGAGCAGGTGATCAACGACATTGCTATGATCCGCCTGAACCAGCTACCCCCGGTTACGGTGACCTCCATTCCCCACCTGCCCGGCAGCCTGAAGTTGATCGATCCCGATGACCTGGGCATCGCCGTGGAGTTCGTCGGCTTCGGAGAGACCGAGACCGGCGGCTCCGAGATAAAAAAAACCGTCACCGGCGATATCGACTGGATCTGCGTCAGCTCCCAGGGCTGCTGGATCAATATCACCAATGGCTGGTTCGCCGGTCCAAACACATTCTGCACCGACCAGGAGCCCGGGGGGCCCTGCTATGGGGACAGCGGCGGCCCGGCGTTCGTCTGGAGGGGCGGCAAGGAATACACCGCCGGGATCACCTCTTACGGCGTGACCCAGAATTGCACCGATTTCGGCTGCAGCACCAAGGTGGACGAGTTCGAGACCTACATTCTCGACTTCATCGGCGGGGTCAACGGTTCCACCTGCTTCTCCGGCGGCGAGTGCGACTCGGGCATCTGCGAGGATGGGGTGTGCTGCAACACCTCCTGCAGCGGCGAGTGCCGCTTCTGCGACTTGCCGGAGTCGCTGGGCACCTGCACCACCGCACCCAACGGTTACGAGTGCCCCGACGCCGACAAGTGCGACGGCACCGAGACCTGCCAGAACGGGGTTTGCACCGACGGCCCGCCCACCGACTGCGACGACTCGAACGTCTGCACCGTCGACAGCTGCAACGTGTCAACCGGCTGCGTGCACACTCCGGTGGCCGACGGCACTTCCTGCTCGGACGGCGACAGGTGCAACGGGGTGGAGACCTGCCAGGGCGGCGTCTGCCGCAGCCCCGGGGATCTGAACTGCTCCGACGGGGATCCCTGCACCAGCGACTCCTGTCACCCGGTCAACGGCTGCGTCAACACCCCGCTTCCCGACGGCACCTCCTGCGACGACAACAATGTCTGCAACGGGGTGGATGTCTGCCGGGGCGGCGTATGCGTCCCCGGCACCGGCCCGGACTGCGACGATGGCAACTCCTGCACCGACGACCAGTGCATACCCGGCACCGGCTGCGTAAACAACCCCTATCCGCGGGGCACCGCCTGCAACGACGGCAACGTGTGCACGATCAACGACTCCTGCGTAGGCGGTGTTTGCACCGGCCAGGCGGTCGACTGCGACGATCACAACCTGTGCACCCGCGACAGCTGCGACCCGGTGGAGGGCTGCGTGCACGAACAGCTCCCCGACGGTACCGGCTGCGGGGGGGGGATGTGCGGCCAGGCGGTATGCTCGCAGGGGGTGTGCCAGCCGGTGGACGGCTCCAGCTGCGAGGACTACGATCCCTGCACCGACGACTGGTGCGACCCGCAGCAGGGCTGCATGCACGATCCCCTGCCGGATGGTTACGAGTGCGGCAAGTGCTACATGTGCTTGGACGGTGACTGCATCAAGCTCGACGACTGCGGCGCTTCCGGCGGTGGTTGCAGCAGCGCCGGCGGCCCGGGGGAACTGCCCCTGCTGGCCGGGCTGCTCTTGCTGGTATTGGGTTTCATTAGACGACACAATTAGGGGGAAAAGGAGGTTAGGGTGACCTCCCGCTGGACTTTCTTGGCCTTGGTTATTGCGGCGACTCTGGCCGCCTGCAGCCCCGCAGACCCGGAGCTGGAATTCATCGGCTACCCGATCATCAACGGCACCCCGGACACCAGCCAGGAGCACATGGCGGTGGTAGGAGTGTTCTCCGACTTCGGCATGTGCACCGGGACGCTCATCCACCACCGGGTGGTTTTGACCGCGGCCCACTGCGTGGACGGGAGTTCGGCCGCGGACATGGTCGTGGCCTTCGGCGACAATATCAACTGGGGCGGCGGGGCCATTCGGGTCAGCGTAGCGGACAAGTGGCAACACCCCAGCTACAGCGGCTCGCAGAACACCAACGACATCGCCCTGCTGCGCTTGAGCGAATCTCCCCCGGTGGCAGTGGACTACATCCCCCACCTGCCGGAAAGCCTGCAGATAACCACCGCGGATATCGGCACGGTGGCCGAATACGTGGGCTTCGGCCAAACCTCGGGGAGTGGGGGGCAGTCGGGCATCAAGATGACCATGACCAACCAGATCGAGTGGGTGTGCTACAGCGCCAGCTGCTCCGGGTGGGACAACCCGGGCAAGATGAACACCTTCTGCGAGGACCAGTCGCCCAGCGGGGTGTGCTTCGGAGACAGCGGTGGGCCGGCCTTGATTACCCGCAGCGGCACCGATTACACGGCCGGTGTAGCCTCCTACGTAGGGGGCGACTGCCGGAGCTTTGGCTGCCATACCAAGGTGGACGAGTACGAGTACTACATTCAAGAATTCATCACCATGGCCAACGGCGCCGCCTGCGTTCACGACTCCGAGTGCGAATCGGGCATCTGCTCCGACCACGTGTGCTGCAACAGACGCTGCATCGAGGAGTGCATGGCATGCGACCTGCCCGGGAGCGAGGGCCAGTGCCTGCCGGCGCCCGACGGGTACTTCTGCCCGGATTTCAACAAGTGCGACGGGATGGAGGTCTGTCAGGGCGGCGTCTGCACCGAAAGCCCCGATCTCGACTGCGACGACAACCGGGTCTGCACCATCGACTCATGCGAGCCCTCCATCGGTTGCATCCACGAGCCGGTTCCTGACGGCACTTCCTGTTCGGACAACGACATCTGCAACGGCGTCGAGACTTGTCAGAGCGGGGTCTGCCGCGCCACCGGCGCCCTGGATTGTGACGACGGTGATCCCTGCACCTTCGACAGCTGCCACCCGGTCGACGGTTGCCAGCACACCCAGGCACCCGACGGCACCTCGTGCGGCGACAACAACGACTGCAACGGCACCGAGGTGTGCGTCTCGGGGGTGTGCCAGCCCGGTTCGGGGGCGGTTTGCGACGACGGCAACCCCTGCACCGACGACCAGTGCATCCCCGGCACCGGCTGCGTATATACCAGCTATCCCAACGGAACGCCCTGCGACGACGGAGACATTTGCACCACCGGCGAAACCTGCTCGTCCGGAGTTTGTACGGGCACCCGGGTCAGTTGCGACGATAACAACTCGTGCACCGAAGACAGCTGCGACCCGGTGGCCGGTTGCCTGCACACCGCAATGGCCGACGGGACCGCCTGCGGCGGCGGGATGTGCGGCCAGGCGGTGTGCATGGGTGGGCTGTGCCAGCCGGTGGATGGCGTCAGCTGCGAGGACTACGATCCCTGCACCAAAGACTGGTGCGATCCCCAACAGGGCTGTTTGCACGAAAGCCTGCCGGATGGCTACGAGTGCGGCAAGTGCTACATGTGCGTCGGCGGGCAGTGCATTAAGGTCACCGACTGCGGCGGCGATGGGGGCTGCGGGTGCGGGGTTGCGGGCCATGAGCTTCCGCTGTGGATGGGGCTCTGCGCGCTGGCGTTGCTGGTAGTCGGGCGCAGGAGGAGGTGAAGCCGATGAAGTGCCGATGGATTGTCCTGGTGCTTTCATTCGCATTAGCAGCTTGCGGCCCTCCCCCCGAGCAGGAACTGGTTTTCAACAACTATCCCATTCTAAACGGCACCCCGGACACCTCCCAGGCGCACATGGCGGTTGTGGCGGTGTATGACGACTACGCCATGTGCACCGGCACCTGGATCGGCTCCAACGTGGTGCTGACCGCCGGCCACTGCGTCTCGAGCCGCCCCATGCAGGTCGGCTTCGGTAACAACATGGGCTGGGGCAGCGGGATGGCCTGGCGCTCGGTCACCGAAAAAAGAGTTCACCCTCAGTACAGCGGCAGCTCCACTTCGATTGTCAACGACATTGCCATGGTAAGGTTCTCGGGCTCACCGCCGACCGGGGTGTCGCCTATACCGCACTTGCCGAGCAGCCTGAAGATAACCAGCGCCGACATAGGCACCATGCTGACTTACGTCGGCTTCGGGCAGACGTCGGTCAACGACGGCAACAGCGCCGGCACCAAGTACATGATGACCAACGATCTCAGATGGGTCTGCACCAGCATCAGCGGCTGCGGCTACCCGGCGGGATACAACACCATTTGCGAGGACCAGTCTCCCTCGGGGATCTGCTCGGGCGACAGCGGAGGTCCGGCCTTCATTATCCGCAACAACCGTGAGTACGTCGCCGGAGTGGCCTCCTACACCGGCCAGTACTGCGCCCAGTTCGGGTGCAGCACCAAGGTGGACGAGTACGACGTGGACTTCATCCGCGACTGGGTGGGGGGCGACCCGGGTGATTTCTGTTCCGGCGCCGCCCAGTGCGACTCGGGGTATTGCGTCGACGGAGTGTGCTGCACCACTCCGTGTAACGGCGTCTGTCAGGCCTGCGACCTGTCGGGCAACGGCACCTGCACCACGGTGCCCGATCATACCCCCTGCCCGGACAGCGACCTGTGCAACGGCGACGAGGTTTGCATCAGCGGCCAGTGCATTGGCGGACAACCGCTGAACTGCACCAACAACAACCCCTGCACCAACGACTACTGCGATCCCGCACAGGGATGCATTCACGATCCGGTCCTGGACGGCACTCCCTGCCCCAACGGCAATCCCTGCGACGGCGACGAAACCTGCCTGCGCGGCAACTGCGCGGTGGGCGATCCCAAGGACTGCGACGATCACAATCCGTGCACCCAGGATACCTGCGATCCGGCCTCCGGATGCCGCCATTCGATGCTGGAGGACGGGACCGGCTGCGGCGGGGGTTTGTGCGGCTCGGGTGTCTGTTCGATGGGCGAATGTGTGCTGACCGATCCGGATATTTGCGACGACGGGGATCCCTGCACCGAGGACTGGTGCGAACCCGAGAGCGGCTGCCTGCACGAGGCGCTGCCCGACGGCTACGAGTGCGGCAAGTGCATGATGTGTGTAGACTCGATTTGCGTGGACGTCGATGATTGCGGCGAACCCGGCTGCGGTTGTGGCTACGGAAGCGAACCCGGCCCCGCTGTGTGGATTTTGCTGGCGATGTTCTTCCTGGTTATTGGTCGCAGAAAATGAGCGTCCGCCGTACGATCCTGGCGTCGTTCATCCTGATGGCTTTCCTCCCGGGCTGTTCCCGCCCGGAAACCGGCGAATTCAAGGTAAAGGGCTGCCCGATCATCAACGGGATGCCCGACACCAACGTGGCCCACATGGCGGTAGTGGCCATATACAGCCCCAACTGGATGTGCTCGGGCACCCTGATTGCACCCCGGGTGATCCTGACCGCGGCCCACTGCGTCGAAGACCTGGAACCCGGCGTTTTCTTGGCGCTTTTCGGCAACAACGTGGACGGGGCCATCACCCGCACGGTTCTGGAGACGTGGGTGCATCCCGACTACCGGCCTATCTCTGGCCAGAATCCTCCGGCCAACGACATCGCCATGCTGCTGCTGTCCAACGCTGCTCCTCCCGGGGTGGAGCCCATTTCCTACCTGCCCCGCAGCCTGGAGATCACCAACGCGGACATCGGACGACCCCTGGAGTTCGTGGGTTTCGGTGAAACCGAGACGGGATCGACGGGCGAGAAGCTGACGGTGGCCAACGATCTGGGATACGTCTGCGTCCAGCCGGGCGGGTGCATGGTGGGCGGAGTGTACCGCGCGGCCGAGAACACCATCTGCCAGGACCAGGATCCCGGCGGCCCCTGCTCGGGAGACAGCGGGGGGCCGGCGTTCATCATCCGGGACCAGGTTGAGTACGTGGCCGGCGTGGCCTCCTACGGGACCGAGGACTGCCACTTCTTCGGCTGCGGCACCAAGGTGGACGAGTTCGTCGACCGCATCGAGGTATTCATACAGGGCCGGCTGGGCTCGGCCTGCCAGCAGGACCAGGAATGCCGTTCGGGCTTCTGCTCCGCAGGAGTGTGCTGCGATGTCGCCTGCAACGCGCCGTGTGAATCCTGCAGCCTGCCGGGCTTCGCGGGGAGCTGCCGGATCCTAGACGACGACACTCCCTGTCCCGACGCCGATCACTGCAACGGAGTCGAGACCTGCCAGGGGGGCGTCTGCGTTCCGGGGGAGCCGCTGGAGTGCGAAGACGGCGACCCCTGCACCGCCGACGCCTGTGAGGCCGCCAGCGGGTGCGTCTTCACCCAGGTGCCCGACGGCAGCCCCTGCGACAACGACAATCTGTGCGACGGGCGCGAGACCTGCATACAAGGAAACTGCCGCGAGGGAGAGCCCCCCGACTGCAACGACCAGAATCCCTGCACCGA
>Ga0180432_10008456_pt1 | contig 12800 bp, 14 predicted proteins | sample SS_ome_10_FD_132414 | JGI IMG/M metagenome (GOLD analysis project Ga0180432, IMG submission 132414) | Hypersaline lake sediment archaeal communities from the Salton Sea, California, USA - SS_1_MS_2 metaG | ecosystem: Environmental > Aquatic > Non-marine Saline and Alkaline > Hypersaline >...
CACCGGTTTCACGAGACCGGTTGATCAGCTTGTCGTCGACATCGGTGATGTTTTGAACGTAGAGAACTTTCCAGCCCTTGAATCTTTCCATGTACTTACGCAATGCGTCGAAGACGATGATCGGCCGTAGATTTCCAATATGCAGGTGATCGTAGACGGTGGGGCCGCAGACGTACATCCTCACGGTCTTACCATCTTGTGGCTCGAATGGATCTTCCCGGCGTGTGAGGGTGTTATAGAGTCTCATCGGTCGCCACCTCCTTTGCTCGGATTATAGGCAACGACGGGGATTGTGACCACGCGGAGGGTCCGACGGCAGCTGTTCTAGGAGCAGGCAGCACACGCTGGCCGTTGATCCTGAACCGGCAGAGCCGGATTGATCCTACCCGACGGAGGGGTCGATTCCTATGGGCGCGGCCTTGTCTTCCACAGTCGTTTGATCACACGCTTCCAGGAATCGGATAATCAGCCGATCGATATCTTGCATTCCCTGCTGGTTGATCAGCGACAAGTTGGCGACGGTCTCCTCCAGAGAACGCCCCACAACGCCCTGTGGTCGATTGACTCCATTCGCTCTGACAGCGAACAACGCCGCCAGATAGGCCTCATGGGCGGCTGTCCCTACTTTCAGTGCACAGGCGGGCTTGGCCCCATCGCAGATCATCCCCGCTGTGTTGGCCAGGATTGTCTCAATCGCTTGCGCTGCCTTGGGCAGCCCTCCACCCAAAAGGGAGGCCATTCCTGCCGCCGCTCCGGCCCCTGCAGCGACTGTACAGCCACAAACAGGAGACAGTCTCCCCAGCCTGGCCTTGATGAAGCTCGTGGTGAGATGGCTTATCAGAACCGCTTTGGCAATGTCCTTCCGCGTTTTGCCCAACTCCTCTCCGAGCAGGGCGACCGGAAGAATCGCCGTGATGCCGTGATTTCCACTTCCCGCACTGCTCATCACGGGAAGCTGTATTCCAGCCATCCTCGCGTCGCAAGCAGCATAGCAATAGCCCCGAATCCGATGGGCCAGATCGTTCTCCACCGCTCCCTGCGCGATTAGCCTTTGCAGTGCCTGCCCAAAAGCGAAATCAAGGGAACGTTCGCCATCCAAGCCCACTTCGGCGATCGCCCGGTTCATCTCGACGCCTCTCATGAGGTAGTCTACATCATCTGCGTCCATTGCCTCAGCCAACCCCCACAGGTCGGCATAGTGCATCTTACTGATTGCCTCTATCACGGAAGGTTCGTTGTTTGTATCCTCAGTTGCTTCAAGGCAGTAGATTTCGGTGCCGTTCTTGACGACCTTGGTAATCCGTGAATGGTCTCCCTCGATAATGACGGACGCCGTGTTCTGCAATGTGGCTACCGTAGCCGCCACGTAGACACCATGCTTGGCAGGGTCGGCAGTCACGTGAACTCGGTGGTTCTCGACGAGTTTAGCGGCTTGTTGCACGTCCTGCACTCGGCAGTCTTGGAGGACCTCAAGCCCGTATTCGGGACGGCCACAGTACACAGCCAGCGCTGCAGCCATGGCGATCCCTCGGATTCCCTCTACCCCACCGGGGAGGCTTGCCGCAAACCCATTCTTGTAGACACTGTGACTGACGATGATCTCGATACGGGAGATCTCCTCCCGTGTTGAAAGCTCATCACACGCCCGTGCAACTGCAAGTGCTATTGCACCAGGCTCCGTACAACCCAGTGCCGGGACTACCTCTTGCTTCAAGAACGCTTTCAGGTCAAACACGATTTTCCTTGGTCCACACTTTGCGTTGTCCGGATTATAGGGGACTTCCGATCCTACTACCATGAAGACGTACCGGCTGCTACACTGTGCTTATGTTTGGCGGACATATCGTGGCCGTTCTTGCCGTTTCGGCTGCGCCGATTGCCGAGCTGCGTGGCGGGCTGCCGCTTGCAATCAGCTACGGGTTCTCCCCTGTGGCGGCGTTCTTTCTCGCGATCGCGGGAAACCTCCTGCCCGTGCTTCCGATTCTGCTTGGTCTGGGTTGGGGTGAGCGGTTTCTCCGCCGATGGTCTCTTCTGGAACGCCTCCTCGGTTGGGTGCTCGCCCGCACGCGGCGAAAAGGTCGACTCATCGAGCGATACGGCGCGATTGGGTTGGTACTGCTTGTGGCGATCCCGCTTCCGGTCACCGGCGCCTGGACCGGTGCAATCGCCGCGTTTCTGTTCGGAATCCCTCCAAGGCGTGCCTTTCCGTTGATCACCGTGGGAGTGCTGATTGCTGGGGTCGTCGTGCTGGCGCTCACACTGAGCGGGATCCATTTGTTCACCGCGGAGTGAAGGTGTCCCCCCTAGCGGCGGTTGGCGCTCACGACGTAGCGGGCGAGGAAGGGAAGCAGAATGGCGGCAATCCCAACGAGCGACAGGGCGATCGCCCAAAAACGCAAGACTGACATATCGGCAACGCCTGTAGCAAAACGCATCGCTTCGGCCATGTAGGTGAGGGGAAGGGCCCTGCTGATCGCGCGCAGGAATCCTGGCATGAATTCGATCGGGAAGTAGATTCCGGAGAGAAACATCATTACCATCGATAGAGCACTGGCGATGTTGCCCGCGCTGGAGGGTCGCCGGACCACCATGGCGATCAGCGTGCCGAATCCCATCATTCCCAACGTGGCGCAGGCAACAAAGATCGTGTAACGGAACCAATCGATAGAGAACGTAAGTCCGAACACCCCGATGCTGACAAACAGAGTGATCAACGTCGAAACATACACGACGGCCAGACGGACGGTGATCACGGCAGAAAGCAGCGCCAAAGGCGGCATCGGGGTCACGATCATCCGATCGAGGATCTTGCGTTCTTTCATCGCGGTGATGTGCCCGGAGACAGCAAACAACCCCGCGGACAGGATGGAGAAGGCGATGATTCCCGGTACCATCACGTTGAACCAATCCGTCGCCGCCTCGGTGCCGACGTGAATCTTCTCCACATCCAGAATCGGGGAGAGCCCCTGGTGGCGAAGATTGAAGTCGGCCGACACACCCTGCGCGATCTGTTCGAACGCGTAGTTCTCCTGCACTCTGCTCGGATCGTAGACGAATTGAAGACGCTCGCCATTCCAGATCAAGCCAAAATCCACCTTGCGTTTGGATACTGCCTCTTTGAGCGCTTCGGTTGTCTCATAGCGCGTGATCTCTCTTAAGCCCGTTTCGGTCAACACCTTCTCCAACGCGGCGGTGTCCGCATCAGGAGCAACGATCACTCCCAGGCTTGCCTGTTCTTCCTCCCCCATGCCGCCCATGAGAAATCCGAAGATGAGGATGAAGATCAAAGGGAACAGGAAGGTGAAAAACAGGGTGGCCTTGTCCCGTACCAAGACCCTCAATTCAGCGCTAAGCAGCGCTCGAAAGGCGTTCATCGTTCCACGTCCCAGCGGAGTTTTCGTGAAGCCATCCCGATCGACAGCGCGATCCAGGCAAGTGGGACTCCAATGACAAGCGGGGTGGAGAAGATTCCGGCCTCCACACCCAGGCTCGTTCGCAACCCTTCCGCCAGGTAGCTGACCGGGTTGGCGTAGACGATCGCCTTGAGGAAGAGGGGGAGTCCGGCCACCGGGAAGAACAGACCGCTCAAAAACATCATCGGCATGTTGAGGACGTTGGCGATCGCCATTCCGGAGTTGGCTGTCTTGGCAATCGAGGCGATCAGAAAGCCGAACGCCATAAACGTGATCTGTGCCAGCAGAAGGAAAAGGACCGGTTGGATTGCCACGAAGGAAACCGACGCACCGAATCCGTACTTGCCGAGCAGGATCAACAAGACACACTGAATGAGTCCCACGACGATGTGCCCGATGGAGAGGCCGGCCAAGTAACGGGGCACCGAAAGAGGAGTGACCCAGTAGCGCCGCAGGATCTTCTGGTCCCGTGAAAACAGGATCGCTCCCGGAATCCCGAACAACCCACTGGTGAAGAATCCCATCAGGATGATGCCGGGAAGGAGGAAATCCACGTAGCGGACCTCCGAGGCTTCTCCAACCCACACCGTTTCAGTCGGCACGGCCGCCTCCTCGTCGAAACGCCCGGTTCGCTTGAGAATTTCGCGATCGACACCGGCGAGAATCTGTTCAATGATCCCTGCCGCCATCTCCGAGGACGGATTCCCCTCGCTGTAGTGGATGGACAGAGCCCCCTGTGGAGCTTCGCTTGCGGAAGAGAGGGAATCAGCGGAAAAACCTGTCGGTGCGAACCCTTGTTCAATCCGTCGGCTGAAGCCCTTGGGGATCACGATCACCGCGGCACGTTGTCCGCGTCGAAGCGCCTCCTGTTCGCGGGCCACGAACGCCTTCAAATCCTCTCCGCCTTCCGGCTGGAACAGCGTAAACAGCGGCTCTTTTCCTTCAATCTGTGGAGTGCCTAGCTTCTCGAACAGCTCCTCTATCATCGCGCCAAACTCCCCCGCGACCGTCGATTCGGTGTCGAGGTTGACCAGACCGATCGAGAAGTTGATCTCCCCTTCTTGGCCGATGCGACTGAAGATCAGCGTGAGGATGGTGAAGATGAAGATGGGAAAGATGATCACCCAGAACAGCGTGATTCGTTCGCGAAACGCGGTGAACAGATGCGTCCTTGCGACAAGGAGGATTCCGATCACTCCCGCAGCCTCCTCCCGGTGAGCGACAGGAAGACATCCTCCAGGTTCGGCTGGCGGACGGTCATGTTCTTGAGCGGTACCTGACGTTCTCGGGACCAGGAAAGAAGTTCCTCCATCGTGCGAACGAGGTCTTCGGTTTCCAGGGTGACGATCTCACCGTCGGTCCGTGCTGTTTTGGCGTAGCCCTCAAGCTGTGCGATGTGATCGCCCTCCAGTGCCGGGGCGGAAAACTCGATGATCGTCTCCTGGCCCAGGTCGGCGGCGAGTTCCCGCGGTGAACCCTCGGCGATGATCGTTCCGTGATCCATGATGCACACGTAATCGGAGAGTGCCTCCGCTTCCTCCATGTAGTGGGTGGTGAGGATGGTTGTTTTGCCCTGTCCTTTTGGATCCGTCACGATTGTCCACATGTTGCGACGGGCCTGAGGATCAAGGCCGGTGGTCGGCTCGTCGAGGAAGATCAATTCGGGATCATTGACCAAGGCGACGCCGACGGCCAGCCGCTGCCTCTGACCGCCGGAGAGCGTTTTGATCATCGCGTTGGCCTTGTCCTTGAGCGCAACTCTGGAAAGGACTTCGTCGATCGGCAACGCCTTGGGAAAGAAAGCCGCAAACAGCTGCACCACTTCTCTGACTCTCAAGTACGGCTCGAAGTTTCCGTCCTGGAGGAGCACACCCATCCGCTCCTTGGTGGCGCGATCGACCCGCTTCAGCCGTGCCCCGAACACTTCGATCGAGCCGGCGTCCGGCTCGCGGATCCCCTCGAGGATCTCCAGGGTCGTTGTCTTGCCGGCGCCGTTCGGGCCGAGGATGGTGAACACACTCGCCCGAGGTACCGTAAACGAAATTCCATCGACAGCGTGGACCTCGCCGTAATACTTCTTGAGATTGGACACCCGCATCAACGTTCCGTTTGTTCCGGTCATTTTGTCTCCCCTGTCAAGCGTTCTCGAAATCATACTTTGTGAGTCCACGAGTGGCAAAATCGCAGTTTGCTACAGCATACGTGCTTCCCAAAGAAGAAATGTCCGTGGACAGGGAAGAAGTGTTCGGTGATAGAGGAACTCTCGTCAAGCTGGCAGAATAGCTTTCAACGGACGGTGTGCTGTGTGATCGTATTCTTGTACCAATCGAAACTTGCCTTTGGGACGCGCTTTCCAGTCTCAAAATCTACGTAGATCAGGCCGAACCGCTTCTGCAGGCCGTAGGACCACTCGAAGTTGTCGATGAGCGACCAGACGAAGTAGCCGCGGAGGGGAATCCCGTCGTCGACGATTCGCGCGACCTGTACGAGGTAGCGGCGGAGGTACGAGACGCGCTCGTGGTCCTGCACGCAACCTTCGCCGTCGAGGGAATCCGGATACGCAGCACCGTTCTCCGTGATGTAGTAGGCTGAGAATGGATACTCCGCCCCGAGACGACCGAACACCTCGAACAGGCCCTCGGGGTAGATCTCCCATCCCATGTTGGTTACCTCGTCGCTGGGATGGACCGTTCGTGGCGCGCTCTCCCCGTCCGGCACTGCGTCGCTACGAGCCACGGACGTGTGTAGTAGTTGACACCGAGGAAGTCGATCGGAGCTAGGAGACACCAAGAATGAAGACTTGACCCCGCAATCTGCACAAACCCAAAACTGAGACGTGGAAATTCGAAGGGGGTAGCCCTTATTTCAGGCTGCCCCTTGAGGGATTATGGTATGTGTCCCCCGATTCCACATCGCCATGTAGGCAACATACTCGGATTCCTTCTTCCGATCGTGATGGCTTCCGTTCTTTCCGTAGCTCTTCCCGAGATTGAAGGGTGGGTCGAGAAACACGATGTCTGCGCACTCGTCGCGCAGCGACGTGAGGCAGTTGAGGGCATCATCGTGAACGATCTCACCTTTCGGATGCCTGTAAATCTGGCCCTTGTAGGTGCTCTTCCACCAGCGGCGCCGCGACTGCTCCAAAGGAACTGGCGGCACGCTTGCCCTAGTCTTCTCACCGGTTTGGGTCGTCATCTTCTCACGTGTACCTCTCGTACTGGCTCGTTGCTGCGTCTGTCTGCCTACATTCTCGTAATTTCCCAGAGGATACACAACTAGCCATATCCCAGGCAACTCTGCTCGTGGCGAGGTCCGGGGACATAGCACGACACCTGCTGCCTCAATCGCTCCAGCTTCAGCTCGTCCCACGAAGGACCTGTCGACGCAGAAAATCCGACCCCGAGGAAGAGCAGCTGCTCTGGCAACTGCAGTTCGCGCAGTTGCTTGGAAGAAGCGCTGGAACCGCTTCTTCTGGTCCGATCCCTAGTAGCTTGCGAGGCTCCGGGATCAGATGCTGTATTGAATGTCAACCCTCCTTTGCGTCCGGATCGCGGTACGATTCACCACTCTTGTAGATAGCATGGGCGATGAGTAGCAGCTTCCTCGCTGCGGCGATCCGTGCGACCTTGTCCGGTTTGTCTTGCTCCTTCAGTCTTCGGTAGATCGATCGGATGCTCGGGTTGTAGCGTGCGGCGGACAGCGTCGCTTCGAACAACCGTTTACGTACGTCACGGTTCCCACGCTTGCTGATCCGCGACTTACCGTGCACCGATGTCCCTGACTGGAACTGGATCGGATCGAACCCCGCCAGCGCTACGATCTGGCTCCGATTGGAGTCTGGGTACTTGCGGAACAGCGCGAGCAGCGTCAGCCCGGTGATTGGCCCAACACCGGGCATCGACAGGAGAGCTGACAGTCTCTGGGGGGGCAGTGGTCAGGTCTTCACTTTTGGTGTTTTCGAGAACTTGAATACGCGACTGCCTGACGTGTTGGCCTCGGACCCGGCTTGCCCAATCCGCACGTTCTTAATAGCATCTCAAGAATAGGAGGGCACTCATGAAACCGGTACTGATTGCATACGCCACAAGCTACGGCTCGACACGAGAGGTTGCGGAGGCGGTGGCCGAAGCACTGAAGGAGCGTGGGTTCGACACGACTGTGCTCGCGGCTCGCGATGTGGATTCGGTGGAGGGCTACTCGGCCGTTGTGCTCGGTGGTGCGCTCTACTTCTTCCGGTTACACAAGCACGCTCGCCGGTTCTTGTCCCGGCATCGCGACTCACTGAAGCGAATGCCGGTCGCCGTGTTCGGAATGGGGCCGTTCAATGACACGGAGGAGGAGTTCACAGGCGCACGCAAGCACCTGGATCGCTCCCTCGGCAAACACACGTGGCTGTCGCCTGTGTCTGTCGAGGTGTTCGGCGGTCGGTTCGATCCCACCGGGCTACGATTCCCGCACAAGAACCCGGCGATGAAGAAGATCCCGCCGGCTGACATCCGCGATTGGGACGCCATCCGTGCCTGGGCCGAAACGCTGCCTCAAGCACTTGGGTTCAAGCGCTCGGAAGTAGAGGCCTAAGACAAGACTGCGTGACCACAAAAGTTCTCTATCTATCTGCGTTCGTCTTCGCTGGATTCACGTTATCATAGATAAGCTGTTAGATCTAACGCAGGACAGGGAGACACAGGGTGAATGAGATCGACCGCAAGGCACGAGCTTTCGAATACAAGGAAACGCCCCGGCCTGCCGGCCTCTACGTGGTGCGAAACACGAAGACGGGCACGTCGCTGTTCGGGTCGGCGACTGATCTTCCCGGCATGCTGAACCGCCAGAAATTTCAGCTTGAGATGGGCTCGCACCCGGACAGGGAATTGCAGGCAGACTGGGACGAGTTGGGGCCGGATGCGTTCGAGTTTCAGGTCCTCGATCAACTCGACATGCAAGGCGACGCGAATACCGACCGAACAGCAGATCTGCAAGTCCTCAAAGCGTTGTGGCTCGAGAAATTCACGAACTCCGGCGTGCCCCTGTACAAGAGGTCGCTGCGCGCTCCGTGATTGGCTACGGCTTCGCAGTCACAAACCGCTTGCCGTCTTTTGCACACAGGATCTGCGCCACTTCGCGGCCGGCGATCGCGGCACCGGGTAGACCACCGGGGGGTACGGTCCACATGCTCGCGATGTAGAGGTTGTCGAGCCCCGGAATTGTCTTCCGGACGTACCTGTAGCGGCGCTGGAAGTCGCTGGAGAGCATCCAGGTCATGAACGACCCCTTCCAGTTCGCGGTGTAGCGCTCGAAGGTCAACGGTGTGGCCACGTCCGTTACTTCGATGGCGTCCTTGAACCCGGGGTAGCGGGCATCGATCGCATCGGCGCAAGCAGCGGCGATCTTCTCCTTTTCCGCCGCGTAGGCGTCTCGGTCGTCGCGAAGCCGGTCCCAGTAGTCCCAATCGGCCGTCAGTAGCGACGTCACCACCGAGCAGCCCTCTGGTGCGAGCGATGGGTCGAAGCCGTAGCTCTTGACATTCATCCACTCGACATCGGTTCCCGCGAGTTGCAGTGGATGTTCGAGTTCGAACGCCTCCCCGAGGCACTCGTCCAATTCGTGTATTACCCGTTTCACGCCGAAACTCACCTGAATGCACGACGGGTAGAGCTTGCCTGTTTCCATCAGCACGCGGTGCGTTTCGTCTTGTCTGCTGCCGTCCAACAGCGAGTGGATCGTGGCTCGGAGATCCGCCGCGGACACTACGTAATCGGCATCAATCTGTGTTCCGTCTTCGAGTTCGATGCCTACGGCCTTGCCGCTCTCCTCCAGGATGCGAGTGACACGCGCCCCGTAGCGGATCTCTCCTCCAAGCGACGTGTAGCGCTGCTCGATCGCCCGAGCGAACTCCAGCGATCCGCCGGCGGGGAAGCCAGCCGCTCGTTGCGCCATCGGCGCCAGCGTCATTACCAGGCCGATCAGCGGCGTGTCGCTGCCGATGGAGTTCCTCATCCCCGCCGCCAGAAGCGGATCTCGGAAGCGTTCGGCAAACTTGCCCATCGGCGTCGAACTGAGAGACTTCAACGCCCTCAGGTGTCGGCGCATACGAAAGAGGAGCCTTAAGCCGTCGAGCGGCGACATCAGCTCTCGCGGCTTCCCGATCGGCATTCCGAACGAGGCGAACTTCCGGATCCATCTGCAGAGCTGCTCGATCGGCCCGGCGTCGGCCGGCGACAGCTCTTTCATGTGCGCTTCGAGCCGATCCGGGTCGGCGTACAGGGAGAAGGCCCGGCCATCGGCTCCGACCATCCGCCAGAAGACGTCGTGGTCGTACATTCTGTGTCCCTGGACCGCGCCCAGCTCCTCCCACAGCGTGTAGAGGGAGTCTCCCGGCGCCGAACCGGTGAGCCAGTGGATGCATCCATCAATAGTGTAGCCCTGGCGGGTCCACGCCGTGCAGAGCCCGCCGGGCAGATTGTGTGACTCGAAGATCCTTGTCCGATAGCCGTTCATCCGGCCGTAGCATCCCGCCGAAAGGCCGGAGACTCCGGCCCCGATGATCGCAATCGTTTTCTCGCTCATTGCCCACTCCTTCGCTGTGTTATGGCGTCGACACTTCGCGCGGCGTTTTATCTAAAGACTATTCTAGCCAATTTGCTTTCAGTTTCCGAAGTTCTTCGGACGCTCGATCAAGGGAGCCGAACTCTTCGACGGTCTGCTTCCCAACCGACCGCCCGTCGCCGATCCCGAGCATCACCAGCAGCTCGCGGCTCTCGCCCGGTCGCAGCGTCAGGCCGGCATGCGGGCTGCCGCGGGCGTTGTCGCCGTAGGCGTCGCTACCCGTGCATTGGCCCTGTTCGACGACGAGAGGATTGTGGTACCCCCGGTACGGGCCGAGGAACGCCTCGCGGCTCGTGTCGTACCCGGCGAGCTCGGCCCTGACAAGCGCTATCCACTCGTGGCGCGCGGTGTCGTGGACGAGGAATCCTCCCGACTCCGGCGTCAGGTTGTCCTGGATGGCGACGCGGAGGAGCCCGTCCCGGGTCAGTCCGCCGCGGACGATGAACAGCGAGTACTGGGGGTTCCCCCGATCCCGGTACGGGTTCCACTGGTTGGTGAACTCGCAGAACGAGACCTGCCGCTGCCGGGTCGCTCCCCCCGGCAAGCTGGGGGGTGTCCAGCGGAGGCTTTCTGTGAAAGCATGGCACCGCCAAAAAGCGAACTGCCCTGGCATCCCAGGGCCCTTTGCTCTATCTTGCAGCGTGAAAGCCTGAAACTAGAACAGGAATTTAACCCCAAAATCGAGGAATTCGATGCCGTCGGCCATCAGGCCGGCGTGGAAGATGAGCGTGGTATTGGAACCGATGCCGATGTCAAGCCCGATCACGGTTTCCGCCCAGTCCATGAATGCACCGGTTTGGTCCGTATCAAACCAATTGTAGATCCACGCATCGAACAGGCCGCCACAGCAGGAATCCCCGTCGATCTCCAGTGCGATGTATTCGTCGAATTCATCGTCCCAGATGCACCAGAAAAGGTCACTGGTATAATCGTCGACGATTTCACCCCACGGCGTGAAACCCCACCACAAACTGCGGTACGGATCGAGGTAGTCGTACCACGGACCATCAGCGAAGCGATGCCCGGCCTTGAACAATACGCCTTGGCTCATGTCGTACTCGATCGTGATCGCTTCTAGGTCGATGCCGTTTACTGCCGTTCCCTGCTGGTCAAGCGCCAGGTACGGCGTGAAGCAGAGACAGTCGCCAACGATCAGATCGAATGCCCAGTCCAACTCCTTTGACTTCACCTCAAAACCGACCTCGAGATAACCAAGATCGAGCCACGAAAGCCCAAGGCACACCTGCTCCACCCCGAAAACCACGTAGTTGAACCCCTCGTCGCAGTCAAAGTCGATGGTCGTGGTGAGATTCTCCAGGCAGGCGAACGGTGCCTGCAAGATGACGTTGATACCGCTCCAACACAGGCAACAGCCGGTTTGGTCCGGCAGGAGGCGCCAATCTCCGTGCCACCAATAGTTCTGACCATACCAATCGCAGGCCGGATAAGGACCCATTATGGCAAGCAACGCGCTGTAGCCCTCGTGGGCGATGAGATAATTAGTTTCCGGCATGTTAAACTGCGCTTGTACCCAAAGCGAACAGTCAGCGAAAATTCCCCAGCCACCGACAAGTAACCCGGACGCAAAGACATCGCTCCAGCCGGCAGTCCAGGTCCCTGGGGACAGCACCGGCACTGCGTAAGCCTCCACCCCGGAGATCGAGAGACGCACGCTTCCCGCTACCATCTCTAGGAAGGCTTCGACCTGGCCCGGCGTTGGGTCAAAGACACCCACGCCGTAGAGATTGAAAGCCCCCACACTACCCGCTGCGTCAAATGAAAGGAACTCAAAATCCCCCAACAAGAAGTAAACCATCGCCCCGAGCGTCCAGCCGCAGGTGGTGTAATCGATCTCAAGATGCGAGTCGAAGTCCAGATTACCCAGCGGTTGGAAATCCCAGAATCTCCCGAATACAGACAACGAACCGGATAGTGGGCCAGCGAACGCGGCCACCCCCAGCCCCACGACCAACAGACAGCCCACAGCCCATACCCTAGCCCTCACGCCGCACCCCCTAGAAAATCCTCCTCTGTCTTTACCTCCCCCAAAACCTTTTCGCGCAAAACTCAAACTGCATTCTAGCATTCCTTATCCGCACAATCAAGGGTAACAGTGCGGAAAAATGATAAACTCTGTTAGCCGCAAGAAAAAACCACGTCTCCACGGACGGCCCATATCTCAACAGACAAGCTACTAGAAAACGCAGTGCGCCTTTCTCGTTACTTACCGGTGTTAAGCATCTTCTCTTAGGATCTATTATCTATTCCCCCTGCTGCACTTATGAAATTGTCTCATCAGGTATACATCAGCGCTTTCAGCTTGAGCGCCTCGCGCTTCTTGTCGATGTGCTTGATCATCATGCGGGCAGCCTTGATCGGTTCGGGCCCGAAGGTAAACTTGTCGTCGAAGATCTGTTCCAGCTACTCGGTTACGTACTTGGTGAGTTCTTCGGAGCCCTCTTCACAAGCTCGACGACGGTCGGGACTCGAAGTTTCCCCGGACTGCTTCCTGGAGAATCATTTTGTCCAAGGTCAGATCAGAGACAGCTCTGCGCAGTCGAACGTTCTCCTACTCCAGCTCCTTGAGTCGCTTCACCTGAGTGAGCCTCATCCACTGAGCCAACGGTACTACTGCCTCACGGAGCTTGGCGATGATTTCCTCAGGTCGATACCGCTTCCTTGACGTCGTCTTCCTCCTTCCATCGGTTGAAATATTATCGTTGCACTTGGACCGATTTCAGGAGGGGCACATCAGGCCGAAAGGGTCGACTTGCTTTTAGC
>Ga0180432_10008457_pt1 | contig 12799 bp, 10 predicted proteins | sample SS_ome_10_FD_132414 | JGI IMG/M metagenome (GOLD analysis project Ga0180432, IMG submission 132414) | Hypersaline lake sediment archaeal communities from the Salton Sea, California, USA - SS_1_MS_2 metaG | ecosystem: Environmental > Aquatic > Non-marine Saline and Alkaline > Hypersaline >...
CCTGAAAATTACTGTATCCTGGCTCTGCTGCCCTCCTACCTGGAGAGGGAAGGCTCCTCCCTGGTCTACATGATGGACCGGCTGATCGGAATGTCGGGACATCCTGAAAGCGGGTTCTACCTGGATCAACTGGGGGAACTCTCCCGCATGCTCGGCCGCCGCAACCGGGACGGGCATCCCACCCTGTTGCTGGGGGTGAGCTTCGCCCTGCTGGATCTGGCCGAGCAATACCCCATGGAACTGGGCGACCACATCATCGTGATGGAGACCGGCGGGTTGAAAGGAAGGCGCAGAGAGATGATCCGCAGCGAGCTGCACAAGCTGCTCTGTGCTGCCTTCGGTACCCGGTCCATCCACTCCGAGTACGGGATGACCGAACTGCTCTCCCAGGCTTACTCCAACGGGGCAGGTCTCTTCCGCTGCCCTCCCTGGATGCGCGTCCTGATCCGGGATACCAACGATCCGCTGACCATCCTGAACGCTGGTGGAGCCACAGGCGGGAGGCTTGAAGGCTATGAACCCGGGGCGGCTCCAGGTACTTCCCATATCGCCGGCGGTATCAACATCATCGACCTGGCCAACCTCTACAGCTGCTCCTTCCTAGCCACGGGCGACCTGGGGGTGCTTTACCCCGACGGCTCCTTCGAGGTCCGCGGCCGGTTCGACAACGCCGATATCCGGGGGTGCAATCTGATGGTTTGACGAATGGAACACCGGGGAGTCCCGATCCGACCGGCCGAAGTCCCGATATCAATCTTCCCTGAAGGATTAATGGTCCTGATCTCCGTTTTCTTGCCCAGCCCGACCTCGATGATCTTCCTGAAATGTGATCACTCCACCCCCGGAATGAAGGCGTTCTCGATGTGCTCGATCTCAGCACGGCCTGCCGAGTAGATCACGGCGATCACATCGAAGCGGGTGGGCATGTGGATATGGTGGAGCCAGATGAAAGCTTCTGCAGCAAGGATGATGTTCCGCTGTTTGGACCCGTTGACCACTTCAGAAGGATCATTAACTGCATTTTCCAGGCGCGATTTGACCTCCACGATCACCAGCTCGCCCCGGTGAATGGCCACCAGGTCCAGCTCTTTCCGGCCCCACCTCCAGTTGGTCTTCCAGATATGATATCCAAGGGAACGAAGGTAACGGGCGGCCAGCTGTTCGGCACTGCGCCCGAACTGACAATGGTTCATTCCGGTCCGGTCTTTCTGATAGATTTCGCACTACTTGATGTGTTTTTGCGGGGACTTATCAGCCTCTGCATCATAAAAATTTACAACAACCCCATTCGGCACCTGCACGGGATAACCATTTGGTTACCTGGCGACATGCGTGAAAAGGTACCTGTACAAAATACCCGGCATGAAGATTATCATTATCTTTGCCCCTCTTTCAGTAAGCACCATGTCCAAAAAAAAATTCAAACGCTACCTGGTCACTTCGGCGCTCCCCTATGCCAACGGGCCGCTCCACCTGGGCCATCTTGCCGGGGTTTATGTTCCTTCCGATATCTATGTCCGTTACCTGCGTCAGCGTGGCCTGGATGTGATCTCAGTATGCGGATCCGATGAACACGGTGTCCCTATCACCCTGAAAGCCCGTAACGAAGGGACCACCCCACAGGAGGTCGTAGACCGATACCATGCATTGAACAAGAAGGCTTTCGAGGATTTCGGCATCACCTTCGACATCTATTCCCGCACCTCCAACCAGGTCCACTACGAAACCGCCTCGGAATTCTTCAAAACACTCTATGAAAAAGGGTCTTTTGAAGAAAAGACCAATGAACAATATTACGATGAGGAGGCCGGAACCTTCCTGGCCGACAGGTACATTACCGGAACCTGTCCACACTGCTGTAACCCGGGCGCCTACGGAGACCAGTGCGAGCAGTGTGGCACCTCGCTCAGCCCCAACGACCTCATCAACCCGGTATCGACCATCAGCGGCAGCAAGCCGGTGCTTAAGGAGACCAGGCACTGGTACCTCCCGCTGGACAGGCATGAAGAGTGGCTGAAGCAGTGGATCCTCAACGAGCACAGGGAGTGGAAACCCAATGTATACGGCCAGTGCAAGTCATGGCTCGACCAGGGGTTGCAGCCAAGGGCCGTGAGCCGTGACCTTGACTGGGGCGTGCCGGTGCCGGTGGAGGGAGCCGAAGGCAAGGTGATTTATGTGTGGTTCGATGCACCTATCGGCTACATTTCGGCCACCAGGGAACTGACCCCCGAATGGGAAAAGTACTGGAAGGACGATGAGACGCGTATGATCCATTTCATCGGTAAAGACAACATCGTCTTTCATTGCATCATCTTCCCCACCATGCTCAGGGAGGAGGGCAGTTTTATCCTGCCGGACAATGTTCCGGCCAACGAATTCCTGAACCTGGAAGGGGATAAGATCTCCACCTCCCGCAACTGGGCGGTATGGTTGCATGAATACCTGGAGGATTTCCCTGGAAAACAGGACGTCCTGCGGTACGTTCTCTGTGCCAATGCTCCGGAGAACAAGGACAACGATTTTACCTGGAAGGATTTCCAGAACCGCAACAACAACGAACTGGTGGCCATCCTGGGCAACTTCGTCAACCGGGCCGCAGTGCTAACGCATAAATATTTCGACGGCAAAGTGCCGGAATTGGTCCATCTGGAGGATCGGGACAGGGCGGTGATAGATGAGATCGGAACTATCGCCGGTACCGTGGAGCAGAGCCTGGAGAATTTCAGGTTCCGCGAGGCGATCAAGAATGCCATGGACCTGGCAAGATTGGGAAACAAGTACCTGGCCGATACGGAACCCTGGAAGATCATAAAGACCGATCCGGAAAGGGTGAAGACCATATTGAATATTGCCCTGCAGATCACCGCTAACCTGACCCTGCTGCTGGACCCCTTCCTCCCCTATTCCATGCAGAAGCTGCGGGAGTTTATCCGGTTCGGTGAAACTTCCTGGGACCGGCTCGGGTCCGACAACCTGCTTCAGTCCGGACACGAGATCGGCCAGGCCTCCCTGTTGTTCGAAAAGATCGAAGATGATCAGGTACAGGCACAGCTGGATAAGCTGATGAGAAGCAGGAAAAAAGAGGCGCCGGAAGTCGATATGCCTCCCCTGAAGGGAGAGATCACCTTTGAGGATTTTGCGCGGATGGACCTCCGCACCGGTACCATCCTGGAAGCGGTGAAGGTCCCCAAGACCAAAAAACTGGTCAAACTGACGGTGGACATGGGCTTCGAAAGGCGGACCATTGTCTCCGGCATTGCAGAATACTACGATCCGGCAATCCTTCCGGGGAAAAAGGTATGTGTGCTGGCCAACCTGGCACCCAGGAACCTGAAAGGCATTGATTCTAAGGGGATGGTTCTGCTGTCTGAGAATCCCGATGGCTCTCTCCATTTCGTTGAACCGGCTGCCGGGGCGGTGAATGGCTCCGGGATCAACTGAAGGATGAGTCTATTTTGACAACAGCCATGCCGATTCGAGTCCCGGGGTGGTCTTGATACGCGCCAGTCCTTCCAGGGCATCCTTCCTGGAGGCATAGGAAGCTACGCTTACGCGGTATAGGCGGTTGGAGGTGACCATCACTTCCGAGGGAAACCCCCTTGCCCGCAGCCGGTCCTGCAGGTCACTGGCATTGGCCAGGTTCTCGAAACTCCCGGCTATGACATAGTACCTGGCCTCCCCAACGGTAACCTCCTCTCCGTTTTCCTCCTCCTGACCAGTACCGGGAGTCACGGCTGACTCTTCGACAACGGCATCTGTACTCTGCCGGGATTCGGAACCGACAGATTCACCGCCATCAGCGGGCTCTCCCGCATGCTCTCCCTGCTCGGGGACAGGTGTTGGTTCCCCGACAACTTTATTTTTCAGTTCAATACTGTCACTGCCCCGGAAGGAATCCTCCGGTATCATGATCAGGGCAACAAGGATCACGATCAGGGAGACTGCAACGATCCAGATCACCCTCCAGGGGTTTACGCGACGTCTCTTTTTTTCCGGGGCGGCCAGCCTGGTAAGGGGAACGCTGCCGGTGGATGCTTCACTCCTGGCCGTGGGACCGGCCTCGTATCCGGGAAGCACCTCCTCTGCGGAAGGTTCCTCCTCCAGTTCCAGCAGGTCCATCGGCTCGAGCCCGAACTGATCGGGTTCCAGGGTCCAGTCCGGATCGGTCCTGAACCGGATCCTTCCCTCATCGTCCCTGGTAAAAGTCCCGGCCCCGGGAAGCGTGTATGGCTCTCCCTTATCCAGGGAAAACCTGATGGCATCAACCAGTTCCAGGACGCGCTGACGGGCCTCCTCCAGGTCGATGTGCTCACCCTCCGCAAGCAGTTCGGCGAGTAAGCCGTCATCCTTGCTGAAACCCGCATCAAATCGTACCGTTTTCCCGGGTGGTGCGACATGGCCCCCTGAAGGCGGTATCCCCTCCCCTCTCTCAACCAGTTCAAGGTTTCCAAATCCGGGAAGGATCACGCGGTTTCCCTTTTCCAGGAGCTTTCTGATATAATTTCCAATGATCGCCATACTTTCAATTGCTTGCTAAAATTAATCCAAGCAAGCACGATTTCAAAACGATTTTATCAACCCGTCTTTTTTTAATTATCTTCGTAAGCTGTTCCTTACCGGTCAGATATGAAAAAGATCCAGATGGTAGACCTTTACGGTCAGTACCTCAACATCAAATCCGAAATTGATGAAGCTATCCGGAAGGTGATCGAGTCGACCGCCTTTATCCGGGGTGGGGAGGTAGGTCAGTTCGAAAAGGAGCTGGCAGATTATTTGGGCACTTCCCATGCCGTTGCATGCGGAAACGGGACCGATGCCCTTCAGATTGCAATGATGGCCCTGGAAATGCGTCCCGGCGATGAGGTGATCACCACACCCTTCACCTTCATCGCCACCGTCGAGGTGATCAGACTCCTGGGAATGAGGCCGATCCTGGTGGATGTGGAGCCAGACAGCTTCAACATGGATCCCCGTCAGCTCGAGCGGGTGATCACCGCACGTACCCGTGCCGTTGTTCCGGTCCACCTGTTCGGCCAATGCGCCGGCATGAAGGAGATCCTGGATGTTGCCGGCCGCCATGGATTATTTGTTATCGAGGACAATGCACAGGCACTGGGTGCCGACTACACTTTCAGCGACGGAACATCGAAAAAGGCCGGAACCATCGGTCATATAGGCACCACCTCCTTCTTCCCCTCCAAGAACCTGGGGGCCTTTGGTGACGGGGGGGCGCTTTTCACGGGGGATGACGGTCTTGCCGAACGGCTCCGTTCCATTGTAAACCATGGCATGAAAGAGCGTTACCATTACGAGCGTGTCGGGGTCAACTCCAGGCTCGATACCCTGCAGGCAGCCATACTGCGCGTTAAGCTGAAGTACCTGGACCAGTACCATCAGGCCAGGCAACGGGTGGCCTCATGGTACGACCGGACTCTTTCGGGGATCGATGAATTGACCATTCCCGCCAGAAGGCCTTTTTCGACGCATATCTTCCACCAGTATACCATCCAGGTACCCCCCGGGATCAGAAACGACCTGAGGAACTGGCTCAGGGAAGCGGAGATCCCTTCAACGGTCTATTACCCATTACCCTTGCACCTACAGGAGGCATACCTGGATCTGGGATACGGAAAGGGCGACCTGCCGGTCTCGGAGCAACTCTGTGAAAGGGTCCTCTCCCTGCCTGTGCATACAGAAATGGAGGATGAACAGTTACGTTTTATCACGGACCGGGTGCGCGCATTCTTCAGCCGTTGATCCGGGCAGGACCGACACATCTTGAAACATTACTGAATATGAAAGAATATTTTGCACACGAGACAGCGGTCATCGATGATGGTGTCAGTATCGGGGCCGGAACCAGGATCTGGCATTTTTGCCATATCATGACCGGTTGCATGATCGGAGAGAACTGCAACCTGGGCCAGAATGTTGTGGTATCTCCGGAGGTGGTTCTTGGAAAAAATGTCAAGGTTCAGAACAATGTATCCATCTATACCGGGGTGATCTGTGAGGATGACGTCTTCCTTGGCCCTTCCATGGTGTTTACCAATGTGATCAACCCCCGGAGTGCCGTTGTCAGGCGAAGCGAATACATTCGTACACTGGTGGGTAAGGGTGCCACCATCGGCGCCAATGCCACCATTGTGTGTGGAAATAATATTGGTAAATTTGCATTTATCGGTGCGGGAGCCGTAATTACAAAGGAGGTTAAACCTTACGCCCTTGTGGTGGGGAACCCGGCCAGGCAGGTGGGCTGGATGAGTGAATATGGTCACAGGCTCACCTTCGGTGATGATGGAATAGCCATCTGTCCCGAAAGTAAGGAAAAATACAGACTGAATCATGATACTGTCTTAAAGATCGAAGAATAATATGCCACAAGAAGTCAAGAATTTTGCGGTGATCGGTATTGCCGGTTACATTGCCGTCAGACATGTAAGGGCCATCCGGGAGACCAACAACAACCTGGTAGCGGCCCTGGACCGTTTCGACAGTGTGGGATTCATCGACACCTATTTCCCCGACGCCGATTTCTTTACTGAATTTGAGCGGTTCGACCGGCACGTCGCCATGTTGCACCGGAAGGGGACCCGGATCGATTATGTGAGCATCTGCTCGCCCAATTACCTGCATGACTCCCACATCCGGTTCGCATTGCGAAGCAATGCAGATGCCATCTGCGAGAAACCACTGGTATTGAATCCCTGGAATATCGATGGTCTGAAGGATTACGAGGAGGAGACCGGGAAAAGAGTATGGAATATCCTGCAGCTCAGACTGCATCCCTCGATCATAGAGCTCCGGGAGATGGTCAGTAAAGGACCCGCGGATAAGATCTATGACATCGATCTTTCCTACATCACCAGCCGGGGCAACTGGTACCACTATTCCTGGAAGGGTGAGCTGGAAAAATCGGGAGGGATAGCCACCAACATCGGGGTTCATTTCTTCGATATGCTTACGTGGATTTTCGGGAATGTCCGGCTGAATATCGTCCATCTTCTGAAACAGAACAAAGCCGCCGGTTACCTCGAACTGGAACGCGCACGAGTCCGCTGGTTCCTCAGCATCGATTTCAATGATATACCCGGGGAAGTAAAGAAAAACGGGCAGCGTACCTTCCGCTCCATCACGGTAGATGGAAAGGAGATCGAATTCAGCGGCGGATTCACCGACCTCCACACTATTGCCTACGAAAAGATCCTGGAAGGGAAGGGATTCGACCTGGAGGCTGCCCGGGAATCCATTCAGACCGTCTATACCATCCGTAATGCCGAGCCCATGGGGCTCAAAGGCGATTACCATCCAATCTTAAAAAACATCAAAAATGATTTACGACGATCTACTTAGCGGTAAAAAGAAAATGGCCGTCATCGGGCTGGGGTATGTGGGCCTCCCCATCGCCCTGGAATTTGCCAGAAAAATCAAGATCATCGGCTTCGACATCAAATCGGACCGGATCGGGATGATGAAGAAGAAAATCGATCCCAGCAAGGAATTACCCCCGGAAGCTTTCGAAGGGTGTGATATAGAATTCACCTCCAGCCTGGATGACCTGAAACAGGCCTCCTTTTATATTGTTGCCGTCCCCACCCCCATCGATGTGCATAAGAAACCCGACCTGAAACCGTTGCTCTCAGCTACCGAGACCGTTGGGAAGGTGCTGAAGGAAGGGGATTACGTGGTATACGAATCGACCGTCTATCCCGGCTGTACCGAGGAGGATTGTATTCCCATACTCACCAGGCTTTCGGGATTGAAATACATCGATCAGTTCAAAGTTGGATTCTCACCCGAGCGGATCAACCCGGGCGATAAGGAACATACCCTGACCAGGATCACCAAGGTCACCTCCGGGTGCGACAATGAATCGGCCGAAGAGATCGCCAGGACCTATGAACTGGTGATCGAGGCGGGGGTTCATCGTGCCAGCTCCATCAAGGTGGCGGAAGCTGCCAAGATCATCGAAAACGCACAGCGTGACATCAACATCGCATTCATGAATGAGCTCTCAATGATCTTCAATAAAATGGGGATTAACACCTTCGAGGTGCTGGAGGCCGCGGGGACCAAGTGGAATTTCCTGAAATTCTTCCCGGGACTGGTTGGGGGTCATTGTATCGGGGTGGATCCCTATTATCTTACCTACAAGTCGGCCAAGTTCGGCCACCATGCCCAGATCATCAACTCGGGTCGCGGGATCAACGATGGCATGGGCGCCTACGTGGCTCGTCAGGTGACCCTGAAGCTCTCCTCCCGTTTCCCTAACCTGAAGGAGTGCCGGGTCCTGGTCATGGGGGCCACCTTCAAGGAGAATGTCAGCGATATCCGCAATTCCAAGGTCGCCGACGTGATCAGTGAGCTGAAGGAGTTCGGGGTCAGGGTCGATGTGGTTGATCCGCATGCCTCTCCCGAGGAGATCCGCGAAGAGTATCCCTTTGAACTATCAGAATCCATCCAGGGTCCCTACCACGGAGTGATCGTGGCAGTGAACCACAGGGAATACAGCGGCCTGGATGAATCCTATTTCAGGTCCATCTGTCACCCCGGTGCGATCTTCGCCGACCTTAAGGGGATCTACCGCGGCATGTTCAATTCATTCCATTACTGGAGCCTCTGATATGTCAACAGTACTGGTTACCGGCGGGACCGGGTATATCGGATCTCATACGGTGGTCGAACTTCTGAAAGAGGGAATGGATGTGGTGATCATCGACAACCTCTCCAATTCGGAAATGGAAGTACTCGGGGGGATCAGGGAGATCACAGGTAAAATGCCCGCCTTCGAGGAAATGGACCTGCGTGACCGGAAGGCCACCTACCGGGTTTTTGAAAAACATTCCTCCATTGAGGCCATCATCCATTTTGCAGCATTCAAGGCTGTGGGAGAGAGTGTGGAAAAGCCGCTGGCCTATTATGAGAATAATATCCTCTCGCTGATCCACCTGCTGGAAGCGATGGAGAAGTACGGGGTGGTGAATTTCGTTTTCTCTTCATCCTGCACGGTATACGGAGAACCCGACCGGTTGCCGGTTACAGAGGATGCCCCGGTGAAGAAGGCATTCTCCCCCTACGGGAACACCAAGCAGATCTGCGAGGAGATCCTGCAGGATGCCATGATACCTGCACCTCAGAACCGGATCATCTCCCTGCGATATTTTAATCCAGTCGGCGCCCACCCGTCGGCAAGGATCGGTGAACTGCCCATCGGGGTGCCCAACAACCTGGTACCGTTCATGACCCAGACGGCCATCGGGCTCAGGGATGAACTGAAAGTGTTCGGGGATGATTATCATACTCCGGATGGCTCGGCCATCCGGGATTACATCAATGTGGTCGACCTGGCCAGGGCACATGTGGTGGCCATCAGGCGGCTGCTGGAAAAGCGACAGAAGGATCCTTTTGAAATCTTCAATCTTGGAACGGGCAGGGGTTATTCCGTCCTGGAGATGATCGATGCTTTCCAGAGGGCCACCGGCGTAAAGCTCAATACCCGGATCGTCGGACGCCGGGAAGGCGACGTGGAGCAGGTTTATGCCGATACGGGTTATGCCAACCGTGAACTGGGATGGCATGCGGAAAAGGGTATAGAGGAAACGCTCCTTTCGGCCTGGAACTGGGAAAAATATCTACGTTCAAAAAAGCAGGATCATGAAGGAAGCAGATAACCGGGGCTCCGGGAAAACCCTCCCGGACCAGGGAACAGCTGCTCCGTCGGACCGGACCGGGAAAATCCTCCTGGTAACGGGTGGAGCCGGATTCATCGGGTCACACTTGGTACGGAGGCTGTTGCGGGAATACCCGGAAAACCATGTGGTTAACCTGGATGCGCTCACCTATGCGGGCAACCTTGAGAACCTGACCGATGTAGAGGATCTTCCCAACTATGAATTCATCCGCGGGGATATTGTCGACAGCACCTTCATCGATGAGCTTTTCACCCGGTACGCTTTCGACGGCGTGATACACCTGGCAGCCGAATCACATGTGGACCGGTCCATATCCGATCCCATGGCCTTTATCCATACAAACATCGTGGGAACGGTCAACCTGCTCAATGCCTGCCGCAGGTTATGGGAAAAACGGGAAGGCAAGCGCTTTTACCATATTTCGACCGATGAGGTCTTCGGAAGCCTTGGCAGCGAGGGGCTCTTCACTGAAACAACACCCTACGACCCGCGTAGCCCCTATTCCGCCTCCAAGGCCAGTTCCGACCACCTGGTCCGGGCCTATTTCCACACATACGGTCTGCCCGTTGTCATTTCCAACTGCTCCAACAATTACGGTCCCAACCAGTTCCCGGAAAAACTGATACCGCTGGCCATCAACAACATCCGTCGTATGCAACAGATCCCGGTCTATGGTAAAGGAGAGAACGTCAGGGACTGGCTTTACGTGGAGGATCACGCCCGTGTCATCGATCTTGTCTATCACCGGGGGGTGATCGGACGGACCTATAATATCGGGGGTATGAACGAGTGGAGGAATATAGACCTGATCCGGCTGCTCTGCCGGATCATGGATGAGAAGCTGGGAAGGGTACCCGGGACCTCGGCCGCGCTGATCTCCTACGTGAAGGACCGGGCGGGCCATGATCTGCGTTATGCCATCGACAGTTCCAGGATCCGTTCGGAACTTGGCTGGCAACCCTCGGTCACCTTCGAAGAAGGACTCTCGAAAACGGTTGACTGGTACCTGCAGAACCAGGAGTGGATGGAAAGGGTCACCTCGGGTGCCTACCAGTCCTACTACCGGGGACAATACGGGGACCGGTGATCTATTCCACGGTGACCGATTTGGCCAGGTTCCTGGGCTGGTCCACATTACACCCCCTCATCACCGCGATGTGGTATGCGATCAACTGGAGGGGCACTACCGACGTGAGCGCCACCAGTGATTCATCGGTGACCGGGATCTCGATCACATGGTCGGCCATCTTGCGGATGTCATCGTCACCTTCGGTCACAATGGCGATCACGATGCCATTCCGGGCCTTTACCTCCTGGATGTTGCTTACGATCTTTTCGTGGGACTTATCACGGGTGGCAATGAATACCACCGGCATATTTTCATCGATCAGGGCGATGGGTCCGTGTTTCATTTCGGCGGCCGGATAGCCTTCAGCGTGAATGTAGGAGATCTCCTTGAGCTTGAGTGCACCTTCCAGAGCCACGGGGAATGAAACACCCCTTCCCAGGTACAGGGCATTGGTGGCATCCTTGTAAATCCCGGCTATGCGCTTGAACTCCTCGTTCTGTTCCAGGATACTTTCAATCTTGTCGGGTATTTCATACAGGTCCCGAATCAGCAGGGAGAACCTTTCATCGCTGAGCAATCCCTTTTCGTGGCCGATCATAATGGACATCATGGTCAGCACGGTGACCTGTGCGGTGAAAGCCTTGGTGGAAGCCACCCCGATCTCCGTACCTGCATGTGTATAGACCCCTGCATCGGTCTCCCTGGAGATACTGGATCCTGCCACATTGCAGATACCCAGGACCAGTGCCCCTGCATCCCTGGCCAGCTGGATGGCTGCCAGTGTATCGGCTGTCTCCCCGCTCTGGCTGATGGCCAGCACCACATCCTCGGGGCCGATCATGGGGTTCCTGTAACGGAATTCCGATGCGTATTCCACCTCCACCGGAATCCTGGCCAGGTCCTCCAGCAGATATTCACCCACCAGTCCCGCGTGCCAGGAGGTCCCGCATGCGATGATCACGATCCTTCGGGCATGCACCAGTCTATCTTTCACCTGGTGCAGGCCTCCCAGCCTGATCTCGTTGGTATCGGGGCTGATCCTTCCACGGAATGTATCTCTGATGGACCTGGGCTGTTCGAAGATCTCCTTGAGCATGTAATGGTCAAAGCCATCCTTTTCAATCTCTGAAATACCCAGTTCGAGGGTCTGGATGTTGACCTTGGTGAAATCACTGGCCAGATTTTTCAGCACCAGCTCATCCCTGCGGATCAGCGCTATATCGTCATTGTTCAGATAGATGACCCGGTCGGTGTACTCCACGATGGGTGTGGCATCGGAAGCGATGAAGTATTCGTTGTTCCCCAGGCCGATCACGAGCGGACTGCTCCTCCGGGCTGCGATCATCAGTCCCGGGTCCTCGCTGGAGATCACCACCAGGCCAAAGGCCCCTATCACCTTCTGAAGGGCATTGCTGACGGCTGCCTCGATGCTGACCTTCTGGGTAGTGTAGATGAATTCGATCAGGTTGGCCAGTACCTCGGTGTCCGTTTCGCTGTAAAAGGTCATTCCGTGTTCGATCAGCCCCTTTTTCAAAACCTCGTAGTTCTCAATGATCCCGTTATGGATAATGGTGAAAAGCCCTTTTTCGGAATGATGCGGGTGGGCGTTCAGGTCACTGGGCTCTCCATGGGTGGCCCAGCGGGTATGCCCTATACCGAGTGTGCTCTTTGTGTCCTTGCCACGCACATAATCCTCCAGGTCTGAGACTTTCCCTTTCTTCTTAAAAATATGTACATTGCCATTCAACAATGCCACACCCGCAGAATCATATCCGCGGTATTCCAGTCTTTTTAAACCTTTGATCAGGATAGGGTAAGCATCCTTTTTCCCGATATAGCCGACGATGCCACACATGGATTCTTATAGTTTTAGGTACACAATCTCCAGTCTCAGACGCTTCGGATTGGCCGGATGGTTGCTTTGCAATTTAACAATTCTCGGATTGTAGAGCCTGTCGTAAAGCTGCAGGATGAATTTATTCTCCAGCTTATCCTGCTGGATCATGGCCTGGAAATGCAGTCCGATATTGAACCGGTA
>Ga0180432_10008458_pt1 | contig 12799 bp, 3 predicted proteins | sample SS_ome_10_FD_132414 | JGI IMG/M metagenome (GOLD analysis project Ga0180432, IMG submission 132414) | Hypersaline lake sediment archaeal communities from the Salton Sea, California, USA - SS_1_MS_2 metaG | ecosystem: Environmental > Aquatic > Non-marine Saline and Alkaline > Hypersaline >...
CCCAGCGATCCGGGACAAACATGACGGTCGCGCTGTTTGAAGAGGACTTTCGCACGAAGACGTACGGAGAGTACTCCGTTCTTTCGTCGCAAGACCGCGCCGAAAAGCTCTGCTTGAATCCGCCGGAAGACGTCAAGAGCCATCTAGCCAAGGACCGGGCTCCGATCATCGTCCTCAAGCCGCTCGTGGAGTCCCACGGCGCGCTGGCCCTGCTCGAAGCCTACCCTAACTCCAAGGTGCTCTGGTCGTTCAGGCATTACAAAGACGTCGTGTCGTCGGCCGTCAAGAACTTCAAGGGCAGCACGCTCATATTCAACCTCCGCACGATCGTCGAGCAGTCGCCAAACTGGCGCAACAAGAACGTCGGTCCCGAGGTTCGTGAAGTCGTCGTGAGACATTTTTCCGCCGACATGCCTCCGTTCGACGCGGCGGCTTTGTCCTGGTGGGTGAGAAACACTTTCTTTTTTTCCCAGAAACTCGCCGACAATTCGCGCGCCCGGATGTGCAAGTACGAAGACCTTGTAGTCGATCCACCGAAGATCATGGGGCAGATTTACGACTTCCTTGGCCACGACATGCCCGCCGACTGCGGTTACGGCCAGTCGCACACCCGCTCCCTAGGCAAGGGCAAGCACGTTGAATTAAGCCCCGCAATCAAGGAACTCTGCGATGATATGTGGGCTAAGCTGAATGAGGCGTACGACAACCAGCAGATGGAAGAACGGGTGCCAGACACCAAATCTGGGTAAGGCTGGAGTTTTTCGCGGCTATGTCTTGTTGCGTCTTGTTGCTTCCCTTCCTTGGCCGATCTCGTGGCCGCGGTGTTGACTCAAGTCGTAGGGGTTGAGTCCATCGACTGGTTCCGCTAGTTCCTTGATATCGTTCGAGGATGTTGGATGCGGGGTCGTAACCTCCCTTCTGTAAACAGCTTGTGTATCCGAAGCATCCGGCGGTGATCGCCCATCGCTACGATTGTTTGATTCGGTTTATCTTAACTCAGTCGCAATTGCCAACCGATAACGGATAATGCGATCCGGCGTCTTGAGGCGTACCTAGAAGAATTAGCGCATTTGACCAACGAGCCGTCCAAGATATCCGCGTTCAATCGCGGCAGCCTGTGGGAATCGAATGGAGTGGCGTCGGCTGGCCTGAGCAGTTTAGGGCAGTGACAATCCCTCGCCGTTTTGCGTGATAGTTCACTCGTAAAAGCCGATATATGTTCAGCGTTCCTTGCCGAAAACCTGTGATCGTCGCCTTTCTTGCCGTACAGGCGGTGGCGGCGCAGTGCATGCCTTGCGTATGCGAGCAAGAAGAGACGGGAGAACTGCTCTACTATGTCCATGCAACCGATAATCTAACGGCGGGCGATGCTAATTCGCGTTGTTTCATTTGCCAAAACATCTCTGAAGCTCGGCAATCTCAGCGCTTTCGTCCCAATTATCGCCTGACGCAAGCCCCGGCCGTCGCGGAACCCTCGGTCTTCACGTTGGGCGACACCGCGACGATCCGCGGCGAGGCAAATTTCTCTAGCGATGATTTGGCGTCGGCGACGCTCTGTCTGCTGTCGGTCTTTCTCGAGTAATGCCACCGGACGCGTCGAAGTTCGGCGCGTGCATTTCCGTGGCTTACTTCGTTTGATTAGCGGGTGATCGCGCGTTTTTTCGCGCCGTTGCGGTTCCCGAACTCTATCATTGCGCCATCGCTACCCGCGTCGGGGCAGACGGAATTGGTGCAAACGTTCATAACCGTTATGCGTAAGGATAGTTGAGCAATGAATAAGATTCGTGGAATTGGGGCATTTCTTTCATCAAGTGCGGGTCGGGCAACGGCCGTTTCGATGATCGCTTTGGGCGCGGTAGCCTGCGGCGCCTTTTTCTTTCACGACGCGCGAGGTTCAAAGGGGCCCGGTGCTGCCATGGCATCGCCGACCGATGTGGAGTCCGGCCTTTCGGGTCTCGACGATACGGCCGGAGTCGCTTTCCCGAGCGCGGAGAAGTCGGTGACGATGGAAAAACGCAAAGCCCAGTCGATCGGCGTGAAGACGGCCCCGGCAAAGCGAGGAGACTGGCCGGAGCGGCTCCGAGTAACCGGACGTCTCGAGCTAGATGCGGGCAAGGTGGCCCACGTGAGTTCCTTGGTCAAGGGAGTCGTTCGCGAGGTTCCGGTCGAATTCGGGCAAGCGGTCAAGAAAGGAGATGTCCTGGCCTACATCGACAGCCGTGAAGTGGGAGAGGCAAAACTGAAACTTGTGCGGGAGGAGTTGAAACTGACCGCGGCCAGAAGAACGGCAGCGTGGCATGGGACAATTCACGAAAACACCGTCGCGCTGCTGAGGGATCTCGGGAAAGGGAAGACTCTCGACGAAATCGACGAGACCTTTCGCGACCGACCCGTCGGCAAGTATCGACAGCAGTTGGTCTCCGCCTTGGCCCACTCGAAGAAGGCCAACGCCGATTATGACCGAATCCTGGAACTTGGCAACAACTCGATCATTCCCGGGAAAGAAGTCATCCGCGCCAGAACCGAACAAGAGGCCGCGAAAGCGACATACTTGGCACTAGTGGAACAGATAAGGTACGATTCCCAGCAGCAGTTGTTGGATTCCCAGCAAGCACTGCAAGCGGCCGAGGCCGCCGTTGCAATCGGCCGTTCACATCTGCTAATTCTTGGTTACAGCGAGGAAGACATCGATGCGATGGATCCGATTGCGGAAGCAGCCCGAGTTGCATACTACCCGGTGCGCTCGCCAATCGACGGAACCGTGATTTCCAAGAACGCCCAACTTTCCAAACACGTCGACGAAGAAACGGAATTGATGGAAATTGCCGATCTCTCGACCGTATGGCTGCGGGCCGACGTGTTCGAGAAGGACCTGGGCGCCACCCGGGGATTGCAAGGAAAAGCGATCCGGTTCAGCTCGGCCAGCTATCCCGGCCAGTCCTTCACGGCCAACGTCTTCTCCTTGGGGGATATCGTCGACGACGAAACTCGTGCCGCGCGGATGCTGGCGATTGCCGAAAACACGGATCGCATGCTCAAGCCGGGCATGTTCGTCGAAATCGAGCTGACTCCTCGCAACGACGCCGGCGTATTGCAACTCGCCACCGCCGCCATTCAACGCCACGCCGGAGAAACGTTCGTCTTCGTGTCCGACGGAGGCAGCGGGTTTGAGAAACGAAACGTTAAACTCGGGCGCTCTACTTCCCAACTCGTGGAAATCGACGAGGGACTCGCGGACGGGGAATCGGTTGTAATAAGCGGCGGGTTCGCCCTGAAATCGGAAATGCTTAGCGAACTGATGGTGGAGGAATAAACATGATCCAAAGAATCGTGGATATGGCCCTCGACAATCGGGTCGCCGTAATGCTTATCGTCGTCGTGCTGGCGGGCGTGGGCATTTGGTCGATGACGAAGCTTCCCATCGACGCCGTGCCCGACGTCACCAACGTGCAGGTACAAATACTGACAAAAGCCCCGGCGCTTGGTGCCGAGGAAATCGAGCGTTTCATTACCTTCCCCATCGAAGCCGCCATGAACGGCGTTCCCAAGGTGGAAGAAATCCGCTCGGTATCGCAGTTCGGTCTGTCGGCCATAACGGTCGTTTTCGAGGAAGGTGCCGACATCTACTGGGCTCGACAGATGATCGCCGAGCGACTCGGAGAAGCCCGCGGCAACATTCCCGAGGGCGTCGGTTCTCCGGAGATTGGCCCCATCAGCACCGGCCTGGGTGAGATCTACCAGTTCCAGGTTCGTTCCGAGCCCGGCTATGATTACTCGCCCATGGAATTGCGTGAGATTCTCGACTGGCAAATCGCCTACCAATTGCGCGGCGTGCCGGGAGTCGTGGAGGTCAATACGTTCGGGGGCGAGTTGAAGACGTACGAGGTCCAGATCGATCCGCAAAAGTTGCAGAACTTCAACATCCCGCTCGACCGCGTCCTAGATGCTCTGCGCGAGAATAACAGCAACGCGGGCGGTGGATATCTGGTCCACTACGACGAACAGAGAATCGTCCGCGGCGAAGGCCTAATCACCAGCATAAGCGATATCGAAAACGTCGTTCTGCATACAACGCACGAGGGAACGCCGGTCTTCATTCGCGACGTTGCTTCAGTTCAGTTCGCCCCCATGTTGAGACAAGGCGCCGTAACCCGCGACGATCAAGGCGAATGCGTTATCGGCGTCGTGATGCTGCTGGCCGGTGAAAACGCGCGGGTGGTCGCCGATCGCGTGAAAGACAGAATCGGTGATATCCAGAAGTCATTGCCGGACGGCGTCGTTATCGACACCTTCTACGACCGCACGGATCTGGTTCGCCGCACGATCCGTACCGCCAGTACCAACCTGCTTCAAGGCGGTGCGTTGGTGATGGTCGTGCTCCTGCTGTTGCTGGGCAACTGGCGCGCCGCGATCATTGTGGCCCTGGTCCTGCCGTTGTCGATGTTGGGGGCATTTGCCGGAATGCTTTGGGCAGGTCTGTCCGGAAACCTGATGAGTTTGGGAGCAGTCGATTTTGGGTTGATCGTCGACGGGCCCGTCGTCATGGTCGAGAACTTGATGCGGCGCCTTTCCGAGTTCGCGAAGCGGCAGACTAAGCGCGTCGCAGGCCCGGTTCAGCTAGTGCGCTCTGCCTGCCATCAGGTTGCCCGACCGGTCGTGTTCGGTGTCGGAATCATTATGCTGGTCTACTTGCCGATCCTTTCGCTGAGGGGAATCGAAGGGAAGATGTTCCGGCCCATGGCGTGGACGGTCATCTTCGCCTTGGGAACGGCGTTGGTGCTGGCCCTGATTATGGTGCCGGTGTTGGCGGCCATCTTCCTCCGTGGAAAAGCAAGCGAGAAGGAAACGTTCCTGATACGTTGGGCCAAGAAGATCTACTCGCCCATGCTGAAGGTAGCCATGGCGCGGCCGATTCCGGTCGTTCTAAGCGCAGTTGCCGTGTTCGCCGCCAGTCTTTGGGTGGCCAAGGACATGGGCGCGGTGTTCGTTCCCCGTCTCGACGAAGGTTCGCTGGCGATTCAAGCCATCCGTCTTCCCAGCGTCTCGCTGGAATCGTCGGCCAGGATGACCGGAGACATCGAGAGAACGCTGCGGCAATTTCAGCCCGTGGATTCGGTAATCTCGAAGACCGGTCGTCCCGAAATTGCCACTGATCCGATGACGGTAAACCTGACGGACATAATCATAAACCTCAAGCCTCGCGACCAGTGGGTCGGTTACTCGTCAAAAGAGAAACTGGTCGAAGATATGCAAGAGGCTCTCGACCAGCAGACGTCGGGCAATGCATATAGCTTCTCGCAACCGATCGAGCTGCGCGTACAAGAGCTAATCGCGGGCGTTCGCGCGGACGTGGGGATAAGCCTCTACGGCGACGACCTGGAAACACTCACCGCCAAAGCGGAGGAAATCGCGGCCGTGCTTGAAAGCGTTCCGGGATCGGCGGACGTGGGAGCCGAACAGGTCGCCGGTTTGCCCTACTTGAAAGTCCGAGTGAAGAGGGACGAGCTTGCTCGCTACGGCATCAACGCTCGAAAGGTGCTCGATGTCGTCGAGGCCATCGGAGGCGTCGAAGTTGCGCAAGTCTTTGAGGGGCAACGGCGCTTCCCGCTGCAGGTCCGCATGGCGCCGCAGTGGCGAAACAACCTGGAACAGATCAGGCAGATCAAGATTGCCGGCCCGCGCGGAAGGCATATTCCACTGGAGCAACTCGCGGATCTTATCGTCGAAGAGGGCCCGGCACAGATCAGTCGCGACTGCGTTCGCCGACGGACACTCATTCAATGCAACGTTCGCGGCCGCGATCTCGCCGGTTTCGTGGCTGCCGCCCAGGCGGCGGTGGATGATCGAGTCGAGCTGCCTCCCGGTTACACCTTAGCCTGGGGTGGTCAGTTCAAGAATCTGCAGGATGCCAGCCAGAGATTGGCCGTTGCAGTCCCGGTTGCACTCTTTCTGATCGTTGCCCTGTTGTTCATCACCTTCAACTCGGTCAAACTGACCGTCCTCATCTTCTTAAACGTGCCGATCGCAGCCACGGGAGGCATCTTTGCCCTCTGGGCGACGGGCTTGCCCTTTTCGATCTCCGCCGGCGTGGGGTTCATCGCGTTGTTCGGGATTGCCGTTCTCAACGGTGTGGTCCTGGTGAATTACATCGTCGACCTGCGTCGCGAAGGCGCCGCCGTAAAGGAGGCGGCCTTTGATGGTGCCTTGACGCGCCTGCGGCCGGTCCTGATGACTGCGTTGACCACCGGACTCGGACTGCTTCCCCGAGCGATATCCACAAGCACAGGCGCCGAGGTGCAAAGGCCACTGGCCATGGTTGTCATCGGAGGGCTGATAACTTCCACGTTGCTCACCCTGTTCGTCGTACCGGCCATCTACCGCTTCTTCGAGCCCAAGTCCTTTGCCAAGAAAAGACGAGATCCGATCGACGGTGATCGAAGAATCGACGGTAGCCACGGAATTGAAAGTGGAGAATACGTCCCTACCGCTCATATGTCACAGCCTTTGATATCCAGGAAAGAGAGGGCCTTGCAAGATTGAAGTGGTTCCCCTATTCGTAGGATGGGACTTTCAACCCATTTCCGGAGACCGACCGGCGGGACGCGGCCTCGCTGAGCGACTTGCCGCGGGTCAACCGTAATCGGTTTCTCGCCGAAAAGCCGATTCGAGGGCTGCGAGAGGTCAATCGGGAGAACCGGCGCTTGACCGCGCTGCGGAAGGAGGCGAGCCAGTCGAGGACGCAAATCGTCAGCAAGATCACGCACCTGCTGCGCCGCCATAACTTGCAGTGGGACATGCCCACAAACACGTTTCCCTCACGCCGGACCATCGCCTGGCTGAAGGAACTAATCTTGCTGGAGTTCGCAATGTCCGGGTGAATATGAATCGACCATGCCATTGAATCAGTGCACCAGAAGGAGATGCCCGAAAGGGAATCGCTCGGTTGTTCGATCCGAGTCGCCGCGGGGCGAATTGATATCGCTCCCGGTTGATTCAACTCGAACGGAACCGTGGATGCCGCACTCGGTCGATCGGCACGACCGTTTCAGTTTAGTGGAATTCCGGTGAGGAAGTCGCAGCAGACAAGCACGCGTTCGCCGGCATCGGCAGAGCCTCTGATGATAAACGTGGGCGGTTCCTCGCGAAGGAACGCGTCGGGATCAATCGCGTCTGAGAAGAACGATCGCGGCATCCCGTAGCGGCGACAACCGAAGCTAATCCTCACGGCGAATACCCGAGACCACCGAACATCAAACAACGTCCCAAAGCAGACTCTGAGCCTACTCGCCCAGCGAAAAATAGACCACTTTCACTTGACAAACTCCTTCAGGAACCGAGGCAAAGGCTTAGCTGGAACCGCTCCGGGCCAGCGGTTCCGGCTATTGCATAAGACGTCGCAGCGCAATACTACTCGGCGGACCTTTCCTTGTCGATCTTGTCGCGAAGTTCGCGAACAGTGCCGCGAATATCTCCGAAACGCGGGGGCCAAGGTGTGTCGAGTTTGTCGAGGGTATTTAGTGCGTCTTCCCAGAGGCTCAAACGCATCTGGGCCTCGGCCAACTTCAACAGCCCGGTCGGCTCCAAGGCGCGGATTCTGGCAACTTGGCGCCAGTGCTCGATGGCCTCGTCCCAGCGGTCCTGCTGTTGGCGGATCTCGGCCAGCATGGTGTGGCTTTCCGATTCGCCGGGCAAGACCTCGACGATCGAGGTGCGGGCCCGTTCGGCGTCCTTGGGTCTCTCTAGTTCCTCCAACCGCCGGCCAAGATCGTTATAGAGGGCGATCTCGCGACGCGAGAGTTGCAGCGATTCAAGCAATTGGTCGGCGGCACCCTGCTTGTCGCCCAGCTTGTCGTAACACTCGACGAGCTTGCGGTGGGTAGGAGCGTCGTTCGGCTGCACCTCGCGGGCGAGCGTCAACTGCGCGATTGCCTTGTCGTACTGCTCCCTCTCGAAGTAGACCATACCGAGAGCCTTGCGAACAATCGGATTGTGCAGACCGGTCTCTTCGCTCTGCTTGTCCAGTTCGGCAACGTAAGCGTCCAGGTTGGGCGACTGACGCAGGACACTATTCAGAGCTTCCACGGCGTCGGTGCGATTGTCGTGACGTCGGCCCCAACTGATGATCGCCCCGCAAGCGGCGTCTACCGCCTTGGTCGTGTTCTTAAGTCCCGCGTATGCTTGGGCCATGCTGCGGTAGTAGTTCGACAAGGTTCCATTTCCAATGCCTTGGTTGGCGTGCGTTCGCTGGTGCAATGGAATCAATTCCTCGTAGTACACGGCCGACCGCTCGTACAGTTGATTCTCCAGGCAACTGGCGGCCAAACGGCTCATGGCGTGTTCAGTCCAGCGGCCCTTTTCGTGGAAGTACTTGTCGGTCTGCTCCAGCAAGGCCAGCAGTTCAGCCTTGCGGTTGGTGTGGAAGAAGGCACGCATCAGCCGAACGCGATAATCCATATTGTCGGGCCGGGTTTCGACCAACGGTTTCAGCACCGCGATCGACTCGCCGAAGCGGGTCTGCTCCTGCAAAAAGTAAACCAGTTGCGATTGGCCAGACTCGTCGAGAACCTTGTCGTCGTGGGCCATAAGCAGCATCTCGATTGCCCGATCGTGGTGGTTAAGATTTCGGAAGAGATACTCCGCGATGTACTTCACCGCGGCGCCGGACGTCTTGCTTTCGGCGTATACTTCCTCGGCCGTTCTGGCGAAGTCGGCTTCTTTTTCTCTCCAGTAGTGGCGGTGGTGCTTGTAGTACATGTGGCGATTTCGAGACTGCCGCGACTGAAGGTCCCGTCGCAACTCGTCCAGGACAATCTTAAGCAGTCGCGGCTCCAGGTCGCCCAGGTTGCTGGTTTCGGATCGCCAGCGAGCCAATTGGTAGCCGAACGCGTTCCAGCCGTCGTTGTTCGTGTAACGCAACCAGGCGGGTTCGTTTTCGAGCCTCGTGATCATGAATTCCAGTCCGTCGCGCGGACCGACGATGTCGCGAAGCGTATCGGCGACCTCGCGGACCATGTTCTGATGGTTGTTGACCTGTCCCTGCAGCAGCTCCGGAAAACGCTCGAAAGCGAACGCCCGGAGATCTTTCGGCACGCCCGGCAGAGCGGCCAGGTTTTCGCTGTGGGCGGAACGGTATATCCGGCAAAGCGAACCCACCAGTCGATACTGCTGATTGGTGTCGTCGGCCTTCAGATCGGCGAACAGTCTCTTCTGAACGTTGCGGTAAAGCTCCATGCCGCTGCCCAGCGACACGCTGCCCTTGTTCGCGATCGTTTCGTTGTAGGTGGAGTACAGATCGTAGATGAGCCAGAACCACTGCTGCCGGTTGACCGGATGCTCGAGTTGTTCGAGCAAGACCTTCTCGGCCCGATCGTAGTAATGAAGCCGCTCCAGATACGTTACCAGTTGCCCAAGTGCCGCGTTGGCGTCTCTGGGCAGGATGCCGCCCTGGGCCGCCTGATATTCATCGAGCGAGGCTTCCAGAAGATCGACGGCTTCGTCCGTTTTCGGGTAATTGTACATTGTCTTCGCCTTTGCCAGGGCGATATTCAGACGGTCGAGCGATCCCTTTTCCGCACCGCGATGTAGTACGTCAAGCTCGCGGAGCTGTTCGTCGGCCAGTTCCTTTTGCGGAATGTGCCCCAGTTCGGCCAGCAGTCTTGCCATCAACAGCGGTTCGCCGGAAGACCACTCGCGGCTAAAGGCCCGTTGCATGGCGGCAAGCGCCTTTGTCGCATGTGGGCCGGGTTGGTTTTTAAGCTCGCAGCAGCGACGCTCGACGAGCATTTCCAACAGATCCAGCGCGCGGCGATCGACTTCGGTCTTCGCCCGAGTACGTACCTTCTCGATATGTTCGAGGATCGAATCGGCGGTTGCCTCGTCGCGAACCTCATCCAGTACGCTTCGCATGCCGCCGAGCATCGCGTATACACTCCCGGCCGTGTGACCGATTACGCCGTCGCCCATGACTTCCAACAGACGGAAATCGTGCGTGGCCTGGTAGAACTTTCGCAGGTTGTAGATGTGGTGTTGAGGGTTGCTCGATTTCTGGAACAACGCGGCGAACATTCGCAACACGTTTTTGTCCAGTTCCCCGGGCAATTCGCCTTCGCTACGTTGCCAGGGGCGAAGCTGCTGCGAAAGCTGGTTGCCGATGCGCCATTCTTCCATGGTCCCAAAGACTTCGATCAACGCCCGTTCGCGCTCCTCGCGGCGGTCGACGACCATGTACCAATCGGCCAGGGTGCGATACTCGGCCGGACCCAGTTCGTCCGTCCGCTGGACCGTTTCGAAGAGCGTTATCGCTTCGGCGATTTTGCCCTGTTCGGCCAGAATGCGGGCCAGCGAAAGCTGCCACCCGGAGGCGTATTCGGCAGTGCGGATGCACTCTCGCAGCAGCGTCTCGATTTGCCCGGGCCGATCCAAGGCCACCAGCATTTGGTACTTGTGTATCTTCCAGCTTGAGTCCTTGCCGTCGGCTTCGATTCCCTTGTCGATGTAGGCGAGTACCCGATCGGCCAGCCCGGCTTCGGCATTGCGGCGGGCGGCCAGATTCGACAGCATCGTCAAACAACGCCCTCGGCGAAGCTGTTCCAGACGGTCCAGAGGCGTGGATTCTTCGGTAAGCACGACCGGCTTGGCGCCGACGATCTCCCAGCACTCCTCGGCCGCTCGCTTCAAGTCGCGCCCCGAGCGGATGTCCAGATACAACCGTTCGATGGTCATCCAACCGGCCAAGACCGCGTTGCGAGTTAGTGCTTCCTTGGCCAATCGGTCGGCGAAATCTTGTTGGGCGGCGATCAAGCTTTCCCGCTGCTTCCGGAGCAAGTCTTCGCGCGTCAGTTTCTCCCGGTTCTTGACTTCGGCCATCAGAGCCGCGCGACGACCAGCCACCAGTCGGTCGGTCATCTGGTGCAGGAATTCGATGTCGCACACATGCCGCTCGGTTCTATCGTCCGAATCGGAGAGCTTCTCCAACAGCCCGAAGGCTTCGTTCTCGTGTTCGGCCGTCCACTTCTGAAGAATCAGCGAGTTGAACAACTGTCTGGCGTATTGCGTGCGATACTTCTCGGGTCCCTCGGCGTGCTGCCGTCGCAGGAAGGCGAGACGCTCGTCCGCGCCGACTTGATTCTTCATGCTACCCAGCGTGGCACCCAGTTGATGTCTCGCTTCGACGTTCTCTTCATTTTCCCAACGGACGGTCAGGCCCTTCGCCAACCGTTGCCAGTAGTCCTTCTCCACGGCCGGATCGTTCGCGGAAATCCAATTGTAGTAGCGTTGTATGTACCCCGGCTTCAATTGCCCGACGCGTTTGAGCAATATCTCGGCCGCTTGGCGTCGAACGCGGCGGCACTGGTCGTCCTGCTGGAAACGTCCGTTACTCATGATGCGATTGGCCAGATTGCCCTTGGTGGGATGTTCGGCCATCAACAGGGCCGTATCGGCCAGCGGCTTAAACCATCGCTTGTCGATCCGATTGGTGTGAAGGTTGTAGCCTTCTCCCAGCGCGAAGGCGCCGGCCGCGTCGAGTTGGGCGGAAACCGCCGGCTTGAACTTCGCCGTTTTGGAGTTCTCTGTCGCATGTGCCTTGCCGAGCCACTGGGCGACGAGCTGCTCCGCCTTGGCGGCTTGATCGGTTTTCACCAGTGCGGAGAGGTATTGCGTGTAGCATACCGAGCCGCTCGAGTCTTCCGGATTCGACTCGACCCACTGGCCGAGGAACTCGACCAGTTGCGGATAGCGCCCTTGTTGACGGAGCATTTGGGCGTATGTGCCGCGCAGTGAATCCTTTTCGTGTTGCAGCCACTTGGCGTCCTGGTTGGCGATTGCCTTGTCGAGCCACTTGTAGGCGGCCGGGTAATTGCCCGCGTATGAAAGTTCCTGGGCGTATTGCTGTTGCACGCTGTAATCGCTAGGGTACTTGGCGCCCTGTTCGGCTCTTAGCACGAGAGCCTCCGCCCTCTTGCCGGAGTTCCGCAGCAGGTTGATCTTCTGCCCGGTCCAGTGCTTCATGGCCTTGAGGTGATCTGGTTGCCGCTCGTAAACGGGCCGCAGCACATCGAGCAGAGCCAACTGTTCGTTGTTTCCAAGTCGGCCGGAAATCCAATTGCGAAGATGCTGTGCAAGGAAATAATCCTCGGCCGTGTTCCGCTTGGCCAATTTGGCGGTCTGCTCCATTACGCGGTTCTTCAGTTCCTCGTTGCGGCGGCTGTCGGCTAGCACGGCGTTGCGAATGAAGCGGAGGCCCGGCTTGCCGTCGGCCAGCTTCTCGGCGGCTTCCAGGTGTTCCATCACCCGGTACCACTGTCCCCTGGTGCTGAAGTGCAGCAGCAGGGCCAGTTGGTCGTCGAAACGGTCCTTCGCGGCGGCGGCCTTCATCTTAGCCTCCGGCACGGCAACCATCGGTTGGGCGATCAGCAGCACGCGATCCAAACCGGCCAATTCTCCCTTCATGCGGTCGGCCAACTGCTCGGCCGTAAGCGGTTTGTATTGCCGCGTGGTAAGCGATATGCGGCAACCGGCGGCGTCGAAGGTTTCGACCTTTGTCGCCCACCATGTGCCGGCTGCTTGGACGAAATCGGAAGCGGTCCAGCTTGCAACAACCTCTCCGCCACGAACGGTTACGCTCTTGAGAATCACGTCGCGAGCCGTATCGATCATCAGGCGAATCTCGTAGTCGTCCTGCGTCGGGTGATTGAGTACCAGAAGCGTGCGATTGTCGCCTTGGGACTTGAGCTCGGGCGTGTAGCCCTGATAGCTTCGCTCGATGGAATCGGTCAGGTAGTGGCCCAGGTGAAGCGGC
>Ga0180432_10008459_pt1 | contig 12796 bp, 16 predicted proteins | sample SS_ome_10_FD_132414 | JGI IMG/M metagenome (GOLD analysis project Ga0180432, IMG submission 132414) | Hypersaline lake sediment archaeal communities from the Salton Sea, California, USA - SS_1_MS_2 metaG | ecosystem: Environmental > Aquatic > Non-marine Saline and Alkaline > Hypersaline >...
GCAACGCCCGCGAGCAGGCCCGCACGCTCGACGGCCTGGCCCCCGCCCGCGAGCTGGTGCTCATCCGCGAGCATTTGCGCACCTGCACCGTCCTCGCCGACAACATAAGACACAACGCAGAGGTGACTGGACGATGAGAGCGAAAGCGAACAGCGGTACAGTCCACCGTCTTGTTCTCCACCTTGTCCTGACGGGGCGGTGGTTTGACATGATGGCGGGCGGCGTCAAAGACGTGGAGTATCGGGCAATGACGGAGCACTGGACGCGGTTGATCTGGAACCGCCGCGACAGGATCACGCACGCCCGGTTTGCCCGCGGGTACACAACGGAAACCATCTTGCGCCCAGTGCGGTGCATCGACATCGGGCCGTGTCCGTATAACGGATGGGATGGTGACTACTACAGGATTCACATGCCGCCGCTTCAGGTGGAGAACAATACACTATGCGTCAAGACGCATAGCATCGGACACTAACAGGAGAAACCATCATGAGTCCGAAACCCCCCTTCACCCCGCCCGAGACCGCCCAGGTCGCCGCCTACGCCGCCGGCCTGGGCTACCGGGGATTCGACGCCGGGGCCTTTGTCGACTACTGGGAGATGCGCGGCTGGAAGGTCCGCCCCGGCATCCGCATGGCAAGCTGGCGCGCCGCCGTGCGCACCTGGCAGCGCAACCAGCGCCGCTGGGCCGCCGAGAAGGCCGGCACCTCCCCCGTCGCCACCGACCCCGCCACCACCGCCGCCATCGCCGACTACGCCGGGCAGGCCCGCCGCATCATCCGCGAGCGCCGCGGCGAGGGCATCGGCCGGCTCTACGCCAAGGTCGCCGACGCCCTCGGCCCCGCCGCCGTCGACGAGGTCCGCAACCTCGCCAGATCCGACGCCGGCGCCGGCTGACGCCGATTCCGCCCGCCGCGAATCCCGCCCCCTCCAGCCTCCGGTAGCTAAGCTACCGGAGGCCTTTGTTTATTGGGGTTAAGCGCGTTTTAGACACCCCGCGCAAATACCTTGCGGCCTTTTGCGTCCCGTGTCCCGCCCGCGCTACTCTCGCCCCATGGCACACCCCCGCACAACCCCGCGAAAACAAGGAGACCGCCATGGCTGCCTGAGCCCCCGTCCAACCGCGAAATCCACCCCAACAGCGCCCCGGTCCTTCCCGCCGCGGGCGCCGTCTGAATCCGGCGCATCCTGCCTGTGTGCGCCGGCGGGGGAGGCCGGCGGGCCCCCTGCTCCGAAAAGCCTGCATCCCGAGGCACCCGCCCCTATCCACATGGAGATCGCCTGATGGACGGCACACTCAGCATCATCATCAACACATCCACCCTCCTGGCCGTCGTCGGCATCGCAGTTCGCATCTACCTCGCCTCGCGCAACCAGACGACGATCAAAAATTCACCGCTGCGCGTCGAGAGCACCGAGGCGCATGTCGCGGCCAAGACCTGCGACGACGCCCGGCGCGACAACGAGGGCGACCACCAGAATCTGTTCTACCGCGTGTCCGCCGCCGAGCAGCGCATCAGCGTGCTCGAGGGTACCATCACCGAGGTCAAGGCGCAGTACAAATCCATCGACGACAAACTCATCGCGCTTTTGCGCCGCACCGGAGGCCGCGAGACATGAAGCCCGACAAAGCCCTCATCCGCCACACCCTCGCCATCCTCAGGCGCATCGGCCCCGCCGGGCTCGAGGAAAACGCCCTCATGGTCGAGATCGAGGTCGCCGCCTGCCGTCCCCTGACCACCGCCGAGGCCCGCGACACCCTCGCCTACTGCGCCGATCGCGCCTGGACCAACTCCCGGCGCGACGACTTTGACCAGACCCGCATCTGGATCACCCACGCCGGTCTCAACACCCTCGCCGGAATGTAACCACTCATGAGCCCCGCCACCGCAAAACCGCGCGCCGACGCCTGGGACGCCCCGCTCAGCGAGGCCCAGCGCTGGGCCGCCTACGCCCGCATGCGCCGCCACCCCTGGCACGTGGTCGCCGCCTGGATCGCCGACGAGTACGCCGTGCCCGCCCCCTCGCGCACCGCGCTCTACCGCTGGGCCGCGCGCATGCGCAAGCTCGAGAGCGCCCACCGCATCGAGCAGGCCATCACCGCCCGCGACGAGGCCGCCCAGCTCGCCGCCGCCGCCGGGCAGGACGATGCCCAGCTCATCGAGGCCTACAAGGCCCTGGCCGCCGACATGGCCCTGCGCGACGGCGACGCCAAGGCCGCCACCCGCTTCCTGAAAATGGCCCTCGACCTCGCCGACCAGAACCGCACCCGCGCCGAACCCGACCTCAAGGCCCGCGCCCAGGACACAAAGGACAAGGCCCTGCGCCTCGCCCGCGAGAAGTTCGAGGCCGCCGAGGCGCGCCTGGCCGAAGCCCGCGCCGCAATCGAGGACGGCGACAGCCGCAAACTGGACCCCACCGAGGTCATGGCCCGCGTGGACAGCATCCTGGGGAGAAAGACGGCATGAGCGACGCTCCGGACACCAGCTATTTCCTGCCCTACCAGGACGCGTGGATCGATGACGACGCGGTGCTCAAGCTCGCGGAAAAATCCCGGCGCGTCGGCTACACGTACGCGGCCAGCTACCGCATGTTCCGCAAGTGCATGGGCGATCGACCGGCGGGGTTCACCCAGTGGGTCAGCTCGCGCGACATGTTCACCGCCCAGGAGCTGATCCGGGACTACGTGGCCAGGTGGTGCAAGCTGGCCAACGTGGCCGCCGCCGGCATGTACGGCGACAACGTGCAGGTCATCGACGCCGACAAGGACATCCGCGCCTTTGTCTGCGAGTTCCCCGGCGGGCGCCGGATCGTCAGCCTGGCCAGCACCCCCGAGGCATTCGCCGGCAAGGGTGGCGACGTGTTTCTCGACGAGGTGGACCTGCACAAGGACAGCGGCCGCCTGGTCGACATGGCCATGCCCTGCATCACCTGGGGGAACCAGCTCGAAGCTGTCAGCGCCTACCGCGTCGACGGATCCAAGAACACCCCCTGGGCGCGCATGGTCGCCGAGGCCAAGGGGGCCAACCCCCAGGGCGCAAGCCTGCACCGCGTGAGCATTTACGACGCGGTCGAGCAGGGCCTGGTCGAGAAGATCGGTGAGGTCACCGGCAACCCCGTTGCGCGAAAAACGTTCCTCTCCGACTTGCGCGCCCGCTGCCGCACGGTCGCCGCCTGGCAGAGCCAGTACGAGCTGATCGTCCAGGACGCCGCCGGCAAGCTGATCACGATCGAGCAGATCATGGGCTGCGAGGCCACCTTTGCCGAAATCGAAACGATGCTGAAAACCTACCCCACGGCGCCGCGCTTCGCCGGGTACGACGTGGCCCGCAAAATCCACGCCGCCGCCTGGCACGAGTACGCCCGCATCGGGGTGTCTCTGGTGCTGGCCCGCCGCGAGAAGAACCGCAACCGCCCCTTCGACGAGCAGGAGGGCTGGATCCGCTCGCGCTTGCGCGACGCCGGGCGCCCGCGCATCGCCCGCATGGCAATCGACGCCACGGGCCTCGGGATGCACATGGCCGAGCGTCTGGTGCGCGATTTTCCCGGCCGCGTCGACGGCGTCAACCTGGAGAGCACCCGCCGGCATGAGCTTTGCATGCTGCTTGCGGACCGCTTTCAGCGCCATCGCATCCTGGTTTCCGCCGACGACCAGCTGCGCGCCGATCTCAACGCCCCTCTCAAGTCGTTTGCAACCAACGGGGCCTTGCGCATCGTGGTGCCTTCCTTTCTCGACGACGCCGGCGACCGCTCCCACGCCGACGAGTTCATGGCCTCCGTCCTGGCCGCCAGCGCCGCGGACGGCCCCGCCGGCCCGCACTTCCTCCCGCGCCCATTCGCCCCCGTCCAACCCTACAACCAGCAGGCGGTGATGTAATGTTCGGATTCCTGACACAGCACAACCGCCCCTCCGGCAAGCTCCCGCGCTACCGCAAGAGCGAGTCCGCCGCCTGGGCCGAGACCCTCAACCCCCTGCGCGGGCTCACGATCGACAAGGCCGCCCGCATCTACGACCAGGCCCGCCTCGGCATCTATGCCGACCTGCACTGGCTCTACCAGGAGATCGAGGCCGCCGACCCCATGCTCTTCACCGTCGCCGAGCGGCGTTCCAGCGCGTTGCTCGAGACCGACTGGACCGTCCGCCAGGTCGACCCCGGGCGCCACCGCGCCTTCGACGAGGCCCTGGCCGAGGACCAGGCCGGCACCCTCAACCTGGCCTGGGCCGATGCCGAGCGCGCCAACCTCTCCGACGCCCTCGAGCACCTGGCCGAGGGCTACTTCCGCGGCTTCGCCCACGTGCGCCCGATCCTCGGCGGCGCCCGGCGCGACACCATCGAGGGCTTCGAGACCCTCGACGGCTGGAATTTCGCCCGCGACATCCACACCGGCCAGTGGTGGTGGAACCCCGGCGCCACCGCCGCCTGCTCCGAGGACAACTGCGCGCCCGTCCCCCGCGGCGAGCTGGTCAGCGTCGTTCGCTCCCGCCACATCGACTACCCCGCGCTGTCCATCTACGTGCGCGCCGCCCTCGGCGAGCGCAAGTACGGCATCTTCCTGGAGCGCTTCGGCGTCCCGCCCTGCATCGTCATCATGCCCCCGGACATCGACAAGTCCGAGGAGGCCGCCTACCTCGCCGCCGCCGAGAAGGTTGCCGCCGGCGCCTCCGGATCCCTGCCCAGCGGCAGCAGCGTCGAGTACGCCACCGAGGCCCGCAACACCGACCCCTTCAACGCCTTCCTCGACCGCCAGCAGAAGCTGATCGTGCTCATGGCCACCGGCGGGATCCTCACATCCCTCTCCGAGCCCACCGGCATCGGCTCCGGCGCATCCGACGCCCACGAGGCCACCTGGCGCACCGTCATCCGCCGCGACTGCCGCCTGATCGCCGACCCCCTCAACCGCGTCGTCTCCGCCGCGATCCTCGACGCCGCCTTCCCCGGCCGCCCCCACCTGGCCTACTTCGACTTTACCGACCCGCAACCCAGCGCCGACAACATCTTCGAAACCGCGAAGAAGGCCAAGGAATCCGGCTACCTCGTGCGCCAGGCCGACCTGCAGGAAAAGACCGGCTACAGCCTCGAACCCGTCCCCGCTCCCGCCGCCGGTACCGGCCCCTTCGCCCCGACCCCCGCCCCGGCCCTGCCGCCCGACCCCGCCGACACCTTGGAATCTCCCGTCGTGGATACTCCCGCAGAACCCGATGACGCCAGCGACGTGTCCGCCAAGGCGCAAAACGGCGCGCAGATAACTTCCCTGGTTAAAATCCTGGCGGATGCCGCCGCTGGGCAGATACCCGAGCAATCGGTAATGCCGTTGATGCGGGCCAGCTTCCCCTCCGTGCCGGAAGCAACCCTCGCGGAAATCGCGGAACCGATTCGGACTTTCACCCCCCGCCTCGACGACCCCGCCTCCAACAAAACCGACGACGCCGGCGCCGCGCAACCCCGGCCCGACCCCGTCCAGGCCGCCCTGCAGGCCATCGAGCAGGGCGCCGACATGGAGGCCGCGCTCGACGCCTACGACGCCGCCGCCGCCGCCGCGCTCGATCCGGACGTGCTCGCCGAACGCGCCGAGGCCGTCGCCGCCGAACTCGACGCCGCCGCCCGCCGCGGCAAGGAAGGAACCGCATGAGCCAGCCCGCCGTCATCGCCCCCAAGGCCGACCAGCCCGAGACCTGGTGCCACCTCGCGCCCTTCGGCGTCTACAGCTACGTCGTCAAGCGCGCCGGACGCCCCGTGCTCGACCAGGACGGCCGACCCGAGACCGGGCGCCAGGTGCTCGACACCGAGGCCCTCGACCGCATCGCCGCCGCCTTCGACGCCGAGGACCCCGTCCTGGTCGACCGCGAGCACTGGTCCGGCCAGACCGGCGACAGCACCGCCATGGGCTGGGTCCAGGCGATCGAGCGCCGCGGCGACGGCGCCGATCGCGCCGACGGGCTCTGGGGCCGGGTGCGCTGGACCGACCTCGGGCGCGATCACATCGAGAACCGCCGCCTGCGCTGGCTCTCCCCCGTCTGGGACACCGACGAGGACGGCCGCCCCCTGCGCCTGCTCTGCGTCGGGCTCACCAACACCGCCCGCTTCAAGAACGATCTCTCCCCCGTCGTGAACAAGGCCGACGGGGAATCAAACCACGCCCAAAGCGCGCCGGACCTTGACGGCGGAAAGGAAAACATCATGAAGGAAATCGCCGTAAAGCTGGGCCTCCCCGAGGATGCCACGCCGGAACAGGTGGCCGAGGCCATCGACGCCCTGGTCCAGTTCAAGACCGACGCCGAGGCGGCCCAGGTCGAGAACGAGGCCGAGGCGGCCTACGAGGAGAAGAAGGACCAGATCGAGAACAAGGACGACTTCATCGCCCTCTACAAGCAGGACCCGGCTGCCGCCAAGCGCTTCCTGGGTATCCTGGCCGAGCCCATCCGACTGCCGTCCGAGACGGAAAAGCAGGACCCGGTCACCAACAAGGCCGAGGCGCGCAAGCCCTCCTTCGCCACCCGGCGCGACCCGGTCCGGAACAAGCTGGAGGTGTTCGAGGAAATGCCCGAAGGCCCCGCCAAGGACCGCTACCAGCGCGAGAACGCCGACGAGCTGCTGCAACTCCAGCGCAGCCGCAACGCCGACTGACCCGCCCCGACGCAACCATACCAACCCGACCAACCCGTTTAACCCGGACCCAATCACCCCTACATAAGGAAACGCCACCATGGCCAACACCCTCACCAACATGCAATCGCGCATCTTCGCCGACGAAGCCGTCCTGGCGATGAACGCGATCCTCACCAACATCGCCGGCTTCTCCCTCGGCCTCAACCGCGAGGCAGGGCAGAAGGGCGATAACGTGCGCGTCCCGATCATCTCCGTGGTCGCCGCCGGCGACTTCGACGCCACCACCAACAACTACTCCGCCGGCGACCACACCGACGAGGGCGTCGACATCCCCGTCAACCGCCACAAGGTCGCCAAGGCCGCCTACACGGACCGCGAGTTCCTGGAGTCGCCCGTCGACTACTGGAAGAAGAAGGGCGCCCAGTGCGTCAAAGGGCTCGGCAAGGCCGTCGTCAAGGACGTCTTCGGCCTCATCACAGGCACGTACACGCTGAGCGAGGACCTGCCCCTGGCCGAGTTCGGCACCGAGACGGTCGCCAACCTGGTCACCGTGGCCGAGGACAACGGCATCGACCCCGCCGAGGCCACCCTCACGCTCCAGGGCGTTTACTTCTCGCGGCTGATCGCCCAGCTCGACACGCAGAAGTTCGGCGGCGACGAGGCCATCCGCCGCGGCGTGATCCCCGCGCTCTACGGCTTCGCCCAGATCGTGCGCGCCCCGCTGCTCAAGAGCGCCAACCCGGCCCTGGCCGGCATGATCTCCATGCCCCAGGCCATCGGCGTCGGTTTCCGCTACTGCGAGCCGCAGTCCAAGGCCGTCTACGAGGAGACCGGCCAGGCCTACGACGAGGCATCCGGCATGGTCTTCGGCATCCGCCGCTTCGGCGAGGCTTCCACCGGCAACAACCACATCGCCACCGAGGCGCTCTACGGCGCCAAGGCCGTCGACAAGAAGGCCCTGATCCGGCTGAAGGCGGTGTAACCCGGAAAACGCCCGTAAACGCCCCTCTCCGGCGTTCTGGCCGGGGAGGGGCATAAAGAGACCACCGAGACCCGGAAAACAAAAATGCAACGCGGTTCCGCACGAATGCAAGGCACTCCCGGAGCCACCGCAACCCAGGAAAGACACAATCCCATGAAAAAGCACAAAACCCTGCACGCAGTCCTGACCCTCGTCCTGGCCATGCTCGCCTTCGCCGGCGCCGCCCTGGCCGCCAACCGCGTCATGGTCCTCAGCGAGAAGAACGAGACCCGCGACGTCGCCACCTTCGACGTCGGGCTGCCCGCGCACATCGAGGTGCTCGGCGGCCTGCCGGTGACCAACACCGTCATCGTCTACCGGATCTCCGGCGCCGGGGCCTACACCAACACCCTGGCCACGGTCACCACCGGATCCGGGGGCGCCGCCGACAGCGCCATCCTCGCCACCAACACGTCCTACGTGCTGCGCGGCGACCAGGTGTATTTCGGCGGGGTATCCACCAGCGCCACCGTGCGCCTGATCCTCACGGACTAACCACTCAACCCCCAAAGAAGGAAGTCGGCCAGGCATGTGGTACGAACTCACGGCACAGACGCTGCTCTCGCGCGTCGCCGGTCCCGAGGCCGCGCGGCTGGACTCCGCCGCGCTCGCCTCCGGCCAGAGCGACGTGCTCGACGAGATCGCCGGGCAGGTCGCCGGCGAATGGCGCGGCGGGCTGCGCCGCGTCACGCTCTGCGACTCCCGCGCCGGATACGTGCCCGACGAGCTGACCGTCCACATCCTGGCCGACTTCCGCTACCGCGCCTACACCCGGCTGCCCGGCATGGGCGAGCTGCTCGACGAGCAGCGCATCGCCGAGTGGCGCCGCGCCAACCAGGTGCGCGACGCCCTCCACAAGGTCTCCATCTCCCCGCCCGATGACGACTACGCCGAGGACTCCGACCAGTCCGGACGCGCCGGCCCCGCCATGGCCGACCCCGAGGCCAACCGCTACCTGGAGGAATACTGATGCCCGCGCCGATCGAGGACTTTGCCCGCCGCCGCCCCGTCCCCTCCTGGGCGCGCACCCGGGAATGGGACCAGGTCCCCGCCCAGCTTCGCCGCCGCGCGTTTTTCTCGGCCACGATCGAGGATGCGCGCGCCCTGAGCGCCGAGCGCGAGGCCGTTGCAAACCTGCTGCAACGCGCCCGCCGCCCCGACGGCCGCCTCCCCCGGCGCGACATCGCCATCCGCGAGCTGCGCGACCTCATGCGCCAACGCGGGCTGGACACCAACCAGCCCGACGCGCTGACCAACCCCGCCGCCCCCGCCCGCATCAAGCTCGTCCTGGACGTCAACCGCGCCCAGGCCCAGAACTACGCCCGCTTCAAGCGCAGCTCATCCGGCGGCGCCCTTCTGGCATTCCCCGCCCAGGAGCTGATCCGCGAGCGCGACAGCGTCGAGAAGCGCCCCTGGCAGGCCCGCTGGCGGGCCGCCGGCGGACGGCTCCATTCCGGGCGCATGATCGCCCTCAAGTCCGATCCCGTCTGGACGCGCCTCTCCCGCTTCGGCAACCCCTACCCGCCCTTCGACTTCAACTCCGGGATGGGCGTGCGCGACATCCCCCGGCGCGAGGCCATCGCCCTGGGCGTCATCGAGCCCGCCCAGACCCAGCCCGATCCCGTCGCCGAGGACCTCAACACCGGGCTCGAAAGCTCCGCCGAGGGGCTTTACCCCGGGTTCCTTCGCACGCTCCGGTCTCATTTCGGCGACGCCGTCGCCCTCGACGGCAATACACTGAGGTTTTCCGCATCATGAGCGCCCGCTATACTATAGATGTAGAGGTCCCCGAGAACCTCCGCCGCGAGCTCGACACCCTCGCCGCCCCCGGGCGCCTGCTCACCGAGGCCGCCGCCGCCGGCGTCGAGGCCCACCTGCGCGAGCACTTCCGCCGCCTCCAGGCCCGCCCCCGCAAGGACGGGCTCAAGTCCACCGGCTTCTGGTCCTCGACCGACGGCAACTCCGTGGCCGAGCAGATCGCCGCCGCCGAGATGATCTCCGACACCCACGCCCGCATCGGCATCGACTCCCCCGAGCTGGCCCACAAGCTCACCGGCGGCACCATCCGCGCCGCCGACTACGGGCACACCTACCTGACGATCCCCGCCACCGACCGCGCCGCCCAGTCCCCCACCGGCGCCCGCGGCCTGCCCTCCCACATCGAGTGGGTCGAGCATCCCGACGGCGGCGTCCGTCCCGCCCTGGTCGCCGGCGCCGGGCGGCCGCAAGGCGGCGCCTCCCCCGCCGGCGCCGAGAGCGTGCTCTTCTGGCTGGTGCGCTCCACCACCCACCGCCCCATGCCCGGGGCCCTGCCCGCCGAGGCCGACCTCGCCGCCGCCGCCCGCGAGTCCGCCCTCGACGCCATCGACGCGCTGCTTGCCCGGGGGGACGCCGCATGAGCACACCCGAGACCACCGACGCCCCCCGCGCCTCCGGCGTGTTCCCCGACGTGCAGCGCTCCGTGCGCGACCGCCTGGCCGGGTTCTCCGATTTCGGCGGCCTGGCCCTGGTCATGCAATACGAGGGCAGCATCCAGAGCCGCATCGACACCGCCCTGGCCACCACCAGCGAGCACTTCCGCCCCGGCGCCGCGCTCCTCATCGCCACCCCCGCCGCCCAGGACTCCGGCCCCAACCTGCCCACCGTGCGCCTCGATCCCTTCGGGCTCACCCTCACCGCCGTCGAGGACGTCCTTTTCAACGCCGATCCCGGCGGTACCGGCCGCCGCGCCCTCGACTGGGCCGTTCTCGCGTTGCGGGCCCTCAAAGGCTGGACCCCCGCCGGCTGCAACAAGCCGCTCACCGGTTGGGGCAACACCCTCGCCCTCGGCAATAGCCAGGGCAGCCGCGTCATGGTCACCCTCACGCTGCGCACCCGCATCGATCTCCCGCCCCTGCGCCACGAGGGAGAGTACGGCTTCAGCCTGGCCGCGCCCGCCGCCGCCCCCAGAATCTACGACTGAGCACACCAACGAAAGGACCCCGATCATGGAATCCAGAGTCATCGCCGAAGGCCCCGCCGTCGTCAGCTGGGACGACTTCACCTACTACTCCACCGACACCATCACCCTCACCCCCGACATCAAGCTGCGCGAGATCACATCCAGCTACTACGGGCGCGTCGACAGCCGCGTCACCGACAAGATGTTCACCCTCTCCTTCACGCCCATCGGCATGATGGACGACAACGCCGCCAAATACTTCCCCTGGGACCTGACCGACCTCGGCAGCCTGCTCATGCCCGGCACCGACAAGCCCATCGTGATCTACACCGCCGCCGGCGAGAAGATCACCATCCCCGCCGCCCAGGTCATCGCCCCGCCCCAGCTCATCCTCGGCGTCGACCGCGGCCCCATGGGCCAGATGCAGTTCGGATGCCTCGGCGACATCACCGCCGAAGACGCCGCCGCCGACGCCCACTACACCATCGAGACCGCCGCCATCGCCGCCCACTCCCTCGCCCCCGGCGAGGCCCCCACGCCCCCCTACAAGCTCACCCTCGGCAGCGGCGAGACCTCCGAGGACATCGACGGAGAGGAAGGGTTTGTCTTCGATCTCGGCGCCGCCGTCACCCCCCGCGCGATCAACCGCCACGGGACAATCAACTTCCGCCTCGCCTCCCTCTCCCCCTCCATCGCCTTCGCCCCCGTCGGGTTGAGCGAGGCCGAGATCATGGCCAAGTGGAACATCCAGGGCGACGGCGCCGCCACCCTCGGCGCCAGCAACGCCCTGGGCGTCGCCTGCCAGGTATCCCCCGCCGCCGGCAGCGGCCTCACCATCGTTTTCCCCGACTGCCAGATCCAGTCCGGCTCCATGCTCTTCGGCCAGGACGATCCCCGCCACGGCCAGTACGCCATCATCCCCGTGGCCACCTTCACCGCCGGCGTCCCCACCCTCTACACCATCACCTTCCCATCCCTCGGAGACTGATCCCGCCATGCGCGTAGCCATCGGAGATACCGTGTTAGCCACCGGCGCCGCCGCCGGGCAGCCCGCCCGCCTCGTCGAGGCCGCCGGCGAGCGCTCCGCGCAGGTCTCCGAGGCCATCGCCGCCCCCGCACCCGCGCTCTACGATCGCGCCAACCTGCGCTACGAGGACACCATCGAGGCCGACTACGCCTACGCCAGCGCCGCCCTCGCCCAGGCCGCGCTGCTCACGCTGCGATCCGCCGCCCTCGCCGCCACCGGCAACCTCGTCTACGGCAGCGGCGAGAGCGCCGTCACCATCGGCCCCGCCCTCTGCACCGCCGCCCGTTTGATCGAGTGGACCGGCTCCGGGCTCACCCTGCGCTACACCATCCTCGCCACCGCCGCGGAGGGAGAATGACAAACAACGCAAAAATAACAAACAAGCGCCCCCGCTCGCCGTATGATTTGCCCGATGCGATCGCCAGCGCGATATTGCTCCTGTTCGGCACCGCCTTCTGGGCGCTGCCGCTTGTCCTGGCCATCCTGTTTTTCGCCACTCGCGCCGACGCCGCCGAGGCCGCCACCGCCCGCCTGCGCTGGGACGTGCAGCAAACCCGCCCCGCCGCCCATCCCCTCACGATCTGGCAGGGCGAGACGCTCCACCTCATGCCCCGCCTCGTCGAGGGCACCACCCCCGTGGCCGTCACCAACCTCCCGGTTGTATTCACCTACCGCGAGGACGCCCTCGCCGCCGGCCTGGTGCGCGAGATCGACGGCGTTATCACCAACGGCACCTGCACGATCCTCTGGACCCCCGCCCACGACGTCGGCGCCTCCGCCTACGACTACCAGGTCTTCGTCGGCACCAGCGCCGTAAACCCCCGCGTCTACGGCCGCATCGAAATGCAGGAGACCCTCGGCTGGCCCGCCAGCACCAACGCCCCCGAGCCCGGCACCTTCTACGCCACCCGCGCCGACGCCGCCGCCATCGCCGCCGCCGCCGTCGCCACCGGCGGCACGCTCTACCGCGCCGAATGGCAGGCCGCCGACACGATTCTCGCCGCCACCATCCCCGGGAGCGCCTATTGCGTGGGCGGGTACCGCAACGACAGATACTGGACGGTCGGGACCGAGCCCCGATACCGGGGGTATTCCGGCGCCGTTACATCGACGGTCGATGACGTGATCCAGGTGGATTACGAGAGCGACGGGCAGTTTTTGGACGCCCAGGCATCGATCGACTATCTGCGCGGGCTGCC
>Ga0180432_10008460_pt1 | contig 12795 bp, 13 predicted proteins | sample SS_ome_10_FD_132414 | JGI IMG/M metagenome (GOLD analysis project Ga0180432, IMG submission 132414) | Hypersaline lake sediment archaeal communities from the Salton Sea, California, USA - SS_1_MS_2 metaG | ecosystem: Environmental > Aquatic > Non-marine Saline and Alkaline > Hypersaline >...
AATCGTTTCCTTGCCATAGCCTGCTCCTTTCCAAAAAGTTTAGCCTAAATTCTAACTTTAGGCCTGGACCACTTTTCGGGGGGCAGGTCAATTCAGAGTGCATGTTATGGCTGAGCGGATTGAAGATTCCTACGATGTCGTTTTTGAGGAGGTACAGGGCATACCGAAAATATGGACTTTGATAATCATCTTTGCGGTGGTAGCGACTGCCGTTATTCTGGGCTGGATGAGCTACGAGCAGCTCTATCTTGGAAAGCCCTGGGGCAATAAACCGGCCAGCGACGAGGTGGTTGTCTTTCTCGACATCATATTATTTCTCACCTGTATTGTTTTGCCGCTGCTGGTTCTGAAATTGAAACTCGTCGTAAAAGTCGTGCGAGATGTTCTAATCGTGCAGATGCGGCCTTTAGTTAATAAGAGATACCTGATCAGTGATATCGAGACGTGCGAGAGCGTAACTTACCGCCCGATCCGCGACTATGGCGGGTGGGGTATCAGGTACAGCTTCACTAAAAGGTCATGGGCTTACAACATCACCGGCAACAAAGGTGTGGAAATAAAATTCAAGGGCGGTCGCAAACTGCTGATAGGCTCCCAGCGGGCGGATGAATTGGCCGCCGCCATTTGTAACCGCCTCTAGTTTTCCAAGTCCACTGTTCTTTCATAATGCGTCTGGTTTTTTAGACTGAGAAATCAAATTGTAAACACTTCTGACATCAAGGATTCCTTCAAGGGCCGTCACTATCCTATAGAAAGATAAAGGGTCAGGAGTTGCCATCCTATATGGATAATTTGAAGAGGCGTCGCCGAACATTATAGTACCGCTGCCATCTTTTTTCTCTTTAAGCGAATACTCATTTAACACATTGAGATCGATGGATTTAACACTCCGGTTGATATTTTCCGAGACGATGATAACCCTTTTGTCCGTTAAACCGTAATATGTATTTCTGCGGCGATGAGCATCGACGAAAAACCTTCCGAAAACCATATAAAGACCTGCAAGTACGAACGGAACACCGAAAACAGCAAAGATATTGAACGGAGACTCTGCGGATAAAACAGCGACCTCCCACAATATTGCGAAACCACACCAGGCAATGCTGAACGGTATATGGCGAGCATCCGATGCCTGAAGCATGACCTTCCGGGCAGGGTGGCCGGTCCACAGCAGTTTTTCGTCGGGCCTGATCTCCGGCTGTATTTTTATATCGTCCGTATCGTTCATCTTTACCTTGAACAAAGCATAGGATAACATAAGAAAAAATGGAACAGCATGGTGCCCCTTCTTCTTCCTGAAAAATGAGATGTCAACCAATTTAAAACGATTTTTTAGGACACGGATTTCAGGATGCTACAAATGTAAAACTGAATCAGAAGCAATTTTCACGCAGTAAAATCAGGTTGCGTAGGTTAACAACACATCCCCTCTCATCCCACTGTCCGCGTTCAATTGTGAAGGTGGGCATTTTATTAGGGGACATATACTTGTTACGTGCCCCCAGTTTTGTTGACAACCAAAGCGATAATATGTATTTTGTCCCCGGATTAGGCAGGGAACATCAGTACTTAATTGTTGTAAATTAAAGTGGTATTTCGGATCTTTAGGGTTAAAAACCTGAAAAGAAGTGGAGTTAGGTATCGGATGTCCTCCGAATCAAATAGATAAATTCCATTTTCCCTCGATTACCTTGATTTTTTAGCAACTTATACCTATTCTTATTTGCAACGTTGGGACAGTAGTGATAAAATTGAGTAAGTTGATACAAATTGCAAAAAACATCATACCTGAAAAGCACCATGCGAAAGCAAGACGAATTTTTAACAGACTTAGAACCCTTCCCAACATCGGTGCTAAGTTCTATTGCCCGTGTTGTAACGCTTTGGTAAAGGAATTTTTGCCTTTTGGCGCAATAAAAAGGCAAAATGCCGAATGTCCATATTGCGGGGCTTTGGAAAGGCATCGATTAATCCGGTTGTTTCTTAAAAATGAAACCAATCTTTTTTCAGATAGACTGAATGTACTGCATTTCGCTCCGGAGAATATATTAAAGGATTTTCTTGTCACGCTGCCTAATCTCAACTACGTAACTACCGACCTGTCTTCACCGATTGCGTCAGTAAAGAGCGACATCACAAACACGCCTTTTGAGGACGATGCCTTCGACGTAATATTATGCAGCCACGTTTTGGAACACGTCCCGGACGATCATAAGGCAATTAGAGAAATGTTCAGGATATTAAAGCCCGGCGGGTGGGCTATAATTCAGGTTCCAATAGATAAAAAGCGTAAATACACATACGAAGATCCCTCTATAATCTCTCCAAGTGACAGGGAGCGGGTTTTCGGACAATTCGACCATCTCAGAATTTACGGGATCGACTATATTGACAGGCTTGAAAGTGTGGGGTTCGACGTGACAGTGCACGATTACGCCAAGCAATTGGGTTTCGATATGGTAATTAAGTGTGGCTTAATGAAAGATGATAGCATTTATTACTGCATCAAACCGAAATGCAATCGGAAGTAATAAAGCCTGTTGAAGAGATCCGAACAGCGTGCATCCCGGGCGGAATAATTTTACGGCACTCCGGAAGTCGGCTTGTGCGGTGTGTGACGGGAATTTACCCGCGTTGTTATTTGCCTGCCAGCACGTCTTCGAGAGTGAACTCCTTGAGCGGCTTGGGGAAGTATATGGGTAGTCCCGGGAAACGCGCCTGCATTTTGTCTCGCCATTTCTTGAGATCGAGATCATTGGTGATAGGCGGCAGCCACAGGTCGAAGTGGTGCACCATGATCGCTTTCGGCTGAAAACGCTGCACCAGCCTTGCCGACTCCTTCATCCATTGCCGGTTGGCGGGGCAATATGGTATCGCGAGCACGTCGCTTTGGCCCAACTCGGCGCTGACGCGATACACGTGACGCGAAAGGCTGCCGAAAAAAAGCATCCTCGACCCACGCGAGCGCCAATCGAAATGCATGGCGTAGTTCGGGCCGTACGGATGAGTGGTGGCAAGGTTTAAGCCGCGTTTGACGGCCTCGCTGCGAGGGCTGTGGTTAAATATACGCTTGACGGCTCCCAAAACCATGGGAGCGTCGAACACCTCATGGAAAGTCTTTAACGGCGTGACCGTCAATTCGTCCAGGCGAATCCGGCCGGTATCTTCGAGCGAATGCCACTTGTCGGGATTGCCCGTTCTCGCGGAGCGGTGCAACGATCTCCATTCCTTTTTTATGTCTTTCCTGCCGCATCGGGGCAGGTAGACGGGCGCATCGACGGTCGCCGCCAGGTAAGGCACGTCGGCGAAGTGGTCGAAATGCGTGTGAGTGGCGATAAGCAGGTCGAAGTCCTTGTAATCCTGCCGTGTGATAGGCAAGCGCGGCTTAGCGTCGTAAGGCCTCGATAAAAACGGATCCACAAGCGCCTGCCGTTTGCCGAAACGAAGCTCGAATCCGGCGGCGCCCAACCATTTAAGGGTTATTTCTTCGGGATGCATTGTTCGAGATTAGTTCTCCTTCACCCTTTTGGCAACCCCCTTACTCCTCTCTTTCCGAGAGAGGAATAATTTTGTCGATAACGCCTGCGCCGACGGCGTCTCCCCAAACATTAACGGTGGTACGGCATCTGTCCAGGAACCAGTCGATGGCCAGCAATATGGCGATTCCCTCCGTGGGGAGCCCTACCGAAGTGAGCACCAGCACCATCGTAACCAGGCCCGCTTCGGGTATCGCCGCCGCTCCGACGCCCGCCAGCACCGCCGTGAAAAACACCAGCACCTGCTGCCACGGCGCGAGGTGTATCGCGTAAACCTGCGCGATAAACAACGCCGCCACCGCTTCGTACATCGCCGTTCCGTCCATGTTGATCGTAGCCCCGATGGGCAGCACGAAACTCGCCGTTCGCTCGTTCACTTCGTTTTCATCGACAACGCCCTCCATGGTCATGGGCAGCGTCGCAGCGCTCGATGCGGTACTGAATGCGGTCATAAGCGCCGTTCCCATATTGCGCGCATAACTTGCCACATCGCGCTTGCCGATGAATTTCAAAATCAGCGGCAATGTGATGAAGCCGTGAATGAGCAGGCCCAGAATGACGGTGAAAGCGTACTTGCCCATACGCATCAACTCGCCGATGAACCCGCCTTCCATCGTGAGTTGCGCCGTCCCCAATCGATACGCCACGAGCGAGAAGATACCGATAGGCGCCACCATCATAAGCATGTGCACCATGCTCATCACCGCAGCGTTAAGCCCGACGAAGAAGTCGATTACCGGCTTGCCACGGTCGCCGAGCGTTGTGAGCACGCCGCCGAATATCAGCGAGAAAATAATAAGGGGCAGAACCTGAACGTCCACCATCGCGCGGATGATGTTCTTCGGTATCATTGTCAGCAAAAGGTCCCGTATTCGGAAAGGTTTTGTCTTGCGCACTATCCGAACGCCGACACCGGCATTTTTCGGTTCGACGGTCTTGTCGCCCGGCCCTACCCAACGAGTTACGACTACGGACTTGTCGGTCATGCGCGCGTCGCGGTCTATTACACCGTAAATGTTCCGGTCGACCAGCTCTATCACATAACCTTTGCCGTAGGATGTAGTGCGAAACTTCTCATCGCTCGTGAGATTGAGGAACGATCCACCGGACAGGGGCCGAGAGGTGATTTCGTACCTTGCGTCGGGGAAATTGTCCATCGAGCGCTCGATGCCCCGGCCCGGTTGAATTATGTTGACCAGTATGAGCCCTACCAGCACCGACATGCATGTGGTGACGATATAATAAGCGATGGTAAGCAGTCCGCTTTTCCCGAGTTTCCTCACGTTACCGAGCGATGCGACTCCCGCCGTCATACTCGCAATGATAAGAGGCACCACCAGCAAAAACAGCGCGTTCAGAAAAAGAGTGCCCAATATCTCGGTCTTCAAGGCCGCTTTGGGGAAATAAATACCCATTACGGCGCCGAGCACCGAGCCGGCTATGATTAAGGGCAGCAGATATTGGTTCAAACGTTTCATTATGTTAACTAGGGACTTTAGATCACAAATGGCTGGCATTCAACCATGTACGGGCGACCGGCCGGTCGCCCGTACGATTTAGTGGACCGAATATAGTTGATTACTCGGCTTGAAGTTGAACTTTTTCGACCCGGCTTAAATCCCGTTCGTAAAACCGACTGCCGATAAGGAAAAAAACCGCCCCCAGCGCTCCATATACGGGGACGAAAAGCACGGCGTTTTCGAGCCCGATCATGTCGCTGATTTTGCCTATCAGCGGCGGCGACCAGATATCCCCCAAAACGTGCTGCACGATAACGCACATGCCGTAACTGAAAGCGCGAAGTCCCGGGTGCACGACATCCTGGGTAACTGCGGCGCCGGGAGCCACGAAGCAGGTTACGGTTATGCCGTACAGCGCCAGCAACCCCAAAGCGTAGGGCTTATCGATGTTCAAGAACGAAACGTACAGTAATATCGTGGCCGCCACCGACGATACTGCCGGAAATATCATTCGAGCTTTTTTATGTTTACGTTGAAGAATATCCGATAAGTATCCGCCGAGAGGAGCGCCGATGAGCACCAGTGCGAACAGTGCCGAAGAATACACCCCGCCCTTACCCGGCTCGGCTTTACCGACGCGCTCGAAGTAAGTGGGCAGCCACGTCATCAAAGCCGTAGTGGCGCTGACATTCATGGCGAAGCCGAGGTATGTGCAGGTTAGAGACGGAATACGCAAAATTCCCATGGACTGTTTAATAAATCCACTAAAGCCGCGATCTTCGCCCAGCCCCGTGGCGGAATCTTCCGGGCGTACGCTCTTATAGTCGGGCAAATACCAGGCGGCTATTGCCAACAGCATCCCGGGCAGCGCCACGATACCGAACGCGTGATGCCATCCCCAGCGCTTTGCGATCAGCCCTCCCGCCGCAAGGCCTATTCCAACGCCCAGCGGGATGGAGGCGTTCCATATACCCATATATTTCGCGCGATCCTTCTCGGGGTATGCCGCCGCAATCATTGCAGAGCCTCCGGGCGCGTAGCCGGATTCGCCGATGCCGATAAACGCCCGCGTTATTATAAGCTGGGTATAGTTTTTCGTGAAAGCGCATGCGAGCGTCGCAATGCTCCAGAAAAACGTCATAAGCGCAACCATTTTGCGGCGGCTCCACCGGTCGATGAGAATGGCTGCGGGAATGGTGAATACGGTGATAAACAGTACGACGACGCTTATCAGCCACCCGGCCTGAGCATCGGTAATATGCCAATCGCGCTTGATGAAGTCGATCATGCTCGACACCACCATGCGGTCGGCGTAATCGGACATGTATATGAGGAAAAGAACGATCAATATGCGGTGTGAACGACCGCCGCCGCCGGTGTAGGCATCGGGACCGGAGTTAGTGGAGATTGGTGAGCTTGTATCATCCATAGATTCGGCCCTTCAGTTTTTCAGTACTCTTCCCGCCAATATCACATCCAATAGCGACGGGCTGATACGTTGCAGGATCGCAGTGGCCTTACCCAGCGGCGTCAGCACTCTTTCCCGCTCTCTTTTTTCGATGAGTTTTGCGATACCCCGGGCAACGCCTTCGGGGGTGTCGTGCCCGGGCCGATTTATGGGCCGAGGCGTACCGTCGCCTTTCATGACGGTTTTAGACGGGTCGGTGGTTGTGAACCCCGGCGATATTACTCCGACATGTATACCATAGGGCTTAAATTCCAGCCTGAGTGATTCGGCAAAACTTCGCAATGCGGCCTTGCTCGAGCTGTAAAGGCTGCCCGTGGGAATCGCCCGGATGCCGCTGACGCTCGATACGAAAACCAGGTGCCCGCGAGATAATTTGAGTTGTTCGAGAGCGGCGATGGTCATGTTGATGGAGCCGAGCAGGTTTACTTCGATGAGTTTCTTGCATGTTTCAGGCTCGCACTCATCGAAATTCGCGACGATGCTCAACCCGGCGTTGTTTACCAGAACGTCCAGCTTACCGAACTTCTCCACGGTCGCTCCGACCAAAGTTTTACAATCGGCAGGGGCGGTAACGTCCGATTTGACGCCCAGGACATCGACACCCTCGGCTTTCAGATGCCTCCCGGCTTCGGTAAGGGTGTCATCTAGAATGTCGGAAAGTACGATCTTCGCTCCGCGCCTGCCCAAAAGCTTCGCAGTGGCATACCCTATTCCCCGAGCCGACCCGGTAACCAACACTACTTTGCCTGAAAAATAATCCATACTTCGAACCACCGTATAAGGCATATCGTTCAAGCAACATATAATAAAGAGCAGGAAAAGACAATAAGCCACAACACGATTAATCTCAAATTGAGAAAAGTTGCGGGACTCGGGAAAATAACGAATTGTTGCCGCTGTCGCGGGATTAGCCTATAATCCATGTACTGATGTAATTATCGGATTACTTTATTGAAAGGCGTACTGTAAGGATGATTTTTGAGTATTTGGAAGCGGGTCCGTTGATGACCAATTGCTACATAGTGGGCGATGAGAATACCAGAGAGGCCGTGGTCGTGGATCCCGGCGGTAGCGTGGATCGCATATTGATGGTATTGAACAAGTTCGGCTTGAAGGTGAAACTGATCGTAAACACCCATGCTCATCCCGACCACGTCGGCGGTAATGCCGCATTGGTCGAGGCCACCGGCGCCCCCATCGCCATCCATAAAGCCGAAGTGCCGCTGCTTGAGAACCTCGCCGCCATCGGAACGGGCCTCGGCATGAGCGTCGAGCCGAGTCCTTCTCCGGACAGAATACTGGAAGAAGGAGATATAGTCGAAGTCGGCGATATAAAAATGAAGGTTTTGCACATCCCGGGCCATTCGCCGGGGGGTATATGCCTGGTTATCGACGGCACGAACAAGGTAATTGTCGGAGACGCGCTTTTCCGCATGAGCATAGGCCGTACGGACTTCCCCGGCGGAAGTTTCGAGGCATTGATTGGGGGCATACGGGAAAAGCTCATGTCGCTGGGGGATGATTTCGAAGTTTATTCCGGCCACGGGCCGCCGACAACTATCGGATACGAGAGAAAATACAACCCCTTCGTCACCGGCCAATACACATTATAATCAGGTGGGGGAAAACGGAATGGCCGTTTTAAAAGATAAAAAAATACTGCTCGGCGTGACGGGGTCCATAGCCGCCTACAAGGCCGCGGAAATCGTTCGCTTATTGATAAGCTCGGGCGCCCGGGTACAGGTGGTGATGACTGAAGCGGCCACCAAATTCATCGGCCCTCAAACGCTATCGACGCTGACGGGCCGTCGGGTGGTCACTAGTATGTTCCGCGACGGCACGGAGCCTGAAATCGAGCATATCAGTCTGCCGGAAGAGGCCGACGCGATTCTTATCGCTCCGGCCACCGCGCACACTATTTCCAGAATGGCGCTGGGACTGGCGGACGATGTACTGACTTCGATGCTTCTGGTTGCGCGTTGTCCCGTTTTGGTGGCGCCCGCAATGAACTCGAACATGTATACCCACCCGGCGGTCGAAGAAAATATCGAGATGCTCAAAGGACGCGGCGTGCATATCATCGAGCCGGGGGTCGGAGACCTGGCTTGCGGTCATACCGGCCCGGGGAGATTGGCGGATCCGGCGGAAATAATCGAACAACTTCGCGCCGCACTCACCGAACAGGACCTTTCGGGTGCGAAAATTCTCGTCACTGCCGGGCCGACACGGGAAACCGTAGACCCCGTCAGATACATATCGAACCGCAGCTCGGGCAAAATGGGTTATGCCATCGCCAGGGCGGCCGTTCGGCATGGGGCCGACGTGACCCTGGTGTCGGGCTCGACGAGCCTGTCCGCTCCGGCAAGAACCGCTATTATAACCGTAGAAAGCGCCGAGGAGATGAACAAGGCGTGCGCCGAAACTTTCCCGAATTCCGATGTGCTCATTATGGCTGCCGCCGTTGCAGATTATCGCCCCGAATCCGCAGTTTCTTCCAAAATAAAACGCACAAGCGACAAAATGAGCATCGAGCTTGTTGCATGCCCGGACATTATCAAAGGGCTGGCCGACCAAAGTCGTCCCGAGCAGGTTCTGGTCGGATTCGCCGCCGAGACGCAAGACCTTCTCGAAAACGCCCGAAAAAAACTCGAATCAAAAGGCATCGACCTGCTGGTCGCCAACCAGGTCGACACTCCCGATTCGGGATTCGATCACGACACCAATCGCATCCAAATCTTGGATTCAGACGGTGGGGTGGAAGCTCACCCGCTTATGACAAAGGATGAGGCGGCGGAACAAATAATCCGGCACGTTGTAAAATGGGCAAACCGCAAGAGGAGTTAGCGATTCTCGATGGCGCCGGGCCGCAAAGCTTCGAGCGCCTGTTTTACATCATTGGGAGAGAGATTTTCGTGATTCATTTTATTTCGGAGCTTACGCCGCAGTTTGATGGCCTGTTTGATGATGGCCTTGCCGTGAGGGTCCATCCCGTAACAAGCTCCGGCTCTTTCCCTCAAAAGGAAGTCCTGAACGGTTTCTTCGATCTTTTTCATATATTCTTCAACCTCTTGATGTCCGACCACGGTCTGGCTGCGAGCGCGCCACCGGCGGATTGCCCTGATACCGTTGTTGCGGTTGAAGCTGAGGATGCCGCGATAAATCTTCCGGTTGGTCTGAAAGCTCAACAGGGTTCGAGTAAGCACGGCTTCAAGGAAGGCGTCATTTTTAGCCGAGCCTTCCCGAACAATCTCCTTGGACTCACGCGAAGGATCGTATGGAAGCATGGCATCGAAAGCCACTTCGAAAAAAATGTGCCCTTTGCCCTTTTGGTGGTATTGCTCGACGAGCTTTATCGGAACGTATTCGTTGTGGGAAATCGTATCGGCGGCCAGGTGAGCGAGGTAGCCGTAAGCGCAGGCGCGGTTGGCTTCAGTTTCGGCGCTTTCCAGAAGTCGAAACCCGACACGCCAGTTGTGGGCAAGACGGGCGAAGAAGAGGAATTTCTTGCCGAGGTTCATATCCGCGAAGATGCTTCCGTAGAGGAAATCGAGCGGGTAGGCGGTGAGCAAAGGCCCTGCCGGAAAATTCGCCGAGGACATGGCGTCGAGCACGTGTTTGCCGACAAGAAGATGCGTCGACGGGCCCCACGCCGCCGCAGTATCGGGGATAAAAATCGCCGCCACAAGGACGGCAATTATTATTATAACAGCTACCATTGAACATAATAGGGTAGCCCAGAGGTGAAAAGGTTGCAAAAGGGCGAAACAATCGAAGGCGAGCTTTTGGAGATAATTCGCGGCCTGAAAGCCTACATGACCTATCAGGCCGAGATCGGGGTCAAGGGATTCGAACGCTCGAATTCCAAATCCGCCGATAGCGAGGTAAATTTGTTGGACAAAGACAGACTTACTCTGGAAACTATAATCGAGCGTATGGGCGAATGCACCCGTTGCGATTTGCACAAAGGCCGCAGGCGGATAGTTTTCGGCGCCGGACCCGAGAACGCCGAGATTATGTTCGTCGGCGAAGCGCCTGGAGCGGAGGAAGACCGCCAGGGCGTGCCGTTTGTGGGCAGAGCGGGGCAGCTATTGACGAAAATTGTCACGGCCATGAAGTATTCCCGGCAAGAGGTCTACATCACCAACGTAAACAAGTGCCGCCCGCCCAAAAACCGCGATCCTCGACCGGCGGAAGTTGCGGCTTGCGAGCCTTTCCTGATGCAGCAGATACAGGTGATCAAGCCGAAGGTCATCATCGCTCTGGGCAGGTGGGCCGCACAAACGTTGCTTAAAACAAATACCGCCATCGGCGGATTACGCGGCAAATTCCACGATTATCACGGAATACCCCTGATGCCTACGTATCACCCGGCGGCTATACTCAGAAATCCGAATCTCAGAAGACCTGTCTGGGATGACATGCAAAAGGTTATGAAACTTCTCGGGAAGGAACCTTGATATGAACAAATATTCGAACATACGCGGTTTAATTGTGACGGTTTTTCTGTCGGCTTTGGTGGGAGTATCCGTTTGGGCCATGTTGCCGACTGAAGCTCTTTCGACGGAAACGGAAGCATCGCCTCCGGCCACCGGCGAGAGTGAAAAGCCCCGGACGATTTACTACCTGAAGGTGAAACACGCCATCACGCCGGCGGTAGCGGATTATATCGTCGCAAACGTGCAACGCGCCAACCGCGACGGCGCCGAATGCCTGGTGATAATGCTCGATACTCCCGGTGGGTTGTTGGAAGCGACGCGGGAAATCGTCCAGAGTATCTTCTCTTCCAGTGTGCCGGTGGTTGTTTATGTTGCGCCGAGCGGCGCCCGAGCCGGCAGCGCGGGAGTATTCATCACGATGGCCGGACACGTCGCTGCTATGGCCCCGGGCACGAATATAGGCGCCGCGCATCCCGTCGGAGGGTCAGGTGAGGATATAAAGGGCGACATGCGCAAAAAAGTCGAAAACGACGCCGTCGCTCAAATAAAATCGTGGGCGCAACAGCGGGGACGAAACGTCGAGTGGGTCGAGCGGGCGGTCAGGGAAAGCGTTTCCATCACCGATAAGGAGGCTATCGAGAAGAACGTTGTCGAAATAAACGCCGTCGATCTGGCGGATTTACTGAAAAAAATAAACGGCCGTGAGGTCGAGGTGTCCGGCGGAAAGAAGGTGAAGCTGAACACCCAAGACGCCCAAAAAGTCGAGTTGAAGATGAGCCTTAAACAACTGATCGTAAGCACCATCAGCGAGCCGAACGTCGCATATATACTGCTGCTGATAGGCATGCTCGGCCTCTTTCTCGAATATGTGCACCCCGGAACGCTTGTCCCCGGTATTATCGGTGGAATATGCATTATACTCTTCTTCGTGGTGCAGACGATGCCGATAAACTACGTGGGGGTGGCATTGATAATTTTGGCGGTGGGCTTCTTCATAGCGGAGATATTCATCACAAGCTTCGGGCTGCTCACCATAGCGGGGTTGACATGCTTTGTCATAGGCGCGGTTCTGCTGTTCGACACCCCGACAAGCACTGTGAGTGTGTCATGGTCGGTGATCATTCCGGGAGTGGTGGTGATGGCGCTGGCGTTCCTGCTGGCGGGATTTTTAATTCTCAAGACGCAGCTCGCAAAACCTTTGGGAGGCAAGGAAGGGTTGGTTGGAGAGTTCGCCGAGGCGCGAACCGACCTCGATCCCGTCGGGTCGGTGTTTTTCCACGGAGAATTCTGGACGGCCCATTCCCAAAAGCCCGTAAAGGCCGGCGGCAAGGTCAAGGTGCTCAAGGTCGAGCACATGAAAATCGAGGTCGAACCGGTGGAGGACGATAATGGCGATTGATTCGACGATATTATGGACGGTAGTCACCGTAGTGTTTTTAACGGTCGGCTTGGTGGTGTTAACGCTATATTACTTTTTCAGGGAGCGTAAAGACAAGCCGATAGGCGGCAGGCCGGCGCTTTTGGGCGAGATAGGCGTGGCCCGCACGGACCTCGATCCCGAAGGAAGGGTGCTGGTGCACGGCGAATGGTGGAACGCGCGCGCCGATGAACGGATACCGGAAGGCACAAAAATCCGAATAATCGACGCGGATAAAATGATGCTCAAAGTCGAACGCGCACCGGAGGACGCATGACCTCTAAATCCCGCAGTTCCCTTAAAAGCGAATATGGGAACCAACGAGCCTATTTGGCGCGGGTAGCCGCTAAAAGAGAAAAGAGAATTTGTAAGATTACAGATGTATTGAAGGAAGCTTTTTCCGGATACATTCGCAGAGAAATCGCAGAATTTATATATTTTTCTGAAATATCCGGGGAGGAACTGGCAAAAGCGTTCT
>Ga0180432_10008461_pt1 | contig 12794 bp, 10 predicted proteins | sample SS_ome_10_FD_132414 | JGI IMG/M metagenome (GOLD analysis project Ga0180432, IMG submission 132414) | Hypersaline lake sediment archaeal communities from the Salton Sea, California, USA - SS_1_MS_2 metaG | ecosystem: Environmental > Aquatic > Non-marine Saline and Alkaline > Hypersaline >...
CAGCCGCCGGGCAAGCCCGGCGGCTGGTCCAACCATTAGGTCTAAATTCTGGTTTTCTGCCCACTGCCCGCTGCCCACTGCCCATCTGCGGCTCCGCCGCGCCGTGCGTATGCGTGTTCTTGTGTTCGAAGATCCGCACGCACCCGGCGGCCGGATCGAGCACCAGGATGCGACCCCGGCTGTCGGCGGCCACGTCGACAGCCAATAGCTTGTGCCCGTTCCGCGTCTCCTCAGTGGCCGTGGCCGTTGGAGCCAACACCTCGGGACCGGCAACCACGCAAACGAACCGCCCCTCGGCATCGTAGACCTTCACGCGGGGAAGGCCCTTTTCGGCAGTGACCACCCGGCCGTCGGGCAACAGGGCCATATTGACCGGGTTGCAGCAGCCGCAAAATCCCTCAATGTTAACCGTGGGCTTGCCCCAGGCGAACTCCAGGTCACCGTCGGTGGTAAACGCCTCGATGCGGTGACCGCCCGGATTGACCACGCGCAAAAGCCCGTCGGGGGCCATGGCCACGTCGAAATACGGGCTGGGAATCACGAAGCCCGGTATGTTGCGGTTTTCGTCGCGCTTGCCGATCCGCCCCAGCAGCTTGCCGGCCGTGTCGTAACGTAGCACGATCTTGTTTCCGGCGTCGGCGACGAAGACCTGTTGTTCACCCAGGGCGATCGAGGTGAGCACGGCCCTTTGGCCCAGTCCTTCCCAGGCCGCTTTACGGGTTCCATTGGCGTCGTACACCTCGACGTGGTCGCCCATGCCGACGTAAATCCGGCCGGGAAATGCGTGCTCCGCGTGGCCGACGGCCAGGCAGCCCGGTCGGCCCTCGAGGGCAATTTGCGATTGCTCGGCGCCCTCTCGGTCGTACACCTGCACGAGTTGATCGCCGGCCACGCAGATTCGGTCCTCGGGTCCCAGGGCGATCGCGCGGGCTTCGTCGATCGCCACGGGGATTTCGGCCGTCTGCTGATAGTGAATCAAAGCGGGGTCGATCTTCTTATGTTTTTCCAGGTCGTACGTAAAGCTTTCCGGCAACCCGTTGCCTTGATCGCCCGACCGGTCGATTTTGATCAGGGCAATGCCGCCGCCGATGATTGCCAACAGGAGGATCACCCCGATCAGCATGCCCGTTTTCAAATTGGCGCGTTCGGTGTGCATGTCTATCGGCTCAGCCTGATTCACGGCGAGTTTTTGGACACATCGAGACAGACCATTCGGGTCATGTCACGGACGATCAGCCGGCCGGCGGCCATAGCCATGGGACCCCAGGCGTCGTGGCCGTCGAGCACCTTGGCCTGGGCCAGTTGTTTGTAGCCTTCCGGCGTGGCTTCGGCCAGGGTGAGCAGCCCGGCATCGTCCATCACAAAGATCAGGCCGTCGGCGATCATGTAGGGGCCGAGACCGAACTTGTGCTGCGATCCGCTTGCCCAGACTTCGTTGCCCTCCAGGTCGAGACAAACCAGTTGCTTGTCCTTCTCGCGGACGCCGTAGACGTGGCCCTCGAAAAAGATGGGGGTCTGTTGCGTGGAGCCGAACTGCTTGGGCTTGAGGCGGAACAGGGTCTCTGCCGACAGCTTGCCGCCCTCTTCTTTCAGTTGGAGCATCAATGCGCCCGCGTTGTATCCACCGGAGAAAAAGATCTTGCCGTCTTCCAGGATTGTGGGCGAGGGGCAGGTGGCGATGCTTATCTTCCAGTCGGTTGTATCCCAGAGGAGCGAGCCGTCTTGGGCCGAGATACCGGCCACGCCGCCCCGCCCGCAATAGACGTACATCCGCTTGCCGGCAAACTCCATCGGCATGATCGACGAATGCGTCTGCACCCACCCCCGTGGATTGCGACTCTTCCAGAGCACGTTGCCCGAGGGGCAGTCGACGGCGATCAACAGCGCCTCTCCGCCCGGCGCCAGTATCACCCGATCGGCGTCGAGCAACGGGCATTGGCCGGCATACCACGGCGGCACCGTGGCCCCATACTCGCGAACCATGTCGATCAGCCAGTGGCACTCGCCGGTCTTGGCATCCAGGCAGACGACGTGGCACTTGGGCCCCAGGCCCACGACGTACTTCTCGGTCACGGCCGGCACGGTCCGCGACATGCCGTGGTTGCGTTTGACCGCGACGGGGTAGCTGTATCGCCAGATCTCCCGGCCGTCGGCCAGCGACAGACATCGCATGGCGTCTTGCGACGATTCGCGATCGTAGTCGAGCACGTAGACGCATCCGGCCAGAACGGCGGCGGCGGCGTAGCCCTCGCCCACCTCGATCGACCAGAGCGATTGGGGACCGCCGTCGGGCCAATTGCGGGCAAGGGGAACCTGATCGTGGCAGATGCCGTCGAACTTCGGGCCGCGAAACCGCGGCCATGCACCGGGTAGATCGGCCGGCTGGCCGTCGGAGCGGGCCAACTTGCCCACCAACGGAACAGCCGGCGTTTCGGCCTTAACCCCCGCGCCCGGCCGGTCCAAACCCGGAATCCGCGCTTGAAGGTCCCGCCGGGTGCCAGTGCCGCACCACAACACCAAAAGCACTATCCCCGCCACGGCCACGCCGCCGGGAACCATCGTTCCGAGCAGTGATCTCTTCATACGTGTATTCTACTGGATCAAGCCGGTGTGTGCGCGCGGGCTATTCGGGGCAAAGACGGCAGGCACTGCTGAGGAAGGACGCCGGTTCCAAACCGACCCTTCTTCTCTAGATATACGGGAAACCCAACGGTGTCAACCCTCCGGGTGGCCCTGCGGTCTCGATGTGCGGGTGCGAAATCGCTTTCCAAGTGCAATTGCCACTACGGTGTCCGGCTGCCGGTGTGATTTCGGCTTCCGCGTGCAAATGCGAGCCGCCGGCTGCCGATGCGAATGCGAGCCGCCGGGTTTATATCGGCGCTATGCCCTTGCGCGGGGATAAACCCCCGCGGCTCGCTTGTCTCAAACTGCCACCCGATTTCTCAGCCAAGGGCTGATGTGCTTTCTCGTCGTTGATGCTCCTCCGCCCAACCCTTGCGGATAGCCTCCTGTAGTCGTTCTTCGTCGGACATGAGGTAGCGAAGACGCCCGAACCAGGCCAACAGGAGCGCAGCCAGGACGGCGGCGACGGCGATGACGGGCCAATGATAGGTTCCCCCGCCGGCCCCGTCGGAGGCCATCAGCATGTTGAGTGTCCGCGAGCGTGCCAGCACTTGCGGCGAGACCTGGGCGGCCGCCAGCATGAGCGTGTTGTGCACGACGTGGAAAACCATGCACGGGAAGATGCTGCCGCTTTGCACGGCCACGAATCCGATCACCACGCCCACCAGGCACGCTATCAACGACTGTTGCAGCACGGCGTGTGCAAGGCCGAAGAACAGCGCGCTGTAGACGATTGCCCGCCATCGGTGGCCCAGGTGCCGGAACCCCGAGAGTATGAAACCGCGGAATGCCAGCTCCTCGCAGATCGCCGGCAGCACCGCAAGAACAAGCACCAATTGCCAGAAGCCGGGCGCTCCGGTGAACATGCCGGCCAGCGCTTTTCTGAGTTCGTCGCTCAGCGGGTAGAGCTGCATCACCACGACCTGAAGTGCGTTGACGACCGGGTGGAGCACCAGGGCCAACAGGGCCGCCGCCGGGAGGGTCAGCCAGACGGGACGTTTCAGCAGGAGTGTCTCGCGCGGACTGCTGGTGAGCATAACGGTCATCAGCAACGCCGGCGTGGCGATCACGACCAGTTGGGTCACCACGGTGAGCATGGCCGAGTCACGAAAGCCGCCGGGGGCCGGCAAGGCGAAACTCATGAAGAAGCGGACTACCAGGATGACCACGCCGCAGAACACGGCCCCGGCCACCGTCGGCGTCGGTTGCCGGTCGCGGAGCAGGTGTTGCAGCCAGAGGGTCACGTCGAGCCGCTCTCCTTCCCTAAACAGCACCGACTCGGCGTTAAACTGGTCGACCGCCCAACGAATCGCCAAAAGGCAGCAAACTAACGTGACGGCCGCCACCGGTGGAAAGAACTGTGCCGCTTGCCAGTAGCTCCCCTCCAGAAGGCTCCGCAGCAAGAGCACCACGCCCGTCACCGGAATCAGGCTGTTACCCAGATTGAGCTCCACTCCGGGCGCCATGGGCAGGATTGCCAGGGGCGTGGTCACCAACAACAGCGGCACCAGGTAGTATTGGCCTTCCTTGGAGCTTCGGGCCAGGGCCGCCAGGGCCAGGCACAACGCGCTGAACAATGCCGACATCGGCAGCAGGGCCAGCGAAAGCCAGAGCACGGCCAGGGCCGGAGGCGGACCGAACCCCGGCAACTGCGAGAGCACCATCCAGCCCGTCAACCCGATGCTTGCAAGGTTCAACACTACCGTCACGATGCTGAAAAGCATGATCGTCACCAGCTTCCCCAGCACGATTTCGCTTCGCTCGGCCGGACTGCTCAACAGTGTTTCGAGCGTACCCCGTTCCTTTTCACCGGCGCAGAGGTCGACGGCCGGGTAGAACGCTCCGGTCAACGCCCAGATCAACAGCAACACCGGCAGGATCTTGGACCACATCGCCGCGCCCTGGAGCATGCTGTTGTCGGCCACGTCGGCCGTTTCCAGCTCGAACGGCCGGGCGGCGGACGCCGGAACACCCCCGGCCACCAGGTTTGTCTCCCCTACCTTTTCGGTCCAACGTCGCAATACGTTCGAAAGCCGCGCAAAGCCGATCTGCGACTTCTCCGTCGCCGTGGTATAGATGATCTCCGGACTGGGTACCTGAAATGGCACTTCGTCTATCTCGTCCGGCTCGTCCCGGTCGTGCTGGTGCGTTAACTCTACGCGCCGCTCGATCGCCTGCTGAAACGCCTCCAGCCGGTCCACAAAATCGGCTGGGAAGTAGAGCGCCGCGTCGTAGTCACCCGATTGAACCGCGTTTCGGGCTTCCGCCCGCTGGTCGGGCATCTCGGCGGTATTGCCCAACGGCTCGTTGGCTGCGAAGTCGAGTTGCAGCAGTCGACTTCGCTCCGGGTCGCTGAAGAGCCCTGGGACGAATTGCCGGTTCTCAAACAAGGGCGGCAGGTCGCAGAGGTCTCTTGCACCGATGACCAGCACCTTGCTGGGATGCTCTTGCATGAACTGCGAAGCCTGGAAGAAGCTCATTCCCAAGAGCGGATAGAGCAACAGCGGCAGCACCACGATCATGAACAGCGTGCGCCGATCGCGCAACTGGTCGCGGATCTCGCGGGAGAGGATCAGTTTCACGTTCGACCAGCTCATGCCTTTCTTCCTGCCACAACGCCCCGTGCCGGCTCAACGCGCGAGGCTTTCCTCCGAACACGTCTTGTCGTGCTGCGAGATCAATTGGAAGAACAACTCTTCCAGGTCGCGTTCCCGGTGCTGATCCCGCAACTCCTCCAGCGTTCCTTCCGCCAAGACATTGCCCCGGTGTATGATGGCTATGCGGTCACAGAGCTTCTCGGCTTCACTCATGATGTGGGTGGAGAAGATAACGCATTTGCCGTGGTCGCGGAGCTCGGCGACGGTTTTCAACAGTGCCCGGGCAACGAGCACGTCGAGGCCCACGGTCGCCTCGTCGAAGATCAGCACGGGGGGATCATGGACGATGGCCCTGGCGACCGACACCTTCTGTTTCATGCCGGTCGACATCTTGGCGCCCAGCAGGTCCCGGATATCGTTCATTTGCAGCCGCTCGAAGAGGTCCTCCATCCGGTCGACAAGCTGTTGCCGGGGTATGCGGTGGAGCCGGCCGAAGTATTCGACCATTTCCCAGGCGGTCATTCGATCGTAGACGGCCGTATTGGCCGACATGAAACCGATCTGACGGCGAACCTGCGACGATTGGGTAAGCACGTCGAGCCCATTGATCGTGGCGCTGCCCGAGGTCGGCCGCAACACGGTGCTGAGGATACGCAAGGCGGTCGTTTTCCCGGCTCCGTTGGGCCCCAGCAGGCCGTAGATTTCTCCCGGCTTTGCGCTGAAACTGATCCCGTTAAGCGCCACCAACCGGCCGCGACGTAAATCGGCATAGTGCTTGGTTAATTCGCGGACGTGGATCATGGCTGCTTGGACCTGCTAAACCCCTTACGGTAGCTTAGCTTACGTTAACGGTGTTGGGTTCCGCGGCCGGCCGATCGAGGGGTCTGTAGAACACATCCCTCCTGCGGGGAATATAGCCTGCATCCCGGATCGCCTGCTGCAATTCCTGCCGGCTGGCTCGAAAAGTGGTCCCGGCGGCGGCTACCACGTTTTCTTCGATCATTAGGCTGCCCAGGTCGTTGGCCCCAAAATGTAGGGCCAACTGGCCGATTTTCAGCCCTTGAGTGACCCAACTGGCCTGGAGGTTGGCGAAATTGTCCAAGAAGAGCCTACTGGTGGCCATCATTTTGAGGTATTCAAATGCCCCTAGCTTGTCGACGTGGGACAACTCGGTATGACTCGGCTGAAACGTCCAACAGATAAAGGCGGTAAAACCGCCCGTTTCGTCTTGCAATTGCCTCAACCGCTCCAGGTGTTCGATTCGTTCGGCAAGTGTCTCGACGTGGCCGAACATCATGGTGGCGGAGCCGCGACCACCCAGCGCGTGCCACTGGCGGCAGACGTCGAGCCATCCGTCGGCGGAGACCTTTTTCGGGCTGACCAATTTGCGAACTCGATCGACCAGGATTTCGGCCCCACCACCCGGCAGACTACCCAGACCCGCCGCTTTCAGCCGCTGGAGCACGTCGCTAACCGGTAGACCGGATATCCGGCTGATGTGGTGAATTTCCGGAGGGCTTAGGCCGTGGATGTTCACCTGGGGATAATTCCGATGGATGTCGCCGAGCAATTGTTCGTACCACTGGAGACTCAACTGCGGGTGCATACCGCCCTGCAGCAGTATTTGATCTCCACCCAACGCAACAGTCTCGTCGATCTTGCGAAACAGCTCATCCCGGGAAATAAGGTAGGCATCGGGTGTCCCGAGGGTTCGCGAGAACGCGCAGAAGCGGCAACCGCTGATACAGACGTTGGTGTAATTGATATTGCGATCGATGTTGTACGTTCGATAGGGCTCGGGGTGCATTCGGCGCGAGACGGCGTCGGCCGCGCGAGCAAGCGCGGCGAGGTCGTGCGACTGGAGCAATCGGAGCCCTTCCTCGGCACTCAATCGCTTGCCGGCGACGGCCCGCTCAAGGGGTGCTGCAATCGTGGAAGACAAGTTCCCCTCCCGTCGGAACGAGCCGGTGTCGGGCGGCCAGGCGGTAGAACAGCCTCAGCCCCTCCCGCTGGCGACGGCCCAATCGGAACGTCAGGTTGTCGCGGAGGTAGGCCAGGCTTTCAGATTCCGGGATTCCCAGTTTGGGTGATTCGAGCCTGGCGATCTCGGCGAGTCGCTTCAGACCTTCGTCGCGTGCGGCGCTCAATCGTTCGTCGAGATCGCCCAAGTCCAGGCCGGGTCGGGCGATCCACATGGCAAACACGAGCGGCAAGCCGGTCCAACGCGACCACTCTTCACCCACGTCCCAGACGAACTCGTATTTCTCGTCCGGCGTGAGCATCCCCCGGTCGCCCACCAGCATTGTTGCGTCGGCGTGCAAATCCCCGGGCGACGAACCGATCGGCAAGATCTTCACTTCCGGTTCCAAAGCAAATCGTTCTTTGAGCATGCTTCTTGTCGCCGCGGCGCTGCTCCGCGAGCCCTCGTCCAGAGCCAGGGTGTGAACCTGCTCGATAGGCACACGGCCGTAGAGCTTGACGCTCTTCACCGGCCCGTCGCAGGATATGCAGGCGTCAGAGACAATAATGTATCCGGGGTTGCGGAAATACTCGATCGAGGGGATCATCGCCACGTCGAACCGTCCGGTGGCCAGACCGTCGGCCAGGCGGCTGGGCAAATCGATCGTCAACTCGACGTCCGGAGCCAGACGCTCGAGGCAAAACGTCAGCGGTTGGGCGTTCAGGTAGGTAACCGCGCCCACTCGGATCATCGGCGAGTGATACGCGGAAGGCTGCTCCGTCACGGTCGGCTTCCCGGAAATTGGCTGAAAACGTTTATTGTATGGGTCGACCCGGTCGTCGAGAAGGGCGGGGCCACTGCAGGGGGAAGGCCGCAAGACGGCCGGGCCGATTTCGGTCGCTCCAAGTCCTTCAAGTGGGGCGTTCGATGGCCGAGACCGTTGAATCGTTGCCACCCGCTAAACCGGCACACTCCGCCAGACCTCAGTTTGACCGGCCATGTTGCAGGACCTAGGTTTCTAATGGCGTCCTTTTCCGGTTTGCTGCAACCGGCTTCCGGTTTGCTGCAACCGGCTTTGAACGAGCAACGACGCTACCGTTCGCACTAATTCGAGCCATGACCGACCCAACCAAGAAGACCCTGCTTGCCCGTTTGGCCGGCCAGGCCGATTCAGACGACGGCCTGGACGCCCTTGCCGCGCTGGCTGCTATCCAGCCCGACCATGCCATCGTTGCAGAGCAATCCAACGATAAGCAACTAGATGCCCTGTTCGACAGGATCCACAGCCTGGCCGACAAACCGTCCGCCGGCACTAGCGGGCCCCCGCGCCCGTTGCCCCCGGACGAGGAGCAGCCGGCCCGGTTGAAGAACAAGTTCGTTCCCATGGAGCCGGAATCTTTTCGCCAAGCCGGGTTGACCGACAGCGAGGTCGAGGCGCTGATCCTGAAGTTCCTCTTGGCGCGGGGCGACATCGTGGGCCGCGACATCGCCGAACAGGTCAAGCTCCCCTTCGTCCTGGTCGACGAACTGCTGCGAACCCTCAAAAACGAGCAGCTCGTCGTCCACAAGGGCGCCGCGCCGATGAACGACTACCAGTACCAATTGACCGACTTGGGACGCGAGCGGGCACGCCGATTCACCATGCATTGCACCTATTTCGGCTCCGCACCCGTCTCGCTAAGAGACTACATCGACAGCGTCAACGCCCAATCACTCACCGAGCAGAACCCAACCGCCGAGGATCTAAACCGCGCGTTTGCCGACCTGCTTCTGAGCAAGAAAATGCTCGACCGGCTGGGCCCGGCCATGAACTCCGGAAAGGGACTGTTTCTTTATGGCGCGCCGGGCAACGGGAAGACAAGCATTGCCGAACGGGTGACGCGCGCGTTTGGCCGGTACATCTGGATTCCGCGGGCGATCGGCGTCGACGGCGAGATCATACGGTTGTTCGACCCGGCCGCCCACGAAGAGAAGTCGCTTGCGCCCAACGAAGGGCTGATCGACCAGCGAAAGATCGACAAGCGTTGGGTCCGCGTCCGCCGCCCCACGATCGTCACCGGCGGCGAGCTGACGATGGATTCCCTGGAAGTGACAATCAACACGTCGACCGGGATCAGCGAAGCGCCGCTGCAGTTGAAAAGCAATTGCGGCACGCTGGTGATCGACGACTTCGGCCGGCAACGGATGCAGATCGATGAGTTGCTCAATCGCTGGATCCTGCCGCTGGAGCAGCGTTTCGACTTTCTCAACCTGCCCAACGGCAAGAAGATCCAGGTGCCGTTCGACCAGTTGATAATTTTCTCGACGAACCTGGAGCCCCGCGAGCTGGTCGACGAGGCGTTTCTCCGCCGCATCCCCTACAAGATCGCGGTGGTCGATCCGACCGAGGCGGAGTTTCGAGAGTTATTCCGGTGGATGGCACCCAAGCTGGGGTTCGTGCATTCCGAGGAACCGATCGACTACCTGATCGAGAAGCACTACAACCAGACCGGCCGGCCTTTTCGCTGTTGCCATCCCCGCGACCTGCTCCTGCAGATCCGCAGTTTCTGCGCGTACGCCGACGATGTCTTGGAGCTAACCCCGGAACGCTTCGATGCCGCGGTGGAGAACTACTTCGCGGTGATGTAGGAACGTTTACGTGGAGAGTTCCCCGCTCATTTTTCGGGGTCACCGGTTGTCATCCCTAGCTTCGCAGCGATCCCAAATTGCCACTCTTGCGCAAACGGACCAGTTCCTGCACCAAGCGTTCTCCACCCACACTGCTCCCGCAACGTTTGTTAAACGCGCGTGCCAATTCTTCAATGGATGCCGGCTTCTGCAAGAGCTTGTCGGTTGGAATACCGAGTTCCGCATACACGGAGCGGAGAACTGAGCGCTCCTTCTCAGACAGTGGTTGAAGACCGTCCTTAATAGAGCGAACCACGTCGTCGATGCGTGATACCGGATAGACTCTACAGGTTTCCCAGTAGGCGGGCAGTCGGACACGCTCGGTTTCCGGATGCACCACGTACACCGGCTTGTGCCATGCCATTGCAGCGCCCACTTCGACGCCTATGGCAGAGGGCAAAGTGCGGTTCGGATCAATGATGGCCACAATCGCGTCACTCTCCGCCAGGGAACGCCAAAGAGAATCCCGCCACTCGGTTCCCATCTGAAGCGTCTCTTGGCTAACCACGCCCAGACCGGCTTCTGCAAGGGCGCGCGCGACTAGATCGGCGATCTGCCCTTCGGACAGGGAATATGACAGAAAGACATCATAAGTAGTCGCTTGGGTACTCATGACTTGCGCTTTTCCACACGTCGTCTCAACCCTTTAAGATATTCATCCAGCGAGTTGATTGGTATTGCTTTCTTGGATCCGAGGATGTCAGGAATCGTGTCGACTTCCACATGGCAAAGCACTGCGACAATACGCGCCCTCCGACGTCTACCCCAGGCGGCACCTACCTCCAGCAAAACCCAAGGACGATCGATAGACTCCGGAGTCAACAATACAATCATCTCGTTTGAGCGAACGATGTGGCGGCGAATCTCCTCCGGAATATCATCGCCCCCGTCGATGTCGCGATCATCACGGAACGTTCGGGCTCCGGTCTGTTCGATCTTCTCACAGATCGTTTTTGCGAGCCATTTGTCTGCCGTTGCATGACTTACGAACACCAAGTAGTCGCTCGGCGTCTGCCCGCTCTTGAGCTTTGCCTTCTTCACTATGTATTGTACTATGCCAAATCCCGTGAGCCGGGACAATAGCAGCAGGGAGCACAGGCCCCATCTCCCGTCGCATCTGAGTCCCGGACCAGGACTGCCAAGACGGAATTGCAAAACTCAGTGCGATCGCTCGATGCCGAAGGGGAATTGCAGTTGGGGATCCTCCGCCGATTCGGGATTGAGTTCTTTGAAGAGAAGACTGGGCTGGATGTCGTCGTTGTGCTGGTACTTGTCGCTGGCGTACTCCGAAAAGGAGCCGCGGATATCGTGGTAGAAGATTTGGCAGATAGGCACGCCCGCGTAAATGCGAACCGGCACGACGGCGAACATTTCCAGCGTCCAATAGCCGCAGAAGCCGACGTCACCGAAACCGGCCGTGACGTGCACGAACAGTCCGAGACGTCCCACCGACGAGCGACCTTCAATCATCGGCACCAGGTTGTGTGTTTCGGTTCGTTCGGCCGTCCGTCCCAGGTAGAGCTGGTTGGGTGTGAGCACCAGTCCCTCCGGAGGAATGGTCATCCGCCGGACCCGGTTGGCCTTGCGCATGTCGAGCACCACTTCCTCGTAGACCATCAGCTCTCCGTGCAGGGAGAGGTTGTAGCTGTTGGGGTTGAGCTTCGACTCATCGAAAGGTTCGATGACGATGTCGCGGCCCAACTGATTCTTTATCTCGTGACCGGAGAGAACCATGGTGGGAATTGACGATCTCCGAATGTGAAAAGATTATAGAAACCAAATATCAGCCGTTATTTCGCCTCCAGGCCGATCCTGGGACACGCGGTTTCCAGCGGGCATTCGTCGCACTTGGGCCCTCGGGCGGTGCAGTAGCGTCGGCCGTGCTGGATCATCTGATGGCTGAACGCCACCCAGTGTTTTCGGGGAATTTGCTCCATCAAGTCCTGCTCGATCTTGGCCGGATCTTTGTGTTTGGTTAGCCCCAATCTCCGGCTGATGCGGCCGACGTGCGTGTCGACCACCACGCCGGAACTTATTCCAAATGCCGTTCCCAGTACGACGTTGGCCGTCTTGCGACCGATACCCGGCAATCCGACGAGCGCCTTCATGTCCTGCGGCACCCGGCCGTCGTACTGCTCCAACAGGGCTTGGCAGCAGCATTGAATGCTATTGGCCTTGTTGCGAAAGAAGCCCGTACTCTTGATGTCGCGCTCCAACTGTTCGGATGGTGCCCGGGCGTAGTGCGCGGCCGTGGGGTATCTCGCGAACAGCTCCTTGGTTACCCGGTTCACCCGCTCATCGGTACACTGGGCCGAAAGAATGGTGGCTACCAGCAGTTCCAGCGGGTTGTTGAAATCGAGCGAGCAGGTGGCGTTTGGGTACGCGCGGCGCAAATGGCCGACTAGTTGAGACGCGTGGCGTTTGGCTTCTCGATCGCCGACCATCCTTGGACCTGGGTTGAAACGCTCGGCACGACGAACCGAGCCGTTGCACGAATCCTGTTTTGCCGTTCAGAACCTGATTTTCACGGCCCGTTCGGTTCGTGTCAAGTATCCCAAGCGAGCATGTCGCCCAAAAAGAGAGGAATTCAGTAGTTCCAAGTTTCGGAGAGAGGGTGGCTGGGGCTGAGCGCAGTGAGCCCCCAGGCTGCCGATTGCTACTCCCCGCCTGTTGACCGCTTGATGCCACAGCCCTATGATGAATTTTTAGTCTGCAACCGGTCACATAAGTATACGCATGTCTCTCCCCGGCGAAACGCACGAGAAGATCACCGGCAGTCTCGTCGACGAGCTAGAGCCGGTGCAAACGGAAGCGGCGGGCAACGTGGACCTGGCGCGGATCGAGCAGGCCGTGCGGGAAATACTCCTGGCCGTCGGCGAGAATCCCGACCGCGAGGGACTCCGCGAAACCCCGGCACGCGTCGCCCGAATGTATGCCGAACTGTTCCG
>Ga0180432_10008462_pt1 | contig 12794 bp, 13 predicted proteins | sample SS_ome_10_FD_132414 | JGI IMG/M metagenome (GOLD analysis project Ga0180432, IMG submission 132414) | Hypersaline lake sediment archaeal communities from the Salton Sea, California, USA - SS_1_MS_2 metaG | ecosystem: Environmental > Aquatic > Non-marine Saline and Alkaline > Hypersaline >...
AACCTCTACGATGCGGTAGCGCTTGTCGAGGCGGCCACCCATTTTCTCGAGCGCTTTGTTGATGAGGTGGTTGTCCTCGAGCGTCCAGCCCATCTCGGACGTCCGGTAGCCCGCGGCCACCGTCCGGCGCACGATCTCGACGAGAAAGACGCTTTCGACCCCCCGCTTCTGGAAGTCCTTGCGCGTGCCGAGCGTGATCGTGCGCAGCGCGGTGAGCGTCCTCATCCCGAACAGCAGCTTGAAGAGGCCCGTCGGAAAGAGCCGCCCGTTCATCCGCACGAGGATCTTGTTGATGTCGGGCAGCGAGAGGCAGAAGCCGATCGGGTCGCCGTCTTTCTCCGCGATCTGCACGCACGCGGGCTGAACGAGGGGCCTGATCTCTGTGGCGAAGTGCTCGAAGTCGCGGTCCGTCATCGGCACAAAGCCCCAGTTGCGGCTCCACGCGTCATTGTACACGCGCTTGATCCGCGCGATCTCGCCCGCATAGTCCTTCTTGTTCACGTTGCGCAGCGTGAAGCCCACCCGCTCGCGAATGCGATCGGCGAGCGCCTCGTACCGCGCGAGGTCCACGATCTCCGTGTCAATATGCCACGCGAGCAGGTCCTTCACCTTGTGCAGGCCGAAGCGCGCAGCAAAGTCAAGATAGTACCGGTGGGTGTAGGGCATCATGAGAGCGGGCAGCTTGTCGAAACCCTCGACGAGAAAGCCGACCTCTTCGTTGGTCGAGAAGTTCATCGGCCCGCGCATCGCGGTGCGCCCGCGCGCGCGGAGCCACGCCGCCGCCGCCCCGAACAATGCCTCGGCGACGGCGGAGTCCTCGACGCACTCGAAGAACCCGAAGAAACCAACCTCGTCCTGCCAGTAGGCGTTGTGCTCGTGGTTGACGTGGGCCGCGATGCGCCCGACGGCCTCGCCGCCGCGCCGCGCGAGGAACAACGCCACCTCAGCATGATCGAAGTAGGGATTCTTACGCGGGTCGAACCTTGCCGTCTCGCTCACGAGCAGCGGCGGCACCCAGCACGGTGATCCGGCGTAGAGGCGCCACGGCGGGCGAATAAACACGCGCCGATCGCGCCGTGTGCGCACGGGACGAATCTCGCACGAGGCGGCGGCGCTCGCTTTCTCGCGTCCGGGCGTCACGGCTCAGCTCCTCGAGGAAACGTAATCGAATGGAGCCCGGCCCGGTTCGTGCTCATCGCACACTGGGCGGCCCTCAGATCAGGCCGACCTTCTTCCCCGCCTTCTCGAAGACGTCGAGCACCTCGTCCAGCTCCTCGTCGGTGTGCGTCGCCATGTAGCTCGTGCGGATGAGCGACTGGCCGGGCGGCACGCCCGGCGGGACGAACACGTTCGCGTACACGCCGTTGTCGAACAGTTCCTTCCAGAACAAGATCGCCTTCCACATGTCGCCCACGAGCACAGCGATGATCGCCGCGCCCGTCGGCTGGACCGTGAACCCGAGATCCTCGAAGCCCGCTTTCATCCGCGCCGTCAACTCGAGGAGGCGCGTCATGCGTTCCGGCTCGGCCTGCATGATATCGAGCGCAGCAAGACACGCCGCCACCGCAGGCGGCGGCATCGCAGCCGAGAAGATCAGCGCTCGCGCGTTGTGGCGCAGGTACTCCATGACGACCTCGTCGCCTGCGAGGAACCCGCCGAGCGAGGCGAAGCTCTTCGAAAACGTGCCCATGATGATGTCCACCCGGTCGGTGACGCCGAAATGGTCGCTCGTGCCGGCGCCGCATCGGCCCAGCACGCCGACGCCGTGCGCGTCGTCCACCATGACCTTGACGCCGTAGCGTTCGGCAATCGCGACGAGCTCCGGCAGCGGGCACAGCTCCCCGGTGACCGAGTAGACGCCATCTACGACCACGAGCTTGCCCGCGGCGTCGTGGTTCGCGCTCACCGCGCGCTCGAAGTGTGCCATGTCGTTGTGCTTGAACTTGACCGTCTTGCCCCACACCATGCGGGTCGCTTCCATGATCGATGCGTGGTCCTCGCGGTCCACGAACACAACGTCGTCTTTGCCCACCAGCGTGGAAATCGCGCCGAGGTTCGTCTGAAACCCCGTCGAGAATACCAGCGCCGCCTCCTGCCCCGTAAACGCCGCGAGCCGCTCCTCGAGCTCGCGGTGGATATCGAGATTGCCGTTCAGGAAGCGCGAGCCGGTACAGCCCGAACCGTATTTCTCGATCGCGTGGATCGCCGCCTCGCGCACCTTCGGGTGCATCGTGAGTCCGAGGTAGTTGTTCGAGCCCACCATGATCACCCGGCGCCCGCTCACGGTCGAGCGGGTGTCCGTGGCGGACTCGACCTCGAGGAAGTAGGGATAGATTCCTCTGGCGCGGGCCTCGCTCGCAGCGGTATAGTTGCGGCACTTGTCGAAGAGGTCAACTCCGGTTGCTTCGCTCATTTTGTCTTGCTGCTCCCTGACCAGCCACCTATCATGGCGCGGCCCCGTACATCTGTTCCGGGAGACGCGCTCGACGACGAGGAATCGAGTTTCGACCCATCAGACGAACCCGTATCCTAGGTGCGTGCCCGACCCGTGTAAAGGACTTTTTATGGCCACAGCGCTCGTGACAGGCGGCACCGGCTTCCTCGGGAGTCACCTCGTCGACGCCCTCGTCAGACGCCACGACCAGGTGCGTTGCCTCGTGAGGCGGACGAGCAACCTGCGGTGGCTGCGAGGACTCCCGGTCGAGTACGTCGTCGGAGAGCTTCGTGACCCCGCCTCGATCGAGCGCGCCGTCAAGGGCGTCCAGATCGTCTATCACGTCGCGGCCGCGCTCGCGGCCACGAGCCCCGAGCAGTTCGACGCGGTGAACTACCGAGGCACCCGGGCCCTCGCGCAGGCGTGCGTCGAATCGCGCACCCCCATTCGCCGGTTCGTCTACGTCAGCAGCATCGCGGCAAGCGGGCCCAGCCGCGACGGCCGCCCGGTGCACGAGCGGATGCCGGAGCGGCCGGTGTCGGCCTACGGCCGGAGCAAGCTCCGCGGCGAGCGGGTGGTCCGCGAGCTGGCTACGGTAGTCCCGGCAACGATTCTGCGCCCGCCGGCCATCTTCGGGCCTCGTGACCCGAACCTGCTCCCGCTCCTCAAGCTCGCGCAACGCGGCCTCCTCCTCAATATGGGCCTGAGCCGGGACAGCGTGATGGATTTCACCTACGTGGGCAATGTCGTGCACGCGGCCGTGCTTGCCGGCGAGGCCGAGACGCCCTCATGCCAGGTCTATTTCGTCGGCGAAGGTGTGGCCCGCACATGGGACGAAGTCCTCGATGCGCTGGCCGGCGCACTCGGGGTGCGCGGCGTGCGGATCCGCATTCCGCCCGCCGGCACGCGGCTCGTCGGCGAGCTTGGGACCCTATGGGCGAAGCTGAGCGGCCGGGCCGTGATCCTGGATCGCGATAAGACGCGTGAGGTCCTCCAGCAGTGTTGGAGCGTGAACATCGGCAAGGCCGTCCGTGAGCTCGGCTATGAGCCCGTCGCCGGCCTGCGCGAAGGGCTTTCCAGGACCATCGAGGGGTACCGGGCCATTGGGTGGCTGTAACATTTGCGCTCCGGAGCGCGCCTTTGTGGCGACAATACCTTGACGCCCGGGGGTTCCTGGGCTACATCTATGCGGCAAAGCCCTTTTTTGCGTGCCTTGACTGACTATGCGGACACTGGAAGCAGAGGCTATCCATGAGTACAATCAATGCGCACATCAGGTTCCTTTCCTGTCTCACCGTTCTCGCAACTCTGGTGCTCTGCGCGCCGGCATCGCACGCGCAGCGCGCCTCCTCCTACGTGGCGGCGATCGAGGCCATCGTTGACCAGTTCGAGCAGATCCAGGCATCGCTCGAGGTCGCCTTCCGCGGCGAGGATTACATCCGGAGCCTCCAAGCGCTTCGGTACCACCTGAGAAGGCTGGACGAAGAATTCGGCGGCCGCGCAGAGGGCCACCGGGCTTCCTACATGCTGGCCCACCGCATCGAGGATACGTATCTGTCCCTCGTCAAAAAGATGCCCCAGGGCAACGGCCGGCCGGCAAGCACGGCGATCGAACAGGTGAGCCAGCTCAACCAGGTCCAGCTCCGCCTCGTGAAGGCCGCCGTCAGCGCCGAGGTCTCGGGCGGCGGCGAAGCCGGCTGGGTCGCCGTCATCGAGGATTACTACTCGCATCAGGACTACAACCGGGCCGTGGCGATGGCCGAGCTGGCGTCCAAGTCCTACCCGGACAGCGCCGACCTGCTGGCCAAGCTCGAAGAAGTCCGCACGCGCATCACGACGCTGCGGACGAATCTGACCGAGGCCAACCGCCTGATCGAGAACCGCGACTACCGTGCGGCCCTCACGCTCCTGAACGAAATCCAGGAGGTGGCCGCGAACGACGCCACCGTGCAGGAGCTGCGGCGCGTCGTCGAGGAGGCGCTGGCCAAGATCAACGACCTCCGGGCCGAGGCCCTCGCCTACGAGAAGGACAACGACCTGAAGCAGGCTTTCAGGAGCTGGTCGAAGCTGCTCGATATCGAGCCCACCAACGAGGAAGCGCTCGAGAAGATCAAGGCCTACAAGGACACGTTCAAGATCGTCACACGGCGCCTCTACCGCTCGTGCCCAAGCTGCCGCGGCACCGGCGACTGCGAAGTGTGCAAGGGCTCCAAGGTCTGCTATGTGTGCAACGCATCCGGCCGGTGCCTGAGATGCGCGGGGCGCGGCTACTACGCCGCCACGTGTCCGCAATGCCTGTGTCGCGAGTGCAAGGGCAGCGGCCGATGCGCCACGTGCGGCGGCGACGGCCTCGCCTACTGCGCCCAGTGCGGCGGCCGAGGCTACGAGACGACTAAGGTATCTCGTCCCTGCTCGAACTGCAACGGGCGGGGCGTCACCGTCTTCGGCCAACGATGCACCGTGTGCGGCGGCAGCGGCAAGATAACTGTCAACGTGGACAAGCCCTGCTCGCGCTGCAGGGGCCGCAAGGTGGAGCGCTGCGCCCACTGCAACGGCACGGGGGTCTGCCCCGCCTGCGGCGGACGCGGCCGGGCGGAAACCTGCACCTACTGCAAAGGACTCGGCCGGATCATCACCGAGTGCCGCTACTGCAAGGGCACAGGCATCTGCCTGACCTGCGACGGCAAGGGCACCTGCCGGTACTGCAAGGGCACCGGACGCTGCTCGGTCTGCGCCGGCCAGAAGGTAACGGTCCAGGAGCTCGAGGAAGAGCTGCTCAAAAGCGAGGAGGCCGGCACCCTCGCCGTGACCTCGGAGCCGAGCGGCGCCTCGCTCTTCGTGGACGGCAACAAGCTCGGCGCATCGCCGCTCGATCCTCGCAAAATCAAGCCCGGCGAGCATACGGTCCGCATCGTCAAGGACGGGTTCGTCCCGCTCGAGTTCGCCATCGTCTCGGACAAGGACGCCCTCGTCGAGGTGGACGTCACGCTCATCTCGACCGAGACCTACAACCTGCGCGTGCTCGCCGTGGCGCGCAAGCGCCACCACGTGCTGTTCAAACACTACACGATGCGCGACGAGGGCTCGTTCATGGCCTCGCTGACCGTGGACGGCCGGAACCGCTGGCTCAGGGACGGCGAGTACATCCTCGGCTACCGGGTCGCCGAGATCGAGCAAATCACCAAGGAACAGTACAGCAGCACGATCGGCGCCACGAAGCTCGTGGACTACTCCAAGCTCATCCTAGTCAACCGCAGCGGCCAGAAGCTCTCCTTGCCTCTGAACTCCGCGGCGCTCCTCACCACCTACAGCGCCAAGATCTTCGACAAGGAGTATAACGGCTCCTTTGTCGTGCGCGAGGGGAGTCGGCTCGGCAGCCGGCTGGTCAAAAGCATCAACAGGGAACGCGTGATCCTCGTCGGCGAGGACGACGTCGAGCTTGTTCTCCCTGCCGGACAATAGAGTCTGTCACCTGTTTTTCTGGACGGGATAACAGGATCTGCGGGATCAGCGAATCCGGTTCATCCTGTTATCCTGTCTCTATTTCTTCGCTGCCAGCTCCGGGTGGCGTTCGACAAGCGCGTCGAGCCGCTCGTGGGCCGCAGCCGCGAAATGCGTGTCGGGGAACCGCCTCATAATCTCCTGGAGACAATTGCCGGCGAACGCCGGCGCGCCGAGCTCCTGCTCGTACAGATCGGCCAGCCGGTTCAGCGTCGCCACCCTCTGGCCCGGATTCAGGTTCATCGCCAGCAGGTGGTTGTACTCTTTGACCGCCCGCTCGTAGGACCCCAGCTTGTCGGCGCAAATCTCCGCCATCGCCGTCTGCGCCTCGATGTCCGCGGGATCGGCCTCCAGCACGCGCTGGTACTCCTCGATCGCCTCGCCGTAGCGTCCTTGCGCCCGCAGCGCCCGTGCCGTCGCGTGCGTCCGAGGCAGCGGCTTCGGAGGACTCGCGTCCGGGTTCAGAATCCCGTCAATGAACACTTTCGCAAGCAACTGCGACACATCCACCGCGATCATCGTGCCCCCGATCCCGCCGAGGATCACGCAGACCACGAGCTTGAACCCCAACTCCAGAGGCCCCCGCGCCTCGCCGCGCAGCACGACGACAATCCCCAACACGCACACCCCCGCAATCCCCCAGCGAATCAATCGTCCCAGGCGCGTCACGGCCAAGCTGTCTCCACAAGAAACGACGGGGACAAACACCTCTTTAGACAGGATAACAGGATCGAACGAATCAGACAATCCGGTTCATCCTGTTATCCTGTCTCGATTTCTTCCGGCACTCAGGCCTCGACGACGTCCCCTCCGCAGCGTATCAGCGAGGGCAGCGAGTAATCTCTCGACGTCGTCGGGATTACCTGACGATTGCCTCAGCCCAGAGCAAGACTGATTCGGCGACGTCCAGGGCTTCCTGATGGTCCGCCTGCGTCACGACCGCGGCGACACCCGGATAGCGTGCCTGGGTGGCATAGACGGTCAACTGATCGGCGTTCTGAACGGCCTCGGGGATGTGCTCGCCGCATTCCTCCAAACCGTCCAGCAACTCCCCGAGGTCATGCACAAAGGGAAACCGCTAGCCCCGCTGCTGGTAGACCGCCTTGATCGCAAGTTCCGCCGCCTGCTGCGCCATGTAGCACAGGTCTTCCCAATAGCCCTCGGGCGGCAGAGGCCCACGTGCCAGGGCCAACTTGCCGCGGGCACGCGCGAGCCATTCTTTCGGGGCCCCCGGCGGGTCGCTACGCGGCACGGTACACCTCCAGCCCCTCGGTGAGCGCGGTATGGATGACCAGGCAGGGGTTATCGCCGTGCAGCTCAATGTCGCTCTCGAGCACGACGACAATGTCCTTGGCGCACCCGAGGCCGCGCAGCGCGCGGTGGAGCCTTCTTGCAGTCGCGAGCCGATCGCCACCGTCAGGCATCACAATCAAGAGATCCAGGTCGCTGTCCGGTCCCATGTCCCCGCGCGCCGCCGAGCCGAAGAGCACGATACGCAATGGCTGAACGCTCTCTACAACTCTCTTTGTGATCTCGCTGATGAGCTCCGGCTTCGGTCCCATTGAGCACTCTCCAGCATTCTCACATGGAAAGGATAACAAGATTCAAAGAACCAGACAATCCGGTCCATCCTGTTATCCTGTCTCAATCCTTTCCCTCTGTCAGACCTCTACGACGTCCCCTTCGTCGGGCACGTCGGCCGTGTAGCCTTTGAGCCGCAGCGTGTCGGCCAGAGCGATGGACTGGTCCTCGTCGCCGTGGACGACGAAGAACCGCTCGACGTCGCTGCGGCAGCGCTTGACGTAGTCGAGCAGCTCGACGCGGTCGGCGTGCGCGCTGAAGGCGTTGAGCACCTCGACCGGCGCGCGGCGCTCGTATTCCTCGCCGAAAATCTTGACGACCGGCTCCTTCTCGACGAGCCGTTTCCCGAGCGTGTGCTGCGCGCAGTAGCCGACGATGAGCACCGTGTTGCGTTCGTCGCCGATGTTGTTCTTGAGATGGTGCAGGATGCGCCCGGCCTCGCACATCCCCGAGGCGGAGATGATGACCATCGGCCCGTCGAGCTCGTTGAGCTCCTTCGACTCCTCCACGCTGCGCGTATACGTCACGTTGCCCATGCCGAAGGGGCTCTTGTGGGCCCGGACGAGCTCGCGCGTTTCGCGGTCGAAGCACTCCGGGTGCATGCGAAAGATCTCCGTGGCGTTGACCGACAGCGGGCTGTCCACATAGACCGGCACCCGCGGGATGACCCGGTTCTCGACGAGCCGCGCCAGCGAGTACAACACCTCCTGCGTCCGCCCCACCGAGAAAGACGGGATCACGATCTTGCCGCGTGTCTGCACGACGCGGTTGATGATTGTGCCGAGCATGCCCTCGGCGTTCTCGTACGTATCGTGCAGCCGGTTGCCGTAGGTGCTCTCGATGATGAAGTACGTCACGTCGCCGGGCACGTACGGATCCCGCAGGATGGGCAGCTCCCGGCGCCCGAGGTCGCCCGTGAACACCAGCCGCAGCGTGCGGCCGTTCTCGCGAACGTTCAACTCGATCTGTGCCGAGCCAAGGATGTGACCCGCCTCGCGGAAGATCGCCTCGACGCCGTCGCCGAGCCGCACCGGCCGGTCGTAGGCCACCGACTGGAAGAACGGCATCGCGCTCGCCGCGTCCTCCTGCGTATAGAGCGGCTCGACGAGGGGCTTGCCTTTCTTCGCCAGCTTCTTGTTGAGGTACTCGGCGTCGGACTCCTGGATGTGCGCGCTGTCGAGCAGCATGATGCCGCACAGGTCGCGCGTCGCGTGCGTCGAATAGATCGTGCCCTCGAACCCACCCCGACACAGCACGGGGATCAGCCCGCTGTGGTCTATGTGGGCGTGGCTCAGCAGCATCACGTCCACCGACGCCGGATCGAACGGCAGCGTCGCGTTCCGCTCGCGGCTCTCCGCGCGGGGGCCCTGGAACTGGCCGCAGTCCATGAGGATGCGCCGGCCGTTGACCTCGATCAGGTGCTTCGAGCCGGTCACGTTCTTGTTCGCGCCGAGGAAGTGAATCTTCATCCGAAAGCCCCCGGATCGGCCGGGCCCACGCCGCCACTTTTCGCTTGCCGCTCGCCCGGCCCTGTGTTATCGTGTTCGAGGAGTCGCCTCATGCTGCTCGTGTCGCTTTTCGCCGCCGGACGCAGGCACTCCGGCAGGCCCGCGCCATGAAACAAGGAGCCGTGACTCCCATGGCAAAAGAGCGCTCCTTTCACAAAGACATCGCCGTCAAGATCCACCGCAAGCGGCTCTTCCGCAGGAGCGAGTGGTCGCGCGCCGTCATGAGCGACATCAGCCGCAGGGGTGGGCGCCTGCTGACACGCGAGCCGCTGGTTGAAGGCTACCAGCTCGGCATTGCCATGACCGACCCCGACAATCAGCGCGAGCGCGAGCTCGCCGCCAAAGTCACCCGCGTCGGCACGATTGACTACCGCGGCAAGCGCATCTTCGAAGTGCACGTCGATTTCCTCAAGCTCACGCGTGACGACGTCATCATGCTTGAGAACCTCTTCTATATCTAGCCGCACCGCCCCTCACCCTAACCCCGCAGCGCGGCCGCCGCCTCGAGCGCATGGTAGGTCAGGATCATGTCCCCGCCCGCCCGCTTGATGCCGCCGAGCACCTCGAGCATGGCCTGGGTCTCGTCGAGCCACCCGTTGGCCGAGGCCCCCTTGAGCATCGCGTACTCGCCGCTTACGTTGTAGGCCGCGATCGGCACGTCGAACGCGTCGCGCGCCCGGCGCACGACATCGAGGTACGCGAGCGCCGGCTTCACCATGACGATATCGGCGCCCTCCTCGATGTCCAGCTCGATCTCGCTCAGCGCCTCCCGCGCGTTGGGCGGATCCATCTGGTAGGCCCGCCGGTCGCCGAAACGCGGTGGCGACTCAGCCGCGTCGCGGAACGGCCCGTAGAAGGCCGAGGCGTACTTGGCCGAGTACGCCATGATCGCCACGTCCTGACGCCCCGCGTCATCGAGCGCAGCCCGGACCGCGCCCACCTGCCCGTCCATCATCCCGCTCGGGGCCACCACGTCGGCGCCTGCCTCAGCAAGGCTCACCGCCGTTCGGGCAAGCACCTCGAGCGTGGCATCGTTGTCCACCTGGGGCGCGCCGTCCGGCCCCTCGACGACCAGGCCGCAGTGACCGTGGTCCGTGTACTCGCACAGGCACACGTCGGCGATCACCGCAAGCTCCGGCCCTCGCTCCTTGATCGCCCCGATGGCACGCTGGACGATGCCCCGGCGGTCGTACGCGCCCGACCCCTCCGCGTCCTTCACCTCCGGAATGCCGAAGAGGATGACGGCGGGAATGCCAGCGTCGGCTGCCTTCGCCGCCTCCTCGAGGAGCCCGTCAACCGAGAGCTGAAAGCAGCCGGGCATCGAGGCAATCGGCCGCCGCGCCTCCGCCCCCTCGTGCACGAACAGCGGCAGGATCAGGTCGTCAACCGAGAGCGCCGTCTCCCGGACCATGCGCCTCAGGGCGGGAGTGCGGCGAAGGCGCCTCAGTCTCCGGCTCGGAAAACCCATGGGCCACCTCCTTGTGGGCCACCTCCTTGTGGGCCACCTCCTTGCAGGCCACCTCCTTGCAGGCCGCCTCCTTAGTGGGCCACCTCCTTGAGTCTCGGCGGCAACTCTACCACAACCGTCTTGTATGGAACAGGCTTTGACCCGGGACCGTCCCAGTGTGCAGAGAAACCGATTGCCCGGCCCAAGGCATGGCCCCTACTATTTCGCTCAAGTCACAGCCGGATCACACGATAATTCAGGTACGCACGGGATGGACGAGTCTGACGCGAAACTGCTGACCCGGATCCAGTCGCGGTTCCCGATCGAACCCCGGCCGTTCCGGCGGCTCGGGGTCGAGCTCGGCATGCCGGAGCAGGAAGTCCTGGCGCGGATCCGCCGCCTCAGCTCGTCCGGGTTGATCCGCAGGCTCGGCGCGACCTTCCATCCCGGGCCGCTCGGTTACGTGAGCACGCTCGTCGGGATGCAGCTACCGGTGGCGCGCATCGAGGAGATCGCGGCCGTCATCGGGCGCTTCCCGGAAGTGACGCACAACTACGAGCGAGAGGACGACTGGAACCTGTGGTTCACACTCACGGCCGAGTCGGCCGAGCGGCTGGAGGCGGTATTGGACGCCATCCGGCGCGAGGCGCCTGGGTGTCGGCTGATCAGCCTGCCGGCGACAAAGCGGTACAAGCTGCGCGTGGAGTTCGACCTCGTGCGGCGGGACCCACGATCTTTGGCAGACCGATGACGCTTGGTGAACCAAGAAAGCCCGGTGGACCACGGAGGCCTGAGGGCCAGCTCGATGAGCTCGACAAGCGGCTGATCGCCCGCCTCTCCAAGGACCTGCCACTCGTGCAGCGGCCGTTCCGCGCGCTGGCCGACGAGCTCGGTACGACCGAGGACGACGTGATCGAGCGCACCCGGCGGCTCGAGCGCGGCGGGACGATGCGGCGCTTCGGCGCCATCCTCCACCACCGCGAGGCCGGCCTGAGGGCCAACGCGATGGTGGTCTGGATCGTGCCGGACGAGCGCGCGGACGAGATCGGCCAATACGCCGCCTCGCTCGACGAGGTCACGCACTGCTACCTGCGGGAAGCGGCGCCCGGGTGGCCGTACACCTTCTACACGATGATCCACGCCGGAGGCAACGAGCAGTGCCGCGCGACGGCCGCCGCCATCGCCAAGCGATTCGGTCTGACGAAATGGCGTATGCTGACAAGCAAACGTGAATTCAAGAAGAGCAGCGTGCAGTACTTCGAGACGCAGCCCCAGGGAGACACCACATGAGCGAGCCACAGCAGATGCGTCGCATCCTCGTTGTGGACGACGAAGCGCAGACGCGCGAGACCATGCTCGACCTGCTCTCCGCCCTCGGCTATGAAGCGGGAGCGGCCCCCGGCGGCCACGAGGCGATCTCTACGCTGCGCCGCGAACGCTACGACCTGGTGATTACCGACCTGTTGATGCCGGACATGGACGGGCTCGACGTCGTACGCGAAATCAAGACCATCTGCCCCAACACGCCGGTGCTCGTCATTACGGGCCACAGCTCGGTGCAGACGGCGGTGGACTCGGTGCGCGCGGGGGCGCTCGACTACATCGAGAAACCCGTCAGTCTCGATGCGCTCCAGTTGCGCATCCAGAAAGCGTTCGAGTACGCCGACCTCGTCGCCTCCTCCGTCGAATACAAACACCGCGCCACCGTTGACGCCCTCACCGGCCTTCACAACTTCGGCTTCTTCCAGGAACACATCCGGCGCGAGATCGAAAGCGCGCGCCGCTACGGCTATCCGGTCAGCGTGCTGATGATCGACATGGACCATCTCAAGGTCTACAACGACGCGTACGGCCACACCGCGGGCAACCGGGTGCTGATGCAGCTCGGCGAGCTCATCCGTGCCAACACGCGCAAGGCCGACCTCGCGTGCCGTTTCGGGGGCGAGGAATTCGTCATCATCCTGCCCCATACAGGAAAGAAGGACGCCTACCTGCTCTGCGACCGCCTCCGCGCCACGATCGAAGAGACCCGCTTCGAAGGGGAGGAAGTGCTGCCGCTGGGAAAGATCACGGTCAGTTCCGGCGTGGCCACCTTCCCCGTCGACGCGGACAGCGTGGAGGACCTTGTCGAACGGGCCGATCAGGCCCTGTACGCCGCCAAACGCGGCGGCCGGAACCTGGTGCAGACGTACAACGGGTAAGGTGCCCCCGCCCCGCGGGCGGCGCATGCCCAGGACAAGGGAGCAGAGCATATGAGCCGCGAGACGATTCTCGTGGTGGATGACTCGGAGTTCATCCTCGAGTTCCTCAGCGAACTCCTCGG
>Ga0180432_10008463_pt1 | contig 12794 bp, 17 predicted proteins | sample SS_ome_10_FD_132414 | JGI IMG/M metagenome (GOLD analysis project Ga0180432, IMG submission 132414) | Hypersaline lake sediment archaeal communities from the Salton Sea, California, USA - SS_1_MS_2 metaG | ecosystem: Environmental > Aquatic > Non-marine Saline and Alkaline > Hypersaline >...
AACCAGAACCTGGTCACCCGCGATGTAGGCACATCCAGAGATCCTCGCGTCATGATAGTCAGGAACGATGATCTTCACGCCTCTCCTCCTCCTGGTTCCCCTGTACGTCACCTAGCCTTGTGGAGCTACTTACACTCCTCGCGCGTCAGGTAGAAATGGATTCCGTGCGAACACTGCACACGAGGATCGGGGTCATAGCTGTCGGGGCGCACAGTAATTCCCGGAGCATAGTGGATGCTCGGTCCTCGTGCGTCGGGCGTGCTGTCACCCTCGCCTTCCAGCACCTCGGCGAATTCCGCGCGGCACTTGCGGCCAACGATGGATGCGGTGCGCTTCGCCTCGGGAGGTATGCGCAGCTTCACCGTGCCGCCCGTGGTGCGCTTGTAGACTATCAGTTCACCCTCCTGTGGTATCTGATATGCGAGTCCACGTACACCGCTCAGGTAGGCACCCGCGAGGTTTGCGCCCGCGAGGCTGGCGTGCGTCAGGTAGGCGCCCGTGAGGTTGGCGCCCGCGAGGTTGGCGCCCGTGAGGTCGGCGCCCGCGAGGTCGGCGCACACGAGGTTGGCGCCCGTCAGGTCGGCGCCCGCGAGGCTGGCGTGCGTCAGGTAAGCACCCGCGAGGTCGGCGCGCACGAGGTCGGCGCGCACGAGGTCGGCGCGCACGAGGTCGGCGCCCGCGAGGTCGGCGCGCACGAGGTCGACGCCCGCGAGGTTGGCGTCCGCGAGGTCGGCGCACACGAGGTTGGCGCCCGTCAGGTCGGCGCCCGCGAGGCTGGCGTGCGTCAGGTAGGCACCGCGAGATTGGCGTCCACGAGGTAGGCGCCCGCGAGGTTGGCGTCCGCGAGGTTGGCGCGTCTCCAAGTGTCGTGTAAGGCGAGTTCCCACGCCACGTCCACCGGCAAGTCTCGTATCTGTCTCATACTACCCTCCCTGTTCCCCTGTACGTCACCTAGAGCCACTGGCGGCTCTGCAACTCGCACGAATGGCGCTGGCCAGGCGTCAGATCGATTCGCTGCAGCGCGATTCGCGCAGCTACCCTGTTGAGCGAGTGCCCAATGATCCGGGCCCGCTTGGAGTCGCGCGCCTCGACGGCCATGTTGTAGGACGCGCAGAGCCGACCGTATGCCCAGCGCAGACGCGCAAAGTACGTCTCGGGCTGCGGCGGGCATACGTGGCAGCCGTCAACGGTGTTCCAGGAGTTCAGAAGTCCACAGTCGGCGCATACCTCGACGGTCATGGTCAATCTCTCCTTCCCGAGAGTACGTCACCTGTTCCCCTGTACGTCACCTAGCCTTGTGGAGCTAGGACACATCTGCCACCACGAGCGTATCCCCGTCCTCGCGGATCGGGTAGTAGCCCATCTCCCACGCGCGCCACCAGCGATGGAGCCACGTTGTGTCTACGTTGAGATCTGATACGAGTAGCGCGTAGGCGGCCCCTGCGGCGGCCCATGCGGCGGCCTCTGCGGCGGCCTCTGCGGCGGCCCGTGCGGCGTTCCATGCGGCGTTCCATGCGGCGCCCCGTGCGGCGTTCCATGCGGCGCCCCATGCGGCGTTCCATGCGGCGCCCCGTGCGGCGGCCCGTGTCGTCTTCTCGACGCGCATGTAGGACGGCGGTGTGAGGCCCGTGGGCTTGAACCACGGGACGGACTTCAGCGAGCCGATGAACTCGTTCAACCGCACCACGACCGGGAACTTGCTCGTGAGGTCTTCGACGATGCGCTGGCGCCTGTAGCGTGCCTTGCGCGTGTCACGCCCCAACTCGTCCTCGCACTCGTCGCGCCAGACCTCGCACGGCCAAGCGAACACGGGCGATACGAGCGGATTATCTCCGAGCAACGAATGGAACCCACGACCGCACGCCGCGCCCTCCTCGGCCTCCGGGTCCTCGCGCCACGTTCCCACGACCCACGGCGAATCATCGTAGATTGACCGGCGGCCGCGCTTCAGAATTTTCATCATCTTCCCTCCTGTTCCCCTGTACGTCACCTAGCCTTGTGGGACTAGGATGGAATACCGATGTTGTAGCGGTGGACGTTCCGCATGCCTGTGATGCTCGCTCCCATAAGTCGTGCGGCCTCCTCCAAGTAGTACTGCTTGTGATGCGCCCCGTCGGTGTTGAGCCCTTCAACGATGGCTTGCGCGGCTCGGGTCAGCTGTTCGGCGGTCACCTTGTGGGCGCAGACGCAACGCCCGGCCTCGCCACACCATACACAGTTGCCACCCACGCCCCAAAACGCCTTGCCTGCTTTCATCGCGTCTCCCCTTCCCGAGAGTACGTCACCTGTGATATTCGTCTAGAATCTCCAGACGTAGCTTGGCGCGTTCAAGCCGATGCAGCCGCTCAAATGCGTCAAAGTATGCATGCTTGTCCCCGCCCCACCACGCATTGCGCATTGCCCGCTTGTGCTCTGATATCATGTTACTGAGCCGAGAGATAGCGCGCTTGCGGTTTCCGATCACTCTACTTCCCCTTTGCCACATAGATGGGCGTGTGTATACAGGAAGCGATATAAGCCCGTCGCTGTCCTCTTTGCCGCCGAAAATCCACCAAGCGTAACTGTAGCGTCGATAGCGAAGAAATCCGCACATCACGCTATTTCCCCCTTGTCACGTATATCGGCGCGCCTACCGAGTGACGTCACCTGCACGCCACGTAGAATGTGTTCCCAGACCGCGTTGACGACTTCGTCCGCTATCTCTAGAGTTCGTCTTACGTCTTCGTCAACGCGGATTTCGTCCCATTTTGTGCTCGCCTTGTCGCTATCAACCATATCTGTTTGCCATTCTGCCGTCACTCTTCGTCATTCCATACCACGGTTACCTTGAAGCGGCCCCGCGTCATTCCGTCTGCATCCTTTGGCGCAGCGGCAAGCTCCGGCGTAAGTTTCTCGTCAATGGCATATGAAACGTCTTCCGGGGCGTCTATCACGCTCCAGATGTCGTATTCCTTGTCGAGTAGCACGATTGATGCGCGCTTCACAGTCGCACCGTATTAACCGGGACCATGTTCCCCGTCTCGTACTCGAACACGGCGATGTTCAGCTTATCGCCACCGTGGCGCTCACGCATTGCCTTTGCGCGTTGCTCGCACTCCTCGAACGACTCGAACCAATTGCTGGCCGTCGCGCCGCTCGACTCGACACACATACGCCACTTGCGCCCGTTGCGCTTGATCGCTGAATCCATGTCTATCCCCTTCTCTCAAGTGAGGGCAACACCACACACAACACAGTCACGGCGACAAGTAGCGCGCAGGTCATGCGATCACCGCCCGCTCGCGCTCTACCATGTCACAGTACGCTTCGAGGCTGTTCGCCTCGCCACAGAACCGGTCAAACATCCGGCGAGCTGCGCGCGGCCACGGCTTGCTGTGGTATGCCACGAACAAGGCGTGGCACACATCGGAGCATTTCGAGGCGATGCAGCGCAGGGTGACGGGGTCAGCAAACCAGACGCGGGCTGCGCGCACATCATGCCACACGCGGCGGGCATCTGCGGGCTTCATGAGCGCACCGCCTTGTCGATTGCGTCGATGGCGCACTTCGTGGCGTACGCAACGTCAGCGTGGTAGGTGGCGTTCTGTGTGAGCGCGTGCTTGATGGCTTCGAGCGCGGCCAGCATGTCGGGAGCGGCAGCCGCCAAAGCCCGTACCTCTTCCACCGTGTCCGACTCACAGTCAACGCGCAGGTGCACCATAGCCTTGCGGGATACGCCACCGGCGAATCCGCCGAACACCCTTACGTCCCAGTTCCGTGTCATGTGTCACAATCCTTTCATTCACATAATACAAAACGAGCGCGACATGTCAATCATTATTTTGAAAATATATTCGTGGAGATAGATCGCTCAAATTCGGCAATCTGCTTCAATTGAGCAATGTGCGCTATCGCGTCTGCATGAAGCTCCTGCGTCGAATTGTCATGTGACAATTCAACATGACCCAGCACCACACTTCGTTGTTTGGCGTGAATCGTACGTTTGACAACAACGGCCTTGATTCGACCACTCCATCCTTTGACTAAAACTCGCGTTAAAGCGCATGGAGATTGTCGTACCAACAATCTAGCTCCGCTTGAAGTTGTCATCACAACATGATAAATGCATTGATTCCCATGTCGTTTAGAATGTCCAGGATTCGCGCCTTTTCGTGTTGCCTCAAATGACTCAAGCACCGTGACTTCGCACTCGATGTGCTCTCCTGGCTTCCCAGCATATCGACCGACGCCCCAGCCCTTTGGTGTTGGGCGCGGCTTTCGTTTCTTGTTGCGCTTCTGACGTTTGCGCTTTCCACGATGTGTGCCGCTCAATCCCATGGCACATCGTTCGATTTGTTTGATCCCAAGTTGCTTGATGAATTGGTGCCGTGACAAGGCCCCATGGCACGCAGATGAAACATAGGCCCTCAACCATTCAGTAGCCCGCCCAGGATCCTTGTTAAAGCACGACCGAGTAATCACAGCAACGGTCCTATGGCACGTACCGCACAAATGGCGCAAGTCCCACAAGTCTTCGTGACCACAACGCTCATACGTCATGTGGTGAACTTGCAAGCCATGTCGCCAGCCGCAGACATAGCATTGCCCATGATATGGCCCATGCTTCGCATATTCCAGTCGCTTCTCTTTCCAAGCGTCAGATCGCATGTATGCGTGATATGCCCCTGATATTAGTCGAGCCACGTGCCAGTCCCCTCATTGCAACAGGCATTTAAATCAATACGCCCATTGATTGACGCAACTTCTCGACTGAAGTGTCGGCCAATGTTGCTGGAGATGCGCTCGGCTGCTACGCGACGAGACACGTGCCAACGTCGTGACAGACGTTTCACTTTTCGCCGCCACTTGAAGCGTGCACGAGCTTGAGGCCAGTCAAACGCCAGTTGTAGAACTTCAGAATTCTGAGAACAGAGGAAACACCAGTCTTTGCTATTTTGACATCCACATCCTTTGCATTTCATGTGTTTCTACCGTTCTACGTCGTCCATCTCAATATTGCCGAGCGTACTCTCTCCCCTACCGTTGCGCATAAAACGCAAGGGAAAGACGAATCTCAGCAGATGCGCGCGCGGCATATTAGGAATATTGCCTCGCGGTATGACACCTCAAACCCGCCCCAGGTCTGCCGTCTTACGGGGTGTAGCGCAACAGCGCCACTCGGTGCCCTCCTCTGTTCCCGAAGGAACACAGCTTCACGGTATGTCCACGCTGCATACAACTGCAACGGGTCGCCGCCTTTTCAACGAACTTGGCGGCTTCTGGGATACCGCGCAACGCATCGTCTTTTGTGCGACTCCTGCGCGCTCACTCTCACTCGCTCGCTCGTATCAGTGTCTTCCACCACTCGCAACTCGCTCTGTTGATCTCTCCCTTTTCATCTTCTGCGCTGCACGCTCCCCTGCACACATCCCATGCTTCGCATTGCACACATTTCGCTCTCGTTTCACATACTGCGTTCTGCCATTCTCTCATGCGCTCTGTCTCTATTCCCTGCTCTATTGTTCCTACCGTGCCCCACGACATGCGATGACACGGCCAGAGGTTTCCAGATGGGTCGACGGCAAGCATGCAGTATCCAGCACCGCACGATGGCTTCGGGGACATGTACGGTTGGGCTTTGCGCATCTCAACAAGTGAAAGTTGGTGCCAGATGGGAAGGCGTGTCGTTCGTGCCAGTTTCACGGCCTCGGCGACGCCATCATACATCTTGTCCCACGGCTCCACGCCCATCACGCTCGGCACGGCAGAAAACACGCGGCAACGCGCGCGCGCGGCTGCCTTCATTGTTCCCTCGATGAAGTGTCCCCACGGAGGGGAATTGTCACGTGACAATTCGATGTCGAGCGTCGCGCGTATCGTGCGCGCCGGCCAGTGAATGTCCCGCAGGTAGTCAAGTTTCTCCATCACGGACGCATGTGGTAGAGTTGGACGCTGTCGGTCGTGGATCTCGGGCGGGCCGTCTACAGAAGCAGTTATGCGGACTTTTGAGGCCTTGAGTTCTCGGAGAGTCTTCTTCCACCGAGGGACGTCTGGAAGCGATGTCGTGATGGCAACGTTCTCTGCCACGTGTGAGAGCTTGCGAACGCATTCGATGAGGTGGTCTGGGTCGTACATTGGCTCGCCGCCGATGATCGACACCCACTTCGTCTTGTGGTGACGAGCCAAATGCTCCAGCACCTGGTCGAACACCTCGGGACGCATTTTCTTGCGCGCAACACCATCGGCATAGCAATACGTGCAACGACCGTTGCATTTTCCGGTGATCATGACTGCCAAGCCGGTGTGCATGAGTCTCAACTATATCTGACTTCCAACCGCCAGTCAATCAAAATCTCACAATGTTTCGTCGTCCCAGTCCCACAGCCAGTCGGCGTAGCCATTGAGGTCCCAGATGTCGCATCCGATGTCGGCCGCAACGACGCATGCCAATACGTCGGCAGCAGCATCGCAATACAGGTCGCAGCTTGAACACACCTCCCCGGACGGACAAGCCCATGTGTCTTCCCATCCGTAAGAGCTCATAGTCGTGACGTCCAGGAAGGGCCCGCGTCCGGCTGTGACATCAACCGGGGTATGATGAATTTCGACGACCTCACCATATTGATTTGCATTGAATGTCGCTCCCGGGTAGATCTTAAGCCAGTCACCGAGTTCGACTCTCAGTTTGTTGACCGGCGCGCGCAATTTGATTAGTTCGGCCTCATACTTCAGGCGATTGAGCCAGAATCGTGCGACAGCTTGTGCATGCGTCTGGCGCTCGTAGATCCAGAAATCCTTTTGCCCGATTCCCCGGCGACCATACTTAGCAATCTGACCTGTATCCTCTTCCTTGTACACGGCTTCCTTGCCTTGGGTATGAATCTTGTACTCAAGCTCAGTTACAATCGAATCTAGCCCCCGCCACGAGATCTCATGTGACCCTTTTTCGTACGCACCACTTGAATTCGCTTGTGCACCAAAGAAACCTTGATGGGTGCCTGGGTAGGTATTACGCAGGAATGTGATCGATATAAGTCCGTCGCGGTACCACGTCCGGCATCGGCATTGCCACGCCATCTCGGATGCCAGTTGAAGAGCATCCATCTGCTCGGTAATCGCGAAGTCAGCAATCAACCAGTCAACCGATGTTGCCGCTGACGTAAAGGCATTCGTATCGAGAGAAAGACGAGTGGCCCAGTTCGTGAGAATCCGTTGCAGGACGGTTACTGGGTTTTCGATGTAGGTCGGGCTATTGTGCCCCTTGACGTTGCACCACAACTCCGGTGATGAGATCTCATAGCCCGGGATCATCATCGTCGGGATCTTGAACGTGATTGTTGTAATCGCATGGCCAAGGTCTGGGAAACTCGTCGAATCGTTCGTATTGATCGTGTAGTACTCAGGCGGGATCTCGAGGAACCCGTCGGTATCCTCGACGCTTGGCTGGTCGGTTGCAACATCAGATGCTGTAGTAGGAAGAACGCCTAGCGGGCCACCACCAAAGTCAAATCGAACAGCAGATCCGTTGTTTGGTAACGCTAGTTGTCGAACCTTTCCCTGACAGAAAACACCTCGAACTTCCGCACACGAGTGGTCGGCTACAATGTATGTCGTTCCGCCGGAAAGGAGTTCGATGACGGTCTCACCCTTAGAATGCGCCGTGGCCAGCGTCGTAATCGTATACGCCGCCCCGCTTGGGGGTACCCAGATATGACCAACATACGACGCCGTACTCGGGCCGATGATCGAACGCCCGGAGTAGTAGTCGCTATCCTCGCTGTCCTCATACGTAAACGCAGGGGTGTACCAGAGGCGCTCGTTCGTCGCGTCGTACCGGTAGATCGTTCGATACTCGTTTCCCCATCCCTTTTGTGACCCTACTCGTGGAGGAACGGATCCTATCGTCTCAACGTAGGTCCACGAATACCCAACCTGTGCGGCCGGGGGACTCTGAGGCACCTGCATCTTTAGGAGATAACCAACCCATGCGTTATCGATCGTACCGAGATCGGAATCACTGACGTTGATGTAGTACGGCTGGCTTTCGTCCGATGCCGATTGCGTCGTCCCACTCGCAATTGTACCACCACCGCGCGAGATGACTTCGAACTTGCTACCTTTGAAAACGCCTGTTACACGCTCACGCGCCGGGTTTCCCCCGATCATCAATGTAACGGTTTCTCCGGATCGTTCTTGAAAACCATCGATGAAGAGCGTCGTATCGGAAGCCGTACAATCATCACGCATCGTACCGATCTGTCCGTGTTTCGCTGCAATCGACGGCACTTTATAGACTTGCCCGAAGATGATCGGGAGCATTCGTCCAAGGTGCTCAGGGTAGCAGTTAGGACATTTGTCAATCGTTGCGAGATTCCCAACTACCTGACGCTCAAGGTCGCCCGAACTGAACGTAAACCGAACCTCACCATGTGTCCAAACTGGTTTAGCAGCAACGACACCTTCAAAGAGTTTGAAGTAATCGTAGTCTTCCCCGTAGGCCGCAATATAGACTTTTGCCGCACATCCTTGGATCTGCTCAGTTCGTAACTTCGCCAAGATTGCACGATCATCATCGCGGAGGATACACGTAACCGTTGGGACACGCCCTTGAAGACCAGAGGGACCGGTACCTCCTCGTTCCGTTGCGGCTAGCCGCTGCGTCAAATTGCCAAGGCTTACCAGCTTGTCAAGAATTTGGACTCCGCCGTCAGACCATCCGCCCCAAGTACCATATCGCTCTGTGCCGGAAGTCCAGTTGATTTCGGTTATGTAAACTGGTTTGGTTCCTTCGGTGACGTTCCAGGGAGCGTTTGTCGCATGAAACGTTGTCGTCCGCATGTTATGTCACTTTCGTACTTGTCCGAATCCGGACCCGCAACTCAAACTGCCCGGGTAGTTGCCTGTTCAAAATCGTCTTTGTGGGCTCGTCCAGAAAACGTGCCGTATGGGACTCCCCCGTCGCATCAGTATACGTAAAGCTCGTTGACATTCCTCGGACAGTATCCGTATAGAACACATCGAAGGCATCGATTTGGGCGGTTGAAACATTGGAGAAAATCAATTCAGTTTCCCACCATGCAGCGCCAAAGGCATACCCAAAATGCCCTGCCCCGGTCTGGATACCATCACTTGGTAGGTGGCAGACCGATCCGCTTCCAGGACGCGGGGCCGGCAGCGTAATCCCAGGATCCGTAATCTTCATTGTGCAGGTAGTAGCCATGTTACTCTCCGTGTCCGAGGTCTAGCCGGCGCTGACGTTCCCTGTGCTTATCGAGGCCATTCTCAATCTCGTCGAGTTCTTTCCGGATACGCTTCAGAGCGGATTCTGCTGCTGATGTCGAAATCTTGAGTTCATGTGTCTTGCCGAGGTCCGTCACTAACTGCGCCGCCATCTTTTGAAGATCTGCGACCTTGTCAATCTGTCCTTGAATCGCTTCCTGTGACTCCTGGAGCTTTTCAATAGAGTTTCGAGCATCATCCCATGCCTTCCGGGCCTCTTCGATCTTCTGTGTATCCCACGTATCCTGAAGACTATTGATCCGCTCCATTTCTTCGGCGAGCTGTTTCGTAGTCTCTTCAAGAGTCTTGCCCTTGGTCGGGCCAAGATCAAACCACTCCTCCCAGACTTGTTTGGCTTGTTGGGCAAGTTGTGTAGCCCGCTCAAGATCTCCATTGTCAGCGAAGTTACGTGCCAACTCTTCAAGTTCGAGCGCACGCCGCTGCAGCAATTCTTGCTCGGTCGTAGCCGGACCGGCCTGATAGCCAGACGGGCGCTGCCCACTTTCAATGCCCTGCTTGAGACGCTCTATTCGGTCCCATTCGCTCATTGTGGCCGGGCCGCGGCCTTGACGGATCTCTTCTCGCTGACGTTCGAATTCTTCCTGTTGTCGCCCCAAGAGGCGATCAGTCCGAGTCATACGTGCTTGATCTTCGGCGCTTCGCGCAGCCGCATATGCTTGCTGCTCTTTCGTAATCTCCGTTTTGACTTTTGCCAATCGATCCTGAAGATACTGCTCATCTGCCTTAAGTTGCTCTGCTACTGCTTTCTGATGCTCTGTGACACGTTTGCGCGCCATTTCCTCTTCAGCTTTGGCAAACGTCTCAAGCTGCGCCTGAAGCGCAGACATAATCGGATCAATCACGTCAGAGGTATGCTTCCCACTAACGGCCGCGAGATTGCTCATTAGGGTCGTTAGCTCGTCTTCAGCCTCGGGGCCGGCTTCGCGGATAGACTCAAGCAAGCGTTCGGCGAATACCCCTGCCTTTTGGTCGCCGAGAGTCAAATCAACTTCCAGCACAGCTTCAAGCATATCCTGCATTGTCCCGGTCACGGCCGTATATGACTCGTCGCGCCATCGCTTGAATCGTTCTTTGGTGATTTGCTCAATCTTACGATCCGCATTTTCGATTTCAAACTCCGCCGCACGTGCTAGAGCCTGGGTCTGCTTGTGATATACATACGCACCGCCGGCCAAGAGCGCCAACGGACCGGCAGCGGCTATTCCAGTTGCCGCAGCACTTGTACCTGTAGCACCGGCTATTCCGGACATGATTCCTGATGCTCCAGTTCCAACAAATCCACTAGAAGCCCCCGCGGCACCGGAACCTAGCTGTGTACTGACGGCTTGAGCCAGCGCCATCTTCTGTGCCGCACCTAGTGCTGCAGTCCCACCAGCACCAAGTAGACTGCCTAACGCACCAAGACCTTTTACCGCAGCGGATGCGGTACCGATTGCTTTGATTGCAATCGCCAATTCCGCCAGGCGGACCGTCAACTTAACAATCGTTTCGATTAGCGGTTGATTTGCCTTGACCCACTCGGCCGTAGCTTTGGCCATATCAACGATGTCGTCCGTATACTCAAGAACAATCGGAACGAGTGCATTACCGAGCTCATTCCATGTTTCTCGAATTGCCTTACCGATTCGCTCTTGTGCTCCAACCGCACCATCCATCATACTTTCGGCTTTGTTCCACGCATCTCCTGAATCCTGAAGCATCAGATTCAGTCGCGCTTGTATCTTCGCGAGTTCCGATACTTCCTTTGTCGACTGTGCCATTCCCATATTGACCGCTTCTTGAGCGACCCTGGCCTCAGTTAGCATCACACCATACTGACGCATCGGACGTGACATACCAACAAGACCGGACTGAATGTTCTGAAGAACCTGCTCAGTCGGTTGTCCGTTGAAGATTGCCAACTTCAGACCGAGTTCGGCCACAGTCTTTGACATCATAGCAGCTTCGGTTCGGGCCATGCCCATCGGCACGAACAAGTCCTGAGACTGAGACAAGAAACGCTGCATTTCGTCATTTGTAACGCCAAACCGATCACCCATGTCTTCGGCCCAGCGCATCGTTTCTTTTGCGGTATCCCCGAAGACGGCAGCAAACTTCCGACCAGCGGCTTCAGCATCCCGAGCTGCCGAGAAAGCCTTGAATCCAATTGCCCCAATCGCCGCCGTTGCATATGTGGAGAACTGAATGAACGAGCGCCCGAGTTGCTGAATATTGACGCTGGCCGTCTTCGCGCCTTTTTGCATATTCGCGATTCCAGCATCAAACTCGGTCGCATCGAAAACGGTGCGAACAAAGAAGTCCTGGCTGCCTGACATAGGAGCGAGTGCCACGTTACCTCCATCTACTCGCTGCTTCGCGTTCGATTTCTTCGACGCGTTGCTGCATGCCCTCTGGTAAATCGTCCGCCTCATACAGCAGAACTAAACCACTTGGCGGATCAAGCCCAACTGATCGGCAAAGAGAATCTGCCCAGGACGTAGCAGACTCATCACCACCGGTCCCGAGAGCCGACACAATCGCCATCAAAGTTGCTTGATGTGCTGACAATGTATCGGCAACCTTCTGTTGACGACATTGGGCAACATGCCATAGAACTAATGCCGCAGGCATCTCTAAAATATCTGCGCGCGCCCAGTTATAGGCATTTGCGAGTTCGGAAACGCAGACCTCGGTTAGTCCGATGTCGGTTTCTCTGCGTCGTCGTCTTTTTCGCGCCCCACCAGAACCTGACTCGTCAGGTCGTTCGTGATGGGGCCCAGCGAGTTTTTTAGGCGGTCTGCCAGAATCTTGAAATCGGTTAGATTCGATGCAGCCTCGAGCACTTCGCTCACTTCTTCTGCTGACCAGTCCGACAAATTAGGGATCCCGTTTCCATCTAGGGCAGGTCCGGTATCTTCGTAGAGCGACCCCCAAGTCAACCACCGCGCGATTCGCGTTGACGCAATCTGCATCCAGCGCTTTGGGTCTCCTAGAATCGAGTACAGTGCATTAACCATGAACTGTGGGCTCTTGCTAGCTTCCCCGAGATCTCGTACCCGGGCGACGAAAATCTTAAAAGCCTCACCACTTAGTGGTTCAAATGCATCCCACTTAAGCGGGCCAACGGTCACGTTCCGACCAGACGCCAATGTGATTTTCCGAAGCTGAGACATCTCGCTCTCCTCCCAAACGGGGCCGGGCCTTCCCCAAGACCCAGCCCCTAGTTTCCGAACCTAGCTAGGTTCAGTCGTTCGTCAGATTCCAGATACCGAGGCGACGACCCGCCGGGCGCGACGTATCAATTACGGCGCGGAAGGTGACGTTGTACATCCGCTCTTCCGTGCGCGAGTACACGATCTCGTCGACGTTCTCGACTACCGCCTGGTAGATCTCGAGGAAATTCCCGACCGGATCGACACCACCGGACGACTTGCCGGCGATCGGAATCACCTTGAGCCCGTACTTCGACTCATTCCCAGGCCTGTCTTCGAAGTAGACGTAACCCGAGCCGCCGTGGCCGGAAATCGCATACGTGA
>Ga0180432_10008465_pt1 | contig 12791 bp, 8 predicted proteins | sample SS_ome_10_FD_132414 | JGI IMG/M metagenome (GOLD analysis project Ga0180432, IMG submission 132414) | Hypersaline lake sediment archaeal communities from the Salton Sea, California, USA - SS_1_MS_2 metaG | ecosystem: Environmental > Aquatic > Non-marine Saline and Alkaline > Hypersaline >...
AACGAGCTGAGCGAGGTCAAGACGTTCTGGAGGTGGGTGGTGAAGAAATCGCTTGCCAGAAAGTCGCCCGCCGAACACATCGAGCCGGTGGGACGACGGAGACGGGGCAAGCTCCAGCTCCGGAAGTCTGAGGCCAGACGGTTCTACGAAGTGGCTCTGGATCTCGCCCAGAAAGGCGACGCAGGCGCGCTGGCCGGACTCCTGGTTTTGATGCTGGGAATTCGTCGCGGCGAGGTGCTGGAGAGACGGGTCCGAGACATCGACGTGAATCCCGATGGAGTGTGGCTCTGGATCGACGAAGGGAAGACCGAAGCGGCTGCACGCTACCACGATGTACCCAAACCGATCGCGGGAATGCTCGCCGAGCGGGTGTCCGGAAAGGAGCCCGGCGACTGGCTGTTCCCCTCCGAGCTGTCAGACTCCGGTCACACGGAGCAGTGCTGGCTCAGAAGTGCTGTCAGACGCGTTTGCATGGCCGCAGGGGTGCCGGAGGTCACGCCTCACGGGTTGAGGGGCACCCACTCGACGCTGGCGCGTGAGGAGGGCGCTACCGGAAGAGCGGTGAGCCGGGCCCTCGGCCACGCATCGGAACAGGTCACCGAGCAGCATTACCTGGCGCCCGGGACGCTCGATCGCGTCCGGGCCAAGCGAGTGTTCGAAGTGATCCAGGGAGGAAAAAGCGGGTGACGATTGAACAGAATTTCGTCACCCGCTCGATCCTGATGAAGAAGCCGGATGAAAAAGTGCTAGGTTTTCAATGCCGAGGACAGGACTCGAACCTGCACAAGCCGGAGCTCACTAGACCCTGAATCTAGCGGGTCTGCTAGGATTTCTTCTTTTCGTCTATAGAAGATTCATATAGCCAGCGGGCAAGGAGGCGTTGGTCTTCAAGGTCGATGTTTTCGAACTGGCCGCGGACGGTTTGGCCGTCTTGTTCCAGGACGATTCCGGTGGCCTGGATGGCGACGCTGGCGTTGGGGAGTTGGAAGCGGACGTCTATTTTGGTGCCGGGGGCTGCGTTTTTTTCGTATTGGAAGGAAAATCCGTTGTAGCCCAGGTCGCCGGAGCGTTCGATGAAGAACTGGTTGTCGGGCAGGCGGACGAAGAGGTTGATGGGCTGGCGGGGGGAGCCGCGTTCGTAGTTCCAGAAGGGGTTGGTTTCGCGCTTGCGGCGGAACAGGCGTTTTATTTTCTGCCAGAGCGACATGCCTACCTTCTTTTTTTGCGTCCGGATCTGGGGCGGCGCTTGCGGCCGGGGCGGGATTGCTTGCGGGGGCGGTTGGAGGCGGCGCGTTGTTCGTCGTGGACCCGGTCGGCGTGGCTGCGCAGCAGGTAGGCTATGATCTGCTCGGCCTGGGGGTGCTGAAGGATGGCCTGGGCCTGGCCGAGGTAGCCGTCGCAGATGGCGGCTTCGGCGGATTGAATCAGGCTTTCCAGCTTAGAATCGGTTCGGTTCTTTTCCATTTCTTCCGCCGGCGGAAACCGACGCTCCTCGAATTTTACTCCGAATCTTCGTTCCAGCAAACCCAGGGTGTGCACCCGGCGGCCGGTGATCAGGCTGATGGAGGTGCCCTGCCGATCCACCCGGCCGGTGCGGCCCACCCGGTGCAGGAAAACCGCCGGGTCCTCGGGCAGGCTGTAGTTGATCACATGGGTCAGGCCGCTGATGTCGATGCCCCGGGCGGCCACGTCGGTGGCCACCAAGAAGCGCAGCTCGCCGGTGCGGATGGAGCGCATTACCCGCTCGCGCTCCGACTGGGGCAGCTCCCCGGAGATCATCTCGGCCTGCAGGCCCTCGCGGGCCATGACCGTGGCCACCAGCGAGGCGTCCTTGCGGGTGTTGACGAAAACTATCGCTGATTTGGGTTTCTCCACCGCCATCACGTGCAGCAGGTAGCGGTGCTGCGGCTGGTCGTCCCCGATCACGTAGTAGATGTTGTCGATGCCCTCCACCGACAGCACGTCGGCGGAGAGGTCGATGCGCACCACGTCCTCGGCATAGCGGTCGATCAGCGCGGCCACGTCGGCCTCCAGGCTGGCTGAGAGGATCACCACCTGATCGCAGTTTTCGCAGCCGTCCATCAGCGCGGTCACGTCCTCGAAGAAGCCCATCGAGAGCATCTCGTCGGCCTCGTCCAGGACCACCGCACGGAAGGTTTCGAGCTTCAACACCTTGCGGCGCACCAGGTCCAGCAAGCGCCCCGGGGTCCCCGCTATCACGTGCACGCCTTTCTTGATCGTCTTGATCTGCGCGGTGATCGAGGCGCCCCCGTAGACCGCCGCCACCCGGATGCCGCGGTGCTTGCCGATCCCGGTCAGGTCCTCGGCGATCTGCCCGGCCAGCTCCCGGGTGGGCGCCAGCACCAGCAGGCGGGGGTTCCTCTCATCGGGATCCAGGTTCTGAACCAACGGAATCCCGAAGGCGGCGGTCTTGCCGCTGCCGGTCTTCGACCGCAGGCTGACGTTGTGGCCCGCGAGGATCGGCTCCACTGCGGCCTGTTGGACCTCCAGCGGGCCGGTATAGCCCATATCGGAGAGGCCCTTTTCGATATCCGCCTCGACGCCCAGGGACGCGAAGGTCGGTTTGTCATTCGCCGGAGGATTCATTTTCTCTTTCGCGCTTCTTCTTGCGCCAGGCGGACAGCCGGGCGGCCAGCATGCCCAGCTCGTAGAGGATGTAGATTGGCAGGGCCATGATGGTCTGGTTGATGGCGTCCGGAGTGGGCGTGATGATGGCGGCGATTATGAAGGTGCCCAGCAGGACGTACTTGCGGTAGCGGCCCAGGGTCTTGGGGCTGACCAGGCCGATCCAGCAGATCAAGAACGTGATGATCGGGGTCTCGAAGACCAGGCCGAAGGCCAGGATGAACATGGCGGCGTTGGAGAGATAGGTCTTCAACGAGAGGATGATGCGGGTCTTCTCCACCATGGTGCCCACCGAGAAGGCAGCCGCCTTGGGGAGGACTATGAAGTAGCAGAAGGCGGCCCCGCCCAGGAAGAATACGGTGGCCAGGAATATGAAGGGCAGGGCCATGCGGCGCTCGTGGGGGTACAGCCCCGGGGAGATGAACCACCACAGCTGCCAGAAGACGATCGGGCTGGCGGCGATGATTCCGCCGATCAGCCCCAGCTTGAGCTTGTAGAAGATGGGTTCGAAGATGCCCAGGAACACCGGCTCCTCGGAGCCCTCGGGCAGGACGTCCTTGATGGGCAGGCGCAGTGCCCAATCCAGGTAGTCGGAGAAGATTACCCCGACGATGAAGAACGCCAGGATGGCGATGCCCGAGACCACCAGCGCCCGGCGCAACTCGCCTAGGTGTTCGGTGAAGGAGAGCTTTTTCTCTTCCATCTCAGAGCTTGAAGCGTCCCATCTCCGCGCGGAGCGTCTCGGCCTGCTGGGCCACCAGGTCGACGATCTTCTTCATGTTGCCCATCGAGTCGGAGTGGTGCTCGGCAACCTCCTTGATTCTCTCGACCGCCTTCATGACCTGTTCGGAGCCGCGGGCCTGCTCCTTCTGGGCGCGGTTGAGGTGGTGGACCATCTCGGAGATGTTCTCGATGGCCTGGGTGATCTGCTTGCTGCCCCGGGCCTGCTCCTGGCTGGAGCCGTGCACGTGCTGGGTGATGACCTTCATGCGCTCGGCGGCGTTCATGATCTGCTCGGAGCCCTTGGCCTGCTGGCCGGTGGCCGAGGCGATCTGCTGGACGGTCTCGGCGATGCGGGCGATGGCGTCGGTGACCACCTTGGAGCCGCGGGCCTGCTCCACTGTGGCCCGGGCGATCTCCCGGACCATCTGGGTGGACTTGGTCGAGCTGTCCAGGATCTTGGTCAGGGCCTGCTCGGCCTCGGCCGACAGCGCCACGCCCTCGTCGACGCTCTTGATGCCTCCCTCCATGGCTTCGGTCACGCTCTTGGTCTCGGTCTGAACCGCGCGGATCAGCTCGGCGATCTCGCTGGTGGAGGTGGCGGTGCGCTCGGCCAGATCCTTGATTTCGTCGGCGACCACCGCGAAGCCCTTGCCGTGCTCCCCGGCCTGGGCGGCGATTATGGCCGCGTTCAGCGCCAGCAGGTTGGTCTGCTCGGCCACGTCGTCGATCACGTTGAGCACCTGGCCGATGGCCTGAACCTTCTTGTTCAACGACTCCATGGCGGTGTTGGCTATGCGGGTGGATTCGCTGATGCGGCCGATTCCCTGGATGGTTTTCTTCACCGCTTCGGAGCCCCGCTCGGCGTCCCGGCGGACCTCCTCGGAAATGGAGGCGGTTTCGTTGGCGTTGGTCTCGACCTGTCCGATGGATACGTCCATCTCGCGCATAGAGGTGGAGGTCTGCTCGGCGGTGGTGGAGAGATCCTCTACGCTCTTGGCCACCTCCTTGATGGCGTGGGTCATCTGCTCGATGCTGGTGGTGGTCTCCTCGACGCTGGAGGCCAGCGAGGAGATGTTGTCGGCCACCTCGTCGTTGGTGGCGGCCATCTCCATGATCGAGCTGGAGCTCTCCTCGGCGGATGAGGCCAGGATCTCCACGTTCTCGGCCACCCCCTTGAGCGAAATGACCATCTCGGACATGGAGGAGGAGGTCTCGTCCACCGAGGCCACCTGGTACTCGGCGCCCTGGACGACCTCCTCGGTGCTGGCGGTGATGCGTTCCACCGCCTCGCCCAGGCTGTCGGTCACCTGGGAGATCTTGCGGATGATATCGTTGAGATTGCCGGTGATGGTGTTGAGCGCCGACGCCAGCATTCCCATCTCGTCGTTGGACACCTCGGCGATGGACTCGGTCAGGTCTCCCTCGGAAATCCGCTGGGCGGCGTCCATCATCGACAGCAGGCGCCGGTAGATCCGGTTGGAGGCCAGGAATATGAAGGTGGTGAAGCCTAAAACCGCGATCACCAGGATGAGGATCAGGGTCTGGAACAGCCAGCCGCGCTGTTCGTCCAGGCTGGCGGTGCTCAGGCCCAGGCATACATAACCCCACAGGTTCTCCCTCTTCTCGGCCGGCTGCGGGGTCGCGGCCTCGGGTTTTTCCGTTTCGGGTTTGGTTTCCTCTTTGGGCTTGCTTTCCTCATTCGGGGTCTCTGTGTCCGGAGTCTCTGCACTGGGTTCCGCCTCCTCCAGTTCCCCGAACATCAGCGCTTCGCTCTCCAGCTCGTCCATTCCTCCGCTGAGATCTTCTCCTCCTTCCAGGCCTCCGGCGGTTTCGTCTGACTCTTCGACCATCGTCCCGGCGCGCACCTCCTCGGTGAAGCCCAGGAAGTCATCCTTGAAGATTGTCTGGCCGGGCTGGGACATGTGAATGTCAACCAGGCTCTCGATGTCCATCGGTTTTCCCGGCTCGCGGAACCGGTTGGTGAACAGGACGTACGGGCGTCCCCCTATGCCCTCTTCACCTTTCTTGGCCTGCTTCAATACTAGAACGTATACAACCTCTTCGTTACCCTTGAGCTTCTCCTTCAGCCGCTTGATGTGAGCGTCCTTCTGCTCATAAAGGAGCTCCACCATGCTCTCTGAGCGCAGGCTCTTGGTGAGCTCCTTGCCGCGGGTTTCGAGGGAGTTCTGGAGCTGGTCGGCCACCTGGAAGTACACGATCAATCCTACGATGATCATGATGGCGACCAGCGCCGCGCTCATCGCAAGTATGACCTTGGTCCTCAGGCCGAATCTCTGGAAAGTAAACTGTTGCGCTTCCATGTCCACCTCGTCAGGTGGTTACTTGACTTTTTTCACCTTCGAGTCGTTCAAAACCGATGCCGGTATCTTCAAGCCCGCCTTCTGGGCGGAATTTAAGTTTAGTGTCAGCGTGCCGTCGGGCGCCTGGATGGGAATGTCACCGATGTTGGTGCCGGCCAGCACCGCCCGCACGATCTCGGCCGCCTTTCTGCCCTGGCTGGGATACGTCGCCGCAAACGAGGCCACCGAGCCCTTGCGGACGAACTGCTCGGAGTAGGCCAGCAGGGGCATCTTCTTCTCGAACTGCACGATCAGGGTGTGGTTGAAGAACTCGCGGGTCAGCACGGTGGCGTCGCGGATCAGCCAGAGAGCCTGAGCCTTTTGGGTTATCTCGTTCAGCGCGCCGGGAACGTCCTTGCGCTCATCAACCGGCTTGGCCACCAAAACCAGCCCCGCCTCGGTGGCGGCCTTCTTGGCGCCGTTTACGAAGCGGCCGGTTCGCTTGGGGTCGTAGATTATGCCCACCCGCTTGAGGCCGGGGATTACTTTCTTGAACGCCAGTAGTTGCGACTTGGCCTTGGGCTCCAGATCGACGCCGGTGGAGTTGTCCGACTTCAGTTTGTTCTGGACCGGGTGCATGGCCATGCAGAAGACGATGGGTATGTCCGAGATCTCGGCCTTCAGCGCCTTGGCCGCGCGCAGACCCACGGCCAGGATAGCCTTGGGCTTCTCTTTGCGGACCTCGTCGGCCAATTTACCCGGATCCGCCAGGGAGCCCTTCATAACCAGGGTGGAGATAGAGCCCTTGTAAACCGATTGGAAACCCGCTACGGCCTTATCGTATAGGGCGAAATCCTTTGATTTCACCACCAGGACTTCGGCGGCGCCAGCAAGGGGCACGTATGCCAGGGTTAATAACAATGCCAGGCACACGACCGCCCGGCCACTGAGACGGAGATGATTCAAAACTCGACGCTTCCTTCCACCCAGCAGGCCAAACTATCGAAACATAGTCGAAAAAGCATACGCAGGCCTATTTGGGGTGTCAAGAAATTACTATTGCCAAAAAGCCCAAAAATCCCTTTTACCACCCAGCCTTACTCGATTGTTAGACGGTGCCGGCGGCCAAGAATTGCAAATCATCTGGCCTTGTGGCCGTTGCCCCAAAGGAGTAGAATTTGTCCAATCTGTCGCCTTTTCAAGGAGAACGCCATGGCCAAGACCGGCGTAGTCACCGATCCCCTGTATATAAAGCACGATCCAGGCATGGGGCACCCCGAGTCGCCCGATCGCCTGCGGGCCATCTATTCGCTGATAGAGAAAGATGGGATTTTGAATAAATGCACCGCGGTGGCGCCGCGCCCGGCCACTCAGGAGGAGATCTGCCGGGTACACGCCAAGGAGTACTACCAACGGATTGCCGAGTGCGACGGCCGATCGGTCATGCTGGATCCCGACACGTCCACCTCGCCGGATTCGTTCAAGGCCGCCGAGTTGGCCGCGGGCGGGTGCCTTGAGCTCACCGAGCAGGTGATTGGCAGCGAGGTGGAATGCGGGTATGCCCTGGTTCGCCCGCCGGGGCACCACGCCGAAAGGGGCCGCGCCATGGGGTTCTGCATGTTCAACAATGTGGCGGTCGCCGCGGAGCATGCGCTGGAAAAGCTGGGTTGCAAGAAGGTTCTGATTGCCGACTGGGATCTGCACCATGGCAACGGCACCATGCACTCCTTTTATGATCGCAAGGACGTTCTATACTTCAGCACCCACCAGTATCCCTACTATCCGGGCACCGGAGCGCTGCAGGACGTGGGCACCGGAGACGGGGAGGGGTTCACCGTCAACGTGCCGTTGGGTTACGGGATGGGCGACGTGGAGTATCGGGCCATCTTCCGGCGGATTCTGGCGCCGGTGGCCGCGCAGTATGAGCCCGATCTGATCCTGGTCAGCACCGGCTTCGACACCTATCACGCCGATCCCCTGGGAGGGATGAAGATGACCGCCGAGGGCTACGGAATGCTCACCGCCGAGTTGTTGGAGATGGCCGGCGGGTCGGCCAAGGGAAGGGTGGTGTTGATGCTCGAGGGCGGCTACGACCTGGAGGGCTTGTCGCAGGGGGTGGGATATTGCCTCAAGGCCATGCTTTCAGAGTGGAGCCCCGAAACCGCCAGCGGAGACGACGGGCAGGCCGGTAAGATTATCGACGCGGTGATGAAAGTGCAGTCGAGATTCTGGAAATTCTAGAAAATTAGAATCCTTCGTCCCCACTGCTTCCGGAAGACCCCGCGGGACCTTGTAGCTTTCCAATCAGCTTCTTGCACCGCCCGTAGGCGTAGTTGTCCTTTTTGACCATTTTCATGACTGTCTGGCAGTGGGAAATGGCCTTTTCGGGCTGGTTGAGTTTGATGACGTAGGCGGTTTCGTAGAGTCGGCGGGCTTCCTTGTCGAGAGTGGCCAGTCGTTGTCCGACTTGCTTCAAATCGGGGCGGAATTTCTTGGCTTTCATGTAGTTGTTGAAGGCCTCGGGGTACTTTCTGCGGTTGTGGGCGTCCACCCCCTTGAGGAAGTACACCTTGGCCAGCTTGCTTTTCAGCTCGTCGGTTATCTTTCCCTTGCCGCCGCCCAGGCGCTTGTCCAGCTTGTAGGCCTGAGAGAGGAATTTCTCCGCCTGGCTGGCTTGGCCGGGGTTGCGCGAGAGTTCAATGCCCCGCTTGTACAGCTTCTGGAACTTGCGCAACTGGTTGGTGCCTTCGGCGCTGACGCCGGATTTGCCCACCACGGAAATGGCCTTGTTCAGATCGCCGGAGCGGTAGGCCTTCAGCGAGGAGCCGGCCAGCAGCATTTTTGAGCGCAGGGAGGGCGGTGGAGCGATCCCGACTCTTTTCTTCTTCCTTCTTTTTTTCTTCTTCTTTTTCCTGGTGGCGGCGGACGCCTGCTTTTCCAGTATGGCCTCGGCCTTGTGCTTCCACTCGGACACCTGCTGGTTTTCGGGATTGCTCTGCAGAACCTGATTGGCCAGGGCCACGACTTTTTCGTAGTCCTTGGCCTCCAGCGCCTTTTGGGCGGCGTCTATGGTGGTGGCCAGCCGCTTCTTTTCGATCTGCTTTTTGAGATCCTCGGCTTTTTCCACCTGGATGCTCTTGGGGGATACCTTTCCCAGTTCGGCCATGGCTTGGTCGAAGTCGTCCACCGCCATCCGGGCCTGGGCGGCCACCATGGCCTTCTCGGCGTTGGTCTCCAGCTCGATGGATTCCTTGTAGGTGCGGACGATGTCCCGGTCGCCGATGAACTCGTTGACCTCGGTTATGATGGGCAGCGCTTCCTGGAAGCGGTTCTCCTTCACCAGCGACTTGACCTTCTCGAATGCGGCCTCGGCCTCTTCCACCGCCGCCTGGTACTCCATGGCGGCGACTTCTTCTGCGGTGGGTCCTGGGGGCGGGGGCGGCTTCTGGGTGAGCTTCTTGACGATCCCCAGGATACCGATGAACACGATGATCGAACCGACGATCAGGAAGAACTTCTTCCGGCGCTGGAAGAGGCTGCCTCCCCGGGGACTCGCGCCGCCGATTCCGGTCGCGGTTGCCTCGGCGGCCGGCAGCATGACCGTCCGGCCCATGGCCGACTGAGCGCCGCCCGCGCCCGGGGCGGTGAAGGTGACGTCGGCGTTCCCCACGGTGAACACGTCCCCGTCCAGGATTTGGGCCTCGGATATGCGTTCGCCGTTGAGAATCGTGCCGTTTCCCGAGCCCAGGTCGATCAAGTACCAGCCGTCGGAACGCTTCTCCAGCGCGGCGTGGCTGCGGGAGATGGCCTGGTCGGGAACCACAACGTCGCTGCCGGGTGCCCGGCCGATGACGAAGCGGTCGCGGACCACCTCCACGTCGGAAGAACCCTCGGCGGTCTCCACGGTAAGCACCGGGACCGCTTCCGGAGCTGCCTCCTCCTCCTGGAGCGGGAGGATTTCGGTCTTGCCGTCGGCGGGTTCCTCTGCCGCCGGCAGGTCGCCGACAAAGGTGGGGCCGGCGGAGTCAACCGGCGCGTCGCCGAAGACCAACGCGCCCTCCCCTTCCTCCTCGGTATCGCTCAGGTCCTCGGGCGGACCGTCATCTTCGGCCAGTGTGGGTTCCGCTTCTTCTTCTCCGGTGAATGCCGGGATCTCCTCGGTGTTGGCTCGATCCTCGTCTTCATCCGCCAGGGAGGGAACGCGTTTGGAGTCGGGGAACTTCTCGTCTTCGCTCATACGGCTTCCTTTGTATCAGTACATCTTGTCCACCTTGAAGAACTGCCCGGGTTTGACCACGTCCTTGGCGGGGACGTACTCCTTGGGCTCTTCTCCACGGCGGAATGCTTCCAGTACCGAGTTGGGGGTGTCCGGTCGGGCTAAAAGCCCGGTCAGCGGATCGATCCTGGCGAAGGTGATGCCCGGGGGTACCTCGAAGTTGGACTGGGGCCGGTCCTTGAGGATCGCTTGCATGAATTCAAGCCAGATGGGCAGGGCGGCCCGGGAGCCGTTTTCACCGCGGCCCAGGGGGTCCTTGGGCTCGTCGTGGCCCACCCATACGCCGGTAACCACGTCGTGGGTGAAACCCATGAACCAGGCATCGGCGGAATCGTTGGTGGTCCCGGTCTTCCCCGCCACCGGCTTGCCCAGCCGCTTGGCCCGGGCGCCGGTGCCCCGGGTGGCGACCCCCTGGAGCAGGTGAGTAAGAATGTAGTTTGATTCCCGGGAGATTATCCGCGGCATGGGCGTTACCAGGCGGTCGTAGGCGCGGTCGAACTTTTCGTCCCAGCTCTGCCAGGGGTCGTGATAGGAGGCGTTGTTTATCAGCACGCGACCGAAGCGGTCGGTCACCTTGCGGATCATGTTCAGCCGGGGCTTGCGCCCGCCCATGGAAAAGACCGAATACACCCGGGCCAGATCCCAGGGCTTCACGCAGGAGGAACCCAGGGCCAGCCCCAACTCCTCGCGCAGCCCGGTGGTGATCCCCAGGGTATGGGCCCACTCGATGGCTTCTTTGATGCCCACGTCGTCGAGCACCTTGATGGAGGGGACGTTCATCGACTTGACCAGAGCGGCGTGTACGGTCACCTTGCCTTTGAAGTCGTGTTCGTAGTTCTCCGGTTTCCAGCGCTGCTCGTTTTCCGGGTCGTCGTAGACCACCGCCGAATCGATTATGATGGTGGCCGGGTTGTACTCCTTTTCCTCGATGGCCAGCGAGTAATGGACCGGCTTGAAGGAGCTGCCCGGTTGGCGGCAGGCCTGCAGCACCCGGTTGAACTCGCTGTCGAGGAAGTTGTAGCCGCCGATCATGGCGCGAACGTAACCCATGCGGGGTTCGATGGAAATCAAGGCACCCTGCACTCCGGGAATCTGCTCCAGGGCGAAGACCGTGCCGTTCTTGGGCAGGATCTTCTTCAGGGCCGCCGGCTCGTCGATCATCAGGGCTTTCGGATCGGCGCGGCGCACCAGGATTACGTCCCCGGGGCGCAGCACCCGGCGGGCGTCTTTCACCCGCGCCGAGGAGCTCTGGAAGTGGACGGTGGGGTCGGGGGGGCGGGCCCAGCGCATGCCCATGATGGGCAGCACGCCGCGGTTGTGGCCCACGGCCACCTTGACCAGGTTCTCGCCCACCTCCTCCACCACCGCGGGCACCGGGCGCCCGTTTTCCAGCTCTTTGTCTCCCAGGTGCTCCTGAACCTTGGCGAGGAAATCCTGTATCTTTTCCTTGTCTTTAATGCGGGTGAGGGCCCCACGATAGCCCTGGCGGTGATCGAGGTAGCGCAGGCCGCGGTTCATCACCCGTTGCGCCTCGTGCTGCCAGTCGAGATCCAGGGTGGTCTCGACGGTCAGGCCCCCCTCGTACACGCCTTCGGTCCCGTAGAGCTGCTGGATCTGGCGGCGGATCTCCTCGGTGAAGTACGGGCCCCGGTTGCGGAAGAGATCGGGGATGGAATGGGCCTCGAGAGGGGCGACGCCGGCGGTCTCTTCATCCTCGGGGCTGATGAAACCCTCCTCCCGCATGCGGGTCAGCACGTAGCTGCGGCGCTCCAGGGCCATGTCGGGCCTTTCCACCGGATCGTAGTCCGAGGGAGCCTGGGGCAGCCCGGCCAGAGTGGCCATCTCCGACAGGGTGAGCTCCCAGGCGTTCTTGTGAAAATAGTTGCGGGCGGCGGCCTGCACGCCGTAGGAGCCGTGACCCAGGTAGATCTGGTTCAGGTACAAGTAGAGAATGTCCTCCTTGGAGTACTTCTTCTCCATCCGGCGGGCCAGGATGGCCTCCTTGAACTTGCGGGTGAAGGTCTTCTGCCGGCCGATGAAGGTCTTGGCCACCTGCTGGGTGATGGTGCTGCCGCCCTGCACGATGCGCCCGGCCTGCAGGTTCTTGATAGCCGCCCGCAGGATGCCCATGGGATCGATGCCCGAATGGGAGAAGAAGTTGTCGTCCTCGGAGGCGATGAAGGCCTCCACCAGCGGCCGGGGAATCTGGTCGGCGGGCACCACGTCGCGCCGCTCCACGGCGAATTCGCCGAGCAGGATGCCCGATTGATCGTAGACCCGGGTGGTCAGCGCGGGGTTGTACTGATCGAGCTCGGGCAGGACGGGTATGCTGTCCTTGACTGCCAGGTAAATCAGGTAGATACCGCCGGTCGAGGACAGCACCCAGAAGGCGATGCACGCCACCACCCACAAGGACACCCGCTGCCAGCGCGGCCAGGCCTTGCGGGGGTTGGCCACCTGCAGAAGTTCGTCTTCAGGGTGTGGATCGTGCTTCATGTTCACACCGTTCTCCCCGTGCAACCACAGAAGTTTATTTGCTTTCACCTCCCCAGTCAAATCAAGGGGCCTGACATTAGGACGGTTTATACCCCGTCCCGGGTTTCTGTCCCGGACGGGTATTGATCTGCGTATTTACACCGGAATCCATGTTGGGTGCTGTTTTTGCCGGCAGCAGATTACTCGTTAGGCTTTTTCTCTTCTTCGGTGGGCTTGGTCTCTTCGGTGGGCTTGGTCTCTTCGGTGGGCTTGGTCTCTTCGGTGGGCTTGGTCTCTTCGGCGGGCTTGGTCTCTTCGGCGGGCTTGGTCTCCTCGGCGGGCTTGGTGTCCTCGGGTGGCTTGGCCTCCTC
>Ga0180432_10008469_pt1 | contig 12789 bp, 10 predicted proteins | sample SS_ome_10_FD_132414 | JGI IMG/M metagenome (GOLD analysis project Ga0180432, IMG submission 132414) | Hypersaline lake sediment archaeal communities from the Salton Sea, California, USA - SS_1_MS_2 metaG | ecosystem: Environmental > Aquatic > Non-marine Saline and Alkaline > Hypersaline >...
CTTAAGCTAAACTGACTTGGACCCGGCACTGCTCCATCCACCCCGGTAGGGGTGGCCGATTTGCCCGAGAAGATGGCCGGTTTGGAGCGAAACCGGTGTCCGATTTCACCGAAATACGCAATTAGCAATTAGCGGGTATGATAAGGCCTGGATGGAGGCTGTCACACTCCTTATCTCTTTACGGTACATGGTAACCGAAACCCACTGCTAACCAGATCTCAGCAAGAATAATAGGGCACAAATATATCCCGTGCAGGTTAACAAAAGTCACAAAGCTCCTAATCGGGGTTAGGAAAATAAAGAGGAAATTGCGGTATTATGAGATGGATAAGAAGGGGGGAGGGGGTATCCAGGGTAGCCTGTTAGAGACTTTAGCACAACATCCCACCAGGCAGCGCCAGCTATATAGATAGAATAGATAGAATAGTATAGTATAGATAGAATTAGGGTTTGGGCAGTTCTGGCTTGACAATAACGATTTCAAGGTCTATAATTACCAAAGGTAAACTATGCGTAAACAAACAACCAAGGCTTTCAAAGTAGATGCCGAGGAATGGGCGAATTTCATCAGGGCCGCTGAGTCCTACGGAGCAACGCCAGCTGAGCTACTACGGGAGCTGGTGAAACACGTGGATGCGGCCATGAAAGGGATCGAAAGCGGTCGAATCCAGAGCTTCGACGGCGACGTTTCCCGGCTGATAAGAGCGGAATTCCCCCAGCTCTCTTCCTTTCAGCTACGCGCGATGGCAGAGATTTTAATGCAAGCTGCCAAAATAGGTGAAGAGGAGCGAGGAAAAGGTGAGTAGAGCGAAAAGTCTGTGGCAAGCTGATACGCCGATTCAGGTAACCAAAGAGCCGAGCGATTTTAGGAAGCAGCCTGTTGACCGGCTAAGCTGGTGGAAGGCGGTGGTTACGAGGGAGTAATGAAATGAGCAGCGAACTGTTGACGCGGTATATAGAGGCTGGCTTTCCCCACTTCAAGCAGATGTCGGGGCTGCCAGAGTGGCTGGTGCCAGATGTAACCGAGGTCGCGCGCAAGCTGGGCGACCAGGGCATGCTGGAGCTCGCTGAGCCTCTGGGTCTTTCCGACCGGCTGGAGTCCTTCCTGGCTGAGGCTCCCGAGGTAGACAGCCTTCCAATCGAGATATGGCAGGAAGGCATTGGACAATGGCAGGCAATCCATCATGTACTGCCTGTGGCCATGGCTCTCCTTCGCGCGTGCGAGAAGATCGAAGCCCTGGAACGTCGGGGCGGACTCGTGGCAGATGTTGCTTCGATAGTACACGGCCTGGCGACAATCGCTTATGCCACTTTTGACTCCCATGGTGGTAAAATACTGGACAGGCTGGCGGTTATCCTGGGTGGCAGCCCGGCGGAGCCAGCGGCGTTGCTGGACAGGTACGTTAGAGCGCTGGAGAACGGCGACAACGATACCCTGGCCAGCATCGAGGAGTGTATTTTACAGCACCCGACCTGGTCGGAATGGACAAAAAGACTATTAGCTGAGGGTATGGCACTCCCGTTTATGCCCCGGGTGATCGGGATAGGTCCCGTCCCTACGAGTGAGCTAATCCGGCTGCTGGCCGCTATGATTGTGGAGGTGGTAAATGCTGACCGTATCCGAGATACTGGGAATTGAGAAGGAGAAGATTGCCCGGCGCCAGCCCAGCGAAGAAGACCTGAGGCGGATTCCACTGGAGCGGCCGGGCAGAATATTTGGCCGTCTTTCCGACCCCAAGCAGCTCCAGGAAAGCCTTCAGAGCATGGCTGAACTGGCTGCCCTGGTCAGGCTGGCAAGGCAGGATGGCTTTCACACCGAACTCACACCCGAGGAGGTAGAGAGGCGACTTGAGGTCCTTCAGCTGGGTGACCGTGATGCCCTGCGCTACTGGGTTGACGGGCAATTAATCGTAGACCTGCGCGACCTGGGAATAAGCGGCCGTCTGGGTCCGGATAAACGGCCGGCCCTGGCGGAGTTCATGTCAGACCTGAAGCGGGGTGAAGCCCAGGAGGTCACCGGCACCATCTATCTCTCCTCAGAGGGTTTAAGCCGGCTGTCGAGAGACCAGGACCGGATAATCGGGGCACAACTGCTTAAGCTCATGAAGGAAGCCAACTGCCGGGTGCGGACACCTTTTACTATATTCAATCCCCGCATCGAGGCTGATTGGAAAGAGCTGCGCGAGGGGTTTGAGGATGCGGCCAGAGAGAGCCGGCATCTTCAAGAGAGGCATTTCGGCCCTAAAAAGAGGGAGAAGGCGAGTAAGGGGGAGCATGTCGGCTCTCAGGTTCCACCCGGCTTCATTATTGAGATCAAGGGCTACAAGAGCAATGGAAGTTACATCTTCGGGAAATGGTTGCCCTACCCGCCTCATGCTGAGATAGACGTTAAAATCCTCGAGGAATATGTGCGCCAGCAGGGTAGCAAGTACCGGGCGGCGCAGGCCCTGCACGGAGTGATCTTTCCCTTTTTCCCACAGGAGCTTAAATACATGGAGACGCGCTCGTCGCTGCGCAATTGCCTCAAGAGTGGCGAGGGTTATATCATCACCCCCGAGGTCATTGACGGACTTGCCCACCAACTGGCCTTGATCGGGATATGGAAGTGGGCGGATATCATGATCGAGAATAACCACCCCGCCGTTGTCCCGGTAAACCTCTTCGGTGAAGCATATCAGTTAGCTAACAGGTGCGGCGGGAAGCCCAGGGGACGCGCCGCCTATTATGAACCTCTCGACTGGGACGGCCTGCTTTGGTGCGTTAATCATGAGACCCCCCGCCATCTCTCGGGCCACAGTTCCAATGGCACCTGGGTATGCGACCATGACTACCATAATGGCACTGGGCCTATCTGCCTGAAGATCAACCACAGGATTATCAGTGATCCTCTCACCAAAGAGTTTCTACATTGCCTGGACCTCCGGTCATATGCCAGAGAAGTCTTTGATGAACTGCAGAGCAGGGCTATGGCAACTGAGGATGAAGAGGCAAGACGCAAGCGTCAGGAAGCGCAGCTTAGGAACCGTCTTACCAATCTCGAAAGCTATCTGGGCTGCTGTGACCTGGAGCTGGAGGAGAGCTACCGCCGGCAGATAAAGCAGGCGAAGGCTGAGCTTCGGTCTCTGCAGCAGAAACCGCTGCCTTCGCCCATAACCGTGGCAGATATTAACAGGGTGCGACATTTCCTGGAAAACCTTGAATATGAATGGCAAAAACTCTCTCCAAGCCTGCGCAATCGTCTGCTCAAACTGCTCGTCGATCGTGTCGAAATATTTCATGACCGGCATCATATTGAGGCAGTAATCACCTGGAAGATAGGGTTTAGACAGAGAATCGACATCGAGCGGCCGGTGGGGAGCTCCAGGAAGGACCGTCACTGGACCAGGGAGGATGATGATCTGCTTCGGATGCTGTGGCCGACGTCGACTGATGAGGTGCTTTTGGCTGCCTTCCCGAGCAGGACATGGAGTGGCATCAGGTCCAAAGCATTAAAACTCGGCTTGATGCGGCAGACGCGTCACTACCCGCCCCAGTGGAAGCCGTGGACAGGTAGCGATGATGCCAGGCTGGCTGCATTATATGTTACAGAAACGCCTGTAGATGCTATCGCTGCCGAGTTGGGCCGCAGCAAACAGGCTGTCCTCAATAGAGCATGTCTGCTCAAAATAAGTAGACCCAGGGAAGTAAGATTCCCTGAGCCAAGGCCGGTATGGGAAGTCCAAAACTTCTATGGTTTAGAGGCGGTGAGTTCGTCGTAACGACCCACCATTTGCAGTGTAGTATGACCAAGGATCTGCTGTAACCGGAATACATCGCCACATCTGTGATTTAAAAACCGTGTAGCATATGAATGACGGCAGAGATGGGCATGCAGTCTGGGTACCCCTGCCCGTTTGCCCCAGCGACTCAAAATTAGCTTTATTGCGTTGGCGGACAGCCGCCTGCCGTCCAGGGTTAGAAACAGGAAATCCTGTGTCCGCGTTACAGGCTGCGGCCGGAAATGAAAAACATACCGCCATAGCATCTTCTGGGCGAGGGAACCGAGAGGTACGATTCTTTCTTTATTACCCTTGCCCGATACTTTGAGATATCCTTCTTCTATGTGGGCGTTCTCAAACGAGAGGCCGGACAGCTCACTTAGTCTGATCCCGGTATCGAGAAAGGTGGTAAGGATAGCGATATCACGGCACCCCAGGGCGGTGAGCGGGTTCTGGGCACTGATAAGGGCATCGATCTCCTCGTCGGTAAGCGGGTCGATGATGTTCCTGGGTGTCTTGGGCAACTTAACGTTAGCGAGGAGATTATCCGGGGTATAGCCTTCGGCTACCAGCCAGGAGGCAAACGCCTTCAGCGCTCGTACCTTGCCCTGGACGGTAAATGGAGACACCTCCCGGCTCTGCTCATGTACAATAAACTCGCGCACAGTTGCTGGGTTGAATTCTGCGAGGACAGCCTCCCTGCCGGTAGATCGGAGAAATCTCACGAAATCGAGAAGCATTTCCTCATACCACGATATCGTTTTAGGCGACCTGCCCTCTGCCTTCTTAGAGTAGGTGAAGTGCGAGATGAGCTTAACCAAGTCCAGATTAGGCATGTCGAGATCAGTCCACTTTAGATTTGTTCTATTTGGCCTTAGCATATACTTGCCCGCCTTTCTTTGGAATTGTCTGCCAGGCAAGTAAGGAGGGTGATAGGGCCCTGAATTTTTTGAATAATCAGGGTGTCGTTTGTGGGTAAAAAGAGAAACCACCCTGTTTCCGGGGTGGTTTCCTTCAGCTTCGAGCTAGCTTCGGATTATCTTGATTTGGTGAGCCGTGTGAGATTCGAACTCACGACACCCTGATTAAAAGGTTGTGTAGTGTTTTTCGGCTCAAGGATCCGTTTTTGAACCTGACGACCGCTGATCTCTCAGTGGAGTCCGGGTGTCACTTTTCAAGCCCTCTGCAGCCTATTATTGCGCTCTTCTAGTGAAATTACAGGATTTGTGCGATGTGTCTGTGCAGTTATTCCGAGGAAATCATTAGCTTGCATATCCTATGTTATAATCGAATTGTCGAGATATATTCTATATTATAATTCTTTAAGTTGGCGCTGGGAGACGGTTTTAAAGATGGTTATCTTTGGTGAAATAGGGCAGAATCAGAGGTTGAATATTCTCGAACTCATTGAGGAATCACACTCTGGCAGGCTTGAGCGTTATGAGAAAGGTGATGTGCTCTTCTGGCAGGGAGAACCCGGTGAATATGCATTTGTGATAAAAAAGGGGAAAGTGAAAATATATCCTATCTCAGATAGAGGCAAGTCACACACATACGATATTGCCGGTGCGGGACGCCTGGTTGGGGCAAGTGCGTTGTTGCTCGGAAGTAATTACCATTCAATGGCCGAGGCGCTGGAGAATACAGATATCTATGTTATAACTCAGGCTGAATTTGAACATTTTCTGGCAGATAGTTCCCCATTCTCAATGGCTGTGATGAGAGAGCTGGCCCAGACTGTACAATTACTCGCGGATCAGGTGGAGGAGCTAAGTCTTCTAAACGTTCACAATCGATTGGAAAGATGCTTGGCAAGATTGGCTGAACAATATGGCGTAATAAATGATGATGGAATTAAGATCGACCTGGGCGTTACGCATCAAGAGCTGGCAGACATGATTGCTGCTAATCGCAGCACAGTAACCTTTCATCTGAATAAATTAAAGCAGGAAGGGCTCTTGTGGAGTCGTGGAAGGCACCTGTATCTGACGCTTCCGGAGCATGTTGAAGTCCTTCAGAACATTAAAGCCTCAGTGGTTGAATATGACCGTGAAAGTGCGGAGATATGGGCCAAAAAGGCAGTTGAACTCAGGGTGGACCCGCTTAAAGCCCTGGATGCCCTGTCAGCGGGCATCAGGCAAGTCGATGACGGGTATGCACTGGGTGCTCTCGGACTTCCCGAGATTATGGGTGCGGCAGTAGCGATGGAGCGAGCCCTGCCGATAATAGTGGGAGAGATGGCAAATCAAGGTGGAACGTTAAAGGCATTGGGAACGGTTGTGATCGGAACTGTGCATGGCGACATCCATGATATAGGCAAAACTATGGTATCTACATTATTGACGGGCGAAGGTTTTCATGTGATTGATTTGGGCGTGGACGTTTCTAGAGAGCGATTCGTAACGGGAACTCAAGAACACTTACCTGAGATTATAGCGATATCGGCGCTAATGAGCACAACTGCGCCTGAGATAGAAAAGATAGTCAAGGATTTGAGAGAGGATGAAATAGGAAGCGGAGTGAAGGTAATGGTAGGTGGCGGTGCTATAACCAGGCAGCTTGCGGTGGACACCGGAGCGGACGGTTATGCCCCGACCGCGCGTCGCGCAGTGGAAATGGCGAGACGGTTGGTCGGTGCAAGGCCTCGATCATAGTGGCGGTGCAAACTGCCAATCCTCGATAAGTTGAATTCCTCAATATATCTGCTGTAACCGCTTTATACCTCAGGCAAAAACTTCATCCATTGTCGCCAAGACGACAGACAGGCTTCAAGAGATCATCCATAATATAGATGCTGGCCTGATATCTATATTGCTGAGCAGGATTATACCCTGGAGCAGTTGATAATCAGGCGGTAGAAATAACAGGTATCAGGTGTAACTAAATCAGGAAGGAGGACTGTAAATGAAAGCCGGTACCCTTGAGGGGTTAAGGGAAGCGATATTAGAGTACAGCCCTGATAACGCGGTCAAATGGGCTGAGAAGGCAGTTGAAGAGAAGCTTGATCCTGTAAAGACGCTCGATGTAGTAACAAAGGCGTTGCGAAAAGTTGGCGAAGATTTTGGTAAAGGGGAGCTGTGGTTGCCGGACCTGGTAGGTGCGGCTGATGCGGCGCAGGCAGCGTTGCCTGTGATAGATAAGGAGATAGAAAAAGTCGGGGCCAAGAGAAAGTCGGCAGGGAAGATAGTACTTGGAACAGTTTTTGGAGACATACACGACATAGGGAAGGCGATGGTAGCCGCTTTGCTGAGGGCGGATGGATTTATTGTCGTTGACCTTGGGATAAACGTCCCTGATACTGAGTTCGTTAAGGCGATAAAAGAACACAAGCCTGACATACTGGCGATGTCGGCGCTTTTAACGGTTACGTCGTTTGAGATGATGAAGGTGATGGGGACGTTGGCGGAGAGTGGTCTCAGGGACAAGGTGAAGATAATGGTAGGAGGGGGTGCGATAACACAGGAGTTTGCGGATGTGATAGGAGCGGATGGATATGAAGTATCGGCGCCGAGGGCGGTAACGCTGGCGAAGAAATTGGTTGGTGCGAAGTAGAAGGAGGTATTGAGAAATGGCAATGAAGGGTATCACAGTCAATAAGCCGATTAATATCCTGTCGGAAGACGAGGTAGAGAGGATACACTACTCAACCCTTGAGGTACTGGAGAGGACAGGGGTGAAGTTTGATAACGATAAAGCGTTGGAGATACTTGAAGGGGCCGGGTGCAAAGTAGACCATGAGAAGAAGCAGGTTCATTTCCCCCCGCAACTGGTAGAGGAATGCCTGAGGAAGTGTCCGTCGAGCTTTACGCTGCGTGCGCGCGAGTCGAAGAACGACCTGAGATTCGGGGGCAATACGCTTTATTTTGGCCCGTTTGCTGCGCAACATTTGGGAGCGGCTGATACCGGAGAAAGGATCACGCCAACTATCAAAGAAGTAGGTGAAGCTTACAGGCTAATGGACGCTCTTGAGCATATGCACTTTCCGTTCGGGGGGTCAATATTTGACCATAAAGATGTTAACCCGATGATGCAATTCACAACCAGGACTGCGACGTTTATCAGGAACTCATCGAAGACTATTGCAGGTATGAGCTACTTCGACTGTGAAATATTTGAGATAAAACTGGCGGAGGCAACAGACCAAGACGTGTTAGGAACTGCGACGTCCTCGCCACCATTGACCTGGGATGGGGCTGTAATAAATGCGATGCTCCGTTACCTTGAGAAAGGCTTCCCTATCGGGGTCTGCGGGGGGCAGAACTTCGGAGCGACATCGCCGGTCACAATAGCGGGGTCGGTTGTTGCGACAAATACTGAACTGATGTCGATGATGGTTCTCCTGCAAAGTGCCAGGCCCGGGGCCGCTATACTGGCGGCCAACTACTCGCAGCCATTGAGCATGCGGACGGGGCTGCCTTTACTGGGCGCAGTCGAGAAATCCATACATGGCATGGCGTTTGCCCAGATGTGGCGCCGTTACGGTTTGCCCAGAGTTACAATTGGCTCTACCGACTCGAAGGTTGCCGACTACCAGTGCGGATACGAGAAGGCGATATCGGTTATCCTGCATTCACTGGCTGGATTCAATTGCGTGCTGGAGGGCGGAGGCTTATATGATGAGCTGACCTGGTCTCCACTTGTACTTCTAATGGACAACGATATATTCGGCATGGTAAGCCGGGTGCTCAATGGCATCAATGTAACCGATGAGACGCTGGCGGTTGACCTGATCAATGAGGTAGGCCCGATACCCGGCCATTTCCTGAACAGGGAACATACCAGGAATTGGTGGAGGCAGGAGATATTCGAGCCGGTGCTGGCGGACAGGCAGTCTCACCCGGAGTGGGTGGAAGCCGGCTCGAAGGACATTGTGAAGAGGGCGAAGGAGAAAATGGCGGAGATAGTGGCTACATACGAGCCGACGCCATTAACTGACGATCAGGAAAAGGCTGTTGCCGAAATAATAAAGGAAGCTGAAAGCTACTATGGACAACTGGGCATGATGTAGTATCGCATCTCAGGCCCCCTGATTGGGGAGGAAAGGGAAGGCCGGGGATTAAGTGTTAGAATTTAAATGTAATCCGCGGCCTTCTTTTTATGTTCTTATCTGTGGCATAATATTGATGAGTATCTCATTCTCTTTAAAATGACCTGAACCGGGATTCGATGTTATTATTAGGTGGGTTAATCGCATGAAGACAGGGGCTGATATATGAAAGCTTTCATTATTGACTTTGAACCGATCGGCCGGCGGGGCCGCTGCAAGGGCGAGCGATCACTCATGGACTGCGCGCGGCAACTGGGTATCGAACTGGCTAGCATCTGCGGAGGCAAAGGTACCTGTGCTATGTGCAAGCTCCAGGTTCTTGCCGGGCTCACTTCTGAACTGACATCCCTTGAACGGGAAAAGCTGTCCGAACAAGAAATAGAGGCTGGATATCGCCTTGCGTGTCAAACCTATCCACTGGGGGATTGCAGGGTTCACGTGCCCCCCGCTTCCCTTACTACTCCACAGAGGACCCAGGTGGAGGGTCTGGAAGTAGATATACACACCGAACCTGTAGTTGATGCTTATCATGTTATGATGCCCTCACCGTCTTTACAGGACAGCGAAGCTGACGCCGAGCGCCTTCTTGAAGCTCTGCAACAGCAGCATCAAGTAAGTCCTTTAAGAATAGATATGAAACTGTTGCAGGAGTCATCACCGAGGCTGCGGGAGTTGAAGTGGCAGGTTCAAGCATCGGTTAGAGGAGAAGAGATTGTGGCCGTCGGCCCCTGGCCCGGCCAGCAACTCGGGCTGGCAGTCGACCTCGGGACAACCAAAATCGCCGGCTATATCATGGATTTGCATAGCGGTAAAGTGCTGGCTAGCAGGGGGATTATGAATCCCCAGATCGCGTATGGAGAGGATGTAATTGCCCGCATCGCATATATCAGGGGGGCGCAAAACGAGAAAGACCGTCTGCAGCATCTTACTGTGGATGCGCTTAGTCAACTGGCAATCGACCTGTGTGGTGATATCGAGGCGGTATCGCAGGACATCGTCGAGGTGGTTGTAGTAGGAAACACCGCAATGCATCATATTCTCCTGGGACTGCCCGTTGAGCAGCTTGCTTTATCTCCTTACGTTCCGGCAATCAGAGGGGCGCTGGATGTAAAAGCCAGGGATATAGGGCTCAACGTCGCCCCCGGCGCTTATCTACACACGCTTCCCAATATAGCTGGATTTGTCGGGGCCGACCATGTTGCCATGTTGCTGGCTACTAAGATCTCACAAAAAAAGGGCGTAGTATTGGCTTTGGACATTGGCACAAACACCGAGGTCTGCCTGTCGTGCGATAGTAATATGACCAGTGTATCTTGTGCCTCGGGGCCTGCTTTTGAGGGAGCCCACATTAAACATGGCATGAGGGCCTCCGAGGGCGCTATCGAACGTTTACGAATTGCAGATAGTGTGATTGAATATCAGACGATAGGCGGTGCGCCGCCGGTGGGCCTCTGCGGGTCGGGAATAATGGATGCTGTCGCCCAACTGTACTCGGCTAAAGTATTGGGTGACAATGGGAGAATGAACGCCGAGCATCCTCGAGTGCGTAGTCGCGAAAAAGAACGCGAATTTATTTTAGTGGACGAAGAGAAGGGAGGTCGTAGTCCGGCGATTACCATTACCCAGCAGGACGTTCGAGAGGTTCAGCTCGCCAAGGGCGCAATACGCACCGGCATACAGATGTTACTGGAAGCAGGCGGGCATTCGGAGGAGGACATAAGTGAGGTGATTATTGCCGGGGCTTTCGGCAGCTACATAGATGTCGCCAGCGCTATAAATATAGGGATGCTTCCATCATTGCCTTTAGATCGTTTTAAGCAGGTGGGAAACGCGGCCGGCACCGGTGCCAAAATGACGCTTATTTCTAAAAGCATGAGGGCGAGAGCGCAGGATATCGCAGACAGGGTCGGTTATATCGAACTCGCTGCAAATCCCGGGTTTACTCAGATTTTCGCTCAGGCCAACTATTTAGGGACATACAGGATAGTGCATGGTAAAAGGGAGGCGATATAGAGATGGAGACCAGGGTATCAAGTGTCTCAAAAGAGGTGATAATCGGCGAAGGGCTGCCAACCGTACTGATTGGTGAGCGTATAAATCCCACGGGGAAGAAAAGACTGAGCCGTGCTATTGAGACGGGGGATATGGAGATTGTGCGAAAGGAAGCACTGGAGCAGGCAGCGGCGGGCGCAAATATCCTCGATGTTAACGTTGGGGTTCCGGGAATAGACCAGAAAACAATGCTCCCACGGGTTGTTCAGGAAGTTATGGAGATTGTTGATGTTCCACTATGCATAGATACGGACGATATAGCGGCTCTGGAGGCTGCGCTGAAGGTGTATAAAGGCAAAGCGCTGGTCAACTCCGTTTCCGGTGAAGAGAGGTCTCTGGCGGGTGTGCTCCCTTTGATCAAAGATTACGGGGCTGCTGTCATCGGTCTTGTCCAGGATGATGAGGGCGCACCGACTGACTCGGACAGGCGTGTTGCAATAGCTCATAGGATAATAGAGCGGGCGGAGTCGATAAATATCCCTCGTGAAGACGTGATAATAGATTGCCTTGCTTTTGCTATAGGGGCTGACACTAAATCGGGACCTGTCGTGTTAGACTCGATTCGTCGAATTAAAGAGGAATTAGGTGTGAATACCACGATGGGCGCCAGTAATGTATCGTTCGGCATGCCTGATCGGGACTTAATTAACAGCGCTTTTATAGCAATGGTTATAGCGACAGGTGCGACCAGTTTGATCGTCGATGTTGCAAAGGTGCGTCCCATTGTTCTGGCTGTAGATTTAATGCTGGGTCGTGATCCTTATGCCAGAAGGTATACACAAGCTTACAGGGAACGCCAGAAGTTGAGTCAGCCAAAAAATTGAATCGTTTGTCTGATATGAACTTCATTTTCAAAACAGAATTGCCCCGCAAAAATGCACGAATCTAACGTCTATATAGCTGGTACACGGGTTGACTCAGTAACTGACAATGACCGGACATATTGAAACAAGTTTCAGCCATCAGACTCCCTCGCGCCTCCCTCGTGGTGAGTTCTGGATAGGGACAAATATATTCACCGGGCTTATGATAGAGGACAGCATCGATGCCCATATTGCGCTGTGTCATGATATGGGGATGGATTTTATTTCTATTCCTGTAGACTGGTCTAAAAGTGATGACCTGGGTTATCGAATGTTCAAACCTGAAGATATTGAAAATGCAGCCGAAAGCGGTCTGTATGTAATAGCTATATTAAACGGCCCCTTCCAAAGACTGGTAGATGAAAAGGGGTTAAGACTGGTGCTGGCGGATGTCGCCAGAGATGTGGTTGGGGCAGGCAAAGCAGTGGGTCGAGAAGCAAAACACATATATTCACTAATCGATGCTTGTGTTAACGGTGGGGCGAAAGCCGTTATGATAGCTGAAGACATTGCTTTTGATAGCGGCGGCTTCTTCACGCAGGCAACATTTCGTGAGATATTCAGACCTCTGTATTCCGATTTAGTGGAGTACATGCATGGTCTTGGTGCATTTGCAGTCTTCCATTCATGCGGCGATATCACCAGCGTGATCCCTGAAATCGTTTTGTCGAGGTTCGATGGACTATCGTGTCAGGTTGAGTGTCTGGACTTAATCTCCTTGAAGCAAAGCTATGGTACGCAGCTTACATTGTTCACCGGGCTTAGTCGCGAGATACTCAACGATACTTTAATCTCGAAGGAGCAGGAAAGGTTATTTTTACAGACTGTAACAAATCTCGGTGAAAATGGTGGGTTTGTCTTAAGTTCGTCATCCGGCCTTTATTCACCAGATATGGTAAATATTCTAAAGAATCTATACGGCTTGGTTGACAAGACTTATAAACGGACTGGAGGGACAAACGCTCGTTAGGGACCGGACACGGTGAGCCATTTTTGTTAATACGCGGAACTTCACTCCTACTGGTTAACCCATCTTCAAGGGGCAGGGATATATTGTAGTCAATGGCTC